>Ga0364880_10069_pt1 | contig 65004 bp, 58 predicted proteins | sample ExccelJu500001D3_5_FD_206927 | JGI IMG/M metagenome (GOLD analysis project Ga0364880, IMG submission 206927) | Enriched cells from Trout Bog Lake Hypolimnion, Wisconsin, USA - BchlTB.July30.5000.01.D3 | ecosystem: Environmental > Aquatic > Freshwater > Lake > Hypolimnion/Profundal zone | place... | reverse complement strand
TGCAGGCATCTCCACAAAGATCCAGGCCCACTCAGTCGTAATAAAAGTCTTTAACCGAGGTATCGTCGTATTGAAATCCACATCCAGTACATGCAGGCTGCGTTTATTATCTACTTGTACTCCTTCTACCTGCCATGTATTGTAAACATCACTCATGAACGACAAACCCAGCTCCCCGATCTGGTCATGTTTAAAAGATAGCTTTCCGGTAATCATGGGCAGCGCACTAACACTGGATGAAAAGCGGTTACTATTGGATTTAGAAGCTGGTAAAAATGTCTTTCCCTGGGTATTGTCGATGATCGAATCATTGAATCCCCCTGTTAGGTATAACTCATATCCAAACATCCAGTGTTTCCAGTATTGCTTTCCATAAATTCCAAACCCAGTATTGCTCCAGGTATCTGGCAATAGTTGTGTCATAGCGATGGGCCTGTCTGTAAACTCCCATTTGGGTCCATCATGGTTCTGGTTGAAACTACCGATGGGATTTACAATCATTCCTCCTCTCAAGTTGAGCATTGGATGAAATTCGATATCCAACGCCGCATATTCGATCTCAAACTGAGGTGTACCAGCAGCTTCACCGGCATCACCAGTTGGATCATTTTCATATTCAATCTCCGACAGGAATTTGATACGTTTTGAGATAGAGGATGCAACAAACAAACTGAAACGCCTGAACTGAAACTGGTCTCCGGCACTGATACCGGATGTAGCTACATGCTGCCAGTTTGATTCCATATATCCGCCAATAGAAACTGGCGATTTTCCTGTTTTCAGAAAGGGACGGTTAAATACCGCATCCATGGTCAAACCCTGTTTTACTGTATCTTTTGCCGGGGTTATAAACAAGCTACTGTCTACCTGTGCATTTACCGCCTGCTGTAAACAAAGGGTTGTTATTGCTAATACCAAATAACGGCAGGAATTCCATATATTAACGCTCAATCGCTTCATTGTAATAGTATTTTGATTTGTTGGTTTTGTATAATTACGGGAAAGGTTCGCAGGTTTTGGTCAGCAGGACCGTTTTGCACGATGCCTTTCTGGTCAAATGCACTATCATGTGCCGGACATACCAGTCTGTCCCCAAAGACCTGCAGTTCCGCACCCTGGTGTGAACAACGCATCCATAATGCCACATATTCCTTTTCATTGAATCGGTATAAACAGATGGGGTATTTTAGATGTTCCTGGTGAACCACGATGTATTGTTTAAATGACTGGTCTTTATTTACGAAACTGGATAGTGGAACCGTTAACCCAGACTGTTCCAGGCTGCCTTCTAATTGTTTCGGACTGATACAACCTGCTGCCAAAGCGGCAAGGGCTGTGGCACCCAAACAAGCATAGCTACAGCTTTTAATGAATTGTTTTCGATGCATTGGAATCGTTAAAGTGATTTGAGAAAAGTGACTAAGGCTTTCTGGTCTGAAACAGACAGCTGATTGAAACGTTTTGCACTTACTGATGCTTCACCACCATGCATTTGTATGGCTTGTTCAATACTGTGTGCCCTGCCATCATGCAGCAGGTAGGTTTGTCCGCCCTGTACATCAGGTGCGAGTCCCAATCCCCATAAAGGCGCTGTTCGCCATTCTGAAGTTTTGGCATTGCCTTCTGTATAACCATCATCCAATCCGGGTCCCATATCATGCACCAGCAAATCGGTAAACGGACTGAATGTCTGGTATGAAAGTGCATTTATTGGAGAATAGCCTGTGGTAAGTGTTTGCTTATGACAGGTTGCACAACCGATATTGGTAAAGACCAGATTGCCATACTGTACTCCAGGATCCATGGGATTTCTTTGCACTGGTGTTTGCAGACAGGTAACATAAAATACGACTGCATTAACGGTGGTATTATCTACTTCGGGGGTACCCGTTGCCACAGCCGGCATTTGATCAAGGTAATTATATGGGTTATTGGGCATAAAGCTGGAAGTAATTCCCATATCATGGTTATAAGCCGTCGCAACCTGTTGTAATAAGTTGTAGGTGGAAGCTTTTCGGCCAAAGCGACAGATATATTTTCCATCCGCCCTTTGTATGGATCCATTCAATGGGGTAACATAAGCTGGAACTGTATTATAATTGGGATGACCCCTTACCCCATCCGGATTGTGCTGATTGTCTGCAGCCATGGCGATGATGGCCGAATCAGGCACTGCTTCCAAAAAACCAACTCCCGCAGTAATAGGAGCAATGAACTGCGAGCTGGTGGCCCCAACAGGGATCTGTTCCGGTGTATAACCGGGCAAGCAGAATTTGCCCAACTGAGGGGCTCCCATAGCCAGAAAATGATTTCCGGTACTGTCGGTCTGCCCAAAGCGGGTTAGGATGGTAAAAGGATGCCCCCGGTTATCACTTCCATGACAACTGCCACAACTGGTGGCAACAAAATAAGGTCCCAGTCCACTGCTGGCTGTAAAATTGGCAAAAAAGGCATCATTACCCTTTGCAAAATAGACAGATTGGGAATTGGATAATTCTATGGGCCCGCATAACCCCTGAGAAGAGTCGATCATGGAAGGCATTAATTTATTGCAGGCCAGTATGCCTGCAATCATACAAACCATACCAGCCAGTACCAAGGTGGATTTCTTTCGCATCATTATATCTGTTTTCTGAATGAATAAGATTGCGAAAGTAGAAGTCTGATATCCCCAATAACGCGCAATGCGAAAATCCGGTTTATACAATCGGGAAATCCAGGCGCCTGCAGCTCCAATATTTAAAATGGCAGATCATGGTATTCATGTACCCTATGAGAACATAAGTATTGCACAAGCCTATGATCATAAGATCAGCCTGTTTGTGTCTCTTGTTTTTAAGTAGCAGGCAAAAAAAAACCGTTATGATGTTGACTCGATAACGGTTGTAATGGAATTTCTCTTTGTAAAAGCGTATTATTTTAATGAACTGATTATGGTAACAAATTCTGATGCAATCAGTGACGCACCTCCTACCAAACCTCCATCCACATCAGGCTGTGAAAACAGTTCTTTCGCATTACTGCCTTTTACACTGCCACCATATAGGATAGAAATATTTTCAGCAACAGCTGCTCCATATTTGACTGCAATTTGACTCCTGATGAATGCATGGATCTCCTGTGCCTGTTCACTGGTGGCTGTTTTTCCGGTACCTATAGCCCAGATGGGTTCATAAGCGATCACCACCTGCTGAATTTGTTCTGCAGATAAATGAAACAATGATTCTTCCAATTGCTTTGCTACAAACGCATTCTGCGTATTGGCTTCACGAACATCTAAAGCCTCCCCGCAACAGAAGATGGGATGGATATGATTTTCAAGACAGATATTCACTTTTTCAGCCAGAAACTGGTTAGATTCATTAAAGTATTCTCTGCGTTCACTATGACCAATAACAACATAACTGATTCCTACAGACTGGAGTATTTCTACACTTGTTTCTCCTGTATAGGCACCACTTTTCTTATTAAAACAGTTCTGTGCTGCAATAAACACTTCTTTTAAGCCTGCGATCTTTTGCTGCGCCATTGGAATATAAGGAAAAGGAACTGCAAAAATGACCTGTTGATCGGCACCCAGGTGATGTGGGGCTGCAATGATCTGATCCAGTAATTCTTCCCCTTTTTGCAGGGTGAGGTTCATTTTCCAGTTGGCTGCTGCAATTTGTTTTCTCATAATGTTAATTTTAAAGATTCTGTGTATGGTTCGTAAGGATTTTAATTTAAATAGAGTATCAGTTAACAGCTAAAAATATGACTACTTATTTCGTTTCTATAATTGCTCATATAAATGCTGTAACACTTGTATTTCGGCATCGGTAATGGGTTTGTGTTTCATAACCTTCCAGTTATTGATATCTTCCAGTGCCTTATCCAACAAGTAGCGCTGGTTTTGTCCCCAGGTAAAACTATCGATCTTCTTAGGCAATAAACCTGCTCCAAATACATTCGCACTGATACCGATAACGGAACCTGTATTGATACAGGAATTGATGGCCACACGACTATAATCTCCCATGATCACCCCGCATTTCATTCCCGCAGGCTGGAAAGACTGGGTATAGTGGTTCCAAAGCTTTACTTCCCCCCCGGTATTTTTGACATTGCTATTGCTGGTGCCGGCACCCAGGTTACACCATTCACCGATCACACTATCTCCCAGGTACCCATCATGTGCCTTATTGCTATGCCCGGTCATGATCACATTCTTTATTTCGCCACCTGCGGCACAATTAGGCCCGATGCTGGTTGCACCATACACTTTTGCACCCATTTTAAGAAGGGCATTTTCTCCCAACGCAAATGGTCCTCTTACCGCTGCAGTTTCCCATATCTGTGCATCCTTCCCAATATAAATTGGCCCGGTAGTTGAATTGAGTGTTGCAAATTCAACGCTGGCACCTTCTTCAATGAAGATATCAGCCTGATGCAATATTTGATTGGTATGTGAAATAGGTTGGGAAGAACGTCCTTTAACAACCAGTTTAAAATCTTCCCTGATCAGCTGGTCATTCCACTGAAATAGTTGAAAAGTATAGGTCAGCCGCCTGACCGCAGGTAATGTGGTCAACTTATTGAAATAACCCAAAGGGTCTTCTGTAGTAAAAGTGGGCATTTTTCCCGAAGTCCTGCCTGCGATCAATCCGAAATCATCTTTCAGGGCTTCTCCTTTCTGTAAAGCAATGATCTGCTCCGTTAACCTTTCATCAGGAATCAGGGATGCATCTATCCATAAATTATCGGATTCATCACAGCTTTCATACAATGGCTGGAGATAGGCTACAGATGATATAAAAGCTTTTTCTTTAAGTTTTAATTCCCAACGTTCTTTAAAAGTAAGTATGCCACAGCGAAGGTCTGCTACTGCACGGGTCAAAGTAAGCGGAAATAATTGTTCACGTAGACTGTTATCAAATAATACAATTGCCATAATTCAATTTGTCAAAGCTAAGAAACTTGTGTTAATCAGACTGATAAGTTTCCCATCCGGTATACCTGCCTGATCCATCTCCATCTATTCGCCGGCTTTTCCATGTCGATGATCAGGGCCTTTCGGGGTAAAGTTTCAAAATGGGGTAAGCGGTCTGCTTTTCCCTGTAATAATTTCAGTTGTCCAATGGCTGTGATACCAAGTGCATAAGTCGTGGCCATTGCAATACTAAATGCTTGTTTCTTCTCACCGGAATAGGGCAATAATGCAATATTCGATTTTAGTCTCCCCACCTGATTCAGGAAAAGCTGTTCCATTTCATAAGCATTGTAACATCTTACCGGAAGGGTATGAATACGATCCTGCAGGTCTTTATAGATATCAAAGAGGTCATTGGATAATTGGATCAGGGTACCCAGGGTAAACCAGCAATCTTCTTCTTCGGGAACAGGTGTTATATCCAGGTAATACCTGCACATGAGTACTGCATTTCCGCCTTTTTCAAATGTGATCTGCTGTATTTCATCATCAGTAACTGTTGGATCAAACTGTTTCAGGGAATTCCGCTGGGCTTCAAATTCCCTGCGTAAGACTGTTAGATATTCCCCGGTATCCTTCATACCATTGAGCAGGAAGAGATGAGACAACAGAAAAGCTTTTTCATCAAAGCTTTTTGCAGTATAGCTTTCCGGTTGAAAAGTGATAGACTCGATCTCTGCAACTGTTAGCAACCTATCGTCGAAGAAATTATCAAACAGGGAGCTACAGATAAAATAATGGATACTTCTTTCCTGCTCTATCAGGGATATACGCCTGCCATGCAGCAGGCTGAATGGGTCTAGTACTATGGATTTATAAACACTGTAACTTTTTACCACTTTATGGTAAGTGACTTTGTCGAAATATCCCTCCAGTTGCAGTTCAATACGCCGAATGAGGGTTTCAGCCTGCCTGGCAGACTTTTTCCTGTCTCCCAGAAAACGGAACCCAAAACTGAGAAGGATAGTACAAAATCTTATAAAATAGACCATAACCGGAAGATATTGAACAAATGTATAAGAAGCAATGTTAGCATTGGCAAAACAGCATATCTTATAATTATCTACTTTTCTTAACTTGCAGCACTAAACTTAAAACACCATGAGCCTGGGATATTTCTCTTATCCATTACCTGTTAATGAACCCGTTTTATCATATGCACCCGGTAGTCCTGAAAAAGCAGCCCTGAAAAAGGCGCTGACAGAACTGAAAAGTAAAGAAGCAGATATTCCCATGTATATTGGAAGCAAAGAAGTAAGGACACAGCATAAAGTTGCTATCCATCCCCCACACGAGATCAGCCACACTCTTGGTTATTTTCATATCGGAGACGAAAAACATATCAACCTGGCAATCGATGCTGCACTGGCAGCCAAAGAAAACTGGAGTCAAATGAGCTGGGAAACACGTGCCGGCATATTTCTCAAAGCTGCAGACCTGATCTCTACTAAGTACAGGGCTACCCTTAATGCTGCTACCATGTTGGGACAAAGCAAAAATGCATTTCAGGCTGAAATAGATGCAGCCTGTGAGCTAATCGATTTTCTTCGTTTTAATGTGCATTTTTTAAGTCAGATCTACCAACAGCAACCCATCAGCAGTCCGGGTATGCACAACCGCATGGAATACCGACCATTAGAAGGATTTGTATTGGCCATTACACCATTTAACTTTACAGCTATTGGGGGTAATCTGCCCACCTCAGCTGCACTTTGCGGCAATGTGGTGGTATGGAAACCAGCCCATACCCAGGTCTATTCTGCACAGGTCTTTATGAAGATCTTAAAAGAAGCAGGTTTGCCGGATGGTGTCATCAACCTGATCTATGTTGATGGTCCTACATTGGGACAGGTATGTTTTAACCACAGGGAATTTGCAGGTGTCCATTTTACCGGATCCACAGGTGTATTCAACAATATGTGGGAGACCATTGGTAAAAATATGAGCAAATACAGGAGTTACCCCAGGATCGTAGGAGAAACCGGAGGTAAGGATTTTGTGATCGCTCATAAATCTGCAGACCCGGATGTGCTGGCCACTGCCTTGTTAAGAGGTGCTTTTGAGTTTCAGGGGCAAAAATGTTCAGCTGCATCAAGGGCCTATATACCTTCTAACCTTGCTGAAAAAGTGAAGAAGAAACTGATCGCTGCGGTAAACAGTTTTAAGATGGGTACGGTAGAAGACTTTAGTAATTTTATCAATGCCGTCATTGACGAAAAGAGTTTTGATAAGATCAAAGGATATATAGACAATGCCAAAAGATCCCGCAAAGCCAGTATTTTGGTGGGAGGAAATTGCAGTAAGGAAGAAGGTTATTTTATTCAACCAACCGTTATCCTTACCGAAGACCCAACTTATGTTACCTTATGTGAAGAGATCTTTGGACCCGTACTAACCATTTATGTTTATCCCGCCAATGATTTTGAAAAAGCGTTGGAACTGGTAGACAAGACTTCTCCCTATGCACTTACCGGTGCTATCATTGCACAAGACAAACAGGCGATAGAACTGGCAACGATAAAACTGCGCAATGCGGCAGGTAATTTTTATATAAATGACAAACCTACAGGTGCAGTTGTGGGCCAGCAGCCTTTTGGCGGAGCTAGGGCAAGCGGAACCAATGATAAGGCCGGAAGTATATTGAACTTATACAGGTGGTTAAGTCCGAGAACCATCAAGGAAACATATAATCCCCCTACTGATTATACTTATCCTTTTTTAAAGGAAGCATAAACAGCAAAGCCCTGAAAAGGGCTTTTTTTATGTTCTGCAACGCGGATTGTTTGAAGATGATCAAAAGGCTGCCTACTGTACGACTACCCTACTGGAAAATTCATGTAAAACCGGATCGTAAAATCATTATTGGTTTTAGTCATTAATAAAGAAGGCCGTTCCACTTTAAAATCTTCCAGCAGCAGCATAAATGTACCAGTACAAATGATATGTCCAGGATCAAGGAACTGATCGACCTTTAGATTTACTGGCCTGCTGATTCCATGAAATGAAAGGTTACCTGTAATATCTGCACCATGTTCCGTTGGATGTATTACGGTTGACTTGAAAATGATATCAGGAAATTGTGTAGCATTCGTAAAGACCAATGCACGCTGGTCACGGGATTTGTTCTTACTGTCAAAGGATGCCACTGAAGCTGTAACTGTTACAGACAGCAATTTACCGGTACCTGATTCGTACTGAATAACGGCATCAAATTTTTTAGATTTGCCTTCCCAACTGTGCAGGGGGTGTACCATATGATAACTGATCATGGAAAGAGAGAGGTCTGCTTTAGCCGTTTTAATAACCGGTTTATGGATCCCAATCAACAGGGTAATATACAGAAGCTTCAATAAAGGGATCATATCAATTGATTGAAAATAAAAAGGATACTTAGTTTACAGCTTTTATAACATAATAAAGCCGCCATTGTTTAACCATAACAATGACGGCTGTTGCGGTGTAACCAGGATTGATCAGTCCGCAGCTTTGATTAACGGAATACTGATAGAGACTATAATTCCAGCAGGTGAATTGTTCGAAAAGTTAAGTGTACCTTCTGCATTTTTAAGTAACATACTAACAATGGCAAGTCCGATTCCCAAACCAGGATCCACCTGTGCAGCTTCATTATTTTTATTGAGTAGTCTGATATTATTTAAGAAAGTGGCATTACTGGATTTACTCTGGTCTGCGATCCTGATCACTGCATTCCCCTCTTTTGCAATAACAGATAGAACTACCGTATCACCCTTCTGTGAAAACTTAAAGGCATTGTCCAGCAATTCAGAAAGTATGGTTTCCAGGAATCCTTCATGAAGTGGAATTAAAACTTCTTCGATGTCTTCAAAAATAAGGTCGGCAGAACGTTTGTATTGTTCTGCAAACTGCAAAGCCAGTTTTTCCAGAATATTCCCGGCAATTGAAACAGTGGAAGGGTCTTTTTTATTTTCTGTTAATGCTTTATCCTGTTCATGCCAGTTCTTGATCTTTCTTAATAATCCCAACAAACGATTGCCAGATCTTTCCATATAACCATAATATTCCTGCAGTGATTCTTCATCCAGTTGGTTATGTTTAGATTTTAACAGATGCAGGTAACCGATGATATCATAAACAGATTCAAAGAAAGCCTGATCTGTTAATAAACGGAAACCATTTTCAATCTGCGTTAGCTGGGCCTCTACTTTTTTATTGACTTCCCGTTTCCGTTGCAGGCGGATATTGATGGCTTCAATCAACTGACTGGATTTGATGGGTTTGACCAGGTAATCATCCGCACCATAATTCATACCCTCCCGGAGATCATCGTATTCCGATTTGGCAGTAAGGAATATGAACGGAGCTTGTGTATGGCCCCGGCTCCTGAGGTTTTTAATAAATCCATAGCCATCCATTTCAGGCATCATGATATCACAGATGACCATATCCGGACTTTCCTTCTCATACTGGAGCAATCCTTCCACGCCATTTCCGGCAGTAACCACTTCAAAATCTTCAAACTCGAGGATTTGTTTGAGGTTTTGCAACAACGGTTTTTCATCATCGATCAATAAAAGTTTAGTTTTTTTCATGCATAGTGATATTATAGTGAAAATGTATTGTAAAAACACTGCCTTTACCTAATGTGCTGTTGACTTCGATACTACCATGATGCATTCTCACAAACCTGTCTACAATTGCCAGTCCAAGTCCATAACCACCATGCTGATCAGAGTTGCCTGCACGGTAAAAGGATTGAAATATATGTTGCTGTTCTTCATCAGGTATGCCAATTCCTTTATCTTTTACAATGAGTAGCCATTCATCTGAAAGGAATTGAAGTTCTACTGTAACCAATGATTCTGATGGAGAATATTTAATTGCGTTGGATATGAGGTTGCTGAATATATGCCAAACCAGACTGGGGTCTACATAGACCAGCCGTGGCTGATTGACCATTTTCATTTTGATCTTCCCTTCACCATATTTGGTATCAAATCTGGTCTTGATGATTCGTCTGATCAACGCTGGTATATCTGTTTCTTTTGGTTTAAAGGGTAACTGGTTTTCTTCAAAACGACCCATTACCAAAAAACTCCGCAACATATCTGAGATGCGTTCAGATTCATCATAAATATTAGCCAGCAATTCCTCCGAACGGGGATTGAGATTTCCATAATCTTTTTTCATCTGCATTTCCAGAAGTTCGGTACTGCTAACTATGGTTGCAAGAGGTGTTCGGAATTCATGTGATACACTGGTGATCATCTTCGATTTCATCAGGTTCAGTTCTTTCTCTTTCTTCAGGGTCTCTTCGATGATAGATTCTGCCTCTTTACGCTGGGTGATATCCTGAATAAGTATAGAAACCCTTTTTTCGCCATTAAACATACGTACCAGATTCATTTTTGCAGAAAACCACTCGATCTTATTTCCAAGGGGATCCATATATTCAATGGAATGAGCAGATTCGGAATCCAGTACCTCTTGGATCGCTTCTTCAAATTTGCCACCTAACCGTTCCCCTTTTACTTCCGAGATCTTTTTACCGATCATCATCTCTTTTGGAATAGACAGAATGCTGGCATCATTGCACCATACATTCACAATGGTAAAAAGCGTATTGACTTCCAGTATGATATCATCCAGAGAAGTTACCAGCGATTGTAATTCGTCTTTGCTCACTGCCAGTTTATGCAGGGCGATATTGGCACTTTTTATAAACCTGCTGCTGCTAAGAATTGATACAAACAATTGCCTGAAATAGATGACTTTAGGATTTACAAAGGGGGCTTCTCCATTTCCCGGCACCATATCTGAAGTTACTAAAACACCAATGATCTCACTTTTTTGTAAAAGAAGATACATGAGAAATCCTGTTTTTTCGAAATTGACAGGAAAGGCATTATTGATTTCCTGATGCAGTTTATTGATGATCCCTTTCTGTATATCATAGGACTTTTCTGCCATCAGTTTCAGGAGCTTTTTGAAACTGTCTTCCTTCGAAAAGATCCAGTTCCCATTCTGAGAGACCACTTTCAATGAAGGCTCAGTTCCTTCCCAATCTAGCGCAGCAATGAATGAAAAAGGCGCAATCCCTTCTTCCTGAAAATAACTCAGGCAGGTATCGAAACAGTGTTTAGATTTACTTGTTTTGATAAATTGCGACTGTGCTTCGGCAATAACCTGAAGTACATTGGTATCGGGTACAAAACTGTCTGCCGGTGTTTTCTGTAACTTATTGATCGTGATCACATACTTACGTTCGGCCTGGAGCTTACCAAATGCAGCCATCTGGATATTGCACCAAAAATATTTACCACTGAAGTCACGGATCCTACACCAGGTGGCTTCCATACTTTCATTGCTTCTGAAAAAGTTTCTAAGGATATCGCGCTCCTCGGGGTGTAATAATTCAATGATGGTCTTACCCTCCATCCAGTCACTGATATAACCCAAAATATTTTTAACCGCCGGGGATATACGCAAGATATTACCCTCCTCATCGATATTAAGGGTAAATTCGGTATTATCAATAAACGAGTTATAATTGAACTCTCCGGTTTCGGCATCCAAAAAAATAGCCCTTACACATACAAATTTGCTGAGCGACTCAATGAGTCTGAAATCAAACCGGGTTCTCTGTCTGAAAAAAGGATCGGTTTTAGGGAGTTCAGATGCATATTGCTTAAACAGGAATGCTTTTTCGTAATTGTTCTTCCAGAAATTATAATGCTCGGTATCCGAGGGTATCGCTTTCAGTATATCATCCCCTTTATGGAGAAGGGAACCGTAATAGTTTTCATAAGATATAAAAAATGACTTGTTTCCGTATACCAGACGATAGTTCTGGTCGATGACCCAAAACAACTCAGTTGCATCTTCGAAAAAAGAGAGGATATTTTCCATAAAACCGGATAAAGGATTTCACTATAAAATAATAGAAATTTATTTTAAACGGGTGTAGATATTTAACGGTATTTCTTGTCGTCCTAAAACTAATAGGTAAGGAAGGCGGTTTTACTGCCATTCAGGTCTGATGATAGATTGGTTCCTGTTATAATTGTATTTAATTCAAGCCTCACAGAAGGATGATACTCGCTTAACTTACCCCTCACTTACCTCTATTAGGGGTAGGTTAGAGGTAAGTGAGAGGTATATCAGAGGTAGGTTAAAGGTAGGTTAGATAGGAAGTAAGTATGGTTGAAACATACTTCCATCATGCTGTTTTTGTTCAGAGAGTGGCTACCCAATGTGTATTGGGCAAGGATTTATCTGATTGAATTTCTATTTTCTGTAAGTCCGGTAATCCAAAGAACCCATATATGGTACTTTTAGCAAATACCTGAGCTTTTTTTTAATGATTATTTTTTAGAAGCCCTACTAAAAAATCTTTATTTTGTGACCTATGGCAACAGTCAAAGACAGCAAACAGGCTGCAATGGGTTTTATTTTCATAACATTACTGATTGATATAACCGGTTTTGGTATAATAATACCGGTAATGCCCAAACTGATCTTACAACTGATCAATGGAGATCTGAGTCAGGCTTCTAAGATAGGCGGCTTATTGCTGTTTGCTTATGCCATGATGCAATTTATATGTGCCCCTATATTGGGAAATTTGAGTGACAAGTATGGCAGAAGGCCGGTATTGCTTTTTTCATTGTTTGGATTTGGGATGGATTACATCCTTCAGGGTTTTGCACCCAATATCATTTGGCTGTTCATTGGAAGAATCATTGCAGGAATTACCGGCGGCAGTTTTACCACCGCTTCGGCATATATTGCAGATATCAGTACCCCTGAAAAAAGAGCTCAGAATTTTGGAATGATCGGAGCTGCTTTTGGAATTGGTTTTATAATTGGCCCAGTATTAGGCGGCGTACTGGGGCATTTTGGGGCGAGGATTCCCTTTTTTGCGAGTGCAGGACTGGCATTATTAAACTGGGTGTATGGGTATTTTGTATTACCCGAGTCCTTATCAAAAGAAAACAGAAGAGATTTTGACTGGAAAAGAGCCAATCCAATTGGATCTTTATTGCGACTGAGAAAATATCCTGTGGTTTCGGGATTGATTGCCACCCTGACCCTTTTGTATATTGCAGCACATGCTGTACAAAGTACCTGGACCTATTTTACCATGAGTAAATTTGGCTGGAATGAGCGTATGGTAGGTTATTCACTTGGTTTTGTAGGATTAACTGTTGGCATCGTACAGGGCGGATTGATTAGGGTCATCATACCCAAACTGGGTCAGCATAAAAGTGTGTACACTGGTTTGATACTGTATGCTTTGGGATACCTACTGTTTGCATTTGCATCTCAGAGCTGGATGATGTTTGCATTTATGATACCTTATTCGCTTGGCGGAATTGCAGGTCCATCTTTACAGGGAATCATTTCTCATCATTTTCCACCAAATGAACAGGGAGAATTACAGGGAGCGTTGACCAGCCTGATGAGTGCCACATCCATTTTTGGCCCCATTTTGATGACCAGCCTTTTTGCTTATTTCACATCGGCATCGGCGCCGGTTCAATTTGCAGGGGCCCCCATGTTGGTTGGGGCTGTATTGACCATTATTGGGGCATGGCTGGCTTACAGGACTTTAAGGCATGAAAGCTGATCAAGAGCCAAACCTTGATAAATACCTGATATTGATCAAGTTTTCAACAATCACACCCTTTAATTCATGGTTACAAACATAAAAATGGATCAGCCATTGAATTTGCTTTTTAACCCCTATATTTGCTCCTCAAAAATTTGAGCAGTGGCAACTAAATTTTCTAAAGATACTTATCTCTACTGGTACGAGTTAATGCAACTCATTCGCCAATTTGAATTAAAGGCTGAAGAAATGTATAAGATGGCTGGAAAGATCAGGGGATTTTTCCATGCCTATATTGGACAGGAAGCAATTGCTGCAGGTTGTATGACTGCTTCCATTCAGTCGGATCCATTCATAACAGGATATCGTGATCATGGACTGGCACTTGCAAAAGGTGTTAGTGCTGATAGCTGTATGGCTGAATTGTATGGAAAATCAACCGGATGTGCCAAGGGTAAAGGTGGCAGTATGCACTTTTTCAGTAAAGATCATTACTTTTTTGGAGGCCATGGCATTGTAGGTGCCCAGATTGGAACAGGGGCTGGCTTGGCTTTTGCTGAACGTTATAACAATACCGGCAATGTGGTACTTTGTTTCTTTGGAGATGGAGCCAGCAGGCAGGGTATCTTACATGAATCCTTTAACCTGGCCATGCTATGGAAACTTCCGGTGGTATTCATTTGCGAAAATAACAATTATGCAATGGGTACTTCTGTAGAAAGAACATCCAATGTAATTGATATCTATAAACTGGCTGATGCATACGAAATGCCCGCTGATATGGTAGATGGTATGTCTCCTGAAGCTATTCACGAATCTGTAAGCAGGGCCATGAAACGCGCCAGAGAAGGTGATGGCCCAACTTTACTAGAATTAAAAACATACAGGTATAAAGGTCACTCTATATCCGATCCTCAGAAATACAGAAGTAAGGAAGAAGTGGATGAATACAAAGATCAGGACCCTATTCAAAAAGTATTAAAGACGATCAGGGAAAACAAATATGCTACAGAAGAAGCAATAGCAGCCATTGATGCTAAAATAGCTCAAATTGTAGACAATTCTGTGAAATTCGCTGAAGAAAGCCCCTGGCCTGATGACAGCGAAGTACTCAAGGATGTTTATGTAGATACCGCATATCCTTTTGATGTTGATTAATTAATTTCCTTTACCATTTCAAAAAACAAATATGAGTGACAAGCATACAGAACAGGCAGAAGTAGTGGAAACTGATGTTTTATACAGTTTACAACAATTCTGGCAGAAAAAACAAAAAGCTATCCTAACAGTACTGGCTGTGATCGTTATAGTCATTGGTGGATATTTTGCGTATAATGAATTTATCGTTACCCCTAACAATGAAAAAGCTGCAGAACTGATTTACAAAGCACAGCAATACTTTGCAGAAGATAGTTCTCGTAAAGTACTGGATGGAGATGGCGTGAACAAAGGTGTTTTATATATCATCAGCAATTATGGTGGAACCAAATCCGGAAATCTTGCTCATTATTATGCGGGTATCAGTTACCTGAAACTTGGTGAATTCAATAAGGCTGTTGAGCATTTGAAAGATTTTTCAACAGATGCATTGCAGATACAGATGTTTGCTTATGGAGCTTTGGGTGATGCCTATGCTGAGTTGAACAAAAAAGAAGAGGCGATAGAAAGTTATAAGAAAGCGGGTACTACTTTTGAAAAAGATGAGTTCAGCTCTGCAGAATACCTGTTCCGTGCGGCACTTCTTTCCGAAACAACCGGCAAGAATAAGGAAGCACTTGAACTGTATAAAGAGATCAAATCTAAATATCCGGGAACAGATAAAGGAACTCAGGCAGATAAATATATTTACCGTTTGAGTATCGAAAAAAATGACCTGAGTGTAAATTAATCTAATGGCAACAAAAGGAAATAGTTCAATACACAAAGGCATCCCTGTAATAAAGGATGCCTTTGTCGTTATTGTCAAAACAGAATGGAATGCTGATATCGTGAATAAACTGGAATCAGGCGTAAAGAAAATATTGAAGGAACAAGGTGTTGGATCTAAGACCATTACTGTTCCCGGTGCTGTTGAAATCCCATTCATTATCCGTCAGCATTATAACAGGAGTAAAGAAGTACCAGATGCTTATATTACCCTTGGAACGGTGATCAGGGGCGATACCCCCCATTTTGATTATGTGTGTAATACAGTAACAGAAGGTGTATTGCAATTAAATCTAACTTTGGATGTGCCGGTGATATTTGGAGTATTGACAGTTAATGAAGAAGAACAGGCCTGGGAAAGAACTGGTGGTAAACATGGACATAAAGGTGAGGAAGCAGCCATTACCGCCATCAAGATGATATCCCTGTCCAGAAAGATAAAATAGTTACCCCTACAATCAACCTGAGATGGAAGTACAAATATTTATCCCTTGTTTTATAGACCAACTGTATCCCTCCGTTGGTTTCAATATGGTTAAAGTACTTGAAAAAGTAGGTTGTACGGTTAGATACAATACTGAACAGACCTGTTGTGGTCAGCCTGCCTACAATGCAGGTTTCTGGGGTGAAGCCAAAGATGTGTGCAGCAAGTTTGTAAAGGATTTTTCAGGCTCAGGCTATATTGTGGCACCAAGTGCCAGCTGTGTAGGTTTTGTAAGAAATTATTATCCTACACTTTTTGATAATTCCTCTGTTCATAATGAAGTGAAGGAATTAGGTGAGCGCATTTTTGAACTTTCCGAATTCCTTGTTCATATTCTAAAAGTTGAAGATGTAGGAGCAACATTAGAAGGAAAAGCTACCTATCATGACAGTTGTGCGGCTTTAAGAGAGTGTGTAATAAAAGAAGAACCCCGCAAACTATTAAAGCATGTAAAAGGGCTTGATCTGCAAGAAATGAAAGATACCAGCACCTGCTGTGGCTTTGGTGGAACATTTGCCGTTAAATTTGATCCCATCAGTATCGCAATGGCCGATCAAAAAATAACAAATGCAAATGCTACAGAGGCAGATTACCTGATCAGTACAGATACAAGTTGCCTGATGCACCTCGATGGCCGTATCAAAAACAAACAGGGTTCACTGAAAGTAATGCACCTGGCTGATGTCCTTGCCAGTGGCTGGTAGGTTGAAACCTGCAACTATTGTTCCTATAACTCATTCCATTAACTAATATAAATAGATTGAACATCCATGAATTACTGGTTAGTTAAATCCGAGCCCTTTAAATACAGCTGGGAACAGTTTGAACAAGATGGCCAAACCTTTTGGGATGGTGTACGCAATTATGGTGCCCGCAATAACCTGAAAGGCATGAAAAAGGGAGATCTGGTACTTTGGTACCACAGTAACGAAGGGATGGAAATTGTGGGTATTGCCAAGGTTGTAAAAGAAGCTTATCAGGATCCTACAACTGACAATGAAGCCTGGGTGGTGGTTGATCTTAAACCTCATAAAAAACTGAAAAAAGCAGTACCCTTATCAATTGTAAAATCTGATATCCGGTTACAGCAGATGGATCTGGTAAGACTGGGCAGGCTTTCGGTTCAAACAGTAAAAGAAGAGGAATGGAAGATCATTATGGAACTGAGTAATACAAAATAAGCTGGGATGCATGTATAACTGTCCTGATCGGAACAAGCAAATTATTTGAAATTTTAATACCGCTGCATATGTTACGAAAGAAGCTGGTCGTAATTACAGGCGCTGGTATCAGTGCCGAAAGTGGTTTAAAGACATTCCGTGATACAGATGGTCTCTGGGAAGGATACAATGTATATGATGTGGCCACACCGGGGGGATTCAGGGATAATCCGCAACTGGTCCTGGATTTTTATAATATGCGGCGCAGGGATGTTGCCCAAGCAAAACCCAATATTGCACACCTGGGACTGGCAGAACTTGAAAAACATTTTGATGTACAAATCATTACCCAGAATATAGATGACCTGCATGAAAGAGGCGGTAGCAGTAAGGTTTTGCATCTGCATGGTGAGATCTTTAAAATGCGCAGTGTCAATGATCCATTCAGGCCCTATCCTATTGATCACGATATCCATGTTGGCGATCTTGCCGAAGATGGCAGTCAGTTAAGGCCATTTATCGTTTGGTTTGAAGAACCGGTGCCTATGATGGATCGGGCAATTGAAATTGTATCCGAAGCTGATCTATTTGTGATCATTGGTACTTCATTGCAGGTATATCCTGCTGCCGGACTTGTGAATTATACCCCAGAAGGGATCCCTACTTTTATCATAGATAAAAAGATTCCATATACTTCCAGCATCCGGAACTTAACAGTTATAGAGAAAACGGCAGGAGAAGGAATTATGCTGCTTAGAGAAGCATTGTACCAAATGATTGGAATGTAAAACAGTTCAGATTGCCCATTGTGATCCCCCCTTTAAAAGATTTAAAGCACAATATTAGGTTTGCCCTTACTTTTGCGGCGCAAATGGATGAATCAGTACAAACCGGTTTTGAAAATTGAAGCCTTATCAAAGCCTAACTGAACCCTTTCCTTAACGCTAGAATTCTAAAATTACAAACAATTATGGCTCTTCAAGCTGGTATAGTAGGATTACCGAATGTAGGTAAATCAACCTTATTTAATGCTGTTAGTAACAGCGCAAAAGCACAGGCAAGCAATTATAGGTTCTGTACCATTGAACCCAATGTGGGACTGGTGGATGTTCCTGATACAAGAATGGACAAACTGGCAGAACTGGTAAAACCCAACCGTACTGTTCCCACCCAGCTTGAAATTGTGGATATAGCCGGATTGGTACGCGGGGCTAGTAAAGGAGAAGGATTGGGAAATAAGTTTCTGGGAAATATCAGGGAAGTGGATGCAATCATTCATGTGATCCGTTGTTTTGAAGATGAGAATGTATTACGCGAAGAAGGAGCCATCAATCCCATCAGTGATAAAGAGATCATAGATACCGAGCTGCAGCTTAAGGATATGGACAGTGTAGAACGTAAAGCCGGCAAAGTGGAGAAAATGGCAAAAGTGGGTGCAGATACAAAATCACAGGCTGAATACAAAGTGTTGCTGAAATGCCTGGACCATCTGCAAAAAGGAAAAAGTATACGTTCGCTAGGATTGGATAAAGAAGAGAAAACTGCTATTGCAGACCTTTTTCTGCTGACAGACAAGCCTGTCCTTTATGTTGCCAATGTGGATGAAGCCAGTATGCATACCGGAAACAAATATTCAGATATGCTTAAAGAAGCTGTGAAAGATGAAGGTGCTGCTGTAATTGTTATGAATAATACCATTGAAGCACAGATCTCTGAAATGGAAAATCCTGAAGACAAACAGATGTTCATGGATGAATATAATATGAAGGAGCCTGCTTTGAATAGATTGATACAGGTTACCTATAAATTATTGAACCTTGAAACCTATTTTACAGCAGGTGTTCAGGAAGTAAGGGCATGGACCATACATAAAGGCTGGAAAGCGCCACAGGCTGCAGGAGTTATCCACTCTGATTTTGAAAAAGGATTTATTAAAGCAGAAGTGATCGCCTACGACGATTTTGTAAAATATGGCAGTGAAGCTGCCTGCAGAGAAAATGGAAGACTACGCATTGAAGGAAAAGAATACCTTGTAAAAGATGGTGATGTAATGCACTTCAGGTTCAATGTCTAAAGCCTGATAACAGCATCTGCTAATAAAAATTATTCGACCTTCCGGTTAAAAGCCGGAAGGTTTTATATTTGAAAGATGAAACAGGTAACCTTCTGGGAAAAAGAGAGCTTTTTTGCACATCAGGATATCATCATTATCGGTGCCGGTTTTATGGGTTTATGGAGTGCTTTTGAACTGCATAGACAATATCCAAAACTGAAGATCACCATACTCGAAAGGAATGTCATCCCCAAAGGAGCAAGTACCAGAAATGCCGGATTTGCCTGTTTTGGAAGTCCTACCGAACTGATCCATGATGCCGGACTATTGGGAGTTGATGAAATGCTGAATGTAGCAGCCATGCGCTTTAAAGGCATTCAAAAGATCCGTACCTATTTTACAGATGAACAGATCGGACTGGATCCTTGTGGAGGTTATGAATGTATTTTGAACAGCCAGATCTCTACTGAAGAACTTGATGAAAAGACAGCCTGGCTGAATGGACTGTTTGCAACCATAACCGGTAAAGCACAAACTTTTATCAGGAATAATAGTAAGATGGATCTACTCGGACTAAAAGGTTTTGACAACCTGATAGAAAACAGCCTCGAAGCTTCCATCCATAGTGGTAATCTGGTGCATACATTCATGTCCCGTATTCGAAACAGTGGCATACAAATTCTAACGGGTATTGAGATTGCAGGCTGGGAATCCTTATCCGATTCAATTGTCATAGAAACAAAACAATCCATCAGGTTTACCTGTAACCAATTGCTCTTCTGCACCAATGCCTTTACTTCAGATATCACTGCATTTCCCAATATCATTCCAGCCCGGGGGCAGGTCATTGTCACTTCCCCTATTCCAGATCTCGCTTTAAGAGGAACCTTCCATTTTGATGAAGGTTTTTATTACTGGCGCAATCTTGGTGACCGGATATTGTTGGGTGGTGCCAGAAATCAGGCACTGGATGAAGAAAGGACCAATGATCTTACAGTAACAGATCTGATCCAACATGTATTGGAGCATTTCCTTCAGCAGCATATTGCATCTACCTATCAATACCGCATCGATTACCGTTGGAGTGGCATCATGGGTTTTACAGACAACAAAAAGCCATTTGCCGGATCAATAGGAAAAGGTGTATATGCAGCCATCGCCTGTAATGGCATGGGGGTAGCCCTCTCTCCGCTAATTGCAGAAGAAATTACTGCTTTAATGAGTGCTGATATTTAACGATTTCAAATGAATTTGTACACTATTTTTGATTAACCTCTTTTTATGAAAACTTCCTTTTCACTACTCTTACTCCTGATCGGCTTCAGTGCCTGCCATAATGAAAACACTGAAACTACAGATAATGCCAATATAGAACCTGCAGTCATGAATTGTACTGTGGTAAAAGTTTATCCCCATGATTCTACTTCGTTTACAGAAGGACTGGAATGGCAGGATACCGTATTGTACGAATCCACAGGAGAAAATGGCCATAGCAAACTGGCCAGGGTAGATCTGAATACCGGCAAGGAACTTTTTAGAATAGATTTTCCAAAAGAGATATTTGGTGAAGGTATTACCGTATTGAATGGCAAATTGTATATGCTGACTTATCAAACCCATAAATGTTATGTCTATGATTTCAAGACCATGACTAAAATCGGGGAATTTGATTATGAAGGTGAAGGTTGGGGTATGACCAATGATGGAAAATATCTGATCATGGATAATGGGGACAGCAACCTTTATTACAGGGATCCTGAAACCTTTAAAATTGTAAAAACAGTAGTGGTATATGACAATAATGGCCCAAGAGCCAAGATCAATGAACTGGAATATGTGGATGGTTTTATCTATTCCAATATATGGGAGGATAATTATATTGTAAAAATTGACCCCTCCAGCGGAAGAATTGTATCCAAAGCAGACCTAACCAACCTGATCAATCAATATGTTCCTGAAACAGTGGAAAGAAATAATCTGATCAATGGGATCGCTTATGATAAAAAGAACAAACGCTTCTTTATTACCGGCAAAAACTGGTCTAAGTTATTTGAGGTTCAGTTTAATTGATCAATAACATACTGTTGAAACACGATCAGCTTTTAGCCAGTACATAAATCACTGAGCTGCATTTCTTATGATCTTTGGTGGTTTTAAAATTGGACAGAAGGCCCACTTTTACTGCCCTTAACAGGCCATTACTACCTGTCCTGTATTTTTCACTGAGCATGCTCACATAAAAGCTGTCAAACCACATGGGCTTATGATCCCTTACTTCAAAACCTTTGGCTTTAGCAAGCAACTGTATGCTTTTGGGAGAAAAATGGTATAAATGCCGGGGAACATCATAAGCTGCCCAGTATTGGCCATGGATATCTGCATCCAAGCTGGTATAATTGGGAACTGCGATCAATAGTCTGCCCCCAGGTTTGAGGATACTATGAAACTTTTCAAGATAGCCATGCAGGTCATGCACATGTTCAAGTACATGCCACATGGTGATACAATCAAACTGGTCATGATCCAGTTCATATAACTTTTCTGCGGGCTTAAGTTGTAATCCGTATTTCTGTAAGGCAACTTCCCTTGCATCAGGATCAGGCTCCAAACCTGTAACTTTCCAGCCTGCGGATTGCATAGCATGGGAAAAAGCACCTGTTCCGGCACCCACATCGAGTAATGTGCCTGTAACTATGCCGGAAGCTTCCTGTATCAGCTTTCTTTTTGTCTTTAATGTATAATTGCGTACAAGATGGTATAGACGGTTAACCAGTCCCTTTTTGGTATCTGTATGTGATATATACGATGTAGATTTATAATAGGCCCCTATTTCATTTGCATCAGGAATATGCTGTGTAAACTGAAGGGTACAGTCATCACAAATCCATATTTCGAAGTCCTGCTGACTTACTGTGTAATCTTTTGCAACCAATGATTTTCTAATATAATTACTTCCGCAACAGGGACACTGTTTATAACTGATCATATGTTTCATCTAAACTGAATAAGCAAAATTAAATATAGTAATACAACAAAGCGCCGAAACCCATCAATGCCAGAATTACAGCATATACCCACCAATAATCATCACTTTCAGACATGACGATCTTTTCTTCTGCTGCGGCGGCTTTTTTCTGTCTGATGATCTTTGTTTCGCCGGAATCATACACATCTACAATTTTGCTATTGGCAGCTACAGAATCATTCAGGTGTATTAAGGGTAAGAGAGTGGAAGATTTATATTCCGGGTGAAAAATGAATTCCTCTTGTTCATTTTGAATGAGTGTGCCCAATCCTGGCAGATGCGCACCGCCTTCTTCAGTAGCAGTTTCTCGGATTGTCCTTGCAAACTCATTGAAATATTTGGAAATATCAATACTGTTCAGCTTAAGTTCTGCAGCCAGAAAATCGAAAAAGGACTGATCCAATTCAGCTTTGCCCTGACTGAACAGTATTTTATGTGAAGGTGCGGACAAAGTCCGGGTTACAATATCAATTTTGGAAGGAATGGATTCCAGATAAAAATTACCTATACCCGGTAATCCGGTTCTGTGGTTTAAAATGAAATATTTATAGAACAGTTCGTACATTATGCATTGCTTTTACCGGAACGAATATACGACACCTCCGAGAACATTGAACCCTAATACCTGATATTGATCCCAACGCTGGTATTTATCATTGATGATATTATTAAACTGTATCCAAAAATTAAGTCTTTTTATAACTTTAAATTCCAATCCTGCATTCAGGTCCAGTGCAGGATCCAGCTTTTGTGTTTGCAGACTGGCATTTCTGGTTTGTGTACCATCCCAGAAGAATATATCAGACTTCAGCTGAATATTTTTGGTAAGGCTATAACGTACCGTACCTGTTAATTGCAGCGGTAATAATCCCCATGGTTTTGCATATTCAGACTGATTGGTATACTGTGTGAAGGTCATGGCTGCAATGAAGCTCAATTTTTCCTGTACGGTATAGCCAATTTCCCCATGTATCTGTAATGCCTGTAACTGGGGTTCATATAATACCAGGAAGCTTTTGGCAGTACTGGCCACTACTTTGCCGGTATCACTTACAAATAAAGGCTGGTCGTTTATTTTAAGGAATGAAAGTCGGGCGTTATAAGTCAGATGCTTTCCCAAGCTTCCCTTAAATCCTGCATACTGTTCCATTATTTTGGAATTTAGCAATGCAGTGGGTTGCATAATGTAGGGATTATAGGCTGCCAGTGACTGATAGCTGTTTTTTTGAAAATACCCTATCCAGCCTGCCTGAAGGATGAAATGCTCGTCGGTGATCTTCGATTCGGCAGTGATATTGGGCAGCATAGAAAAATTATCATTATCCCAGGATGGCTGTATCCCAACATTCAGACTGAAATTGGGGGTTTTAAATTGTACAGAAGGATCTATATAAAACAGATTGTTATTGATCGTATTTACGGCAGCAGTATGTAAGGAAGTGATGTCTGCAGTAAGTTTCAAATCAAAAGCAAATATTTTTCCCAGTGCTTCATTGATGGGTGCTTTGGCTATAAAATTGAGTTCTGATCCATTTCTACTGTCAAAAAAGGAATTCAGCTTAATTTGAGGATGGTAAGTGGTTCCAAAATCTGTTGGTAATTTATTTTGAAGACCCAGTTCAAAACCAACAAGATTAAATTGCTGCTGGAGATCTTCTTTTGAAATGACAGGAATCAGTGTTGCTGCCGGATACCTGTATTGGAGCGAATTATTATAATACAGTCTGGAAGTAATTTCATGATTCGTTGAATTAAAAACGCCTAACCCTTCAATTCCAGCTTTCGTAAATTCCTGATCCGGGAGATTCCCTTTTGAATTTGTATAATTACCCCTCAGATTGATGATCGCTTTTTTGCCATCACCAAAAGCCAGTCCGGTTTCAAGAAAAGAGGTTGCAAAATTGCCATACCCCACTTTTATATACTGGTCATTTTCCCAATGCAATGCAGTGTCAATTGCCAATTCAACAGGTTTGATACTTACCGGATTATACGAAAAAAACAGACTTTGAGAAGGTATTTGGTATTTTAGTGGAATTTTTGCTGTATCCGGGTAAGCAGTAGCCGCAGTAAAGTTGATCTTCGCAGCATTCTTTAAAGAGGGTTTAAATGCTGATGTAACAGTTACTACCTTATTGCCCCCTATTTCTTCCGCTTCAGTTGATACTGATGCATGATTAGAAGATACTCCCTGCAATGGTTGAACAACAGTTGTTGATTTTTTAGTTGTGTGTTTTTTCTTTTTGGTCTTTTGTTGCGCCAATACGGTAAATGGAATCAACGCAATGAGGAACACCATCAATATTTTTGAATTATTCATGTTTTGTTTTCTTTACTGTTGATCGATTTTGTTGTTTTTTTCTTTCTCAGCAGTTACCATTTTCCATTTTTCCAAGGCTTCATTTTTCAACTCTTCAATTGTGGCGTTCTCTGAAACGCTTTTATAAGTTGCTTCCGCATTAAACAGGTCATTTTGTTTAAAATAAATATCACCGAGTAAGAGGTAACTCCGGGTAACCCAATAATCATAGCTGCCATATTTTCGAATCACTTCAAAAGAAGCTTTTTCGGATTCGGCATATTTTCCCTGTTCAAAAAGTATGCGGGCCACTGTATATTGTGCCTCTGCACTGTATTCAGATTTTCCAGCCTGTATAACAAGTTTATAATAAGACAATGCCTGATCATTATGCTGTTCTGCCTCTTCGTTTTTACCAAGCAGCAGATAAGCTATCATTTTATCATCTGTAGCCAGTCCCTTTTCATTGAGCAGTTCTCTTGCATTTGTCACCGCATCCTTCCAGTGCTGCAACTTATACTGACAACGTAATAATCCCCGCATGGCTTCCAGCTTATTTTCCTGCTGACTGGCTACTTTCCTGAGTAAGATAAAATAGGACTCCGCTTTGTCATAATCTTTTAAATCGAAATAACAGGTCCTTGCAGCCTGCAGTGCACTTCTTTCAGCATACTTATTAGGAGCACGATCGGCGACTGCTGAATAATAGGGTAATGCAGCTTTTGTATCCTTTGAATTATTCAATATTTCGGCTAAGAAAAAGTTGGCTTCGACTGCATATCTACCATCCGAGTATTTGGAAAGGTAGTCTTTCAATCCAATGGAAGCATTGTCAAAATCCTTTGCTTCGTAGCGAAGCGCTGCTGCGTGATAGGTTAAGCTGTCTTCTTCAGTATACGATACTGGTTTACCATTCTGCTTCATGAAATTGATAAAATCCCCGGGACGTTGTGCTGCAATAAATATGTTCCTGATATAGTCTATTGCTTCATCGCTTTCCTGAGAATCGGGATATTTAGCAACGAGATCTGTGAAATAGTGCAGGGATTCATCATTTTTGTTCAGGTTAAAATAAGCAATACCTTCTTTAAGGTAAACCTGGGGCCAGAAAGCAGTGGCATTGGAATCCTTCAATACGGGTTCCAATGCAAGAATGGCCTGATCATATTTTTCATCCGCCATATATGAACCTGCGATTTCCATATTAGCATCCGGAATAAGTGAGGAGCCCGGAAATTTTGTAGAGAGGCTTTTCAAAATAGCTATTTTATCTGCGACCTTATTTCCAGCGCCTGCAATGATGGCTTCCTGGTACAGTGCATAATCAGCAGATTTCCCACCCATATTGATCACGTTCTGGTACATGGATTGAGCCTGCCTGTAGTTTTTAGACATAAAATAACAGTCTGCGGCACGCAGATAGGCGTCTTGTTCAAGTGTTCCACTAGTATTGAACTGGGATCCGGCAACCTGTAAGAAGTAATTCAGAGCCTGCCCATAGTTTTCTTTTTTCATCAAGCAATAAGCCAGGTTATATTTACCGTTCCGGCTATTCACTTCTCCATTTACCTGTGGATTTTTAAGGTAATTTACAAACCATGAAATGGCTTCATCCAGGTGACCATTTCTATATGCGATCTCGCCTTTCCAGAAACAGATCAGCTGAACCTGGTTGTTATTATAAGGGAGTTTCAAAATTTTGGAATAGATCTCATCAGCCTGATCAAGGTGTTGATCATTGACAAGTTCAGTAGCACGACCATATAAAATACCCGGATATAATTTCTTCACTTCTTCACTTTGTGAAGGCAGGCTTTCAAAAAGAATCTTTGCCTCCTTAAAATTGCTTGTATTGGCAAGAATGCTAATTTCAAGCTCCTTTGCTTCCTGCAGGTAATTTGACCCGGGATAGCGATCAATAAAACTCTTTATTTCTTTCAGGGAAATATCCAGATACCCCAGTTCATAACTAAGTTTTGCATAGCTGAACTGCGAAATCTCTTTCTGGGTTGGATTGCTGTTGTTGGATTCACAAAATAGAAAGGCATTTCTTGCACTTGCCTTCTGGTTTGTTTTCAAATACGCACTAGCAAGTAGGTACATACTGTTTTGAGTCAGAGAATCTTCCTTCCCCCCTATCTGCTTAAAGCCATTGATGCTTTTTTCCCATTTCCCGGCTGCATAATAACAATAAGACAATTCATACAGGTCTTCACGCTTTACATCATCTGCCTGAGATACCCAGGCTTCTAGATAGGGTTCTGCACGATCATATATTTTCTGATCGAAATAGAGATGTCCAGCCAGCTGTTTTAATTGTAGGTCATAATACTGGTTTCCCAATTTGATGGCTTTTTCAGCATAAGACAGCGCTTTTTCATGTTCCCCCTGGAAATAATAGATTTCAGCGATATAGAAAGGAACTATATTCTGGTAGTCAGGGGCAGTATTGGCGATGTTGAAAGCTTTCAATGCCTCTTTGTATTTACCTTCAGAAAATACTATGAACCCATAATAATAATTAGCATCAATATAATCCGGATTATTGGGAATTTGTCGCACTGCATCCAGCAAGGGGCTGGCTTCATTAAATTGCTGTAAAGCAAAATGGGCATAACCCTTATGGAAATTCATCGTCTCAATCTCACTGTTGCTAAGGTTTTCAATGCCGGACTTATCATAATAGCTGATGGCATTTCCAAACTCTTTTTGTCTGAAATAATATTCTGCCAGGTAAAAGGCAGCCATTTCAACATGAGGTGCATGATGCTCCAGATCAATAAAGTTTTTAGCCAATGGAACGATGGCGGCATCATTGATCTTTAGACCACAGCACACATAATAATATTTGGATTCAGATTGAATGGTAACAGGAATACTGCTGTTACTATTGTCTGAAGTGTACAAGTTTTTAAATACCGGGTAGGCAAGGCTGTATTGTTCTTTCTGGAACAGCTCCTTTGCCGATTTAAAGGCTGCATCCGGATCATCATTCATTCTGGTAAACTGTGCAGAACATACAATTGAGATACAGCAAAAACCAATGGCGGTAATTATTCTTGGAATGCTATACATAATAATGGAATTGGCAGTTACAAAGATTTCTTTTTAAATCTTAATAAAAAGAAAAAACAATTAAAGTTAATTCAGGGTAACCTTAAGCAAAGACCATTCCAGATTTTGTGGATAAACAGCTTTGTAGCATAACTTTACCAACAAAAGGTTCTATATGTTTGAAAGTACGACACAGGTTAGGGTTCGATATGCAGAAACAGATCAGATGAATGTTGTTTATCATGGTAATTATGCCCAGTATTTCGAAGTGGGAAGGGCGGAAGGTATCCGTCAGTTGGGATTGACTTATAAAGATATTGAATCGATGGGCGTTATTATGCCCATCGTTGAATTTCACAGCAGGTTTATCAGGCCGGCTCATTATGACGATCTGCTAACCGTAAAGACCATGCTTAGAGAGATTCCTGTTGATCATAAAATTGAATTTTATCAGGAAGTGTTCAATGAGGAAGGGAAATTGCTGACTACCGGAAGGATCGTTTTATATTTTATCAATGCCAAAACAAGGGAGAAGACCATGATGCCTTCCCCCTTATTAGACAGGTTATTACCTTATTTTAATTAAATCAGGCACGGTTATAATCCGGTTTCCAGTTCCTGATATTTTCTTTGATCGTTTTTGGTGACAGGTTTTCATCCGCTGCCCTTTTTGACAATGCCACAAACTCATCATCACCGGCAAAGCGCAAAGCGATGATTTGTCCAATCGTTAACCTGCTGTCATGCGGTTTACCTGTCATGATAAAACTCCTTAAATTTTCTTCAGAGCGGATGGCCCGATCCTGTGCTTTTAATGCAAAGGACCTGCTGAAATAAAGACTTAAACCTGTTAATACTGTTAACACAGTGATCAATGAAGCAGAATATACACCTGCCTCGGATGTATGAAAAAGGTTAATCACCGATCCGATCAATATTGCCAGCAGAATAACTGTTGAATAATAATGATACAAGGGAACCATACGGGCATGGTTGTTGAAATTTTGTTCTTTCATATGTACTTTTATTTTTGATTGGAAGATAATTGATTTACTATGATTTCCAGTGATCAATCCTTCCAAAGGAATGGAAACAGTATGATAGCCAGTAGTGCAACCATGAGGTCAAGTGCAATCAGTAATAGAATCATCTGCCATAAACCAGCCTGCACAACCTGCGAGAATGCCACACTGGACACTTTCATCAGTAACAGTAACTGTGGAATGATTAGCGGAAATCCCATGATGGCCATCAATGCGGCCTGCTGCTGTGCTTTTGCGGCAATTGCTGCCAGAAATGTAAAAACAAGGCTCAGACTAACACCACCCAATATCGTGATCCCAATAAATGCCAACGTATTTTCAAGGGGATTGCCAAGAAGTACCGTAAACACAGCCAAGCTCATCAAGCTCATCAGCAGCATCAGTAGCAGGTTAAAGATCAGCTTGGCGAGTACAAAATCCCTTGCGCCTGCAATAGAATAGAAATAAAGCATCCTGCCCCTGTTTTCAGCCAAAAAGCTTTTAGCTACCGCATTTACACAAACAAAGAGCTGTATGATCCAGAACAGCGCATCCCAGGTCTTTTCTTCGGGTTGGCCAAGTGACAGGTAAACAACAAAAATGGTTGAAGCAACATACAGCAATATTCCATAAAATGTATACTGCTGCCGGGTCTCTAACAGTATATCCTTTTTAATGAGGGCGAAAATTGCAGCAGATGATGATCTTTTCATTCGGGGATAAAAATAATGAGCAAAATTCAGTCAGAGACTGATTTAAAACAGTTAATTAAGATTCTGTATCCTTTTTTTGGGCACAGACCCTGCACCGGGGTTCATAGATATCTTTCTCACCTACCAGAACTTGTCCCTCCTGTGCCGTTTTACGATAGGATACATTAGCGATATTGCCACACTGTACACAAATGGCATGTAGCTTCGTGATATAATCTGCAATGGCGAGTAATTTAGGCATTTGCCCAAATGGCCGTCCCAGGTAATCCATATCCAAACCGGCAACAATTACCCGAACACCCTGCAAGGCCAGTTTCTCGCAAACATCCATGATCTGGTCATCAAAGAACTGGGCTTCATCTATTCCCACTACATCAACACCCTGTGCCAGCAATAGAATGGTCTGCGAATTCTCTATAGGGGTAGACTGTATCGCATTCGCATCATGGCTCACTACTTTGGTTTCATCATAGCGTATATCAATGGCAGGTTTGAATATTTCCACTTTAAGATTGGCAATCTTTACCCTTTTAAGCCTGCGGATCAGTTCTTCTGTCTTACCACTGAACATGCTTCCACAAATGACTTCTATCCAACCACGCCTTTCTCCACTGATATTAGGTTCTATAAACATGCTGCAAATGATACTTTGTTGAAAAAACCTTGTTAACTTTAAGCATTAATTCTTACTAACCCCCCAAAAGTATTGTTTCCTATGGAAAGATTGGGCATATTGATTACTGAACTAAAAGACCAATTTGACCAGAAAGCAGATCCGGATACCTTAATTCAGATTACCGGTAAAATTAATACCCTGCTTCAACACTTTAAATACCAGCCACAAACCCATGGAATCCTTTCCATTGCAGAAACTGCAGAAGATGCTATACGTTCTGTTGATTCAGCTCAGGAAAATAAAATGGATGCAAACGTAATTACCATGCTGGAGGAATATCCTATTTATAATGTCAGTAGAGAACCTGTGCGAACAGAAAAGGAAGAAAAGTTGGATATAACCCCGGATACGATTAGTGAAAACAGTCAGGCCAAAGAAGTAAATGAAGTCATCATTCAACGTAAAGACAGTATCAATGATGCGCTGAAAGCCGAAAAGACTGAGATTGCGGCAGCCCTGAATGCCATCATTGTAAAAGATCTCAAGAAAGCCATCGCTATCAATGACAGGTTTCGGTTCATTACAGAACTATTCAGGGGAGATGAGATCATGTTTGAGCGCAGTATTAAAACGATTAACAGCTTCTCTATTTATCCAGAAGCAGAATATTGGATCAAAAGGGAGCTTAAAACTAAACTTGGCTGGAAAGACCAGGATAAAGCAGTTCAACTATTTGATCAGCTGGTCAAAAGACGATTTTCATAAAAATGGTTCATGATAAAACGGGTTGCTCCAGATTGGGATAATACATAATCACCCGCCTTTGCAGCAGCGGCTTTGTACAATTTACCATCCAGGAATAACTGATCAAATATTTCTTCAACCTCAATTGCACTTTCTATACTGAAGGCAGCTTCCAGTTCTAAAAGTTCTACTGCCTCTCTGTATTTATCAAATACAGGCCCAAATACAACGGGTTTACTGTACACTGCTGCTTCCAGTACATTATGTACACCATCATCACCAAAACCACCACCAACAAAGCAAACTGTGGCATAACGGTACATCTTACTCAGCATTCCAACATTATCAACAATCAGTACATTTCCTTTTATTTCCTCCAGATCTTGAGCGATTTGGGAATAAAATACAGATCCTGCATACAAAGCTTTGCATTCCAAGAGACGTTCTTCCTCAATTTCATGAGGAGCTATGATAAACTTAATTTCAGGGTGAATTCTTGCATAATGGTTTAATTCTTCATCATCTTCTGTCCAGGTACTTCCGGCAACAATGACTTTACTACTACCAATAAACTGCTCTATCAATGGCAAAGGCTCAAAACTGTTAGCAATTTCCATTACCCTGTCAAAACGGGTATCTCCACTAACCAATACATTTTTACTGAATCCTATTGACCGCAAGAGTGAAAGGCTCGTTTCATTTTGTACGAGGAGCGAAGTAAAACAGGACAGCATTGATCGATGAAAATCCCCATACCATTTAAAGAAAGGTTGATCCTCCCTGAATACTGCAGAAATCAGTAACAAGGGAATACCTCGTTTCTTTGCCTCATTGAGGTAAAAATACCAGAATTCATATTTAATAAAGAGGACAAGGGAAGGCCTCACAATGGCATAGAATTTACGCGCATTGGTATATCCATCCATTGGAAGGTAAAAGACCCAGTCCGCCCCTTCAAAGTTTTTGCGCACTTCATAACCAGAGGGTGAAAAAAAAGTAAGCAGTAGTTTATATTCGGTATGTTCTTTACGTATGGCATCCATTAAAGGCCTGGCCTGTTCAAACTCTCCCAGTGAGGAACAATGTACCCAGATCACCGGTTTTTCATTATCCCTAAAGGCATTATCCAGCTTCGTAAATATATTTTTTCTACCTGCTACCCATTGCTTTGCCTTTGCATTCCTGCTTCTGATCAGCCAGGCAATCCTGGGATACAAAAAAATGAAAATATAGTAGAGCTGTTTCAAACAATCATGATTTTAAGCTTAACACAAATATATCCAGAATTGAATACACCCTTGATTTGAAAAAGGAGATCAGAATTTCAAGTGACGAACAGTCATACCATTATTGATGAGCTGCTTCAATGAATCAATTCCTATTTTTAAATGCCGCTGTACATAGTCTCTGGTCACCTTCTTATCACTGGCTTCGGTCTTGATACCATCCGGGATCATTGGTGAATCACTTACCAGTAATAATGCCCCGGTTGGAATATGATTGAAAAATCCAACCGTAAATATCGTGGCTGTTTCCATGTCAATTGCATAAGCCCTGATCCTGGTAAGATATGCTTTAAAAGCATCATCATGTTCCCAAACCCTTCTGTTGGTCGTATAAACAGTACCGGTCCAGTAATTTGTCTTATAATCCCTAATGGTGGTAGAAATGGCTTTTTGCAAAGCAAATGCCGGCATGGCCGGTACTTCGGGCGGAAAATAGTCATTGGAAGTACCTTCACCTCTGATAGCAGCAATTGGGAGCAGCAGATCCCCGATCTTATTCCTCTTTTTTAATCCTCCGCATTTACCAAGAAATAAAACAGCCTTAGGATCGATAGCTGCCAGTAGATCCATAACTGTAGCCGCACCCGGACTACCCATTCCAAAATTGATGATGGTGATACCCTCAGCAGTAGCACATTGAAATGGTCGGTCTTTACCCACGATTTCAACCTTATTCCATTCTGCAAACATGTCTACATAATTTGCGAAATTGGTAAGCAGGATATATTTCCCAAAATTTTCCAATTTCTCTCCGGTGTACCTCGGCAACCAATTTGTAATGATTTCTTCTTTAGTTTTCATGATTCCTGCAGTGTTATTTTTTGAGCATTGGTAAAAATAAACAATTTACTTTTATATAATGATTGTAATTGAATATCCTATTCAGGATTTCAGGTTCATGCAGGCTGAAGGGAAAAAGTACATTTTTGATATGATCAGAAAAAAATGGCTGGTACTTACCCCGGAGGAATGGGTGAGACAAAACTTTTTGAATTACCTCATCAGGACAAAAAAATATCCCGCTGCATTGATCGCTGTTGAAAAACAAATAAAATACGGGGAACTGAAAAGGCGTTGTGATCTTGTTGTTTATCGAAACGATAAACCCTGGATGATTGTGGAATGTAAAGAATCAGATGTTCCATTAAGTAATGAGACCATTGAACAGATCCTCCGCTATAACCAGGTACTGGCTGTTGATTACCTGGTACTCACCAATGGGGTATCCATATTTGCATGGCAATTAAATGAGGGAGAAGCGATCCCTTTGGACCAAATACCTGATTATACAACATAAGGCGCCAATAGGCGCCTTATGTTGTATAAAAGATCATTACGTATTTCTATGCTGTTAAGGGAAAATGCCCAGTTCTACATAAGAGATAGCTACTTTATTGATAGAGCAAACATACGCAGCTGTTCTCATGTCTGGTATTTCAGGATTACTATGCCAGATATCTACAATTTCGCGGGTTGCAGAGATCATGGTTTCTTCCAGACCACTATGAACCAGATCAATCTCATCAGCACCATGCATGATAAAGTCGCGTTCCTGCTCAGCAACTTTCTTTCCGGAAAGGTTTTCGATCTGACTGAGGATATGCCTGTTCATGTTTTCAGTAAATCTTTTTTCCATTCTTCCGTAACGTACATGGCTGAGGTTTTTTAACCACTCAAAATAAGAAACGGTTACACCACCTGCATTGAGGTACATATCTGGTACAACAAGAACCCCCTTCGCTGCAAGAATCTCATCAGCATCAGGTGTAAGCGGTCCATTGGCGGCCTCTCCTATGATCTTTGCTTTCACTTTTGCGGCATTTGTTCCATTGATCACATTTTCAAGTGCTGCAGGAATAAGAATATCACATTCCAGCTCCAATGCATCACCACTGCTGGCAAGATTGGTGGCTCCTGGAAAATTGAGTATGGAACCTGTTGCTTTACGATGGGCAAAGACTTCTTCTTCATTCAATCCCGCAGGATCATAGATAGCACCTTCATATTCTGCTATTGCAACAACCCTTGCTCCTCCCTGGCGGAAGAATTTGGCAGTATAAAAACCCACATTGCCCAATCCCTGTACCACTATGGCTTTTCCTACTACCCCTGGCGTAAGACCAGTTTTAGCCATCAGTTCTGGAATATTGCAAACTTCGCGTATACCAAAAAATACACCCAACCCAGTTGCTTCTTTTCTGCCATGCACCCCACCCTGTGTTATGGGTTTACCTGTAACACATCCTGCTGCATCAATTTCACCTGGCTTCAAAGAAGCGTATGTATCTACGATCCAGGACATTTCTCTTTCACCGGTTCCATAATCAGGGGCAGGAACATCAATACCTGGCCCGATAAAGTTCTTCTTAACGAGTTCTGCAGTATAACGACGGGTTATTTTTTCCAGTTCATAGGTACTGTGCTGACGGGGATTGATCTTGATCCCACCTTTGGCACCTCCAAAAGGCACATTCACAATGGCACATTTGTACGTCATCAGACTGGCCAAAGCCATCACTTCATCCTGGTTGACTGCATCACTAAATCGTATACCACCTTTGCAGGGTGTCTTATGCTGTGAATGCTGGATACGATAGGCTTCTATCACTTCAATACGCCCGTCATCCATCTTAACAGGAAAGTTCATACTGTAAATACTATTACAGGCTTTGATCTGTTCCAGTAAGCCTTTATCCCATTTGGTAAATTTTGCGGCTTTGTCAAAGCTTTTTTCTACGCTTTCAAAGAAACTGTACGTTTGATTTGACATAACATTCTTATTTAGGTAATTTTTATAAGGAAACAATCGTTTGCGGTCTGAATACCGGAATGAGTCCGGGTATAATTTATCAATTGAAAGATCAAAAAAAATTAGCGATTAAATACCCATTATTCTTTTTCCAGTCGAGAGATCTTCCTGTCAAGGCTGATCAGATAGATGAAAAGACCCAGTACGATAACAATGACAACAGCCATTACTACATAGATCTTACCATTCGTCTTCATAACATCTGTTGGCTCAGCTGCATTTTCCTGTGCCGATACGGCTAAACTGAGGACTGAAAAACATATAAGTGAAGCAATTCGTTTCATTTTATTCATTTCCTGATTTTTTATCCTGAAGAATCTGATACCTGATCCTGAGTGTGGTAATCCAAACACCCAGTAATGTCCATCCAATAAATGCCGGATACATCACCATCCTCATAGAGGCAGTGGAATCTTTGGGATTTAGTCCCGGATTACCTTCACTACCCTGACCTCCCGGATGCAGACTCTCGGTTAGCCTTGGCAATATCCAAATAGTGGGAAACAGCATAAAAAAAGCAAAAACATTATATACTGCACCAATTCGGGCTTTCTTTTCATCATCATTCAATGAACCCCGTAAAACAAAATATGCAAAATAGATCAGTAATGCAATAGCAGCACCATTCTGTTTGGCATCCCCGCTCCAGGCAGCACCCCACTGGTATTTAGCCCAAATGGATCCTGTTACTAAACCCAATATGCCAAAAACAACCCCTGTCCTTGCAAACTCGATGGAATAGGTGTCATAGAGCTGTTGAGGTTTTCGAAGATATAAAACCGCATAAACCAGTGATACAAAGAATAGGATGTTCATGCAGATCCACATGGGAACATGGAAAAAAAGATTGCGTATACTCTGCTGTAATGGAACACCGGGAGGAGCAGGAACTTTTACAAGAAAACCCATCACTGCAACATACATCAGCAAAATAAAGGTCAAGATCTTCCACCAGGGTTTTCGAATCATAGATAAAATTTTACTGTATATCCGGAATCGATGGTCCAATTTCAGTATCCGGGAGGACAAAATTAGGGGAATGTTTCACAACAAATGTGACCCTTCACTTAAATTTCACACAACTCTATAACTGACCCAAAGCTGATAGAAAACTTTCAAGCTTTATCCACTTACATTAAACATTTATTTAAAAAATGTACATATGTTCTCTGTTGCCGGGTTTCATTTTATCGTGTGTCATTATACTTCATTGAACCAGACTACATAGTAAGACCAACAATGTTCATGACCGTAATCGCCTGAATTTTAGATCTCGTGAACGATGAATGGTTAAAATTGGGGAAAATGTATGCTTTTACCTTACCTTTGCACACTTCTAAAAAATTCATGCCGTAACATGAAGCGAGTCGCCCCGTAAGGCGGCGGCAAACTGAATGTGGCTATCATTAAAAAAAGGATCAGACACATGAAATTATCACAGTTCCGTTTCGACCTTCCCCTTAACCTGATTGCCCAGAACCCAACCAAAAAGAGAGAAGACAGCCGAATGATGGTTGTAGACCGCAAAACAGGTAACATGGAAAACAAGCATTTCCGTGATATCCTGGAGTATTTCGACGATAAGGATGTATTTGTAGTGAACAATACAAAGGTATTTCCGGCAAGAATGTATGGTCGCAAGGAAAAGACCGGTGCAAAGATTGAAGTATTCCTGCTTCGTGAATTGAATAAACCCAACCGTTTATGGGATGTGATCGTTGATCCCGCAAGAAAGATCCGCGTAGGCAACAAACTCTATTTTGGTGAAAATGAAGAACTGGTTGCCGAAGTGATAGACAATACCACCAGCCGTGGCCGTACCATCCGCTTTCTTTGGGATGATGATGACGAAAGCTTCAAGAAAATGTTGGTATTCTTAGGTGAAACCCCCTTACCCAAATACATCAAACGTAAACCAGACGAAGAAGACAAAGAACGCTACCAGACCGTTTATGCCAAATATGAAGGTGCAGTAGCAGCCCCTACAGCTGGATTGCATTTCAGCAAAGAACTGATCAAACGTTGTGAAATTCAGGGTATCCGGTTTGCAGAACTTACCCTGCATACAGGATTGGGTACTTTCAGGCCCATTGAAGTAGAAGACCTGAGTAAACATAAAATGGATGCAGAATACTACCGTATTCCTGAAGAATGCTGCGACATTGTAAACAAAGCCAAACAAACCAATCACCGTATCTGTAGTATTGGAACTACCACGATGAGGGCTATGGAAACCAGTTTCACAGCGCAGAAACTACTAAAACCCAGTGAAGGATGGACCAATCATTTTATTCATCCTCCTTACAACTTTAATGTGGCAGATTCATTGGTTACCAATTTTCATCTGCCAAAGACGAGCCTGCTGATCATGACCTGTGCATTTGCAGGATATGACCTGGCCATGGAAGCTTATAAGAAAGCAATCAAAGACAAATACCGTTTCTTCAGCTATGGAGATGCATTGATGATCATCTGATGATTGAAATAATGATACCATCCGGTTCTAACCAAACCAAAAAAAAGTCCTGCTGTACAGCAGGACTTTTTTTATTTGTTATCATTGTGCTGATACGAATTGATCAGACATTGAAAATATTATCCTTGTCAACACTGAGTTCAAGATATTTTTTTCTACCCAAGGTCAGGTAATACAAGAAGTATAGCAGACAGGGGGCCACCAAAACAGACTGTACAACAGGTAACCAGGCTGGTCCATTGACTTTAGATTCTCTGAAAAATAGATTAATCAAAATACCTGCGATCAGCAAGATATACAGCGGCCAGAAATATTTCATACTGCTTTTTACGAGCAGGTAAGTCTTATTCTGTTCACTAACGTTTAACGTAATAGTTTCACTCCTGTAAAAGCCACATTTCAGATACACCTGATGCACTCCATCTGCTACAATAAACTCTTCAGAACTGTCATTTTTAACGATCCCTGCCTCCGTTTCATCAACCATCACCTTATAAGGTCTCATTCTGTTAAGCCATTCAGATTTTCTGCTGATGATTATTTTTGCTGACATATATATTTATTTATTTTTATTATAAACCAAATAATCCTTTATTCAACAACTGCAAGGTAATGGTCTTATATTCATCAGACACCAGTAATGAAACATTATGGTGACTGCCACCATAACTAACCATCCTAACCGGCACTTGGGCAATACTGTCAAACAGCTTCCTGAGTACATCCTTCGTCTGCGCAATTTCATTACCCACTATGGAAATAATAGTTTGTTTCTTATCGATTTCAAGGGTTCCAAAAGGTTCCAGTTCCCGGATGATCTCCTGAAGAAAACTATCATTATCAATGGTTACGGATACAGCCACTTCTGATGTAGTGACCATATCAATAGAAGTCTTATATTTTTCAAATACCTCAAAGATCTTCCTTAAAAAGCCATAAGCCAGTAGCATCCTGCTGCTCTTGATCTTGATGGCGATAATACCATCTTTTGCAGCAACAGCCTTAACGCCAACACTGCCGGCCTCTTTTCGAATAGTCGTACCCACAGCAGAAGGCTGCATGGTATTCAACAGTTTAACAGGTACGTTTTCCTGCTGGGCTGGCCAGATACAGGTTGGATGCAAAATTTTTGCACCAAAATAAGCCAATTCAGCTGCTTCTTCAAAACTCAACTGTTCAATCGCTACCGTCTTTTCTACAATACGGGGATCATTGTTATGCATACCGTCAATATCAGTCCATATTTCACAAACACTGGCATTGACAGCCGCCGCTACTAGTGAAGCTGTATAATCACTGCCTCCTCTTTTCAGGTTATCTACTTCCCCTCTGGCATTTTTGCAGATATAACCCTGGGTAATAAAAAGTTTCTTATCGCTGTGTAACTCTAATAAAGCTGTTAGTTTCGAACGGATCGCTGTAAGATTGGGCTCTTCATTACTGTCAATGATCATAAACTCCAGTGCCGGTAACAAAAGATGGTCCACACCTTGCTCTTCCAGATAAATACTGAACAATTTGGTACTCATCAGTTCACCCTGGGCAAGAATATCCTTATTAAGCGCTTCACTGAAAGAGATGCGAAGGATGATGTGCAGAAACTCAAAATGTTCACTGACAATTGCATTGGCTTTGTCCTGAAGTGCTTCACTGGTTACTAGGTCAAGCACAAATTTCCGGTAATGGGCTTCCAGCTTATCAATACTGGCACTTGCAGCAACCCTATCGCTCTTGGCCAAATGGTTACTGATCTCTACCAGGGAATTAGTAGTACCACTTAAAGCGCTGAGCACTACTAAAGTGGGTTCGGCATCTTTGGTAATCAGTTGTGATACCTGATGCATCCTTTCTGGCTTTCCAACACTGGTTCCGCCAAATTTCATCACTTTCATGGGTTGCAAGTTTTACTTTGATCAAATGAAAATCAGATAATTCTAATCGCACAGGCCATTTAATCTGGCCTTTCCCTTTAAAATTTTCGAGGTGCAAATGTAGGTGAATGTCCACAATTAGTATTGTTATTTGATAGAAATCATTCCCTTGTCTTGCGTCTACATGTATTACAAATCAGTCCATTCTATTTACCCATCTTCTCATCGATCCTATTTCATATTCCGGCTTTTCCATATTATATTATTTTATTTAGATTATGATTATTTGATATCAATATTTATTTTCCATATATTTATGCATCTATCTTTAAAAAAAATTCTATGCAAATGAAAAAACTATCCGTATTACTTACTTCAGTTTTACTACTGACAGTATTTAGTTCTAAAGCCGCTGAGAACAACTATGTAGTTGATGATCAGCAAATTGAGACCCTATTCAACAACAGTACAGACATCTCAACCGACATTCAGCAGATGAATGCCAATGCCGAATTGTTTAACAACAGGACAACTCAAGCTACCAATGCCGCATTTTATCAGCAAAAGAGCATGGGTAGTGATAAAAATGCCGCTGTTGCAATTTTACTTGATTTCTTTTTGGGAGAATTAGGTATTCACAGAGCATATCTTGGTACCAAGACTTTCACATGGGTTGGATACATTCTTACCTGTGGTGGTATATTCGGTATTGTTCCTTTCGTTGATTTGATCGTACTGATCGTTAACCTTAATGACATCAGTAAATATGTAGATAATCCTAAATTTTTTATGTGGTAATCAGGAAAAAAGATTGTCACACCATCAAAAAGCCCGGTTCATTCCGGGCTTTTTAATGGCCTTGTATTCATAAGTGCTGATTCATCTGATCAGATATTTTCTGTCTCAAGGTACTATTAAAGGATGCCGCTTTTTTCTTATTATATTGCCTGACCAGTTCTTCTGCCCTTCTTACGCTTCCAAAATGAAAGCTGCCAAATACACCCCCTCCTACCAGCCAGGCAGACAAATAATACTTTGTTTCGAAGCTAACGATACCATAATATATACCCAAGCCCTGTATCAGGATTGAAGTCATTGCCTCTAATGGCTTACCGGCATACCATTGACCGCCTCCAGGTAATACGGTCGAAAGCCAGGCAGCTTTATTCTCATTTTTTAAAACAGGCAGTTTTTCATAAATAATAGCCTCAGCTGAATCTATTTTATACCCCGCGAGCCATTGCTTATAATTCTGTTGTGCCATTGTCCATTCATTCAATTCATTTAAACATAGGATCTTGAAATATAATAGCCATTGCTGATTACAATACTGCGGGTATAACAAAAGGGCTTGATCTGCTAATGAAATGGCTTCTTCCTGCTGATCCGACAGGTATGCACATAGTATCCATTGTTCGTATAACCTGTACCGGATACTATCCGAATCAATAAGCTGATAATTTTCTTTGATAAACTTTCCCGCTTCACGGAATTGCTGTTGTTTTTTAAGACAGCGCAGTTTACCCGAAACAGCTATGATCACCTGTTCCTGATTTTCCTGACAAAACAGGACCCTGTCATATGATATGCCTGCCTTAAACCATGCGCCCTGCGCTTCTTCAACAGACGCCTGTTTGAGAAATTGCTCTCCCTGGGCTTCAGTTAAAAAAATTGCGGAGAGGAATATGCATGTTAAACAAAATCTTATTATCATAACTTCTGTTAAGTTCCTGATTCCTGATGGATACAGCTGATACACTGCCCCAAATATTTCCAATATAAAAAGTGGTGAATAGTGTTCCGTAGATCCAGAATCTTGCATCTTTTATACCACCCCTGTTATATGCTTCCCAGGTGAGTAATCCTGCTGTAACTACCGGAAAAAATGCCCCCAGACCCTGCTTCTTTTTTCCGGCATAGACTTTTCCCAAGCCAGGTACAACAGCGCTTAGTATCCCTGCTACTGCCGGTGAACGTTGTTTGATCGCCAATAATTCAGTATAAAATTGTTCAAAAGAATGCTCTTCCTTCAGCATAACATAATTACTATATCCAAAGCCTTTGCGATACCCCTTGTAAGCGATCGTATCCCTTTGAAGCAAAGACAAACCTGCCAGTTGAAAATTTTTTAATTCCTGTTGAATCGAATCTGTAACAGGGATAAGGGAAAATCCTGACCTGGCTTCCTGAAATCTTTTCTGGAATGTGTTGCAATACTGTGCAAAAAAAGCTGCTTTTAAAAAACGGCGATCCTGTTCCGAAACTTTTTCCAGAAAACGGGCCGCTGTATCGAGCTGTTTCCGGGAATATGCAAACCAACCTTTTTCAAAATACAGACTGTCTTTTTGAGCTGGATTCAACAATACAGTATCCACATTATTCAATACAGCTTCTGCTTCAGAAAATTGCTCCTTTTCCTGTAAGTATCTTACAAATTTGATCTCTTTTGTAAAATTGAATTGCTGCGCATGAACACTGCAAAAAAATAGAGGCCACAAGATAAATCCTATCAACTTATTCATAACATCAATACCGCTTTACCGGGTCTATAATAGTACCTGTCTTTTCATCCACATCCAGTGGATTAATATCCAGCAATGCGATCCTGTTACAGCGCATGATCCTGTCTGCACTGATCAATACACCCTTTACGATCCCAAATTGTGCAATCGCCTGTTTACTGAAATTAGAACAGGTGATCTCATAAGGACAAGACCTTGATAATTGTGGAGATAACACATGTTGGTAAATAAACATGGCAGATTTCAATGTTAATGAAAGCGGATTATATACAGCGAAGAATGAGTGACGGTGTGTTTCCATGATCTGTAGGTCATTACCCGGCCTTTTATAATAAGCCAGCTCCTTTACATCCAAAACGGGCTTCTGTAATACAAGGCCCATGTCTTCCTTATAATCCTGACTCTTACCAATAAAAGGAATCAGCATCAGCAATAGAAGATAAATGACTTTAAATTTCATGCTATTCATTGATTTTTTTGGCAGATGCCGGAATTTTAAACCCAAAATAAGGACTTACAGCCTGTTCATTAACAGCAAAATCACTGTATACTGTTCTGGTAACTGTTGAATCTGATTTATCATTATAGATGATCTCCGTAGAAATAGCAGGAAAATCAAACTGATTCAATTTACGGTAAGCACTATAATATATTTTTCTGATGATACGGTTATCCTTATTCCTGTAATCCATATAGATCGGATGCTGTTGCTGCGAAACAAGCTTCACTTTCTGAACCGAAGATTTTAGGTCGGCAGTTTTTCGTTTCCATTCCGTAACGATCACATTGCTTTCAGGATAGGTTTTAGTGGGCACAAATCCCAGTTCATTTAGTCCCATATCATCCGTCTTTCCATTCAAAAAATAATACAATTGGGAGGTCTGGCTACTGAAAATACTATTCTGCCTGATCATGATCGTATTTTTCGTAGGATCATATAATTTGATCTCCCCGACTTTATTACTAATGATCATATATTCTGCAGGGGAAATAAAATGGGAAATGATATCTCCATTTTGATCATAACAGATCTCAGATTTGATAGTGATAGATTTTCCCTGTTGTACCTGCCTTGATTCTAACCTTGCATAAACACGTTCAATATGCTGGGGATATCTGAATGAAATGACCGGCAAAAACATAAAAACTACTACTAATGAACGCAATACCCGCATAAACTAATTTAACTATTATTACTATTTTTTAAAATTAATACAACCAACTCATATTATCAGAAAACTGTACCACTTTACCCTAACAAATCCTTGAATGGTTGTTATTTATCTGTCAAACCAAAAACAAAAAGAGAAGAAGGTGAATACCTTCTTCTCTTTTTGGCTGCTTTTTGAATCTGTTTCAATTCAAGCTGCATTGAAATATGTTGATCCTCTATTGTAATCTGGCATTTTAATGCAAGGTAACCGATTTTAGTGTTTGCGAGTAATCCTTATATAAACTACCGCCGGCTGCGCCTGGTATCTGAGAGTATTCTTCTACCCGCACTAATCCGGCACCAGGTGCAATATACAGTACAACAGTATAGATGGTATTATTATTACAATCGGTTTCTGTGAGAATGTTTCTGTAGCAGGAATATCCGGCGATACTATATGTAGAAGCAAAGCCGTATTGTGTAATATTACCTATACAGGAAGGATTTGAAAAATCCTGACTGGTACCGAGTATAGTTCCATCAGCACTGGCTTCCTGAAAGAAAATATAAGGAGTGGAATTAAGACTGTCTAAACTATAGATCGTTGTATTATAAGGATCTACTGCCAGATAACTACCGGTTCCAAACCAGCCCAGTGAATCTGTAAATCCGTAAAAAGTTACCCCACTGATCACGGTGGTCAGACTATTCACATACGCTGAATCAGTGTAACTTTCCAGTAAGGTATCATTGGTATCAAATGCTGAATCCTGGTAAACAAAAGTATTCGTGGCTTTTAATGGCCAAAGAGAAGTTTTACCACTAACAGCAAAGCCTGTACTGCTTGTTTTAGCACAGGAAGCCATTACAACGATCAGGATCACCAGAGAAAAATAGAAAGCAGTTTTTTTCATATTTGAGTTTTATAAGCTTACACGACATAGATTCAAAATCGTGCCATTTGTTTATTAAAGCATTGTTAAAATGATAAAATTGACCCAACTATTTGTAAGAAAAAAGATGGTACTATGAGCTGAAATTAATCAATTCTGTAATGAACGCATTCAAAAATCCATTATAGAATTTATTATTCTTTTAATCCAAACCTTTTTTGATTACCGCAGGTCACATATTGACCTGGTGAAACTTTGAAATAGTTACAGAAATATTCATAAAATCCATACCTGTATTTGGTATTGGGCGCATGTTGATCACCACATTCCAGGCCCCCATTTATTACATTAACAACTGCTCCAAAACCAGGCAACCTGCCATTGGCAGAATCTTTTGCATTGGGTATCCATTTACCACAGATCACATCATGACAAGAGGGTTTGGGATACTGGGCCTCCATCCAAAACCAAATGGCTGATGCAAAACAGAGTACAGGATCCCGGGTAATCATTTCGGGATTTTGCAGTAAAACATCTTTTGATCCAAAATAGGCTTCACTGAACTGTCCATAATTATAATTCCAGCTTAATTGCAATGGTCCCCGGCCATGATAGGATTTTCCTGCTATTGGCAGATAATCCTTTCGGATACTGTCTGAATAAGCGGGACAGCCACCCATGCAGCCCTTCTCTTCCAAATAATACAAGCCCCATTTATAATATCCGCCAGGTGCTTCATCCCAGCCACCACTTGTTTCATGCGACATATTGGCAAGAAAAGCTGCCAGCTCTCTTTTATTTGAAATTTCATCCCCATCAGAAAGAAAAGCGGGAAACATCCGGGCTGCCCTCAGGAAAGCCTGGAAACTGTAAAAATCCTCCCTCGGTTTATTGCTGAAGGCGGTATCCTGCAATGAAGACATATGAAACCGATTGGGAAATAAAAGGTTCCATTGCTTTGCATTCAGGTATTTGGTTAGCCTTGATGTGCGAAGGGTCTTTTCCAGCGATTTTGGCTGTGCATTTGAAAAATTAATGAACAATAATAGGGTCAGTATACCCACAGTTATCTTCATGGAATAGTTTGATTGGTTTTAAAAAGAAATTTTAAAAAGAAACAGAAAACCTGTTTCCGGTCTGAATAAGGTCTTCCACTACAGAATCGATAATAGGTATTCCGGACAGCATTCTTTCGGCTTCCATTTCCCGTTCAGGATCACCGGGTATCAATACCCGATCATGGCCTTGCATTGGTTGAGCAGCCCTGAATCGTTCGATCCAGTTATCCATATGGGATTTAAACTCATCAGCAGGCCGGAAAGCGTCCACACGCATAGCCCCAAAGAAATGCCCCAATCCCTGACCAGGCATATTTTCAGGCATGGGAACATAAGCCGGAAATGGTGGTGCCCAGGGTCCATAACTGGCACCACTGAGCACAGCAGAAAAAATGTCTACCACACTACCCAGTGCATAACCCTTATGCGAACCATGAGCCCTGTCACTGCCCAGAGGCAGCAAAGCTCCTTTCTTCTTGAGAATATGTGCATCAACAGATGGATTTCCGGTTTCATCCTGAACCCATCCGGTGGGGGTATCTTGATTTTTGCGCTGGAGAATTTCCAGTTTGCCGTTGGCTGCAGTGGTTGTGGCCATATCAGCAACAAAAGCAGGCTGCTGTTTGGCAGGAATGGCAACAGCAATAGGATTGGTACCCAGCATCCGTTCGGTAGAAAAAGTAGGTGCCACCAAAGCACTGGCATTGGTCATTGCCATCCCGATCATATCATGTTCCAGGGCCATCATGGCATGATAACCTGCAATTCCAAAATGATTACTGTTTTTTACACTTACCCAACCTGTACCCACCTGCCTGGCTTTATCAATCGCTACTTGCATGGCAAAGGGCGCAACAACCAGTCCGAGGCCAGCATCCCCATCCACAACAGCAGTAGAAGGTGTTTCATGCACTATTTTCATGACCGGCTGTGCATTGATGCGTTTGGCTTCCCATAAGCGCACGTAGCCACTTAAACGGGCCACCCCATGACTGTCTATGCCCCTGAGGTCTGCACTTATTAAGGCTTTCGCAGCTGTCGCAGCATCCATCTCATTACAGCCCATTTTTAAAAAAACCGAATGGGTAAACTGGTATAGTTGCTGGTAGGTATAGGTATGAGACATGACTGCAAGATACTTACAAAATAAAAAGAGGCTCCACGTTTAAAACGTAAGCCTCTGTTAAAGCTGTTGGTTTTTAAAATGGAAGGTCATCCAGCGGTTCGTTCAAATCCGGCGCTGATGAACCACCCTGGTTATTTGCAGGTGATGAAGAATAAGCAGGTTGTGATGGTGTACTGCCTTCACCCGGTTTACTACCCAGTAACTGAACACTTAAAGTACGTAAGGTCAGCGATGCCCCCTGCCGGCCATCCTGTGTGGTATAAGTCCGTACATCAGGTGTGCCTTCTACATAAACCGAAGTGCCTTTTTTCAGATAAGGAGCCACTGCTGTTCTATCTGTCCAGTAAGCACAATCCACCCAGGTGGTCCTGTCTTTCTGCACACCCTGCGCATCCTTAAAACGCTCTGTGTGGGCTACTGTAAAATTGATCACATTTTTCCCGTTCACATTGTTTACCACGGCATCTCTGCCAAGATTGCCTATTACCTGTAGCTTGATCATAACTGTTGTTTTAAAAATATTCTAATTAAAATAGTCTGGAAAAATACATAAAATTTTTTATTCACAGACTGCCGAACGCATACCTTACAATTTTTTGACCCAATAACAAAACTGTTTGTAAACTTTAAAATCTATCACACCAGTTTTTTTTATTTAAAATATGTTACATATCTTACTTTCAAAATATTTCTATGATTAACCTAATCAGCCGTTTATTAGTTATGGCAATGATTTTTGTTACAGTTGCCTGTAATAGCAGTCATCATGCCACCGTTGCTGAAAATAATCAAACACAAACTATCGGTATTCAAAATGGACTATCCTTTCAGTCAGCCATTATAATTACCGAAACATCTGAGTCCATGGGAATAAAAGCTGAATATCAATGGGTAAGAGAAAATTATCCTGGATCAAAACAAAAATTGCAGTCGCTGATCTTTCATGACAAAAAACCTTTTGATGTACTTACGATCATCACTTCAGCTGAAAAAGAGCTAAAGATCTATTTTGATATTTCAGGGTTTTACGGCAAATTCTAACCAATCCAAAAGCTGAATCTTGACATTCAATTACGAGCATTGTAATTTGGATGAAGTACCCGGTCAAAATAAAGGTAAATTGGAATGCTGCATTAAAAGCCTCTGGCATTAGATCACAATAAATTGTACCTTACAACACATGATGAGAGCCAAAACTGCAACCCAACTACTTACTGTTGTTTTACTATTCAGTTCCTGCAACTGGGTTAAAGATAAATCGAGGGAAACGGTGAATAAGACCGGGGAAGTGGTAGCACAAACCGGTTCAGAATTTGTAAATGGTATGAGTAAGGGAATAGTAAAGACCTTTAGGAATAAGGTCGTTTTTTCAGATGCACTTGTACAAAGCGGATTGTCCTGCGGAAAGACCCTTATCGGTAGCACTGATTCCGGCAAAGACAATTTACTTTCGGTGTATTTTATATTCAACAAAGCTTTTGACCATAAAGTATTGATCAAACTTTTCACGGAAGATGGAGAAGAATATGGCAGGGCTTCTTTACACCTCAAAGGACTTCAGGATGAAGCCAGGTATGAAGATGTTGTCTTCGATAAAAGAACGCAGATCGACAGCAGGAGTAAGATCACAGTTGAATAATATCTTAATCATGCAAACATATCAATAAAGCCTATTTGATATTTTGTAGAAAACCAACCACCGCATCTTATAAGCGCTCAATAATCACACTTTTAAATTTAAGGTACAAGAAACACCTCTTTGTCTTCCCAAAATAGCAATTGGGTTATAAAGGGTCCCTCTTCAATTAATACTTTACTATTTTGGGCATCACCTGGAAGATCAAATACAAGTTGGGTATCTACTGATTGATGCAATTCAAGTCTTGTGCCTATAGATATTTGCTTTCCGATTTGACGTTCAAGTGCTTGTTGACCTGCTTCTGAAAATGAATATATATTTCCATTTCCATCAATGATGTGAATCCTTGGTTCAGATGGCTTTTGAGCTATTCCTCTTGCATGATTAGACATTTTTATATTCAGAACAATAAACTGTCCTTTTGGATATAATATTTCAGCATGCAATCCCAGGTATTTTGGTCTTTCTATTTTTGTGATCGTTGCACACCAATCATCAAAGCAAATATCTGTTCCTAAGGGGACTGCTTTAGTAGTACTGATCAAATAAAAAAAAGTCCATAAGATTGAATAAGAAACAATAATTATAATCAGTGTCTTAAGGGTGGAAACTATGGACCTCCGTTTACTAATTTTTAAGATCAGGCTAACTATAAAAATCAGCAGTGTAACAATGGTTCCAAAAAAAATTAGTGCTGTCATATGCATGCTGATAATGGAGTAATAGTTAGCCGCTGAGGCTGTACATTAAACATTCAAACCAGTTTTTTGAGTTCACCCTATGCTTAATTAAAAATTACAGCATTTAATAACGCTGCTTCGTTTTTAATACAACAACACCTGTAATAATAAGGTCCATTGTTCTTGTTCATGCTGCCAGATACGCAAATAATTGTCTTTTTTGTTGTGCCACTCAACCACACCATATACATAACCAAGATCACCCGATTTGGAAATTCCGCAGCCGACAGGCGTAAATAAAATACCCGCAGGAATGAATGCTGATTTTTGAAGAAACGCTTCTTTCCCAATCCAGGGTTTGGATCCATTCATGTTAAACCATACTTCATCGCTGATCACAGAAACAAAGGCTTTATTACCATTTTTAGAATAGTCCTGGATAAATAACTTTTCTGTATTTAATACCGATTCAATGGTTGTAGGTATAGAACCTGTTAATGCAGGGAGTAATTTTTTTCGAATATGCTTTACTGGTAGTGCCACCGAATCAGGAAATCCGATACCCATATCAGCTAAAACCTTCCATTCGCCAGAACCTGTTTTATGCCATACAGTAGTGAATTGCCCCTGCACCAATGGTTGAAGGGCTGTATCATTTAAAAAATATTGATAGGGCCCGGTGTTAACACCTAAATCTCCTGAAGCACTGATCACAGCAAATGCAGGATCCCAGATTACTTTTTCTTTTCCGGCAGGTTGTTTTTGATAAGTTTGGATTCCATTCAATATTTTGCCCCCACTAAATACAACGCCGTTACTGTCTAAATTAGCTAAGAATGCCTCTTTAAAGCCTTTATCGATCGCTAACTTTGCAAACTTTTTTTCCGCACTGATAAGTGTATCAATGTTGCTTTGTGCAGACAATTGCCAACCAAAACTGAAACAACAAAAAATCAGTGCAATACTTTTCATGCTTTTATTTTATCCTTTGATTATTAAAGATAATAGAGATTAGCATTGTTCAGCAGTTCATGCAAACTACTAATCGGCACTTCATTGATAAAGCTGATGTCATGGTTCAATGATTCATTCAAATTCATCCCATTCATTCTTAATTTAACTTTCTAGGACTCAAAATCATTTCTAACTGATTATTAATCTTATACATCAAGTGTTTATCTTTACTGTGCCCTTTTTTCAAACATTTTTTTCATTTTTTACAAGTCCTTTTTTTAACACATAAGACCTATAAAAGCTTCATCTTCAACGATATACAAAGTCTATCATCAGGATCGAATAAGGTTTGATTCGGATCTTAACCACAGTTAAGGCACAGATAGCCTACAACTTAACCACATTATTGTGGTTAAGTTGTAGGCTACCAGTTCATTAAATGTTGATCAGTATAAAAAACATTACGAACTAATTAAGGTTCTTGTATCTCCCTATACTTAAGCGACTCATCTACCTTCCACTTGTAAACTTATAAGCATGCCCTTTTTTAAAATAAACATTTTATAGGTTTCGCATGTCAAAAAACAACAGAGGGCATACCATATACTGTACCGCTTTACGATTGGCTGCTTACACTCTCCGTGTTTTAGTCTGATAATAGTCATACCCTTTATTAAGCTACATTCCTATATTCGCGGACCATAAATTTCAACTTATGCTTCTTAACCGGTGTTCTGAAAGACTGAAAGCAGATGTCACGAAACTGCCGGCTGCATCTATCATCAATCATCAATACGATTTCCCTTACCTGTCGATCAGCTTTCTGATGACAAAATGCCGGATGGCTGTAATACAGTTGCTAAAAAAGCTGATACCTGCGCAAAAGGGTTTTTCTCTGGTTCAGTTGATTGTCTTCGTTTTAGTAGGAACTGGCTTACAGGCACAATCCACCCTAAAAGGAAAAGTCGTCGATGCTATTACCCATGAACCCCTGGAATCGGCAGTTGTCAGAGACCTTCGCAGTGCCGCCACTTCCCTTACAGACCGGGATGGAAAATTTGTTCTGGATCATGCTGGACCTTCCGATAGTCTGCAGATCAGTTTTATTGGCTATACCTCTAAAACAATCAAAGCAGGTTCTACACCTGTAATTTGTACATTGGATAAAGGTCAGTTTGACCTGAAAGAAGTCATCATCACCAATCATAGCAATAACCTCACAACCTCCCATACCCTTACCAGTATCGATTTGAATCTGCAGCCTGTAAAATCGGCTCAGGACCTGCTAAGATTGGTACCCGGCTTATTTATTGCCCAGCACCAGGGTGGTGGTAAGGCTGAACAGATCTTCCTCAGGGGATTTGATGCCGACCATGGCACAGATGTAAATGTATCAGTTGATGGGATGCCAGTGAATATGGTATCACATGCCCATGGACAGGGCTATGCAGACCTTCATTTTCTCATTCCGGAAATTGTTTCGGGCTATGACTTTGGCAAAGGACCCTATTATACGGATAAGGGTGATCTAAACACCGCCGGTTATGTGGCTTATCATACGGTCAATATGCTGGACAAGGATATGGTTAAAATAGAAGGCGGACAATTCAATACAGGCCGGATCGTGAGTGCTATTAATTTACTCGGCGATCATGCAAAAAACAATGGCCAGTCTGCCTATATTGTCGGTGAGGCGTTGTATTCAGATGGGGGCCCCTTTGACCTGCCCGAACATTTTACCCGTTATAACCTGTTTGGGAAATATTATGCACACCTGGGAGATAATAATAAACTTAGTATCAGCTTATCTACTTTAAGCTCAGGTTGGAGGTCATCCGGGGAAATACCCAGCAGGGCGTTGGCAGAAGGTTATATCCATGACCGTTATGGTGTAATTGACAGTTCGGAGGGTGGTTATACCAGTCGTACCAATGCAAATATCCAACTACGTACACGGTTAAACAACAATACCAGTTGGGACAATCAGGTATTCTATTCGCATTATTATTTTAACCTGATCACCAACTTTACTTTCTTTTATTATTATCCCACTACAGGCGATGAATTCCGTCAGCATGAAATCAGGGATCTGGCGGGTTATAGCAGTAAACTAACCCGACAATCTTCCATCGGCAATACCAGTTTTACCTCGGTACTTGGTGCCGGTTTACGGCTTGATCATATTACCCCAAGTGAGTTAGATCATACAGAAAATGGCCATTTCCTTGAGCATTTGCAATATGGCAAAACCCAGCAACTAAATACCGATCTGTTCCTGGATGAAACGGTCCGTACCGGCAATTGGCTGTTCAATATGGGGGTAAGGGCCGACTATTTTCATTTTTATTACCTGAATATGGCTACGGATACCTTTGCCACCTATATTTACAATGGAATTAGTCCGTATGCGGAAAAAGCGATTATTAGTCCCAAACTAAGTGCCGAATATACTTTTAACCCTTCCTTTCAACTATATATCAAAGCTGGTAAAGGTTTTCATTCCAATGATGCCAGGGTGGTCATTGCCAACCAGGGATTTGAGATACTGCCTGCAGCATGGGGTGCAGATTTGGGCATGAACTGGAAACCCATTCCCCGCTTGTTTATCAATACGGCATTATGGTATCTGTACCTGGCCCAGGAATTCACTTTTGGGCAGGACCTGATCGATCAGCCGGGTGGCCCCATACAACCCAGTGGCAAAACCAGAAGGATCGGAATGGATATATCGGGCAGGTATCAGCTAACAGACTGGCTTTTTGCTTCATTAAACCTGAACCTTGCACAACCCCGGTTTATAGACAGTACAGCAGGACATAATTACCTGCCCTTGGCTCCTACATTCACCAGTACTGCTGCTTTGGATGTTACATTTAAAAAAAGCTGGAATGGCAGCATCAGTTACCGGTACCTGCACGACAGGGCTGCCAATTCGACTTATACCCTGAATGCACTGGGTTATTGCGTAACAGATCTGGCCATCAATTATACACAACCCAAATACCAATTAGGCTTATCGGTTGAGAATCTGTTGAATGTTAAGTGGAATGAATCGCAGTTTGAATATGTATCCAGACTGCAATATGAAACAGCACCGGTAGATGATGTTAGCTTTACACCTGGTGTTCCCTTTTTTGCAAAGCTGAAAATGACCGTATTTTTCTGATATCATTTCAACCGGCAATGACTGTATAAGCCCGTTTAGCAAATTTTCATGATAATTATCATGTGCAATTGTACCGGTGAACCTTTATATTTGTTTGTAACAGACGTTGAAAAAGCTTGCCGCCATATCATTATTAGGATTCTTACTGTTTAACCTTGTCGGTTATTATGGAATTGCAGAATATTTATCATCCAGATCAGAACAGGAATTGCAATACAGGCTTGATTCAGATCAGTACCAGGATTCTGAGCTGGTCACCTTTAAATTTCCACTTTCCCTGCCTTATTTCAATACTTACCATTTCGAATCGATCAGGGGACAACTGGAATTTAACGGCATCAGTTATAGTTATGTAAAATACAGGGTTTGCAATGATTCACTGGAATTAAAGTGCATTCCCAACCTGCAAAGAACCAGGGTGATGAATGCAAGGGACGCTTTCTTCAAGCTGGCCAATGATTTTGTGAATCTGACTTCCAAAAAATCATCCGGTAATCATACCGGCCACCATCCCAGATTTAACTTACAGTTTTTTGCCAATGACCACAGCTTTCAATTGTACCATACAACTAGTTCATTTCAGTCAGGACAATATGCTTCATTTATTGGGAAAACGAGCAGTATTTACTTACAAAGACAGGATAAGCCTCCGGAATTTCCCATTTTTTGATTCGTTATTTTCTATTTCTCATCCATTATTAAATTCAAAACAATGAAACATTTACTGGCGGTAGTATGTATCGCACTGACCTTATTTTCCTGTAAACCAAATTTGGCTTATAAAGAATACCTCCACAATCCCGATCTTTTTTCCAGTACAGTGCATCAGCTCAATGATGTGGTGATGGGCAATAATTTTCCGCCAATGATTGCAGCCAGAAATTATACCTATGCTGCCATTGCAGCTTATGAAGTGGTAGTTGCCGGTAGTCCTTCCAAATTCACTTCACTAGCTGGTCAGTTACATGGTTTAACAACTTTACCTGCACCAGATACAACCCAGCCTATTGATTATGATCTGGCTGCTTTACTCAGTTATATCAAAGTAGGTGAAGCCGTAACTTTTCCGGAAGGAAGCATGCAACAGTATAAAGACAGCATACTCAAAGTGGTAAGAGATAAAGGATTACCAGCTGATATCGAAAAAGCGTCCCAGCAATTTGCAGACACGATCAGTGCAGCCATCATTTCCTGGAGTAAAAATGATAATTATAACAAGACGAGGGGAGCAGAAAAATATACTGTAAATGAAAAGGATCCTTCACGTTGGGTACCCACACCTCCGGGATATTTTCAGGCGACTGAACCACATTGGAAAGAAATACGGCCCATGGTACTGGACAGTGCCAACCAATTTAAGGAACCACCACCCTTCAAGTTTGATATCACCAATAAAAACAGTGACTATTACAAACAAGTGTTACAGGTTAAAAATGCCACAGATAGTTTAACAGACGAACAAAAACATATGGCCGATTTCTGGGATGACAATCCTAATAAATTAAATGTAACCGGCCATATCATGTTTGTGAGTAAGAAATTCACGCCCTCCGGACATTGGATGAGCATCGTGGGTATTGCATCAAAAACAGTACATGCAGATTATGAAACCACCGTTTGCGCCTTTGCCAAAACCGGTATTGCTTTATTTGATGCATTTATTGAATGCTGGTGGGAAAAATATACCTACAATACCATTAGACCAGAATCTGTGATCAATAAATATATTGATGTAAACTGGAGGCCTCATTTACAAACACCATCATTCCCCGAATATACCTGTGGTCATTGTACCATTTCTGCTTCAGCCAGTGAAGCTTTGACAAGTCTGTATGGTGACCATGTTGCTTTTACCGACAGTACAGAATTGGAATTTGGTATCAAGAACAGGTCCTTCAAATCATTTCGTTCAGCAGCCGATGAAAATGTTTATGGCCGCTTTTATGGAGGCATACATTTCCTTCCATCAGCACAAATTGGTCATAGACTGGGAAAACAGGTGGGAGAATTTATTGTTGAAAAATTGAAAATGAAAAAATAACAGACCTCCATCGAAACCCGTTGCTAAAACAGTTATTGGGTGATAAAGGATTCGAAAAAGGAACAGGGCCCATAAGGCCCTGTTCCTTTTTTACACTATGCTTAAAAGTTGGAACATGAGGAAAAGTTTAGAAATGTTTAGAAAACTTAGAATCGTAGAACCTGCATTTCAATGCTTTCAGAAAGGAATTTTACCGTTCCCCCCATCAGTTGTTTGCATTTGGTTGATGAATTGTAGTTTGCTTCCACTAATTTTAAAATACATCAAACATCAGATCATGAAAAAGCTAGTCCTGTTGATTTTCATTTTTTGTTCAGCAATGATTCAACTGAGTGCCCAGATCGACGCCAGTCTGTTTCGTTACCCCGATGTTTCCAAAAAGCAAATCGTTTTTTCTTATGCCAATGACCTTTGGATTGTTTCCAAAGAAGGTGGTACTGCGACCAAACTGATCTCGCCACCCGGTGTGGAAATTTATCCTAAATTTTCACCAGACGGGGCATCCATTGCCTTTACCGGTAATTATGATGGTAATAAGGATGTGTATATAATTCCGGTGAACGGTGGAATACCCAAAAGAATCACCCAACATGGATATAGTGAAAGGGTTATTGACTGGACACCTGATGGGAAAAGTGTATTGTTTGCCAGCAGCAGGGAAAGCGGTAAAGCCCGTTTTAACCAGTTTTATACGATTCCGGCAAATGGTGGCAGTGCGAACAAACTTCCACTGGCTTATGCGGAATACGGCTCCTATTCACCCGATGGCAATCAGATCGCTGTTACATTTCGGTCGCAGGTTGGACGAAACTGGAAACGTTACCGTGGAGGCTGGAAAGCCGATATCTATTTATTTGATTTGAAAACGCTGACCAGTACGAATATCTCATCAACCGAAGCAGCAGGTGAAGAGTTTCCGATGTGGCATTCAGATAAGATCTATTTCATATCAGACAGGGGTCCGGAATTAAGGATGAACCTATGGAGCTACAATACTACTACAAAGGCCTATGAACAGCTGACTCATTTTACAGAATATGATATCCACTTTCCATCCATAGGACCTGATGATATTGTCTTTGAGAATGGCGGTAAATTATACCTCTATGGTATGGACAGCAAACTGCAGAAAGAAGTAAAAATAAATGTAGTTACCGATGAAACTTTCCTAAAACCCAAATGGGTTAGTGCCGGCAATAACCTTGAACATGCTACTATTAGTCCGGATGGAAACCGGATCCTGGCTGAAGCCCGGGGAGACATCTTCTCTATACCTGCAGAGAATGGTTATATCAAAGACCTTACTCAAACTTCAGCATTTGCTGAACGTTATCCTACCTGGTCACCGGATGGTAAATCCATCGCTTATTGGAGTGATCAATCTGGAGAATATGAACTCTGGATCATGGATGCAGGAAATCCAGGCAGTGCTAGAAAACTGACCAGTTATGGAGCCGGATTCAGGTATAGTCTGTTTTGGTCACCCGACAATAAAAAACTTGCATTTATCGATAAAGCTACACATATCAACATCTATGACATTGAAACCGGGTTAACCACCCAAGTAGATAAAGCATTGCGTTATATGCATGGCAACCTGGAAGGATTTAATATCAAGTGGTCGCCTGATAGTCGCTGGATCACTTATGCGCGCGACCTTTCCAATCAGCATGATGCTGTGTTTATTTATGATGTACAAAACAAAGAACTGCATCAGGTTACCAATGGCTTTTACAATGCAGATGATCCTGTATTTGACCCATCAGGAAAATACTTGTACCTGACCACCAAACAATCTTTTAATCCCTCATATAGCAGTCTGGACAATACATTTATCTATGCGAATGCAACACAGATAGCCAGTATCAGTCTGTTGAAATCTACCACTTCCCTGCTCTTTGCCAAAAATGATACAGTAAGTATAAAGGAAGAACCCGTTATAGAAAAGCCTGTTGCAGAAAAAGCAAAAGGAAAAAAAGGAAAGATAGAAAAAGATGAAAAACAGGTAGATAAAAAGATCGATAACAAAGATGTGCTGATCGATTTTGAAGACCTGGAATCCAGAATGGATATACTGCCTGTGGGTGCAGGAAACTATAGCAATATCACTGCTGTAAAAGGCAGGATCATTTATATGAAATACGGGAATACCGGTGCCGAAGATGCTCCCGGAACGCTTAAATATTATGATACTGATAAGCGCGAAGAAAAGACCATACTCAGCAATGCAGACGATTACCAGCTTTCTGCGGATCAGCAGAAAATGTTAGTACGTCAGGGCAGCAACTATTTTGTTGTGAAGCCAGATGAAGGCCAAAAAACCGATAAACCCATCCGCATTGCAGATATGAAGCAATTGATAGACCCCAGAGAGGAATGGAAGCAGATCTTTACCGATGCCTGGAGGTTGGAAAGAGATTATTTCTATGATCCAAATATGCATGGTGTAGATTGGAATGCGGTGAAAATAAAATATTCAAAGATCCTGGAAGGAGCTGTATCTCGGGAAGATGTAGATTATATCATTGGTGAAATGCTGGGTGAGTTGAATGCTTCCCATACCTATCATGGAGGCGGAGACCTGGAATCTGAAAAACACAGCGCTGTTGGTTATCTGGGTGTCAACTGGGAAGCTGATGGCCAGTTTTATAAGATCAGTGAAATCATTCATGGTGCAGCTTGGGATGCGGAGATCCGTTCTCCTTTAGCACAGCCAGGTGTAAATATCCATACAGGCGATTATATCCTTGCCGTAAACGGAATTCCACTAACCACAAATCAGGAACCTTTTGCAGCATTTCAAGACCTTGCCGGTAAGACGGTGGAACTAACTTACAATTCTATTGCCAGCTGGTCTGGTGCTAAAACGGCTGTTGTAAAGACCCTAAGTGATGAATACCGGTTAAGAAACCTGGCTTGGATCGAGCATAACAGGAAGCAGGTAGAAAAGGAATCCAATGGAACCATCGGCTATATCTATGTACCCAGTACCGGAGTGGACGGACAAAATGAATTGATGCGCCAGTTTAATGCACAATGGGATAAAGCCGGACTGATCATTGATGAACGTTTCAATGATGGTGGACAGATCCCTGATCGTTTTATTGAAATGCTGAACAGGGAACCTTTATCATTCGTTGCAACCCGTGACGGTGAAATATGGCCTTGGCCTCCCTATGCACATTTTGGTCCCAAAGCAATGCTGATCAATGGCTGGAGCGGATCTGGCGGGGATGCATTTCCACTATTCTTTAAAGAGAAAAAAATAGGACCCTTGATTGGTAGCAGAACATGGGGAGGACTAATTGGAATCAGTGGCTATCCCGATCTGGTTGACGGAGGTAGTATTACAGCACCATCCTTTAGGTTCTATAATCCCGATGGCAGCTGGTTTAAGGAAGGACATGGAGTTGACCCGGATATCGAAATGCCCGAAGACTTGGGTGCTTTAGCCAAAGGAATTGACCCCCAACTGGAAAGAGCTATACAGGAAGTAAAAGAACAAATCAAGAAGAAGGGATTTTCAGTACCGGCAGTTCCGACTTATGAAAAAAGATAAGGTATGATCCCTGAAGGTTAAGGCATACGGGTGGTATTTACTGATGACATAATAACTAATTCCGGTGCTGTCTTACGCAGCCAGATCAATGAATTTGAGTGTTTCATAAAATTCATTGGTCTGATAAGGTTAGTATTGGTCTTTGGTTTCAACAACGATCAGAAACAGAGCACCGGGTTAGTTATACATGGCACATCTGTGGCAGTTGTAGCAAGATGATTAAAGATAATGATAATAAAACGACGTTTTGCAGTTTTGTAGCAAAACAGTCAAGTGCTTTTTCGATAAGAAAAGGTGCCCAGCTTTTGTTTTATTGCAGCAGATCAACAGTAGCCCATTGGGTGATCTCTTTCACAAAACGCATAAAGGTTGTTTTTTCTCTTCCAATAGGAATCACAAATTGCGATGCCGACATTTGTTGAGCGTATTGGGTAAAAAAGATCATTTTCCCCTTTGCATTTTCGGCAATTATTTTCCGGCTTGTGATATTGCCATTCGAATTTATTGTAACAGAGGCAAGTTCTAACTCATGGGTTCCTTTTATAACTTTTACTTTGTCGGGATCTGGCTCATTCAGGTTGGATTCTTTATCATCATAGATACAAATGATACTGTTTTTATAAGGGATGGTAATGACCCCAAAACTTTCAGATAATTCGGAAATTGTGGCACCCATACTATATGATTCAACTACAATCTGCTCTCTTGGAATTATTGAAAAGGTGCCTGTCTGGGTAGGCGAAATAAACAAGGTGATAATTGGACATGCATACAAGGTCCTATATGACCTCTCATAATCTAATCCCCCTGTAAATTTATATACTTCGTTAACTGTTTTAAAAGAAGCAAAACCAGTTAAAGCCAATGTTCCATCCTGTAATTCATTCAATGAATAATCAATGGCTTTCATGCTATATTTATCACGGGCCCGATCTGAACCTTCAAACTTATACGATTTCTTAAGGATATCATCGGGATAAGGATATAAAATTGGTTTACCAATGTTTAGATTCATAGGATCCACTGTTGTTATACAAATGCCCTCAGATTGAGACATCCCGTTATAGGTAGAATAGGCATAGACTTTTGAATGATCAGCAGAATTTTTAAATACAATTGAATTGGCAGAAAAGTTTCTGTCCGCAAGTTCCAGCTTACAATGTTTTTCCTTACCAAGGTTATTTTGGATCAGTGCTGCTCTGGTCTTTTTATTTCCATTCGCATACTCATAACTGAGGTATTTATTGTCGTCGTTATCTAAATAAACTGAAGTAAAAACCAATTTGTCATAACCCGGTAATCGGGAATTGGTTTTTCTGCTAATGTTCAATTTCTTGTCAAGGATACAGGTAAAAACTTCATTCGCTACACCTGTACTGGTTATCAAAATTTTGGACTTATCGGGATTCAAAGCAAAAGACAGCCTGTTCTGCAGGGCATCTTCCAATTTAAATAATCCCACATTTTGCTGGTTATAGGTAAATATTTCCTTTGTATCCGTGATCGCCAGTGAGGAAGGTTCTATCTGGGATACAAATAACTTGATGGTTTCTTCGGGGGTATACCTGTAATAAAAAAGCAATAATTTATCATCAAAACCAATCATCCGGGAAACAAGTGGACCAAATTCTTTTTTACCATTATCAAGTTCCAGCTTTTGTGTTTCTTTCATATTGGCATCGTACCTGTATAAAGTGATTCCATATTTCATTTTGCTCAACTTGACAGTGAGAAAGAATTTAGGACCTCCGGTTGTAACTTCTTCCCGGAAATAGGAATCACCGATCTTTACGTTTTGCATGAGTCCCAGGTCTTTGATCTCAAATTCATTGGAGAAGCCCACTTTGAATTCCTGACTATACGCATTAACAATTGTGATGGTTAAAAGCAAGAGGAGTACTTTTTTCATATCGCTATTTTTGTAACCAACAATTACAATTTTGTTGGTGGTACATCCGAAGTTATAGTGCAACCTTTACTCTTGCAAATTTATTATACGCTTGTATTTAATTGATAGATAATAGTTGACGTCACGGATGGACTCGAACCATCGTATAAGGTTTTGCAGACCTCTGCCTTGCCACTCGGCCACGTGACTGAATAAACTCATTAATTACCGGCCTGGTACAGATAACGATAATACCTTCGGCTGATATTTTCCTTGTACAATAAGATGATCAGGAATATGGTTATGCCAATCAAGTTAATCCAAATAAACGTACGGAAAGAAGAAGCCAGTAGGAACAAAATAGCCAGCCTAAAATAATCCAGGTAGAACACCCATCTCCTTTGTTCGAGCATAGCACCTGAATTGATCGTACTAAGTATAATGAACAGGGATGCAAGAAACAATTGACTGGCTGTAAAATAGCTGACAAAGGAAATTACAAGGAACAATAACAATATGGTGAGGGATGTGTTGATAATGATATAGCGGAATAAATTTGGTCCAATAGATAATTCGGGTTTTCTGGCCAGTAATTTCAATTCGAGTTCAGCTCTGATATTGGGATCAATACAATCGGGTTTACCGAAAATAACTTTTAGCCGATTACGGAATCCATGAGAACGATGCAATGCGACTCCCATTTCCAATGGAAAATGAAATAGCTGCCATAAGAAACTATAACTCTTCAATTGTTTGGTTAGTCCGTATACCGGAGCTTCCGTTTCTTTTGCAAAAGTGCCAAACAGTTTATCCCAGATGATAAGAATATCACCGTAATTTTTATCCAGATAGCGCTCATTGCTGCTGTGATGCACCCGGTGATGAGATGGGGTCACCATGAAATATTCAAGAAAGCCCAGTTTACCGATCAATTGGGTATGAGTAAAGAAGGGATAGGCACCATGGATCAGCAGAAAAACTGAGATCATGGCAGCAGGGAAACCCAGTAAAGGCAGTACACACCAAAATAAACACCTGATGATAGATTGAAAAACAGTAATACGGGCAGAGACCGTAAAGTTATAATCCTCACTTTGATGATGCACTACATGAACAGCCCAGCCCAAGTTCACTTCATGACCAAAGCGATGGTACCAGTACCAGATAAAATCTGTGACAATAAATAATAAAAACCAGGTGATCCAGTTAGAACGAATTGCAAACAATCCATATTTTTTTTGAATCCAGTCAAAGACATAATAAAATAACCCAGCCATAAACAGATCAGCCAGTCGTTCAGCAACACCCACATTAAGATTAGCTATCGCCTCTTCAAAATGAAACAGTTTTTTTTCTTTCTTCAGGCTGAAATAATATTCAAGCAACATGAAGCCTGCAAACAAAGGAACAGAAAGGCCCAGTATATTGAAGTTCATATGCATACATTTTGCATGCAATTTTAGTTGTTTATTATTAAACTACCAAATTTGTAGACTTATAGAAATAACCGATTCAATTGTTGTAAAAAGGTATATAGCATAAGCGTTACCAGAGTATCAGTAAATTGATTGATCAGTAACCGGATGATCGCAGCAGCTTTTCACATCAAGTGTTGTAAAGAAATCGGTTCCCTTTATTATCTGTGTTTCGGGTCTGCCTGTATAAAATTTACTTTGATATCGACTATCCATTTTCGTCATTTTTTAAACAGTAGCATCCTGAAGCTTTACTAAAAGTATGCTAACCCGGTTTTAAAGATTCTGTTATAGATCAATACAGCCTTTTTAAATTCTATTATAAAAAAAGCAGCCATTGAATGAAATGGCTGCTTTTGTATAGTAGTTTGTTAAGTGTTTACTGAATAGGTTTATAATCTTTAAACAATTTGACCGGCGTAGCTTCTGCATAAGCCCTGTAGTTTTTCCAGGGACCGTCAAACAAATCATTGGCCTGTTTCAATGCTTTGTCCACCAATGTCTTTGCCTCTGCCATTAACCTTTCTTCCTGGGCTCCGGGAATGGCTGTTTTACCCAATACATTTCTTCTTACTTCACCCAGAGTATTGGCGATAGTAACCTGAGGAACTGATCCATAGCCCTGCAATTCCTGTGGCTTACCACTGATCTGGTAACGAATCAGCTTAATCGATTCGAGCAGGTTCTTACCTGATTTTTTAAGACTGTCTGATCTGGATGAATCTGCATTCTTTAGGTTCTCATTCATTTTTGCAATGATCTCATCAGCTTCTGTGAGTCTTTCATTGAGTTCCACAACTTTTAGGGTTAGTGTATTGAGTCTGCCTATAAATGCTTTACGTGCAACCCTCACTTCTTTGGGGGTTGGTGCATTGGGATCATCATTAACCGTTACAAATAATGAATCTTTCAGCTTACCGGTTTCAATCAGGACTTTATAAATACCCGGATCAACAGGTAATCCACCTGGTTCCTCATTGCCTGAATTACCACGCATTCTTCTGCTACCAATGGATCGTATCCCCTTTTCTTCCATTCCCCAAAAGAAACGGTTGAATCCTGTATCTGTCTTTATTTTAAGGGAACGAATCTGTTTGTTATCGGCATTGAATATTTTGGCATAGCCACTGTCGGGTATTTTCAGACTACCTGTATCAGCTTTGGTTTTATTGACCAGGAAACTGATCGAAGCACCTGTTTTCCTGTTTTCTCCTTCATAAGTACCCCAGACACTGTAATCAATTCCAGAAGGACTTTTGATCCTGGCTTCATAAGCCTGAGGAGCATCAAATGCAACCAGCTTCTGACTGGTTAAAACACCTTCCTGTGCAGCCAGTTTTCTTAAAGGACGAATATCATCCAATATCCATAATGCCCTTCCAAATGTGGCTATTACAAGGTCTGCTTCCCTCTCCTGAATTGCCAGGTCGTAAGTAGAAACAGAAGGGTATTCATTTTTGAACTGCTGGAATTTCTTACCATTATCCAAACTGATCCACAATCCCTGTTCCGTACCTACAAAAATCAGATTGGGTTGTACAGGGTCTTGTATCATACACAGGGCATAGCCTGTCACTTTCTGCTCATCCACTAGTTTTGACCAGGTAGCACCATAATCAGTTGATCGGAAAATATAGGGCTTAAAATCGCCCCTGCGGTAATCATTACAAACCACAAACACTTCACCTGCATGGTAACGGGAAGCCCTGATTTGCGGGATCCAGCAACCCACTGGCATACCGGGAATTTTACCACGGAAACTGGTCCATGTTTTACCACCATCTTTGGTTAGTTGCAGGTTACCATCATCAGTACCCACCCATATTAGTCCCTTCTGCAGGGTACTTGGTTCAATGGCCAGTATGGTACAATAATTCTCTGCACCCGTAATATCTATAGAGAGCCCTCCATTTTTACTTTGATCGGTCTTAGCACTGTCGTGAGTAGTTAGATCAGGAGAGATGATTTTCCAGGAAACGCCTTTATCATCACTTTTATTGACAAACTGACTGCCATAATAAATGGTATTCTTATCAAAAGGATCCTGAGCGATACCGCTGTTCCAGTTAAACCTGTGCCGCAAGGTTACACTTGAATCTGGAGGTTTGATTTCCCAGGTTTCTCCGGTTTTGATATTGTAACGGGTAAGTTCACCACCCTGACTCATCGAATAAACCCAATTGGCATCGTCGGGATCAGGCATTACATCAAAGCCATCTCCACCATTCACTTCATTCCAGTAGGCATTGCGCATGCCTGCATTAATCCAGGTATAGGCAGGTCCTTGCCAGCTGCCATTATCCTGCAGTCCGCCCATTACATTATAAGGCAGATTATTATCCACATTGATATGGTAGAACTGACCAACAGGCAGTTTTTCATCGAACTGCCAGTTCCTGCCCCGATCACGGGAAATGGCCATACCGCCGTCATTACCATCAGCGATGAAATCAGGGTTAAGGGGATTGATCCAAAATGCATGGTGATCTGGATGGATACCGCTATATGGAATGAGGGTACGGAATGACTTACCGCCATCCTCACTTACACCAATCATCTGGTTGATATTATATAATCTGTTTTCATTAACAGGATCTACACGGATATCCTGAAAATAGAAAGCCCGGTTGGTTACAACGGAAGGATCACTGTTGATCAGTTCCCATTTGATACCGCCATCATCAGACCGGTACAGGCCATTCTTTTTGGCTTCTACCAGGGCATAGATGCGATTGGGATTTGATTTACTGATAGTGAGCCCAATTCGTCCATATACACTATCGGGTAAACCATCTTCCTTACCCAATTTTTTAAACGTTTTACCAGCATCGTAGGTGATATAGAGCCCACTACCCTCACCTCCACTTTTAAAACTCCAGGGTGTGCGACGATGCTGCCACATGGCCACCAATAATTTATTGGGATTAACTGGATCCATGACCATATCGCCTACGCCACTGGTATCATTAGTATGCAATAATAGCTTCCAGGATTCGCCGCCATCGGTTGTTTTGTACAATCCTCTTTCTGCATGATCGTCAAACGGATTACCTATCGCACCTGCATATACAATATCCGGATTATTGGGATCAATGATGATCCTGTGAATATTCTTTGTCTTTTGAAGCCCCATGCATTTCCAGGTTTTTCCTCCATCGAGGGTTTTATAAATACCTGCACCGATGCTAACAGAATTTCTGGGATTCCCTTCCCCGGTTCCTGCCCAAACAACAGAGGGATTGCTTTGGGTAATAGCTACTGAACCAATATTCAAAATAGGTTGTTCATCAAAAACTGGCTTCCAGGAAGCGCCACCATTGGTGGTTTTCCAAACACCCCCACCGGCACTGGCGATATACATGATATCCGTATTGGTCCATACTGCATCAATGGCTGTAATACGACCACTCATTCCAGCAGGTCCGATACTTCGGGGTTTAAGGTTTTTAAAAAGTTTGGATAAGTCTGCCTCCTGGGCACTCGCCTCAATACAGCAACAAGCTGCAAGCAGCAATACAAGGGAAAATTTCATATCAGTTTTGGTTTTCGGTATCTAAAAAACAGAATCTAACTATGTAATTTACTGTAAAACAAGGGATAACTGTAATCATATGGCTTGTTTTATATAAGCGGTTAAATAGTAAGATTTGCAGGGTTAAGCTGGAATTTGAAGCAGATCAAAAGGAAACATCTTTGAAACAGATCTCAATCTGTGTCAATTCCATTCACAACCATTTCATTTTAGATCAATCC
>Ga0364880_10068_pt2 | contig 65508 bp, 60 predicted proteins | sample ExccelJu500001D3_5_FD_206927 | JGI IMG/M metagenome (GOLD analysis project Ga0364880, IMG submission 206927) | Enriched cells from Trout Bog Lake Hypolimnion, Wisconsin, USA - BchlTB.July30.5000.01.D3 | ecosystem: Environmental > Aquatic > Freshwater > Lake > Hypolimnion/Profundal zone | place... | reverse complement strand
ATACTATAAATTCCAGATATTTGGTAAATCTTCAACCGCTTTATTGGTAAGCATGTAATTAGCCATTTTTTCTTTTTTCTTTTTTCGGTTTTCAAGGTATATTTTTGAGTTAAAATTTGTTGCAAACCTGCTTTCAACACAATCTTTGATAGCTCCTTTTAATACCAGAATTTTATTTTCTTCTTCTTCCAACAAACGAAGCCCTAGCCTGATCACTTCAGTTGCATTTTTAAATCTATCTTCTGAGATGCTGTTATCAAAAAAGCTTTCAAAATGGTCGCCGAATGATATTGAAGTATTTCGGCCAATAAAGTAAAAAGTTGTTTAAAATTACCAATTTTTGATAACCTCAAAGGGGTCAATAAAAAATCCGCTACTTCCTCAGTAACGGATTTTACAAAAAATATTGATAAGTGATTAATTCTTATTACCTGCAAAACGGGTTAAGAGTTTTAAGATTTCGATATATAACCAAACCATGGTTACCATTAGTGCAAATGCACCATACCATTCCATGAATTTAGGAGCCCCTGTTTCTGCACCCTGTTCTATCAGATCAAAGTCTAAGATTAAGTTCATCGCTGCAATGGCTACAATTACCAGGCTGATACCGATACCCAGTGTACTACCATCATACATAAACGGCATACTGATATGGAACCAGCTCATTACTATTGTAATCAGGTAAAAGATACCAACACCCAGGGTGGCAGTCATGATCATACTCTTCAATTTCTGAGTGGCTTTGATAATCCTGAAATTGTATAAGATAAACATAGAAAAAGCAACGCCAAAAGTTAAGCCTACTGCCTGCATGATTAAACCGGGATATTTTTCTTTAAAGGCATTGTTTAAAATGGCAGAAATGCCGCCGATAAACAAACCTTCCAGTATACCATACAACGGAGTAATGTAAGGGGCCCAGTTGGGTTTAAAGGAAATAACGATGGCACAGATAAAACCACCAAAAATACCAGCCATCATCAAGATGCTCATGGTAGATTGGTTATAGGTTTCATATAAATGCCAATTATAGGCGGCACCGCCCAATAACATCAATAATACAAAACCAAATTTGTTCATGGTGCCTCGTACACTCATTACACCCTGCTGTTCAGCCTGTATGGCCCTGCTTCTGTCGAAGAATTTTTGTGACAGGGTTGGATTTCCTGATTCGAATAATGCCATAAAATGCTTGTTTTAGTGTTGTAAAATTACAAAGTTGTTCTATTTATGTTTCGTTAAAAAATTATTGCGGCTTTTTTAAGCCGGGATAATGATCAACGGTTTCAAATATATAATTACTGTTCCGTTTCAGCAAGCTAATAAATTTCGAGAGACTGTCTAAATAGTTTTGACTCCTGAACATCCTGTCGTGAGATAAAATAACCACATTATTCCGGGTATGTAACTCATTACGAGCCAGTGCACTGTCTACCATGGCTACCATTTTTTCAGGGCTTTGTACCGGATTTGCGGTTTTATGGTTAAAACTCCACTCCACATCCCATCCAATTATATTGTACCCGGCACTATCCAGTAATTCAGTTACCGGTCTAACAAGATGAGAGCATTTGATACTATTGGCACCTACCCAGGCACTGTTACCCGGTAATCGGATTATTTTATAGGGAACATGCAATAATTCCTGGTTATGATAGAAGTCGCCCTGTGTGGCTTCCGGATGCTGGTAGAAATAATAGTATTTGTCATAAGCATGGGAATAACTGTGGTTGGCCAGTAATATCTGGGGATAAGCATTGCGGATACGGCTGACGATCTCTTTACCATCAGATTTTTTTTCTGTATGCAATCCCACCATGAAAAAAGTGGCTTTTACCCCTAATTGCCTGCATAGGTCAAAAACGGCAACTGTGCCGTTCTGCGGGCCATCATCAAATGTGAGGTAGATATATTTTTTAGTACTATCCTGGACAATCGGTTTCCAGGCAAACTGACTGACAGAATCAGGAACTGGTTGGGCTGGCTCATTAAAAATGGAATGATGAGCGGTACTATCGGTATTGGCTGCCTTATTCCCTGAGGGTTCTGTACAGGCTGGTACTAAAAAACTACTTAGGAAAATGATGAGATAAGTAAAGATCATTGGTCGGCAAATAAGAGATTTCATAATCAATTTTAGTATTTCTACCCGGTGCAAGTTAAACGCCAAACGTATACTAAAAGATTGAATTGTTAAAAAAAGAAAAAACAGATGTTTAAACAAATGTCCTGTATCCTTACCTTCGTGCTATATTTATTTAATTTCTTGCCATGAGCGTTAAAGAACAAATTCTACAGGAAGTAGTGATCAAATTTGCCGGCGATAGCGGCGATGGGATGCAGTTAACAGGAACTCAGTTTACCAATAATACCGCATTAATGGGTATTGACTTGGCTACTTTTCCGGATTTTCCGGCAGAGATACGTGCCCCGCAGGGTACTTTGGCTGGTGTAAGTGGTTTTCAGATTCATTTCTCCTCCAATAAGATCTTCACACCGGGCGACCTCTGTGATGTATTGGTTGCCATGAATGCGGCTGCTTTGAAAGCAAATCTTAAAAGCCTGAAATCTGACGGTAAAATAATAGCAAATATTGATGGTTTCGATACCAAGAACCTGCGTTTGGCTGGTTATGTGGATGGGAGTAACCCATTGGAAGATGATAGCCTGGATGCTTATGAAGTGATTAAAATAGATGTTACTAAACTTACCAGGGAATCGCTGAAAGAATTTACCACTTTAGGGGTAAAAGAAAGGGACCGTGCCAAAAACATGTTTGTTCTTGGGTTTATTTACTGGATGTATAACAGAAATCTGGACAGTACCATTGAATTCCTCAAAGATAAATTTGGCAAAAAAGAAGTGATTCTGCAGAGTAATATTAAAGTATTACAGGCGGGATACAATTTTGGGGATACTCTGGAAACATTTACCACCCGTTATAAAGTGGAAAAGGCAAAACTCCCTTCCGGCTTATACCGCAGCATTATGGGAAACCAGGCTTTGGCCATGGGACTGATTGCTGCTTCTGAGAAAAGCGGACTGAAAATATTCCTGGGATCTTACCCGATTACACCGGCAACAGATATTTTACAGGATTTAAGCAAATACAAGGCATTTGGTGTAAAAACCTTCCAGGCAGAAGATGAAATTGCCGGGATTGCCTCTGCCATAGGTGCCAGTTATGGCGGATTATTGGGTATCACTACCACTTCTGGTCCGGGTATGGCATTGAAGACTGAAGCCATGGGATTGGCTATGATTTTGGAAATTCCTTTAGTAATTATTAATGTACAGAGAGGCGGTCCTTCAACCGGCTTACCTACCAAAACAGAACAAAGTGATTTGATGCAGGCTTATTACGGAAGGAATGGCGAATGCCCGATTCCGGTAATTGCATCACATAGTCCGAGTGACTGTTTTGAGGTTGCTTATGAAGCCTGCCGCATTGCATTACAGCATATGACCCCTGTTATTTTATTAAGTGACGGTTATATTGCCAATGGGGCAGAGCCCTGGAAATTCCCACAATCCAAAGATTTACAGCCTATTGAAGTGAAATTCAAGACTGAACTGGATGAAGGGGAAGAAAAATACCTGCCTTATAAAAGGAATGAAAAATTAGTACGCCCCTGGGCTATTCCGGGTACACCGGGACTGGAACATCGTATTGGTGGACTGGAAAAACAGGATTTAACCGGTGCGGTAAGTTATGATACAGATAACCACCAGCACATGATTAAAATCCGTCAGGCTAAAGTGGATAAAATTGCAGATTATATTCCTTTACAGACACTGGACAGTGGCCCTGAAAAGGGAAAAGTACTGGTGCTGGGATGGGGAAGTACTTTTGGTGCGATTAAAAGTGCAGTGCTGGAGTTGCAGTCAGAAGGCCATGCAGTTAGCCATGCACATATCCGTTACCTGCGCCCATTCCCAAAAAATCTGGGAGAATTACTGAAGAATTTTGAACATATTCTGATTCCTGAAATTAATAATGGACAGCTTATTAAAATAATCAGGGATGAATACCTGATTGATGTAAAAGGGTATCAGAAAATGATGGGTATCCCTATTTATAAGGGTGAATTAAAAGATGAGATCCTGAAATATTTATAATATTTTACGGAAAATATATACCTAAAGCGGCTGTCCCCCTATACGGAGGCAGCCGCTTTTATTTAAATAATACTTTGACAGAACAGTTATGGATATAGAACAATTAAGGGAATATGTAATTGCCAAAGAGGATGTGGAGGAAACATTGCCATTTGGCCCGGATACACTGGTATTCAAAGTATCAGGTAAAGTATTCCTATTGCTGTCTATAGACAGCCATCCCTTGCAGTTTAATGTAAAATGTGATCCTGATGAAGCCATTGAATGGCGTGAGCAATATCCTGAAAATGTATTGCCTGGATACCATATGAATAAAAAACACTGGAACACCATTATTGCAAATGGAATGATACCCGGTAACCTGCTTAAAAAATTTATTGATGATTCTTATCTGCTGGTAAAAGCAGGTAAGAAAAAGAAATAAGTACTTATTTAACATTATCTGAATATGGGTTGAACTGTCTGGTATCAACTATATTTGCAGCTCATTAAGAATAGTATATGACGATCAGTTATAATTGGTTAAGTGAATACCTTCCGCAAAGTATTGATCCTGAAAAGTTATCTCAGATCCTTACTTCTATAGGTCTGGAAGTGGAAAGCCTGGAAAAATATGAAGGAATTAAAGGTGGTTTAAACGGCCTGATAATAGGTGAAGTACTGGAATGTACACCCCACCCCAATGCGGATAAATTAAAACTTACAAAAGTAAATATTGGAAGTGGAGAACCCTTACAGATTGTATGTGGTGCTCCAAATGTTGCTGCCGGACAGAAAGTGGTGGTTGCCCCTGTGGGTACTACAATTTATCCTGTTGGAAATGAGCCGGTAACTATGAAATTAGCCAAAATACGAGGCGTGGAAAGTTATGGGATGATCTGTGCAGAAGACGAAATAGGGTTAGGAAGCAGTCACGCAGGGATTATTATTTTACCGGAAACATTAAATGCAGGTACCCCTGCTGCACAATATTTTAAGCCATATAGTGATTGGGTATATGAAATAGGATTAACACCCAACCGAATGGATGCTATGAGCCATTATGGAGTAGCCCGGGATGTTTGTGCCTATTTAACCCACCATAATAAACAGGAAACAAGGCCAAAGATCATTTTTGCCAATGGGTTTAAGGCAGACAATTCAGATTTTCCTATTCGGGTAACAGTAGAAAATGCAGTGGCTTGTCCGCGTTATTCCGGACTAACCATCAGTGATGTTACTGTAGGTGAATCACCAAAATGGCTGAAAGATAAGCTGGCCGTGATTGGATTACGTTCCATTAATAATATAGTAGATGTTACCAATTTTATTTTGCATGAAACCGGGCAACCCCTGCACGCATTTGATGCAAAAGAGATTGCGGGAAACCAGGTGATTGTTAAAAATCTGCCAGAAGGCACTTTATTTACTACCCTGGATGAAAAAGAGAGAAAGCTGAGTGCAGGTGATTTAATGATTTGTGATGGTAATGAAGCACCGATGTGTATTGGTGGGGTTTTTGGAGGGATGCAAAGTGGGGTGAAGGAAAGCACCACCCATATTTTTCTGGAAAGTGCCTGCTTTCAATCTGTTTCTATCCGGAAAACTTCTGTATTACATGGATTAAGAACAGATGCAGCCACCCGTTTTGAAAAAGGGGTGGATATCTCCAATACCGTTAATGTACTGAAAAGAGCTGCTTTACTGATAAAGGAAGTAGCTGGCGGAACCATTTCTTCTGATGTGATTGATATTTACCCGGCACCTAAAGAAAAAGTGACGGTGAGTATCAGGAACCATTACCTGAAAAAATTAAGCGGAAAAAATTACCATGCAGATGCGGTAAAACGGATTGTTACCAGTCTGGGTTTTGAAATAATCCGGGAAGGGCTGGATGAACTGATACTGGCTGTGCCTTATTCCAAACCAGATATTACCCTTGCAGCAGATATTGTGGAAGAAATTGTAAGAATTGACGGACTGGATAATATTGATATTCCTTCCAGTATAACGATATCTCCTGCTACTGATCAAAGCGGGCTAAAAGAAAAGAATAAAGAAAAAATTGCCAATTACCTGGCAGCGCAGGGATTTAATGAAATTTTTACCAATTCTATTACCAACAGTAAATATTTTGAAGAGGTGGTATTGAAAACCACGGTAAAAATGCTGAATAACCTGAGTGCAGACCTGGATGTATTGCGCCCCTCCATGCTGGAAACCGGTTTGGAAACCATTGCCTATAATATTAACCGGAAGAATAACCATTTACAGTTCTTTGAATTCGGGAAAACTTATTTTACGGCTGAGCCGGGAAAATACAAGGAAGAAGAGCACCTGAGTTTATACCTGACTGGCAATAACCATGAAGATTCCTGGAAGGAGAAAGGGGTTGCTGCGGATTTTTATCGTGCCAAAGGAATTGCGGCAGGGGTATTGCATTTATGCGGGATCCGGGAACTGTATTTTGAGAAAGGCGAAACAGCCGGTGTAGCATTACAGTTGATGCGGAATAAAAAAATACTGGGCACGGTAGCAGAAGTTGGTAAAAAGAAATTACAGCAGTTTGATATTAAACAGCCGGTCTATTTTATTGATTTTAATTACGGTACCATTCTGAAAGAGCTGGAAAAACAGAAAATAGTGTATAAGGAAGTACCCAAATACCCGGCCGTACAGCGCGATTTGGCGATGGTAGTGAGCAGTGATACCAGCTATGACAAAGTAGAACAGGTGGTGAAAAAAATAAAACTACCCAAATTGCAGCAGGTAAGGCTTTTTGATGTGTTTGAGAGTGAAAAACTGGGAGCAGGCCGGAAATCGCTGGCAGTTAATTTCGTTTTCCTGGATGAAGAAAAGACTTTAACAGATAAGGAAATTGATAATATGGTTCAAAAATTAATTGATGGGTTGGAAAAGGAACTGGGTGCGGAAATCAGAAAATAATTCCTGCATATGACGGAGCAAATAGATATTCAGCTTAAAAATATTCAGCAGCAGTTACAGCAGTTACTGAAAGAATACCAGTTGGTACAAAAAGAAAACCAAAAACTGAAAAAGGAACTGGAGCAGATACAGCAGGTGCATGAATTACAGAACAGGCAGCTGGAAATGCTGCGGCAGAAAGCGGAAGTGAACCAGTTAGGAGCGGGAACCTGGAGCAAAGAAGAAAAAATAGCCCTTGAAAAAAGGATTGACGTATACCTGAAAGAGATAGAAAAATGTATTTTGTTATTGAATGCAGAATAATATGGGACAATTAATACCGGTAAATGTGGTGATTGCAGACAGGACCTATCGCCTGAAGGTAGAGCCGGAGGATGAGGAAATCCTGCGCAAAACCGTTAAAATGATCAATGATAAAGTGACAGAATTTAAGAACAATTTTGCCGGTAAGGATATGCAGGACTATGTATCAATGGTCTTGTTGTGGTTTGCAACGGAACAAACAAAATCTACTGCAGATGTAATTACCCACGAAGAATTTTCAAAAAAACTCTCCTCTCTGGAACAAATACTGCAAAAAGCTTTGGTCAGTATTTCTTAAATGTTTTAACATTTAACCAATAATTATTCAGTTTTTACCCTCGATTGGGTTATTTTATTTAGTTATCTTCGCACATTACAGCTCATTTATTTTATATTTTTATAAATGTGGCAGGATAAGATTGTGAAAATTAAATAAACAGAAGACTAACATGGACCAATCGGTTACATTCATTATAATTGGTGTAGTATCACTAATTGCCGGTGTTATAGCGGGTAAATTTATATTTGCTAAAGACACTAAAAGACAGGTGGAAGAAGCTGAAAAGCAGGCTCAGACCATTTTAAAAGAAGCTGAATTAAGGGCAGAAACTGTAAAAAAAGAAAAACAGCTGGAAGCCAAGGAAAAATTTGTACAGCTGAAATCGGAGCATGACAGGGAAGTTGGGGAAAGAAACCGCAGGATTACTGAAGCAGAAGGCAGGATTAAGCAGAAGGAAGTAAGTATTAATCAGAAAGAAGGAGCTTTGGAAAAGCAGTTAAAGGAAAATGAAGTGATCAAAGAAAATCTGAACCGTCAGATAGAAGTGGTGAACCATAAAAGGACTGAACTGGAAAAACACCAGGAAGAACATATCCGCCGCCTGGAAAAAATATCCAATTTAACTGCAGAAGAAGCAAAAGCCCAATTGATAGAAAGTTTGAAAAATGAAGCACAGACACAGGCTTTATCCATTCAGCAGGAAATTATAGAGGATGCCAAACTGAAAGCTAATAAAGAAGCCCGCAAACTGGTAATTCAGTCTATTCAGCGTACTGCTGCAGAGCAGACCATAGAAAATACCGTAACCGTATTTAACCTGGAAACAGATGAGATTAAAGGACAGATCATTGGCCGTGAGGGCAGAAATATCCGCGCCATTGAAGCAGCAACAGGGGTTGACCTGATTGTGGATGATACACCTGAAGCCATTATTTTATCTTCATTTGACCCTTTAAGAAGGGAAATTGCCCGTTTAAGTTTACAAAGGCTGGTAGCGGATGGTCGTATTCATCCTGCACGTATTGAAGAAGTGGTAGAGAAAACAAGAAAGCAGCTGGAAGAACAGGTAATGGAAATTGGGGAAAGGACGGTGATTGAATTAGGCATACATGGATTACATAAGGAACTGGTAAGGATCATCGGGAAGATGCGTTTCCGTTCCTCTTATGGTCAGAATTTACTGATGCATAGCAGGGAAGTTGCCAATCTTTGCGGGATCATGGCCAGTGAGCTGGGATTAAATGCAAAATTGGCCAAACGGGCTGGTCTTTTACATGATATTGGAAAGGTTCCGGATGAGGAAACAGAATTGAGCCATGCATTACTGGGAGCTAAATTAGCCGAAAAATATGGGGAGAACCCTGCAGTGGTGAATGCCATTGGTGCCCACCATGATGAAATGGAAATGCAGTATGTGATTTCTCCGATTGTCCAGGCTTGTGATGCCATCAGCGGTGCAAGGCCGGGTGCCAGAAGGGAAATTATGCAACAGTACCTGCAGCGTATTAAGGACCTGGAAAACCTGGCCCTGAATTACCCTGGTGTTGAAAAAGCCTATGCTATCCAGGCAGGAAGGGAATTGCGTGTGATTGTGGAGGCAGATAAAGTAACCGATTCTGACAGCGACCGTTTAAGTTTTGAAATAGCCCAGAAAATACAGACAGAAATGACGTATCCGGGGCAGATTAAAGTAACCGTAATACGAGAAAAAAGAGCGGTAAATATGGCCAGGTAAATAATTTAAATTTTGGAGTTTGGAATTTAATTATTTCCCTTACCTTTGCCGTCCGCAAAAATTAAAGTTATGAGCGAAGCAGTGAAATTTGTACAGGATCAGTTAACAGTTAAGAAAACTCACCCTAAGTTTAAAGCAGGTGATAATATCACTGTAAATTATAAAATTGTTGAAGGTGGTAAAGAACGTATCCAGGGTTTCCGCGGAGATGTTGTAAAACTCCAGGGAACAGGAACTACGACTTCTTTTACTGTTCGTAAAATATCAGACGGAATAGGTGTTGAACGTTTGTTCCCCTACTTCTCTCCGAATATTGAATCAATTTTAGTAAATAAAGCAGGTAAAGTACGTCGTTCCAAACTGTTCTATTTACGTGAAAGAAGCGGAAAGAGTGCCCGTATCAAAGAAAAACGCAAGATTTAGTTGGGTCTGTTAAGATTCAGCAAAAAAGGGTATTTAATTTTTTTCTGTGATTTTTGTTTTATCTTTAATCGATTAAAAAATTCAAGTTATGGGAGACTTATTCAGCGGACCGCACATTATCCTGATTGCATTGTTTATGTTACTGATGTTCGGTGGCAAAAAAATTCCTGAGCTGATGCGTGGACTTGGGAAGGGTATCAGGGAATTTAATGATGCAAAAGACAATGTAAAGAGGGAAATTGAAGATCATATCAATGAAGCTCCTAAGTCTACTAATTCCAATACTACCAAAACAAATCAGACTTCTTCCGGTTCTTCTGAATAGTTAATGCATACCCTTTATATAATTTTATATAAAGATTAAATTGCCGTAACTCAATTTTTTATATTTTAGTTGCAACAATCAAGCAATTTTTTGCATTTAAATTCTAATGAAATTTTTCAAGGCCGCCGGTGACCGTACAAATAAGGAGATGTCTTTCATTCAGCATCTGGATGAATTAAGAAGTCATCTTTTCAGGTCGGCCGTTGCTATCTCTGTAGGTGCCATTGTAATGTGGTCCTTCAATAAATTTATTATCAAAAGTATTCTGATGGGTCCCACCCATGCGGATTTTCCTACCTATACTTTTTTATGCCGTGTAAGCCAGTACCTGGGACTAGGCTCTAAACTTTGTATGGAAAAGATTGCTGTAAATATGCAGAGCAATACTGTTGCCGGTCAGTTTGGAGTGTTTTTTAATATTATCCTGATCGGTGGATTTATTCTGGCATTTCCTTATGTATTCTGGCAATTCTGGAGATTTATTAAGCCGGCACTGACTTCTAAAGAGCTGCAGAATACCCGCGGTGTTATTTTCTGGGTTTCTGTTTTGTTTTTTATGGGAACGCTTTTTGGCTATTTTGTGATTGCCCCTTATACCATTAACTTTTTTGCGAACTTTTCTATTGATGATAATATTGAAAACAGGTGGACGATTGCCAGCTATTTTAATACCATTGTGCCATTGATTTTGGGGGCAGGACTGGCTTTTCAGTTGCCACTGGTGATGTTCTTCCTGGCTAAAATAGGTGTGGTGAGTGCTACCTATCTGCGTTCTGTAAGGCGCTATGCCATTCTGATCATGCTGATCCTCGCGGGTATTATTACCCCTCCGGATATGCTGAGCCAGATTATTTGTACCATTCCTCTGGTGATTTTATATGAGATCAGTATTTTACTATGTGTGAAAGTGGAGAAAAAACAAAAGCAGCAGGAGATAGAAGAGTGGAGTTGATTTTAATTACATTTTAAAGATATATTCCTTGTTTTCATTTACTACGATAAAAAATTATCAGTCCTTTTTAGCTACTCATGCAGATGGTTGTAAAATTGCAGTTGACTATTATCTTTCTGAAATTGAAAAAAATAAGCGGTTGAATTCTTTTTTAGAAGTTTTTACGGATGAAGCAAGGGAAAGAGCAGCTTTTCTGGATGAAGAAAGAAAAGCAGGAAAGCCATCAGGCAAATTACACGGGGTGGTGATTGCTCTGAAAGATGTTATTTGTTATAAGGGCCATATCACTTCGGCCTCTTCTAAAATACTGGAAAATTATACTTCAGTCTATAATGCTACCGCAGTTGAAAAATTGCTGGAAGCAGGTGCCATTATCATTGGCAGGAATAATTGTGATGAATTTGCCATGGGCAGCAGCAATGAGAATTCTGCTTTTGGGCCCGTTAAAAATGCAATAGATGAAACCAGGGTTCCCGGAGGATCATCCGGAGGTTCTGCTGTTGCAGTACAGGCAGGTATGAGTATGATTGCTTTAGGCAGTGATACGGGTGGATCAGTAAGGCAACCGGCTGATTTTTGTGGTATTGTGGGATTGAAACCTACGTATGGCAGGGTTTCCCGTTACGGGTTAATTGCCTATGCTTCTTCCTTTGACCATATTGGGATCTTTTCCAAAACAGTGGAAGATGCCGCTTTAGTATTGGAAGTTATAGCAGGCGATGATGCATTTGACAGTACCGCCAGTCAGCATCCGGTACCCGCTTATTCCTCAGAAATAGAAACCGGTAAAAAATACAGGATTGCTTATATTAAAGAAGCACTGGACAATCCGGCACTGGATCAGGAGATTGCCGGCAATATTCGCAATTATATCCAAACTTTACAGGTAGACGGACACCAGGTTGAAGCCATTGATTTTGAATTGCTGGATTATATTGTTCCTGTTTATTATGTGTTAACTACTGCTGAAGCTTCTTCCAACCTGTCCCGTTTTGATGGTGTAAAATATGGCCACAGGGCTACACTTTTGGAAGGAGACGATTTGAATGAACTCTATAAAAAGAGCAGGAGCGAGGGGTTTGGCAAAGAAGTACAGCGCAGGATTATATTAGGCACTTTTGTGCTGAGTTCCGGTTATTATGATGCTTATTTTACAAAAGCGCAGCAGGTAAGGCAATTATTAAGTGAAAAGACCAGGAATATATTTGAAAAATATGATGCTATTATAATGCCTACTGTACCCACTCCCGCCTTTAAAATAGGGGAAAAGAATGACGACCCTATTGAAATGTTTCTGGCTGATATTTATACAGTTTTTGCAAATCTGGTAGGAATTCCGGCTATTTCCATTCCTTTATTTACCCATAGCAATGGGATGCCGTTTGGGTTACAGGTATTAACATCTCAGCATAAGGAAGTATCTTTGCTCTCCATTTCAGAAAGAATGATGCAATTGAAAAAATAATTTCTGTTGCTAATTTAAGTCAAACTGCCTGCTACAGGAGATTTAGAACATGTATGTCTTATTAGATCATATCGCAATTTACAGGCAATCATTTATATGGTTTGTTGCATTACAACTAACATTGTTGTCTGCTTCTGCACAGAAAACTGACAGCAGTTCAGCTAATTCAGGCTTTAAAAATCTAATTGCCGAAAGGAATATCATCAGTGGCAGAAAGTTTAACACGGTTTTAAATCCGCAGGCACTGGCCTTTACACAGGATTATGTGCGTAAGCAGGGAAAGGAACTGGACCGTATGAAAGTATGGGGCAAGCCTTATTTTGATTTATATGATGAAATTCTTCCGCAATACGGAGTACCCAAAGAATTAAAATATTTAAGTGTGATAGAAAGCCATCTCCAATCTAACCTGGTTTCCTGGGCAGGAGCAGTTGGGCCCTGGCAGCTGATGGATTATGAAGCGCATCGTTTTGGTTTAAGAACAGGAGGTTATGCAGATGACCGGATGGATTATAGTAAAAGTACACGGGTGGCTGCTCAATTGCTGAAGGAATTATATGCTGATCTGGGTGACTGGCTTTTGGTGGTTGCTGCTTATAACGGTGGGGCTGGAAGAGTGCACCAGGCCATTTCAATTAGTGGGAGCAGGGATTTCTGGAAGCTGCAGTATTTACTGAGGGAAGAAACACGTAATCACGTTAAAAAATATATTGCCACCCATTATCTTTTTGAAGGGGGAGGTGGTATTACTACCATGACTGCTGCGGAAGTTAAACAGTTTTTGGCCAGTAAGCCAGAAGAAATTAAAAGCCTGAGTGCTGATGAATTGGATAGTACCAGTACCGTAGAAATCTCAGGCAGGTACAATTCAATTATTGTGTGTAATGGCCTGGTGATGAATATTGCAGAGTTTAACCGTTGGAATCCGGGTTTTGACAAAGATTTAGCAGAAGGGAAAAAATACAGCCTGCGTATTGCTAAAGAAAAAATTCCTGTATTTGCCGCCAGGAAAAATGAACTGTTAATGCAATCGATCAATGCATTACTGGATGGTACGGCCAGAACTAATTCCAGATAAACCTGTTATTCCAGTACCTGCCTGATAGCATTGGCCTTTAAAAGGCATTCTTCATATTCTTTTTCGGGATCACTTTTTGCAGTAATGGCACTGCCTACCTGGTAAGAAAGATATTGATCTGTTTGATTATACATCAGGCTTCGTATAACCACATTAAAATCGAAGTCTTTTTCCGGGGAAATATACCCAACTGTTCCGGAAAATATGCCTCGTTTTGATTGCTCATACTGATCAATCAGTTGCATCACCCTCTTTTTGGGTGCACCTGTCATAGAACCCATTGGGAAACTGGCTTCCAGTACATCAGAAAAATCCAACGCTGCAGGGACTACCCCACTGATCGTAGAAATCATCTGGTGAACCTGGGGAAAACTATATATGCCAAACAATTCCTCCACTTTTACAGAACCTTCTGTGCATATTTTACTGAAGTCATTTCTGACAAGGTCTACGATCATCACATTTTCGGCCCTTTCTTTTACATCTGATAATAAGGTTGCTTTAAGTTGCTCATCTGCCTGCTTGCTTGCTATGTTTCTTTTGAGTGTTCCTTTAATGGGTTGTGCAATCAGTTTATTACCTTGCTTTCTGACATATCGTTCCGGACTTGCACAAAGCAGGTATTTATCATCCAGTTTATAAAAGCTACCAAAGGGTACAGGGCTTAATGCAGACAATGAGCGGTATAAATGAACAGGATCAATAGTAGTATTTGCAGCATAGAATTCCTGACAAAAATTAATTTCATAACAATCGCCACGGAAGATATGCTGTTGTAACTGCTGAATGGTGCTGATATAATCCTTTTTGGAAAAAACCGGTTGCATCTGAACAGGAACAGGAATGGAAGAAGCTATCTTTTCAGCCAGGATATCCTCCCATATTTTTTCCGGATCTATTGAACTGGACTCAATATGGAGTTGATTAGCAGCAACTCTAATAATAATTTCGGGCTGATAGAAAAAAATATCAGGAAATTTAACGCCATCCGGATGGAAGGTGTTGGGTTGGTTAGGGGGATGTTTAAAATCATAGTTCACATGACCAAAAATCCAGTCCTTCGATTGTTGAATAAACTGTTTCAGATCCTGAAAGGAAGGTTGAGGCTGATTAAAAATATTAAGAGCACCAGCAGCCAGTAAACATTCAAAACTGTTATAGGTGGAATGGTAGTGATGGTTGTCCAGAAAAGTACAGATGTTGAACCGGTTAGCCCAGCTCAACATCTGCAATTTTATTAAACCGAAATTGGTAATTTGAAAAGAAGCATGCTTTTTGATCACAATAGCAACAGGACATTAAAAGTCATCATCTTCATCATCACTGAAATCATCTTTATCATTAAACAGATCGAATTCTTTAAAGTCTTCGTCTAATTTAAAGTCGTCTTCTTCAGTGGCTTTTTTAGCACCACCAGCACCAGTAGCTTTTTTACCCTTGGATTTGGGAATATCAAATTCATCGAAGTCAGGATCCCAGTCATCCTCTTCTTCCCCTTTTTCCCATTCATCAACTTCTTCTACATCATCATCATCGTCGTCATCATCATCCGTTGATTTTTTTGCAGATTTTGCACTTCCCTTTTTTACAGGTTTTACATCTTCATCATCATCAAAATCATCATCATCTTCTTCAGTTTGTTTTTTACTTTTTGAAGAAGTTTTCTTTACTGGTTCGTCATCATTAATCTGAGACGCTGGCTTTTTGCTCTTATCAGATTTCGCTGCCATTTTCTAATAAGTTTTAGTACGTAAAATTTAAACGCAAAATAATACCTTCCAAGAATTTTTGCGTGTTTTTTTATTTTATTTTTTACAATCTCACAATTTGTTCTCTTTCAGGGCCATTTGACACATATTTTACAGGTGCTCCTATAAAATTATTGATGTAATCAATATACTTTGACATCTGATCTGGTAATGCCGCTGCATCCTTCACCTTAGTTGTATCAGTATGCCAGCCTTTAAAGTGTTTTAAAACTGGATCAATCTGTATTTTGCTGATCTGGAAAGGTACTTCTGTGGTTTCAACTCCATTGATGCCATAAGCATTACATACCTGTAAATCTTCAAATGCATCCAGTACATCAGCTTTTGTCATCACCACCTGAGTTACCCCATTAATCATACAAGTGAATTTTAAGGCAACCAGGTCAATCCATCCGCAACGCCTTGGCCTTCCGGTAGTAGCACCAAATTCGCTGCCTACTTTTCTTAATTCTTCACCGGTAGCATCATTTAATTCGGTCGGGAATGGCCCGCTGCCCACTCTTGTACAATACGCTTTGGTTACACCCAATACTTCATTAATCTGTTTAGGGGAAACGCCCAGGCCAGTACAAACACCGGCAGAGATGGTGTTGGAAGAAGTAACAAAGGGGAAAGTACCAAAATCTATATCCAGCATAGAACCCTGTGCACCTTCTGCCAGTACAGTTTTTCCTTCAGAAATTTTATTGTTAATAAAGTATTCCCCGTTAACAATGTTTAGTGTTTTTAAAAACTCTAAAGCTTCGAAAAATTCTTCTTCCCAGGCACTGATATCTTCTATAAAATGGAAATTATCCAATAATTTCTGGTGTTTCAGACGAAGTTTGATATAGTTTGTAGTAAAACTCTTATCCAATAAATCTCCAGCGCGGATGGCATTACGGCCGGTTTTATCCATATAGGCTGGCCCGATACCTTTTAAGGTAGAGCCAATTTTACTTTCACCTTTAGATAATTCGCTGGCTTTGTCTAATGCCCTGTGCGTTGGAACAATAATATTTGTTCTTTCAGAAATAAAGAGGTTCTTTTTTACATCAATTCCGAACGCTGCTACTTTATCACATTCTTTTTTAAGCGTTACAGGATCTAATACCACACCGCCACCGATAATATTGATTTTATCCTGATGAAAAATACCTGAAGGAATCTGATGCAGGACCATTTTCTGTCCTTCCACATATAAAGTGTGACCGGCATTGGGGCCACCCTGAAAGCGTGCAATGATATCATAGTTTGGAGCAAAGTAATCCACGATCTTTCCTTTGCCTTCATCTCCCCATTGCAGGCCTAAAATTACGTCAACCATAATGATGTTTTTGTTATCGCCGCAAATGTAAGTGAACTATAGTTGAAAGTAAAGGATTAATGTTCTTATTTGAATTGCAGATTGTGGAAAAGAATAGCAGTATTTACTCTACATTTTCTGTATCGTACCTGTCTACAGTCTGAATTCCTTTCAATGATTTTAAATTATTCACCAGTTCTTCCAACTCTTCCTTATCATGCACAAAAACTTTTACATTACCGCGGAAAATACCTTCGCCAGATTCAATTGTTAATGCAGCTATATTTATTTTCATTTCCCCGCTGATAATATTGGTGATCTTATGAATAACACCCACATCATCCAGTCCGATAATCCTTAACCCGGTCAGAAAGGAAATCTCCTTATTTTTTGCCCATTTGGTTTTAACAATTCTGTGGCCATAATTAGCCATTAACTGGGCAGCATTGGGACAATTAACCCGGTGTATAATTAAGCCCTTGCCGGTGCTCACAAAACCAAATACATTATCTCCAGGAATAGGGTTACAGCATTTAGCCAGTGTATATTGAATTTTATCACTGCTTTCTCCGAAGATAATCAGTTCATTGTCTTTTTTATTGAACTGTTTATGATGGCCGTGATCAATTTGAATTTCGGCAATTACAGGTTTGGGTTTAGGAGCTTCCAGCCTGTCTCCCAATACATGAAAATCTTTCAGTTCTCTAAGATCAATCCCCTTGGTAGCAATTTTATACAACAGATCTAACTGAGAGGGTAATTTATAAAAGTGCACCAGTTCATCAATATTGCCGGGTGTAAAAGCAGCCCCGATACCCTCCATTTTGCGCTGTAATATATATTTACCATCGTCTGCCACTTTTCTTTTCTCCTCCCTAAGGGCATCTTTGATCTTATTTTTTGCCTTGGCAGTAACAACAATATTCAACCAGTCTTCCGAGGGCCGCTGTTTATTGCTGGTAATAATTTCAATCTGGTCGCCACTTCTTAATTTATGGCTGATGGGAACCAGTTTATGGTGCACTTTAGCGCCAATACATTTAGTGCCGATAGCCGAGTGAATAGCAAATGCAAAATCCAGTGCGGTACTACCCTGGGGCAGCATTTTTACTTCTCCTTTAGGGGTATAGACATAAATTTCCTCTGCGAGAAAAGAGGTTTTGAAATCCTGTAAAAAATTGACCGTATCCGAATCTTCTGTTGCTAATACTTCACGTATCTGACCAAACCATTTATCAAAGCGGTCCTCATCATTATTATTTGGTCCCCCTTCCTTATATTTAAAATGAGCAGCCAAACCTTTTTCGGCAATTTCATTCATGCGTAAAGTGCGGATCTGAATTTCCACCCATTTACCCTGAGGCCCCATTACGGTGGTATGCAAGGCTTCATAGCCATTACTTTTAGGATTGCTAAGCCAGTCGCGCAACCGCTCCGGTGAAGGGTTGTATTCATCTGTAATTAAAGAATATACTTTCCAACAATCTTCTTTTTCTTTTTCGGGAGGAGAATTTAAAATGATACGGATGGCAAAAAGGTCATACACTTCTTCAAAAGAAACGGATTTCTTTTTGATTTTATTCCAGATAGAATGAATACTTTTTGGCCTGCCATAGATTTCGAAATCAAAACCACCGGCAATTAATTTTTCTTTCAGCGGTTTAATAAATTCATTGATATACCTGGATCTTTCCCTTTTAGTTTCGGCCAGCTTTTGGGCAATTTCCCTGTAAGCATCCGGCTCCAGGTATTTCATAGCCAGGTCTTCCAGCTCTGTTTTAATGGTATACAGACCCATTCTGTGTGCCAATGGTGCATAAACCCAGATGGTTTCAGAAGCAATTTTTAATTGTTTTTCCCGCTTCATGCTATCCAGCGTACGCATATTATGCAGCCGGTCGGCCAGTTTAATCAGGATCACCCTTGGGTCATCTGTAAGCGTTAACAGGATTTTCTTAAAATTCTCCGCCTGCTGGGAAGTATTGGCATCAATAACATTGGCAATTTTGGTAAGCCCGTCAACAATCTTAGAAATTTCAGAACCAAATTCCCTTTCAATATCTTCAAGGGTAATATCGGTATCTTCAACGGTATCATGTAATAAGGCGCAAATGGTACTACGTACACCCAACCCGATTTCTTCGATACAAATCTGAGCAACAGCAATGGGGTGCAGGATATAAGGTTCACCACTTTTGCGGCGCATGGTTTTATGAGCATCTGCAGCCATTTCAAATGCATGGCGTATCAGTTCCTTATCCCCCCTTTTTAATTTAGGTCGAAGGCTTCTTAAAAGTGCCCTGTATTGCCGTACTATCTCTTTTTTCTCCTGTTCCAGGTTCAGTGTGTAAGGCTGCAAGGCTGAATCCATGTAAGTTGGCTGCTCAGACATCATATGAAAACGAATATATGAAATGTAATGCTTTTGTACATGAAATGACTAAGGTTTACAAATGGATGCTGCATTTATATAAAATTTCTTTTTTCCAAAACTAAAACTTGTTAAAGATGTTACATTTGCCCAATAACATGAGTGAACCAGTAAAAAAGAAAGTTTTTGATTTTTCATTATTACGGCGGGTATTTGCCTATGTAAAACCGTATAAAAATATTTTTTATATCAGTGTTTTTCTGGCGATTGCGCGTTCCATCGTTTCCCCGTTGCGTCCTTATCTGATTCAGGTAACTGTAGATAAAGCATCTGGAAAGAATATATTAATTCCAGGATGGCTGAAACACCTGCTCTGGAATTTTGACACTTCCAATGTGGTACAGTTTATTATTGGGGTTTCTATCTGGCAGATTATCTTCCTTATACTTGAAACGATTATGCTGTTTTCTTTTACTTTTCTTACAGCCCGATTGGGCCAGAGTGTGGTAAAAGATTTACGGATTAATGTATATAAAAAAGTTCTGAGCCTGAATCTGACCCAATTCGACAAAACACCGATTGGAACATTGACTACCCGGACTATCAATGATATAGAAAGTATCAACGATATTTTCAGTGATGGGTTTATTCCTATTATGGCTGATTTACTGACCATTATCAATACACTGATCATCATGTTTGCCATTGATTGGCAACTAACCCTTATTGCACTGATACCGTTTCCTATTTTAATTATTGCTACCTATTATTTTAAGGAAACTGTGAATAAAAGTTTTATTAAAGTAAGGAATGCGGTAGCCAACCTGAATGCTTTTGTGCAGGAGCATATTACCGGAATGGCTATAGTACAGGCATTTGCTGCTGAAGAGAGAGAATATAATAAATTTCGTAAGATTAACAAGGACCACCGGAATGCCAATATTAAGGCCATTTTTGCATATAGTGTATTTTTTCCGATAGTGGAGATTGTTCAGGCATTAAGTACCAGTTTAATTGTATGGTGGGTAGCCAATGAAGCTTTATCTCATTTTAATATCCATATTAATTTTTCGGGTAAGATCATTGCTTTTATTATGTATATCAATCAAATTTTCAGGCCTTTACGGGTAATAGCTGATAAATTTAATGTGCTGCAGATGGGTATGATTGCTGCAGAAAGGGTATTTAAAGTAATGGATAATGATGATATTATGACTGATACAGGTACCCGGGCTGTCCAGAAAATCAAAGGAGCTATTGAATTTGACCATGTATGGTTTGCCTACAATGAAGAACAATATGTATTGAAAGACATTGATTTTGCCATTAAACCCGGAGAAACGGTAGCCCTGGTTGGACAAACCGGTAGTGGTAAAACCTCAATCATCAGCCTGTTGAACCGGTTATACCATGTAAAACGGGGAGTGCTTAAAATAGATGATATTAATATAGAAGACTATAAACTGGACCTTTTAAGAAAGAATATCGGGATTGTGTTACAGGATGTATTTCTGTTTTCTGGTTCAGTGATGGATAATATCACCCTGAGGAACCCTGCAATTTCAAAAGAGCAGGTAACGGAAGCCGCCAAAATGATTGGAATGCACGATTTTATTATGCAGTTACCGGGCGATTATGATTATAATGTAATGGAGCGGGGAAGTACATTAAGTTTGGGGCAGCGGCAACTAATTTCATTTATCAGAGCTTTATTATATAATCCAGCAGTCCTGATTCTGGACGAAGCCACATCCTCCATTGATACGGAAAGTGAACAGCTGATTCAAAGAGCTATTGACACTTTGATTGCCGGAAGAACCAGTATTGTGATTGCACACCGGTTATCCACTATCCGGAAAGCCAGCAAGATCATAGTCATGGAAAAAGGAGAAGTTAAAGAAATTGGCAATCATGCCGAATTGCTGGCAGCCGGAGGTTATTATGCCAAACTGTACGAAATGCAGTTTGAGAAAAAGAAAGTATTTTAGGAGGGAGGGAGGTTTTTAGATTTTCAATTTTTCATTTCAGATTTTTCATTTTTCTGCCCTTGCACCCCTATCTTTGCGCCAAATTCAGAGACAGGTATGGCGCTAAGAAGTTCGAAATCATTGCTGGTAGCTATTTGCAGCTTTTTTTCCATTGTTTTCTCTAACGGGTTGCTTGCACAGGAAGCAGCTGCCAAAGACGGGGAAGCCAAAGAAAAGAAAGAGGCCATAGATCCTGCCAAAATCATATTGGAGCACGTAGGTGATGCCCATGAGTTTCATTTTTTTACCATTAATGGTCATCCTATTTCCATTCCTTTACCCGTTTTATTATATACTTCCGGTAAAGGAGTATCTTTTTTCATGTTTTCTGAGTTTAAACATGGGGAAGAAACCTTTAATGGATACCGTTTTATTGAAGCAGATTTTCTGAAAGAACATAATCTGGAAAATGTAAAAGCTGCTGATGGCAAAACACCGCTTTATACTGAGCATAAAATATATGCTGTTGACTCAAACGGAATGCCCGATACCAGTGTGAAAGTGTATGATTTTTCATTAACCAGAAATGTAACCCAGTTATTTATATCCCTTATTTTATTGGTATGGCTGATGCTGGGTATTGCAAAACAATACAAACAGGGTAAAGGCACTACCTCTGCACCTACCGGTTTTCAAAATGCAGTTGAGCCTGTTATCACTTTTGTAAGGGATGAAGTGGCAAAACCTAACCTGGGTAAGAAATATGATAATTTCATGCCTTATTTGCTGACAGTATTCTTTTTTATTTTGATTAATAATCTGGTAGGTATGATTCCGGGCACTGCCAATGTGAGTGGAAATATAGCTTTCACTGCCATGCTGGGGATTATTTCATTTCTCGTGATTTTGTTCAATACCACCAAACATTTCTGGCTGCATATTTTCTGGCCTCCGGTACCTGGTTTTGTAAAGCCAATTATGACTCCGGTTGAGTTACTGGGAATTTTCACCAAACCCTTTGCCCTGATTATTCGTCTTTTTGCAAATATGCTATCCGGACATATCATTATTATGAGTTTCATTATCCTGATTTTCATATTCGGGGCAATGAATGTTGCATTGGGATGGGGGACATCGCCATTTTTTGTGGCGCTGGCCTGCTTTATCTATTTAATTGAAGTTTTAGTTGCTTTTATACAGGCTTTCATCTTTACAAACCTTACTGCAGTATTTATCGGTCAGGCTTTTGAGGCGGAGCATCATGAAGAAGAAGCACATCATTCATAAAAATTTTATTCAATCATCAAATACAAAAGTCATGAGTTTAATGAACATTTTGTTGGAAATCCAACCTGGTTATGGCGCTATCGGTGCCGGATTAGCTGCAATAGGTGCAGGTATTGGTATCGGTCAGATCGGTAAAGGTGCCGTAGAAGGTATCGCACGCCAGCCGGAAGCTTCAAATGACATTCGTGCAAACATGATTCTTGCTGCAGCCCTGGTTGAGGGTGTTGCCCTTTTAGGAGCTGTTGCTGGTTTATTGGCTGTGTTCAAATAGCAGTTTCTTGCACGTAAAAAAATTACTGCATTCAAAGCAAAGGGCGGAGAATGCAGTATTTAAAATGAAAACATATAGTTTAAAATAATTAATATATGCAATTATTAACACCTGATTTGGGGTTGTTTGTCTGGAATCTGATCGCATTCCTTATTGTATTTTTTCTCTTGAAGAAGTTTGCATGGAAACCCATCCTGCAGAGTTTAAAAGAAAGGGAAACCGGTATTGCTGATGCATTGGCTACTGCTGACAGGGTTAAAGCGGAAGTATCTCAGTTGAAAAATGAAAATGAAGCATTACTGCAGAAAGCACGTGAAGAAAGATCTCTTTTATTAAAAGAGGCTAAAGATCAATCAGATAAGATGGTTGCTGAAGCCAAGGAAAAAGCCAAAAAAGAATTTGACAGGATTGTAGCTGATGCTCAACAGGCCATACAGCAACAAAAAAATGCTGCTTTAACTGATGTTAAAAATCAGGTGGGGGCTTTGGTAATTGAAGTAAGTGAAAAGATTTTGAGAAGAGAATTAGCAAATAAAGCTGAGCAGGAAGTGTATATTAAAAAATTGGCAGAAGAAGTAAAACTGAATTAATTACAATTAGTTGAATATTATTCAACTTTAATTTTATAAAATGCCGAATCTACGTTTAGCAAATAGGTATGCAAAAAGTCTGGTTGATCTTGCCATTGAAAGAGGTCAGTTGGAAATTGTATATGCTGATATGAAATATTTGCAGGCTGTTTGTAATGTAAGCAAAGAGTTTGTGAATTTGTTGCGCAGTCCGGTTGTTCAGACCGACAAAAAAAGAGCTATTTTAAAAGCCATAACACAGGATAAAGTATCTGAGTTAACTGCTTTATTTGACAATTTGCTGGTTACAAAAGGCCGTGAAGGGGAATTGCCTGAAATAGCTAATGCAGTAGTTGACCAGTATAATGAAATTAAAGGGATACATAAAGTTAAGATTACTACGGCTCAGCCTATCAGTGAAGAACTGAAAGCAAGTATTGTGGCAAAAGTGAAGGATTCACATCATTTTGAAACCATTGAACTGGAGACAAAGGTAAATCCGGAACTGATTGGAGGCTTTGTATTGGAATTTAATAATAACCAGGTGGATACTACCATTTTAAGGGATTTAAAAGACATTAAAAAGTCTTTCTCCAAGAATGTGTATGTTAAATCAATGTAATAATTATAATCAGAACTCTAAAAAACATAAAACTCTCAAAATATGGTAGAGATTAAGCCAGATGAAATTTCAGCGATATTGAGGCAGCAGTTAAGTAAGTTTAATGCTGCAGCTGATCTGGAAGAAGTGGGTACCGTACTTCAGGTGGGTGATGGTATTGCACGTGTTTATGGTTTGAATAATGTACGTAGCGGTGAGCTCGTTGAATTTGAAAACGGTGTTCGTGCGATTGCATTAAACCTGGAAGAAGATAATGTGGGTGTGGTACTGATGGGTGGAAGCGGTGATATTAAAGAAGGTGCACAGGTTAAGCGTACTGGCCAGATTGCTTCTATTAAAGTTGGAGAAGGACTGGTTGGCCGTGTAATTAATACATTGGGAGAGCCAATTGATGGAAAAGGCCCTATTACTGGGGAATTATACGAAATGCCTTTAGAGCGTAAAGCTCCGGGGGTTATTTATCGTGAGCCGGTAAAAGAACCATTGCAGACTGGTATTAAAGCCATTGATGCGATGATACCTATTGGCCGTGGACAGCGTGAACTGATTATTGGTGACCGCCAGACTGGTAAAACTGCGATTGCAGTGGATACCATCATCAATCAGAAAGAGTTTTATGATGCAGGCAAACCTGTATATTGTATATATGTTGCAATTGGTCAAAAAGCGTCTACTGTTGCCGGTGTGATGAAAACACTGACAGACAGTGGTGCGATGGATTATACAACTATTGTACTGGCATCTGCATCTGATCCTGCACCTTTACAGTTCTATGCACCATTTGCCGGAGCTGCAATCGGTGAATTTTTCCGTGATTCAGGTAGGCCCGCTTTGATTATCTATGATGATCTTTCCAAACAGGCAGTTGCATACCGTGAGGTTTCTTTATTGTTGCGCCGCCCTCCCGGACGTGAAGCTTATCCTGGTGATGTATTCTACTTACATAGCCGTTTACTGGAAAGAGCTGCTAAAATTATTGGAAATGATGATGTAGCTAAGAACATGAATGATTTGCCACCAAGCATTAAACACCTTGCAAAAGGGGGTGGTTCTTTAACAGCTTTACCTATCATTGAAACTCAGGCTGGTGACGTATCCGCATATATTCCTACCAATGTAATTTCAATTACAGACGGTCAGATATTTTTGGAAGGAAACCTGTTTAATGCCGGTATCAGACCAGCTATTAACGTAGGTATCTCTGTAAGCCGTGTGGGTGGTAATGCACAGATCAAATCCATGAAAAAAGTGGCTGGTACTTTAAAATTGGATCAGGCTTTATATCGTGAAATGGAAGCATTTTCTAAGTTTGGGGGTGATCTGGATGCTGCTACTAAAATGGTATTGGATAAGGGTTCCCGTAACGTGGAAATATTGAAACAATTGCAATATTCTCCCATGAGTGTAGAAAAGCAGGTAGCGATTATCTATTTAGGTACACAGGGTTTATTACGAGAAGTTGCTGTTAAAAAAGTTAAGGAATTTGAAATTCAATTCCTAACTGAAATGGAAGTAAAATTACCTGAAGTGTTGGCTGAATTTAAAAAAGGTATTTTATCTGATGATGGGATTAAGAAAATGGTAAGTCTTGCCAACGGAATTATTCCACATTTTAAATAATCGTTTTTTTCGAAATATTTTAGTCCCGCTTAATGCGGGACTTTTTTTTGGATTTCTATTATTAATCCATGTTAAATAGGATTTTTACTGGTCAATTCCAGTTCTAATTATTTCGAATTTATTTTTCAATAGGTGATATATGGTTACTTTTAATGCTCATTTTTTGATACTTACAAGCAATTAGATTTCCATTAAAATAAAGGCAATATATTGAAATTCAATGTTTTACTTCTTAAATCTCTGCCTTTCAAGTTTCTAATTTAAGTACTGGCTATTTTATAAACGGGAGGAAATCAGATAGTTAAAAAAATATTTACAAAATAATTAGGTTTATAAAATAAACTACTCTATGTTTGTTTTGAAATTACTAAAACATGAAACTCTGGATTATAATATTAAGTGTACTGATTACTCAAAATGCATTTGCCCAAACTCGTATTAGTGGAATTATTAAAGACCAGCGTGGGCATATTTTAAATGGAGCAACTATTACCTTAAAAGACACTTATGATGGAACCATATCTGATTCTACCGGAAAGTTTTCCTTTAAAACTTTTGAAAAAGGAGATTTTATACTGGAAGTAAGAAATATTGGATATAAATCTGTACAGCTAAAAATTACCTTACCTGAAAAAGAGCCTTTGAAACTGGATTTTAATTTGAAGGAGGAAATATCTGAATTAAAAGCAGTAATGGTAACTGCTGGTTCATTTGAAGCGGGTGACAGGAAAAGGGCGGTTACTGTTTTATCGTCATTGGATGTATTGACAACAGGGGGGGCCAATGCAGATATCACTGCCACAATAAAAACCTTACCTGGTGCGCAACAGGTAGGTGAAAAAGAAGGCTTGTTTGTTCGTGGGGGGGAAGGTTATGAAGCCAAGCAATTTATAGATGGCACATTGGTCAATAATCCATATTATACAAGTGTACCTGATATCGCATCCCGGGGAAGGTTTTCTCCTTCTTTATTTAAAGGTACCGTATTTTCTACAGGAGGCTATTCTGCTTTATATGGAGAAGCATTATCAGCTGCTGTTATATTGGAAAGTATTGATTTACCGGAGCGTTCTGAAGCCAGTGCTTCTTTTTCTTCAGTCTTTGTTGGCGGTGGTTTACAGCATTTGGCCAACGATAAAAAATCTTCTTTTGGATTTGATTATGGGTATACCAATGTAGCGGCCTATTTCCATATTGTTAAACAAACACCTGATTATTTTGATATGCCCCAATATCATACTGCAGATGCCAATTTTAGAATTAAAACAAAGCATGGGGGAATGATTAAATACTATTCCACATTCAGTTACGGCCATCTTGGTTTGAGAAATCCAAATATTGACAGTATGAGTTTAAAAAATGCCTTTGGTTTAATCAATACTAACTGGTATAATAATCTGAGTTGGAAGGAAAACCTGGGTAACGGATGGAAACTCAATTTAGGATCCAGTTTTAGTACTAATCTGGATAATTTTAACCAGCAAATTCAGAATCAGCAGAATCTGCCTGTTTATACAGGTAAAATATATATAGACAGCCTGAATTTTAAATTAAAGAATACAGAAAACCTTGCACAGCTTAAAACAGTGTTTGAAAAGAGATTAGCAGGGATCAGTGTTTTACGCTTTGGCGGTGAATACTGGTATGCATATAATAAAAGCATTTATAATAATACTTTTACTGCTTATAACGGAATTCTGAAGGATAATTTTGTTGCTTTGTTTTCAGAAGCGGATATATCAGTTTCCAATAATCTGGCAATTAAAGCCGGCTTAAGATTAGAACATTCTTCCCTGATTCAGAAAACAAACCTGGCTCCCAGAATTGCCTTAGCTTATAAAACAGGGAAAGATGCACAAATGAGTTTTGCCTATGGCATATTTTATCAGAAGCCGGAAAATAATTATTTACAGGTTACTACAAACCTGGGTTATACCAGTGCAACCCATTATATCCTGAATTATCAGAAGATGAATAAAGACTATACCTTCAGGGTGGAAGCTTTTTATAAAAAGTATAATGACCTGCTGAAAATCTATCCGGTTTATAATAATTCAGGTTCTGGTGATGCTAAAGGTGTGGAATTATTCTGGAGAGACAAAAAGTCTATCAAAGGTTTTGATTACTGGATCAGTTATTCCTACCTGGATACCAAAAGAGATTATTTATATTATCCGATGCAATTGCAACCAACCTTTGCTGCTAAAAATACCTTGAGTGTAGTGACAAAGAAATTCTTAACATCCATTAAAACAGGGTTCAATTTTACCTATTCTTTTGCAACAGGCAGGCCCTATTATAATATGGTACCAGATGCAGGAGGAACAAAATATGTTATCCGGGATCAGGGTACTACATTACCATATAATAACCTTGGATTTAGTATGAATTATGTACCCAGTGTGGGTAAACCGCATGCAAAAACTTTCTGGGTATTTGTTGCCAGTATTACCAATGTGCTGCATAGTCAGCAGATTTATGGGTATAATTATTCGCATGATGGAACAGTTAAAGTGCCCATTACACCACCTGCCCCGCAGTTCTTTTTCCTGGGTGTTTTTTTAAGCTGGGGAGTAGATAAAACACAGGATGCCATTAATAATAATTTATAACCCTAAAACATAAACAATGGAAAATTTACCTGAAAAAGATCCTGAAATTTGGAGAATTGCCAAAAAAAGGATTGGTTTTAAATGGTCGCTCCTGTCTTATATTGCCGTAAATATTATGCTGATATTAATCTGGTATTATACTACTACAGAAGTAGGGAGTATCTATTATTTCTGGCCAAAATGGCCAATACTGGGCTGGGGTATCGGTATTGTTTTTCAGTATATGGAAGCTTATCATGGTAATACCCTTTTTAATGTAGAAAAGGAATATGAAAAAATTAAAAAAAATAATAAATAACAATTAAAACCAGAATCAAATATGAAAAAGATAATCATCGCTTTATTTCTGCTTATGGGTATCAACAGTATAGCCCAGAGTGATAAATTTGAAGCCGCTATGGGTGGTACATTACAACAATTAGGTTCAGCAAAGGAAGCTGGAGATTTTGCTGAAGTTGCTGCTAAATTTCAAAGAATTGGGGATGCCGAAAAAACACAGTGGCTGCCTTATTATTATGCAGCATTGACAAAAGCAAGGATGAGTATTATGCGGATGGGCGACCAGGATCAGCTGGCAGATGAAGCACAGGTATTAATAGACAAAGCAAAAGCAATACAAAAGAATAGTGAAACCTTATGTGTGGAAAGTATGATTGCGACAGGTAAAATGCTGGTAGATCCTCAAGCCAGGTGGATGCAATACGGACAAACATCTATGCAGTTGTTAGAAGATGCTAAAAAAGCAGATTCCACCAACCCAAGGCCTTATGTTTTACAATCCAGTTCTTTGAGAAATACGCCGGAAGCATTTGGAGGCGGATGTTCCGTTGCAAAACCTGTTGCTGAAAAAGCACTGGTATTATTTAGTAGTTTTAAACCATTATCAGCAATATATCCTAACTGGGGTAAAGAACTGGCTCAGTCGATTATTGATGGATGTAAATAGTCTGCACTTATTTTAAGACATATGAAATATCTGTTACTGTTAACATTTGGATGTATCTGTTTAATAGGAATGGCACAAAATAAAAGTGATTTAATTGTCACTTCATCCGGTTACAAAAACCTGAAAGGTGCAATTTTTATTGCAGTATATAATAGTGAACAAAATTATATGCACCAGGATAAAGCATCTTATCTGGCTATTGTAAAACCATCGGTTGACAAAACTTCTTATATATTTAAGAATGTTCCGGCAGGGGTATATGCAGTAACTGTTTTTTATGATGAGAATCAGAATGGTAAACTGGATTTCAATTTTTTTGGTGCACCTAAAGAAAAGAATGGATTTTCCAATAATGTGCGGGGGTTTTTAGGGCCAGCAAAATATGAAAAGGCTAAATTCAACCATTCAGGTAACCAGGAAATTTTCATTAATCTGGAATAAGATGTGAATATAAAATCAGCAGGGGCTAAACAGCCTCTGCTATCTTTACTTTAATGAACAGCTATGCAAAACAAAAATGAATTATCACCACAGGAAAGCCTTCATTTAATTCAATCTATGATTGATAAATCGAAGCATTCTTTTTCTGACAATAGCTTCTATTTTCTTTTTTGGGGCTGGTTGGTTTTCTTTGCCTGTATTGCACAGTTTGTATTAAAAGTGTGGTTGCATTTTCCTTATCATTTTATTGTATGGTGGACAATGCCCATTGGCGGAATTATCACTGCAATCTATGGCAACAGGCAGGCTAAAAAAGAAAAAGTGAAAACTTATGTGGGTGAAGCTATGGATTATGTGTGGGCTGCTATTGCTTTTGCTTTTATTGTGCTGGTCATAGTTAACATTACAGGAAGTTATTGGGAAAATGCATTTACTTATTATATTCTGCTTTATGCCATTGGAACATATGTAACCGGTAAGTTTATTAAGTTTAAACCGCTTGTAATTGGCGGGGGTATAAATTTTCTGCTTGCAATTATTTGTTCCAGGCTCTCTTTTGATTACCAGATATTAATGGGTGCAACTGCTATCTTAATCAGTTATATTATTCCAGGTCATTTACTACGTAAACAATATAAAAAGCTGTAACATGGGTGAAGAAAAGCAACTTACAGAGATTGAAAGTTTGCGGATCATTTCTGAAATGATTCTGAAAGCTAAAAATGAGTTTTATGAAACGGGTGTAAGTGCACTACTTTGGGGAAGTGTGGTAAGTTTTTGCGGACTATATTCTTTTATAGCCGATAAGTTTAACTGGCCTTACCTTAATGAGGTCTGGTATCTCACATTTTTAGCTATTATTCCCCAAATAGTTATTTTAATAATTGAAGGTGGTAAACATAAAGCAAAACAGCATTTAGATGGGGTAGGAGCTGCATGGATTGCATTTGCTATAACTATGATTGGAATGACTATGTTCCTGAATATTGTTCCGCATACCTATGCCGGCATATTTAAAGCAAAACATTTGGAGCTCATACTTCATAATACACAAACAGGAACTTCAGAAATAATATCTCCCTTTTATTTTAAAGCTTCTACGCTGTATTTTTTAGTATATGCTTTTCCAACACTAATTACAGGAATTGGCAGGTGTTTTAACCCCATGAAATATGGAGCACTGATTTGTTATATGTGTTTTGTGGTTTCCTGCTATTCCTCCCATTCTATTGATTTTTTATTACAGGCTATAGCTGCTATATCCTGCTGGCTGGTACCGGGATTAATATTGCATAACCGTTACAGAAAGGCAAAAAAAGCGAATGTTTAAAGAATTAGATCCCATATTGCATTCACAACTAAGATTGGCAGTAATGAGCCTGCTGATCAGTGTTAAAGAAGCGGAATTTACATTTATCCGCGAAAAAACGAATTCAACTGCCGGGAATCTATCAGTTCAGGTACAGAAATTAAAAGATGCAGGTTATATAGATGTAACCAAACAATTTAAAGATAATTATCCACTCACTACCTGTAAAATCACTTCAGTAGGTATAGATGCATTTGAAGCATATGTAAAAGCACTGCAGGAATACCTGCAGGTTGGAAAACAACTCTGATAGGAACATAAAAAAAGGCTAACCGGTGAATGTTAGCCTTAAGTATTTTTTCGTTAACGGGATTAATATCTGTTATATCCACCGCCGCTTCCGCCGCCTTCGCCGCGATTACGATTAAATCCGCCGCCGCCGCCACGACTTCCGCCGCCGCTGCTGCTACCGCCACCGTAACCACCACGACCACCGCCGCCGCCACCAAAGCTTTTCTTGAATCCGCCGCCGCTACCGCCGCTGCTTCTTCTTTCGCCTTCAGGACGAGGTTGTGATTCGTTTACAACGATTTTGCGACCAGAGATTTCAGAATCGTTTAATGCTGCGATTGCAGTTCTTGCTGCTTCATCATCGCTCATTTCAACAAAGCCAAAACCTTTGCTGCGATTGTTGTTGAATTTGTCTGTAACGATTTTTGCAGAAGTCACTTCACCATAAGGAGTGAATAAACTTTGCAAGTCTTCACTGGTCATTGACCAATTAAGGTTTCCAACGTAAATGTTCATGTTTTTGAAATTAAATGAAAATAAAAAACCAACTAAACAGTAACCAAAAACCCTGAGTCATTTATTGTGAAACACCCGGAGAATGGAAGAACTGGTCATTGGAAATACGAAAATGGGCTTTTTTTATGATATTCCCAAGTTTTTTTTAATAGGTCTAAACTGTCAAAACTAAACTGGGCTTGAATAAGGAGAAAAAGGGTACTAAAAAAGCCGTTACACAGGTAACGGCTTTTAATTATTTGTAATGCTGTTTATTCGGCAATTACTTCAAACTCAAGCTCTGTTGAATGGCCATTACCAAACTCAACTGTTGCTTTATAAGTACCTAATTCTTTTACTTCGTCCACAATACTGATCTTCTTACGGTCAATTTCATAACCTTTCTGATCGCGTATGGCACGGGAAATTTGTAAAGAAGTAACAGAACCAAATATTTTACCACTGGTTCCGGTTTTAGCACCAATTTTTACAGGAGCAGATTTTAAGACCTCGATTACTTTATTAATCTGAGCCAGCATTGCTGCTTCTTTCTTAGCTGCAACTTTCTTTTTTTCTTCTAATTGTTTTAAATTAGATGGGCTTGCTTCAATAGCAAATTTACTGGGAATAAGATAGTTACGGGCATATCCGTTTTTAACTGTAACCAGTTCATTACGGCCGCCTAAATGATCTACATCCTGAATTAATATTACCTGCATGATGATATGTTTTTAGTTCCCAAGAGCCCAATCTGAGATTGTGACTGTCTCACGCTGCATTGCGTGATTAGGGATGGTTACTAAATGAATTCTATTTTAATAAATCTGTAACGTAGGGTAATAAAGCCATTTGACGGGCTTTCTTAATTGCGTCACTCACTTTGCGCTGATATTTCAGAGAATTTCCGCTTAAACGGCGGGGTAACATTTTACCCTGTTCGTTAATGAATTTCTTTAAAAAATCAACATCTTTATAATCAACGTATTTAATGCCGTATTTCTTAAAGCGGCAGAATTTTTTCTTAGGTTTCTCCTGCTTGATAGCAGTAAGATATTTAATTTCATTTTTTGCCATATTATGCCTCCGCTTTTTCGGTTCCGGTAAATGCGCCGCTTCTCTTTTTTACACCATACTCAACGGCGAATTTGTCGAGTTTAGTGATCATGTGACGCATAATACTGTCGTCACGCAAAATTTGAATCTTCAGTTTTTCGTTGAAATCAGGAGTTGCTGTAAACTCTAATACCCAGTAAATTCCAGTAGTTTTTTTCTGGATCGGGTAAGCGAGTGATTTTAAACCCCAGGGATTACTGTGCACAATAGAACCTTTATGTTCTAAAATGATGTCAGTATACTTTTTCTGAGCGGCTTTAAAGTCTTCCTCAGAAAGTACCGGAGTGAAAATCACCATTAATTCGTAATTGCTCATTACTTTTCTTTTAATGTGATAAATTGGTTTTTCCCATTGGGTACTGCTTTTTGTAAAGCAGTAATTCTGCCAAAACAGAATTGGGGCTGCAAAAGTAGGATTTTTAGTGGTAATACGACAAAAAAATTGAATAATAGTCTAATCTGTTGGTTTTAACAGGGTAATATACACCGGAAAATGATCACTATACCCCCCTCTGTAGGTATTTCCATTCCAGGTACGCATGGGGTAGCCCTTGTATTTGCCCAGGTTCTCTGTTATAAATTCCCGGTTAAAGATAGTGGCTCCGGCATAAAAAAAGCCTGTTTGTGATGCAGATAACCAGGATCGGGATAGCATGATCTGGTCGAATAATGCCCAGTTATCCTGATAGGCCAGTGTGCCATTTCCTTTTTTGATCACCTGGTACCAGGGGTTGAATAATTCTCCTCTCTTTAATTTTTGAGAGTCGCCATTTGTTTTCAGCACATGTAATATGCTGTAGTTAAAAGGTTCATCATTAAAATCACCCATTACCAGAATTTTTGCAAGCGGTTCTTTTTGCAGGATGCTATCCATATGATTCCGGCAAACCAGTGCAGCTTTCCATCTGGCTGCATCACTGGCTTCCTGACCGTTTAACCTGGAAGGCCAGTGATTTACATAAACATGTATAGATTCTCCACCCAGTTCTCCTTTTACCCATAAAATATCCCTGCTATAATAAAATCTGCCATTATTTTCTATTTTAACCTGCAATGCCCTGCTTTGTTCCGGCTTAAAATAAAACGGGTTATAAAGCAATGCCACATCTATTCCCCTTGAATCTCTACTGTCATAATGTATATAATGGTAATGCCGTTTTACTAAAATGGGATGATTGATAATATCATTCAATACCCATTTACTGTTTATTTCTGCTAATCCCATCAAGGCAGGCCCGTCAATATTTGCAGGGGTGGCGTCTGTACCTATTTTTGCAATTACCCCAGTTATTTTGTTCAGTTTATCCAGATACATTTCCGGTGTTAATTCTTTTTCCGTCAGAAACAGCCCTTTTTTGGTATATAAAGTTCTTTGAATGGTATCCAGAAAATTTTCACAATTATAAAAACCTATAACCGCCAGCTTATAATTTTTAACCGGTTGTTCTATTGGAATAATCAGTGGGAAAATGAGCAAAGTGGGGAGTAGAAATAATTTCATTGGCCTATGGATTAAAAATAAATAAAAAAATATGAAATCAAATATATGTAAATAATTAAAATTATTTTATATTGCAATACACAATTGTTTTTTATATATAGTAAATAGCCATGAAAATTATATTCAGTACCTTACTATTCAGTTCCTGTTTAAACAGTTATTGCCAGCAAGCCAATTCTGAAAAGAGCCTGGCTGATACTATCCTTCCTTTGAAAGCTTTAAAAAATGGAAACAAAATTCAGGGAACTGATCATGATATCCCGGTCATTGCATTAACCGAAGCTGAGCTAAATACAAAAACAGATTTTACAGCCTCTTTATTAACTGCCAGCAGAGATCCATTTCTATCCGTTGCCGGATATAATTTCAATCCCGTCAGATTTAAAGTCAGAGGATATGAAGCTGACCAGTTTGCCACCAATATCAATGGCCTTCCTATGGAAAACCTGGATCAGGCTGCAACCCCTTTTGCGGTTTGGGGAGGTTTAAATGAGGTGTTACGTAACCGGGATATATCTATTGGGCTTAGGGCCAACAGTTTTTCGTTTGGTAAATTAGGAACTGTAACCCAACTGGACACAAAGGCTGGAAAACAAAGAAAGCAAACGATTATCGGGTATACCTTTTCTGACCGGAGTTTTACGCATAAATTTTCCGTTACTTATAATACGGGTTATACCAAAAAAGGATGGGCTTTTTCAGTCAGTGGTAGCAGGCGATGGGCTGGTGAAGGGTATGTTCCGGGTACTTTTTACGATGGCTGGAGTTATTTTATTGCTGCAGATAAGCGTTTTGGGCAAAAGCAATTAATATCTTTAACAGTATTGGGTGCACCTTCAGTAACCGGGAGGAGCGGGGCTGTTACTGCGGAGGCAACTGAACTGACCAATAATCCTTTTTACAATCCATACTGGGGTTTTCAGAACGGTAAAAAAAGGAATGCAAATACATTAACCAGCCACCAACCACTTATTATATTTACCCATGAATACAGGATCAGCAATCAAAGTAACCTGCTCACTGCCGTTGGGTATTCATTTGGGGAAAGGGCTTCGGGCAGCCTGGACTGGTACAATGCAGCCGACCCTCGTCCGGATACTTACCGTTACCTCCCCAGTTATTATAAGAATAATGCTTATCTGAGCCAGAAAGTGGAGTTGCAATGGCGTAAAAATGATAGTATCAGGCAGGTAAACTGGGCAAAACTCTATGCAGCCAATACTTCAGCCAAAGAAACCTTTAATGGGGTAAACGGATTTCGGTCGCATTACATTACAGCCGATGCTGTTAATCAATCCCGTAAATTGATATTTAATACAGTCTATAATGCAGTTATAGGTAAACATGCAGACCTTACAGCGGGGTTAACTTATCAATGGCAGCAAAATAACTTTTATAAAAGAATTACTGACTTGCTGGGTGGCAATTATTTTGCTGATTTGAATCAGTTTGCAGAAAGAAGTTTCCCCAATAATGCGGATGCTGCGCAGTCTGACTTAAACCATCCAAAACATGTTGTGTATAAAGGGGATAGGTATCAGTATGATTATCTTATGCAGACCAGTAAAGCCAGCAGCTGGATACAAACAGAAATTAAATTAAGAAAGTTTGATGTATTTGCTGCATTAGAATTCTCAAATACACGGTATAAAAGAACCGGTAATATGCGGAATGGTTTGTTTCCAGATCAGTCGTATGGACCGGGTATTGCCCATTCATTTACCAATTATGCATTTAAAGCAGGTGTTACATATAAAATGAATGGCCGTAATTACTGGTACCTGAATGGAACGGTGTTTACCACACCACCTTATCCTAATCATGTTTACAATTCTCCCCGCACCAGAGATCAGGTTCAAAGTACAATTATCAGTGAAGCGGTTTCCTCTGCAGAGGGTGGATATGTTTTAAATTCCCCAACTGTCAGATTAAGGGCAACCGGATATTATACCAGTTTCAGGCATCAGATGAATGTGTTCTCTTTTTACCATGATGCTTACCAGAACCTGGTTAATTATTCCCTCAGCAATATTGATAAAGAAATGTTTGGTGTAGAAGCAGGTTTTGAGTTAAAACTATTGCCAGGATTAACCTTAAGCGGTGCAGCATCTATTGGCAGGAATTATTACCATTCTAACCCATTAGCTACAGTTACACAGGATAATAATGCCGGCATATTAAGTGCAGATACTGTATATGCAAAAGGGTATAAAGCTGGAGGGTCCCCTCAGCAAGCCATAAGCCTGGGTATTGGTTACCGATCTCCCAAATACTGGTTTATAAGTGTAAGTATTAATTATTTTGGTGGGAAATGGTTAGATATCAATCCGGTCAGGCGAACCTATAAAGCAGTTGAAAATACCATTGCCGGAAGTCCGGAACGCAATGCCATTCTGGAACAGCAATTATTGCAGGCACAGCATACCGCAGATCTGTTTGCTGGCTATTCCTGGAAACTTCCCAGAAAATGGTCCATTCATAAAAAGCAGACCTTCCTTGTATTTTATGCCAGTATCAGCAATGTTTTAAATAACCGGCAAATTATTTCAGGAGGATATGAACAGTTGCGGTTTGATTTTACCAGTGGAGATGTGAAAAAGTTTCCTCCTAAATACAACTATGCCTATGGACTCAATTATTCATTTAATACTACTCTGAGATTCTGATTCCTGAAACATCTTAATACAATTGTATGCGCAATAAATTTTTAAACCTTTTTGTTGAAATCTTATGCTCTATATTCTTGTCGTACCTTATTTCCTGTAACAGAAAATTTGAAGTGCCACCTGCTTATATTGTTCCGGATATTTCAGCCAATACCAGTATCAGGGCTTTAAAAGCCATACATCATCCGGGTGGGTATGAGCAGATTTCAGATGATTTGATTATCAGGGGTATTGTTATTGCAGATGATAAATCAGGCAATTTTTATAAAACAATTTGTATCCAGGATAGTACCGGTGGCATTACCCTGAAACTGGATGCCGTTAATTTATATATATCCTATCCTGTGGGCAGGGAAATATTTTTAAAATGCAAAGACTTATGGTTAAGTGATTATGGTGGGTTAATTCAATTATGTACTTTGGATAAAAGTGTTCCTGCAAACCCTTCAGCAACAGGTATACCTGCTGTTTTGCTGGATAACTATATTATAAAAGGCCGTTTGGGGAATCCAATAGTTCCCAAGCAGGTTGCCATCAGTGAGTTTAATGACAGCCTGCAAAGTATGCTGATACAGATTAAGGATAGTGTACAGTTTATTGCTGCTGATACTGCTAAACAATATGCTGATACTACGGCAGCTAAAAATTCAGTAAGCAGAACTGTAATTAGTTGTGCGGGCAATAAGGCAATAGTCTATACAAGTGGATATGCCAATTTTGCAGGGGTACTAACACCTGCTGGCAAAGGGTTGCTGGCAGCAGTTTATTATGTTTATAAAACAACACCTGAGCTGATTATTAGGGATACTTCAGATGCCAGATTAACAGCAGCACGTTGTGGAGCCAGAGATATAAAACTGGTTGAGCTTAAGAATCTCTACAAGGGTACAGATATTTTTCCGGGTGCTTATGTCATCAGTGGAATTGTTATTTCGGAACCTTCTAATATTAGTCCGGGAAATATCATATTACAGGATGGTAACAGTGGCATCAGTCTGTTTTTTGGATCAGCAGCCCCAACTAACAGGTTTGTTCCGGGAGATTCTATCCGGGTAAATATAACAGGGGCAATGCTTACCAGTTATAAAGGTATGCTGCAATTAAACCTGTCGGCTGCCTCATTACCTGCAGCAGCCCTGGCCACTAAAAAAAATATCATTCCACAGGAAATAACTATCGATCAGTTATTTAAGAATATAGCCCTGATGGAGAATACCCTGGTCCGCATTTCCAAAGTAATAATTTCCACTGATGCCGGTCCGCAGTTTAGCGGCAATAGAACATTGACTGATGCCACAGGAACTTCGAACCTCTATACCGCGGGTACAGCTTTATTTGCTTCCAGCTTACTGCCGGTTATTTGTCAAAATATAGTTGGATATGGCAACCGGTTTAATTCCGGTCAGATACAGATCAGGAGTTTGGATGACTTAACACCTGCTTCTGGTTGTATCCTACATTATCCTTTTCATGCTTTATATGATTTCAGTGCCGTTACTACTTCATCCGGAACGACTGACCCAACCCCTGTTCCTGTATCTAAAAATATTAATTTCGGGGCTTTTACAGCAAACGGAATTAGCGCAAACCCTTCCGCTGCTGCCAGGTTTTCATTTACAGGCTGGCCAACGGGGGCAACCAATGGTTCTGAGGATTTTACAGGCAATTTAAATACAGCTAAATATTTTGAAGTAACAATAACTCCTTCAACTGGTTTCCTGTTAGATTTAAGTTCGCTTTCATTTATACTTCAAAGATCTGCCACAGGGGTAAGGCAATGGGCGGTTCGCTCCAGCCTGGATCATTTTACTACAAACCTTAAAGTTTCTCTGGAAACGGCAAATAATAATATCCTGATCCAGTCTGGTTTACTTTTTCAGATTACAGACAGAACCCTTACCGGGGCGCAATCTGGTTGTACCCTGGTTTTTGGAGATGCGTTTAAACAAATAAAGAATGCCATCAGTTTTAGGTTTTACGGTTTTAATGCTGAATCAGGTTCCGGCACTTTTAGTTTAAATAGTGTTACCATTAATGGTACTGTTAATTAAGAATTATCAGAGTTTTTTTATTTTGATTAGTAGATTAAACAGAAATCAGTGTTCTTCCTTTAAATAATCGTTTTGTTTATTTCTAAAGGCTAAAAATTGGTTGTTAGTGTTAAGTGCATGTGTTTTAATGATGAGGCTGTATCCTTCTTTTGATACAGCCTCTTTTTATTCGGGTAAATGATCGGCATCTGTGATCGTTTATTCGATTTCTCAAGTCGCTCAATTTACAGGTATACAGTCTCTGTATTTGCTTTATTCCCTTGAAATACAATTATTACAAGGCCTGACAATCATTTTATACAATAATTAGCAACAGTATTTAATATTATGCTCAAAAAAACCTACCAAGAGGTCAGTTTTAGTCCAAATTATTGTCATCCTGTCAGCAAATCGTGGTTTGGTACTTTGTTTGAGTTTCAGCATTTACTATTAAAATTTCTGAACATGGCTTCTGAAGTTTTAATATGCCTGTCGTTGCGTCCTGATTTCTATTAAATGAAAATAAGTAACCGAAATGGAAGTTTATAAGCTGTTTTCAGTAAGCAAACTACCAGAATCCGGTAAATAACGAAACGATCATTGCATAATTACAGAAGCCAGCAATATAAAAATACCACTATGCAAAAAGGACAGATTCGTGTTCAAACCGAAAACATTTTCCCTATCATTAAAAAATTTCTGTACAGTGACCATGAAATTTTTCTAAGGGAATTGGTGAGCAATGCTGTAGATGCCTCCCAAAAGTTAAGAAAGTTGGCCAGTTTAGGTGAAACAAAGGCGGATATCAGCAATTTGCGTATTGATGTAGAGCTGGATGCCAAAGAGAAAACCATTAGTATTATTGACCGTGGGGTGGGTATGACCAAGGAGGAAGTGGATAAATACCTGAATCAGGTTGCCTTTAGCAGTGCAGAAGAATTTTTGGAAAAATATAAGGATGCCAATATTATCGGGCATTTTGGATTAGGGTTTTACAGTTCCTTTATGGTAAGTGAAAAAGTAGATGTATTGAGCCAGAGCCATAATGAAGAAGCCCCTACCGTATTTTGGAGTTGCGATGGAAATCCTGAATTTGAGTTGTATGAAGTGGAAAAACGCGAAAGAGGTACTAAAATCATCCTTCATATTAATGAAGAAAGTAAAGAGTTTCTGGAAGCTTCCAGGGTTAAATCTATACTGGAGAAATTCTGTAAATTTTTAGCAGTTCCAATCTATTTCAGAGACCTGGCCGAAGAGAAAAAGAAAGACGAAGAAGAAATATCTATCAATAATACCAATCCAATCTGGATTAAAAAGCCAAGTGAGTTAACCAAAGAAGATTACGAGAATTTCTACAGGGAATTATATCCTTTTGGAGAAACCCCTTTATTCTGGATTCACCTGAATGTGGATTATCCTTTTAACCTTACCGGTATCCTGTATTTCCCTAAAATAAAGCAGAGCTACGAAATTCAGAAAGATAAAATACAATTATACAGTAACCAGGTTTTTGTAACAGATGAAGTGAAAGACATTGTACCTGAATTTTTAATGTTACTGCATGGGGTGATTGACAGTCCGGATATTCCGCTGAATGTAAGCAGAAGTTACCTGCAGGGAGACCCCAATGTTAAAAAGATCAATAATTATATCACCAGAAAGGTTGCTGATAAATTAGAAGAAATTTTTAGGAATGAAAGGGCTGAATTTGAACAAAAATGGGAAAGCCTGGGCTTATTTGTAAAATATGGTATGATTACCGATGACAAGTTCCTGGAAAAAGCCAATAAGTTTTTAATCATGGAATCCACTGCGGTTCCGGTAAAAGCTGAAGGCGAAGAAAAAGCACCCACTGCTAAGTTTTATACTTTTGAGGAATATAAAACCGCAACTGAAAACTTGCAGAAAAACAAGGATGGTAAGCATGTAATTATCTATACCACAAATCCTGTACAGCAGGATGCCTATATACAGAGTGCAGAAGCAAAAGGATATATAGTTGTAAAAATGGAAACAATGGTAGATGCTGCTTTTATCAATAATATGGAAGCAAAATGGGAAAATGTACATTTTGTGAGGGTGGATGCAGATATTATAGATAACCTGATTGATAAGCAGGAGGGAAATGAAAGCGTTTTAAGTAAAACTGAAAGTGAAGAACTGAAGAAATTATTTGAATTCCCGGTAAATGAATTGCATGTAACGGTTGAAGTAAAAGGCTTAAGTGCCAATACAGCACCAGTGGTTGCCACCCGGCCTGAATTTATGCGCCGGATGAAAGATATGGCAGGTGTAGGTGGTGGAATGGCTTCTTTTTATGCAACTATGCCGGATGAAGTAATGCTTACTGTAAATGGTAACCATGCTATTTATCAGGACTTACTGAAAGAAGCAGATATTGAGAAAAAAGAAAAACAGATCCGTAATCTGGCCGACCTTGCTTTATTATCGCAGGGATTATTAAAAGGAGCAGAACTGACTAATTTTATAAACCGTAGTGTTGAATTGATGAAGCATAACTAAAGCGGTTTTAAGCTAATAAAGTAAAGGGGATATAACAATAGTTATAATCCCCTTTATTGTTTTCAGTATACATACTTTATAACTATCCTGCCAAATTAAACGATAACCATAATAGGATTGAGGCCGTTTTTGATAGCAGTATTTATAATACCAGGCAGGTACCAGCACCTTAATCGGTTCGGAGTCGGTTAGGACCAAGTCCGTCAAATGACGGACTTAATATGAGCCGATCAATACCCGATTGAGGTGCTGGTATAGTGTTGGCATCAGTAAAAGATTACTTTAGCAATGCTTAAATAGCTATTAAATTTTAGGAACAAGTTGACCGGTTAAATTACAACCGGATATAATCAGGCAACATGCAGCCTGATATCGATCATTTTCATCTGGATATTTTTTTCACCATTCCATTCGTTCAAATCTACTGTAAAGGCAATATCCAGAGGCTGGTTCAATTGCAGGATGGGGAATTTATCAGCCATATTAAAGCCAATACCGCTAAGAGTAGCATGCCCCTGTTTTAATACAAAACGAACATGCAAGTCTTTCACCACTTTACTGAACCCAGTGTCATATACTTTTCTTGCAATAAAGACCGGACGCATATTTTCAGGTCCGTATGGTTCCATCTGGTTCAGTATATTAAAAAAGCCCATGGTTAATTCAGCAAAAGATACTTCTGCGTCTATAATAATTTCGGGAATAAGCAGTTGTGGAGTAATCTGACGGGATACTGCCTGTTCAAAAGCATTACGGAAAAGCTGCAGGTTTTCGGGGCGGAGTGTTAATCCGGCTGCAGCAAAATGGCCGCCATATCCAATAAGGTGTTCCCGGCAGGCATGGATGGCTTCATATAAGTTAAAACCTGCAACACTTCTGGCACTACCGCCAATAAAGTCGCCACTTTTTGTCAATACAACAGTAGGCCTGTAATAGGTATCAATTAATCTGCTGGCAACAATACCTACCACCCCTTTATGCCAGTGTTCCTGATACACAACCGTAGTTTTTTGATTGGGGGACAGTACATCATTCTTTATCATTTCCAGTGCTTCTTCCGTAATAGAACTATCTGCTTCTTTACGGTCAGTATTGTCGCTATGCAGCATTTCGGCAAATTCCAATGCTTTTTCGGTGTCTTTTTCTATAAACAGCTGTACTGCTTTTTTTGCGTCATCCATTCTGCCAGCTGCATTAATCCTGGGTGCAATTACATATACCAGGTTAGTGATTTGCAACGCTTTATCAACTTTAGCCAGTTTAAGTAAAGCAGTAATTCCGGCACAGGGCTTTTCATTCACCCTTTTTAATCCATAATAAGCTAAAATCCTGTTCTCGCCTGTCATTTCAACAATATCGGCAGCTATTGCAGTAGCCACCAGGTCCAGGAATTGCAGATAAGATTCATCTGGGAGATTCCATTTCTCACTCAAAGCCTGCATCAGTTTAAAACCCACACCACAACCGCATAATTCTTTAAACGGATAAGGACAGTCTTTCTGCTTTGGGTTCAGGATCGCCATCGCATTTGGGATGGTATCGTCTGGTAAATGGTGATCGCAGATTATAAAATCTATACCCATTGATTTGGCATAATGCACCAGTTCAATACTCTTAATACCACAATCCAGGGAGATGATTAAAGTAAAGTTGTTTTCTTTGGCAAAATCAATACCAGCTTTACTAACGCCGTATCCTTCCCTGTAACGGTGAGGGATATAATAATCCACTTCCCGGTATTTATTTTTAAGAAACTGGTAAAGGGAAGCTACACTGGTGGTTCCATCCACATCATAATCTCCGAAAACTAAAATTTTCTCCTGTTGAAAGATGGCATTATCAATTCTGTTTACTGCTTTTTCCATGTCTTTCATCAACCAGGGGTCGTGCAATTCAGATAATTGCGGGCGGAAAAAATGGCGGGCTTTGCTGAAAGTATCGATACCCCGCTGAACCAGTATTTTACAGATAGTCCTGTTGATCTTCAGAGACTCAAAAAGCGCTTGTGTCTTATGTTCATCAGCAGGTAATATATTCCACCTTTTTTGCATCAAGTAGTGTTGAAAAGTAAATTATAAGGACCAAACAGGGGGACTTCAGTTCAATGAAACTACAACATTTATCAACCCGGCAGGCAAGATTAGTAATTTCTGTCTGTAGTATACCTTACCAGTTCTTCCAGGGCATCCCTTATTTCTGTTTGAGGAAATTCGTACAGGATGGTTAATGCTTCATCTCTGAATTCGAACATTTTTTTGGTGGCATATTCAATTCCTCCAGCCTTTTTTACTTCCTCCAGCACGAATTTCACTTTGTCTGTATCTGTGTTCTCATTTTTTACGATATAGATAATCTTTCGTTTAGTAGAGGCATCACAGTGGTTTAAAGTATAAATAAGCGGAAGGGTCAATTTTTTTTCTTTGATATCATTACCGGTAGGTTTTCCGATATCCATGGTGCCATAATCAAAAAGGTCGTCCTTAATCTGGAAAGCCATGCCTACTTTTTCACCAAAACGATGCATTTTATGGATAGAATCCTCATCAGTAAAAGTAGAACAGGCACCGGCAGCACAACAGGAAGCCAGTAAAGAAGCAGTTTTCCCTTTAATAATATTGTAATAAATATCTTCTTTGAGGTTCAGTTTCCTTGCTTTTTCCAGTTGCAGCAGTTCTCCTTCGCTCATTGATTTGATAGCTGTAGATAAGATTTGCAGTATTTTATGGTCATTATTATCCAGCGACAATAAAAGTCCTTTAGAAAGCAGGTAATCCCCTACAATTACAGCAATTTTATTTTTCCATAAAGCGTTGATGGAGAAAAAGCCCCTGCGTTCATTGGAATCATCCACCACATCGTCATGTACCAGTGTGGCTGTATGCAGCAATTCAACCAGAGATGCAGCCCTGTAGGAGGTTTCATTCACTTCCCCACCCATTTTGGCACTGAGAAAAACAAACATAGGACGGATTTGTTTACCCTTTCTTTTTACTATATACTGCATGATCCGGTCTAATAAAGCAACACGGCTTTTCATAGCCTCTCTGAAATGGTCTTCAAAAAGAGATAATTCTGTATTTAATACTTTCCGGGCTAGCTGCATATTGTAAAATTGCTGCAATATAACAATCCCGGAACAATTTTTTTATGTGATGCAACGTTTAGGGATAAAAAGCTGTCAAAATATATTTTTAAATAGAAGAATTTATTATTTTATCTTGGTAAAATATTCTTAATATTAATTTTTGTTTTTTAAACCGGATTATGATAAATTTGCTCTAGATTTATTAAAATTTCAAATATAATGTTATGGTAAGTAAAAAGTATTTTTCATTAATGGTTGTTTTGTTGGTTCTGACACAAACAGTGAGTTTTGGTCAGACAACAGATCTTAGTACTAATTGGGGATGGAATTGGTTAGACAGTTCCAAAATAGCACCTGCAAAAATGCCGCAATACAATGCTTTTGCAAGTAATGAGTATCCTTATCCTGCAAGGCCTAGAGACCAATGGGAATTGGGAATTGGATTAGGTACTGCAATTTTGTCAAACACATGGGGGCAAGATGCAGGCTTTGGCGCTACTCTAACTTTAAGGAAAGCCTTGAATCATACTTTTTCTTTAAGGCCTTACCTGGCTTATTATACTAATTCAGGAAGTGGAAATGATGATAAAGGGAATAGTATTAGTTACAAAGACAACTCATTTCATATTGGAATGGATGTATTGACTTCATTAAATACAGCCAGTTATTACAGAGGAAATCCTAAAGTTAATATTTATTTAATAACAGGTTTAGAATATTTCAATCCAAGTCTGAAGCAAAGTATTAATGGTGGGGCTTATAACACTTTCACCCTTACTTCCAATAATACTGTATTAAATGATTTTGGGTTTAATATTGGAGTGGGTGCAGCTTTCAAAATCAGCAATAGAGTAAATTTAGCAATTGAAGCTAAAAATACACTTACTAATAACGGATATCTTAATACTTATTCTGATCAATATTCAAGAGCTAATGATGCTTGGTGGTATGCTGGAGCAAAATTGAATTTCAATTTGGGTAATGCTAGCAAAAGAGTTGAACCTTTATACTGGATAAATCCAAACAGCTATGCTTACAGCGAATTAAATGCTCCAAAGCATATGAAGTTACCAAAAGTAGTATTACCTGATGCTGATGGTGATGGTGTAACTGACCAATTTGATCTGGAACCAAATACTCCTGCCGGTGTTAAAGTTGATACTCATGGCCGTGCATTGGATACAGATGGTGATGGTGTTCCTGATTATAAGGATAAAGAATTACTGACTCCTCAGAAATGTTTCCCTGTAAATGCAGATGGTATCGGTACTTGTCCTGAACCAGCTTGTTGCCAGGAATTAAGAGGCTTATTAGCTAATTATCATCCTGCTCCTGCTTGTACTTTATCTGATTTACCAAGCATTACATTCAAGAAAGGCGCTAAATTAAGCACAGATGCAACTAAATTATTAGATGCTGCAGCAGCTAAAATTAAAGCTAACCCTGATTGTAAAGTAAAAGTAGTTGGTCACCCAACTGCAAGCAAAGCAGCTCAGCAATTAAGTTATGACAGAGTTGAATCTGTTATCAAATATTTAGTTGACAAACAAGGTATTTCTGAAAGCCGTTTCATCTTCAGTTATGATGGTGGTGCAGGTGATGCAAATACTATTGATTTATTAGGAACTTTAGAAGATGGTCCAAATACAGTACCAGCTCCTCATCCTAATTTAAAATCAGGAAAATAAGCCTTGTAAATTTTAATAATATTAAAGCCCCGTAACATTACGGGGCTTTTTATTTTATATTAATCTTAACGTAAAGAAACGCTATTGCAAACTAGCTGTGCTTAATTTGCCGGAATTAATTACCTTTGCCGACTTCTATGACCAGAATTGTACTTTTATTCGCATGTTTATTAATGTTGAGCGCTTGTGTTCATAAACTGTTTACACACTCTAATAAACCTAAAACATCCAAATCTTTGGGTAAGATTTTAAAGAGTAAAGACAATGAATACAAATACAAAATGGCTGAACAGTATTATGAAGAAAAAAATTATTCTTCTGCGCAGCAACTATATGAGGACCTATTTCCTTATATCAAGGGAACTGACCGTTATGAACTGATGTATTATAAAGTGGCATTTTGTTATTATAATCAGAAAGATTACCTGAATGCAGAAAACTATTTTAAAACATTTACTGAAACATTCCCTAATAGCAGTAAAAGTGAGGAATGTGAATATATGAGGGCCTATACCTATTATAAGCAATCACCCAAAGTTGATCTGGATCAGACTAATACCAGTAAGACAATTGGTTTAATGCAGGCCTTTATCAATACACACCCTGCTTCAGTTAAAGTAAAAGAAGCAAATGACATTATAGATTTGTGCAGACAGAAATTGGAACAAAAGGAATTTAATAATGCCCAGCTTTATTATAATTTGGGTTATTTCAGGGCTGCAGCGATATCATTCGGAACAGTATCTGAAAATTTTCCGGATTCCAAGAGGGGGGATGAATACAAATTGCAGGTTATCAGATCTTACTATAAATATGCTGAACAAAGCATAGAGGATAAGCAACCGGAAAGATTTGGGAAAGTAATTACAGAATGTTCTGAATTTGCAGAAAGGTATACTGACAGCAAATTGTTACCGGAAGTAATTAAAATAAAAAATCAAACAAATATTTATCTTAAAAATCTAAAAAAATGAGCAAACTTAGAAGGCATCTTAGCGGTAATACTGCAAGTGTAATAGAAACCAAGAGTTTGATAGATATAAAAGCTCCTACTGGCAACTTATATGAATCTATAGCTATTATTGCACGTAGGGCAAATCAGATTAATATCTCTATAAAAGAAGAATTACACAATAAACTGGAAGAATTTGCCAGCCATACAGATAGCCTTGAAGAAATTCATGAGAATAAGGAACAAATTGAAATTTCGAAGGCATATGAAAAAATGCCCAATCCTGCTATTCTGGCAACACAGGAGTTTTTGGAAAATAAAATCTATTATAGAAAAAATACAGAAAACGACCTTTTCAGGTAAAAGTTAAAGTATTAATTTATTAAGCGGCAGTATATTTAATATACTGCCGTTTTTTTGTTACTTGCATTAATATTTAGAAAATGCTTAAAGGGAAAAAAATTCTATTAGGAATAACCGGCAGTATTGCTGCTTATAAATCATTATTACTCATCAGATTATTAATTAAGGATGGTGCTGAGGTTAAAGTTGTAATGACCAATTCGGCTAAAGATTTTGTATCTCCATTAGTAGTATCAGTATTGTCTAAAAATAAAGTGATTACTGACTTGATAGAGGACAATACCTGGTCTAACCACGTGTTATTAGGCAGATGGGCTGATCTGTTCTTAATTGCACCGCTAAGTTGTAATACCATTGCTAAAATGGCAAATGGCATTTGTGATAATGTTTTACTGGCTATATATTTATCTGCTACTTGTAAAATTGTAATTGCACCAGCAATGGATGAAGATATGTGGTTGCATCCTGCAACACAAAATAATTTAAGGATAATTAAAGATTTTGGAAATGAAATAATACCGGTTGATTCCGGAGAATTGGCCAGTGGTTTAACTGGAGAGGGAAGGATGGCAGAGCCTGAAGCTATCATCGCATATATTAAAGCCAATTATTTTAGGAAAGACCTGTTAAAAGGTAAAAAGATTTTAGTTACAGCCGGACCCACCAGAGAACCAATTGATCCCGTACGATTTTTGAGCAATCATTCTTCTGGTAAAATGGGTTTTGCCATTGCAGATACCTGCTATGAAAATGGAGCTGATGTGATTTTGATCACTGGGCCAACAAAAGAGAAATGTAATTATGCAGGAATTAAGCGGATAGATATTGTAAGTAGTGATGATATGTACGAAGCCTGTAAAAAATTTACACCAGACATGCAGGTGATTATTATGAGTGCTGCTGTAGCTGATTATAAAATTGAAAATATTGCCCAGGAAAAAATAAAAAAACAAGGGCATACGATGCAGTTAGAATTAACGAAGACAAAGGATATTTTACATTTTCTCGGTACTCAGAAAAAAGAGAATCAATTTTTGGTTGGTTTTGCTTTGGAAACCAATAATGAAAGGGAAAATGCAAAGATTAAATTAAAAAATAAAAATCTTGATTGTATTGTATTAAATTCATTGAGAGATGATCAGGCGGGATTTAACTTTGATACGAATAAAGTGACCATAATTGATAAAAACGAGAATGAAATTTCCTTTGAATTAAAATCAAAAAAGGAAATTGCTGCAGATATTATTACCTACATTTTAAATAAAATAAATGCTTAAAAATTTTCTTTTTATTCTTTTATTTTCCTGCATTTTTAGCTTCATATATGGACAGGAATTACAGGCTAAAATATCCGTTAATTCCAGTAGAATTGGTTCTACTGTAGATAAAAAGATTTTTAATACCCTGCAGACTCAGCTTACCAATTTTATGAATAGCAGGAGATGGACAAATGATCAGTTTGCAGAGAACGAAAAAATTGATTGCAATTTTGTAATTAATTTGATTTCCACTTCAGAACCTACCGTATATCAGGCAAGTTTAATTATTCAGGCAGCGAGGCCTGTTTATAATTCAACTTACCAGTCTGCAATTGTAAATTTTCAGGATCAGGATTTTACATTTAAATATGTAGAATACCAACCTATAGATTTTAATGATAGCAGGGTTCAGGGCAATGACGCTACAACGGCTAATCTTACTGCTGTATTTGCCTATTATGCCTATTTAATTATTGGGTTGGATTATGATTCATTTTCACCTAAAGCCGGAGAGCCCTATTTTCAGAAAGCCCAGAATATTATAAATAATGCACCTGAAAGTAGTAATATCAATGGTTGGCGGGCATTTGACGGCATTCGTAACAGGTATTGGTTATGTGAAAATTTGGTAAACAGCAGGAATAATATTCTGCATGATGTAATCTACTCTTATTATAGATCCGGATTGGATAAACTCTATGAAAATGATAAAGAATCAAGGTCTAATGTGTTACAGGCATTGACTCAGTTACAGGCTTTTAATCATGAATTTCCCAATACTATGTTTGTAGATTTTTTCATGCAGACAAAATATTTGGAATTAGTTGGAGTGTTTAAAAATGGAACCAGCGATGATAAGGCAAAAGCAATTGATTTATTAAATAAGCTGGATATTGCAAATTCATCAAGATATAAAGACGAGCTTAAATGAAAAGGAATCTGGTTATTCTATGTGTAATTATTGCAACAATATCCTGTAATAATAATAAATTTAAAAAAGGGGTACTTCCATTTGATACAATGCAGGTTGTAATGCAGGATTTTTTTGTGGCAGAGGAATGGCATAATTCCGTTATTTCAAGAGATTCTATTGCCAGAAAAATGAAGAATAATTATGAAATGTATCAGCAGGTTTTAGATATTCATAAAATAAGTAAAGGAAAATTTGACAGTAGTTTCAATTATTATGAAGAACATCCTGATTTGTTAAAGAAGCTTATTGATACTTTAAATACAATTAATACCAGTATAAAAGAAAAGCTGCTTCTTAAAATGAAAAAATAATAGTCATTAATTGAGTTGAGGATCTATAGGATAATTTACTAATATTGAGTATTCTCCTCCCATATCCAGTAAGGCATCTTTCCAGAGTAAAGCAGTGTTTTTATGAAATATAAGTTTTTTGGAACCAATATGTGTTATCCAGCTTTTTTGAGTCAATTCATTTTCAAGCTGCCCTTCTCCCCATCCACTGTATCCAATAAAAAAACGTATATCGTTCTTAGAAATTAAACCTTCAGTCAGCAGGCTTAAAACCTGATCAAAACTGCCACCCCAGTATATATCTTCAATAATCTGGATACCACCTGTTATAACATCAGGCCTTCTGTGCAGGAAATGTAATGTGTCTACCTGAACTGGTCCGCCATAGTATACAGGATAGTCAATATTTCCAAGATCACTCATTAGTTCATTTAGTTTCTGATTGTATAGTTTATTTAAAACAAACCCAAAACTTCCTTCCTGTTGGTGTTCACAAATCAAAACAACTGATCTTAAAAAATTAGGGTCCTTGAGGAAAGGATCTGAAATAAGAAGTGTTCCTGCTGTTACCTGATTCATGAACTGAAATTACGTTTTTCGGGTAAAAACCCGAAACATTCTTTACGGAAATATTCCGTTAAATACAAGATAAACCTTGGCCAGATCATTAAATTTCATAGGCAGTCAATTATATTTGTAACAATGAAAAAGACTTTGCCTGTTATAATTGTATTAATTTTTCTTTCACTATTCGGACTTATCGTATTACAAGTCTCCTGGTTAAAGAATTTAATTCAGGTTAGGCACGAGCAAATGCACCAGAAAGTTGATAATGCGGGAGCAAGCGTTGCAATTGAAATGGGAAAATATTTGCATGCTTCTCAGGCAATCAGAATGTTGCGCAAGCCATTTTCAATTGAAGGGATGGATATTTCAAAATTGATTAAACCACTTTCAGTTGTAGATCATTTTTCTCAAAAAGATATTTACGAAAAACTTAGGGTTTCACTTAATAAACAGGAACTCAAGGATATAGACTTTGATTTTGCAGTAGTAAATGAAATGGGAGAATTTGAAATGCAATCCGGCGCATTTCAGAAGAATTATGCGGATGAAATTAATAATGAAAGGTTTTTTGTTCCTATAATACCTGGCAATAGTCCTGATTTTACAAGCACCGATACGTTTGAACATTTAATAATAGTGATTCCTAATTTTCAGAAGCAAGTTTGGAATTCATTAAGATGGATCGTCTTTATTGCTGCAGTTTTTCTTTTAGTAATTATTGCAGCTTTTTATATTACGGTAAAGACCATGCTGAATCAGAAAAAGTTGAGTGAAATCAAGAGTGATTTTATAAACAATATGACGCATGAGTTTAAAACTCCCCTGGCAACTATTTCTTTGGCTATTGATGCCATCAGAAATGAGAAGGTTCAAAAGGATATAGAGAAAATGAATTATTTCAGCGGTATTGTAAAAGAGGAAAATAAAAGAATGAATAAGCATGTGGAAACAATTTTGCAGGCTGCTCTCATGGAAAAACAGGAATTGAAACTGAATATAGAAACCTTACATGGTAATGATGTAATGCAAAATGTATTAGAGAATTACAGATTGCAACTGGATGAAAAAAAAGGTAAATCTGAGTTGAAATTATTGGCAGAAAACGATCTGGTGGATGTGGATGAAGTACATTTTACCAACCTTATTTCTAATCTGATAGATAATGCTATCAAATATTCCAAAGACAATCTTTTAATAAAAATTTCAACACAAAATAATAATAAATATTTTATACTTACTGTTGAGGATAATGGTATAGGTATGAGTAAGGAATCTGTAAAAAGAATTTTTGAGAAATTTTACAGAGCGCATACTGGGAATGTGCATAATGTAAAGGGATTTGGGTTAGGAATGAGTTATGTAAAAACAGTGGTAGATGCCCATAAAGGGATTATAAAAGTGGATAGTACTTTAGGAAAAGGTACAATATTTACAGTTCAGATACCCCTTGCAAAAATTTAAGTTGAACTTTTCCAAAGCAGACAGCCATCTCCATAACTTAAAAATCTGAAATCATTAGTCAATGCATACTGATAAACTGATTTCCATTTATCTCCAATCAACGCAGCAACTAATAGCAGCAAAGTGGATTGTGGTTGATGAAAATTAGTAATTAATCCATTTATAATTTTAAAGGAATATCCCGGGGCAATAATAATTTGTGTTTTTGTAATCAATTTTTTCAGGTGATTTTCCTTCATCCAATTTAAGAGTAATAAAAGAGCATTCCTGGTAGTGATATTTGTATAAATTTCATATGGATCCCATTGTTGCACAGAAATATCTTCAATAGTTATTATGGTATGGCCGGCTTTTGTAAGTTCATTAATTTTAGCACCCATCCAATACAAACTTTCTATAGTTCTTAATGATGTTGTGCCAACTGTAATTATATTTTTATTGTTAAGTTGTAATAAGGTTTCAATAAAATTATCCGGTATTTCTATAAATTCAGCATGCATCTCATGGTCTTTCATGTAATCAGTTTTAACAGGTTTAAATGTTCCTGCACCTACATGTAAAGTAGCAAATGAATGTGAGATATTTTTTAAGGATAACCGGTTAATTAATTCTGGTGTAAAATGCAAACCTGCTGTTGGAGCTGCAACAGAACCATCAATACTTGCATACGTAGTTTGGTAAGAAGTTTTATCTTTTTCGTCAGGTTGACGGTTTAGATAGGGTGGCAAGGGAATTAACCCGTTTAAATGTAAAATCTCTGAAAAACATAGATCATTATTCCAAATAAAATTAATGATAAAATAATCATTTTTTTTTTCAATTATTTTAGCACTTAGAATAATTGTCTCACCATTAAGCGTAATTGGTTTGATTAAAAACTCCTCTTTCCATTTCTTTGCACCACCAACCAGGCATTTCCAGTTAGCGGTTCTTTTTTGTTGCATTGCCTGACTGATATCTGTAAATGTATCATCTGGTTCCATACAAAATATTTCAATACTTCCCCCATTTGTTTTTTTAAATATTAGCCTTGCTTCAACTACCCTGGTATTATTGAATATTAAATGAGTATCTGCAGGTAAGATTTCAGGCAAATTTTCATAGGTATTCTCTAAAATATTTTCGTTTTTATAAATTAACAGTTTACTAGTAGCTCTTTGTGCCAGGGGGAATAAAGCTATTTTTTCCTGGGGAAGAGTATAGCTAAAATCCGTTATTTTCAACTCTTTTGGATGCATCTTATTGATAATCTGTAGTTTATGATTTTTTAATTTAAGAACCTGATTTGAATTGATTGGTTTTCAGAGAAAAATGTGAATGTTTATGGCAATTCTAAGCTTATCCACATGAATTCACATGCAATTTCGTAATTAATCCCAATAAATCTACTCAAAGTCAATACAGCACTGGTTTTACACTATGTGTATATCTGTGCATAAATACAAGTACTTCAAATTTGTATTTAAAGTGGGAAAAAGTGTTATTTTGTGGTAATAAATGGTAGTAATGCTACAGTTTTCAAGAAAATGATAGGATTTCACGGTGAATATGAAGCAACTATAGACTCAAAGGGTCGATTTCTTCTTCCGGGAGGCTTAAAAAAGCAAATGCCAGAGGAAGAATCCCGCTTTATTATAAGTCGTGGCTTTGAAAAATGCCTCACTTTATATCCTATTAAAAGTTGGGAACTCATTATTTCCAAATTAAGTCTGTTGAATGATTTTGACCCTAAAGTACGGCAATTTCGTCGGCAGTTTTTAGGAGGAGCGTCAGAAGTTGAACTGGATTCTGCGGGTAGATTGTTGTTGCCTTCTTCTTTAAAGGAATTTGCCGGTTTGGGAAAGGATATCACATTGGCAGCTGCAATAGATCGTTTTGAAATATGGGATTCCGGAAAATATAAACAGCTCTTTGAAGATTTTTCACCTGAAGGATTTAGCGATCTGGCTAAAGAAGTAATGACAGGGAGGAATGAAGATTGATGAATGAAAATCATACAAGCAGGAAACCGGGTATTCAGCAAAACGAATATCATGTTCCGGTTTTGTTTCATGAAACAATTGAAGGGCTTAATATTAATCCTTCCGGCATTTATGTTGACTGCACTTTTGGCGGGGGAGGGCATAGTGCCGGTATATTGAAAAAATTAAATGAATCAGGCAAATTATTTGTTTTTGATCAGGATACAGATGCACAGAAAAATGTGCCTGACGATAAAAGGGTCATTTTCATACCTCATAATTTTAAGCACCTGCAACGATTTCTTAGAATGTATAAGGTAGATAAAGTAGATGGTGTTTTAGCGGATTTAGGTGTAAGCAGCCACCAGTTTGATGAAGGTTCCAGAGGATTTTCAACAAGGTTTCAGGGGCCTCTGGATATGAGAATGGATCAAAGGCAGGATTTAACAGCAGCAAAAATCATAGCAGAGTATTCTGAGAAACAATTGCATTTGCTTTTTGAACAATATGGGGAGGTTACTAATTCAAAAACGCTGGCAAAGCATATTGTAGATCAGCGAAAACAGGCTCCTTTTCAAACGATAGAACAATTTAAATCGCTGATAAGTTTGGTTGTGAAGGGTAATCCCAATAAATATTTTGCTCAGGTATTTCAGGCATTAAGAATTGAAGTGAATGATGAGATTGGTGCTTTAAAGGAAATGTTACAACAGCTTCCTGATATATTAAAAATAGGAGGAAGGTGCGCCATTATTACATTCCATTCAATTGAAGATAGGGTAGTTAAGAATTTTTTTAGAAAAGGAACATTTGAGGAAAAACCTGATAATCCTTTTCTTTCTGAACAAGAGGATAAAATATTTAAGTTGATAACTAAGAAACCTCTGACGGCGGGAGCAGAAGAGTTGAAATTAAATAACAGGAGCAGGAGTTCAAAATTGCGTGTCGCGGAAAGAGTTTAAATGACTTTGATAAAATTGCAAAATGGCTACAGCTGTTCATGATAAAAATTCTGGAAAGAATTCAATAAGAAGTGTATTTCAGTATCAGTGGATAATAAAGAATATGACCTTTTTTTTATTCTTGAGTGTATTGGCTGTTATATATATCGCAAACGGTCATATGGCTGATAAAATTATCAGAAATAAAAGTAAGACTGAACAGGAAATTAAAGATCTGGAGTTTGAATATAAAACGATAAAAAGCGAGGTAATGTATAGTAGTGAAGAAGTGCAGATTTTAAAATCAGCCGATCACTTAGGATTAAAAATCAGCAGGGAAATGCCCAGACGTTTACAGGAACTTAAATAATAACAGTATTCGTGATTTAATGGATATAAAGCGTGACATATTATGGAGAGTATATCTGAGCTATATAGTTATAGTATTAGTATGTATTACAATTATAGGTAAAGCTTTTTATATTCAGCAGGTGCAGGGGAAAAAATGGAGAGATATGAGTGATAGTTTACATCAGAAAATAGAAAATGTAGAAGCTGAACGGGGAACAATTTTTAGTGAAGATGGACAGATGCTAAGTACGAGTATTCCCCAATTTGATGTTTATATTGATTTTGGAGCAGAAGGTTTAAGAGAGAAAGATGGTAAAAGATTTAAAGAAAATATAGATTCTCTAAGCACTATGCTCTCAGAACTTTTTAAAGATAAATTGCCTGGTGAATATAAAAAAATACTAAAGCAGCAATACAGGGATCAGAACAGATATTTTTCATTAAAAAAGAATATTGGATATCAGGAGTATCAGCAATTAAAAACATTTCCCCTGGTAAGATTAGGTAAGAATAAAAGCGGGTTTATTATTGATAATAAAAGTATCCGGTTGAATCCTTATAAAATGCTAGCCTTCAGAACTATTGGGTTGGCGAGGGATTCATTTAAAGTGGGCCTGGAAATGACTTATGATACTTTATTAAAAGGGAGGACAGGAAAAAGATTAGTAAGATATATAGCAGGTGGTATTGGTGTGCCGGTTGATGATCTTCAGGTGGAGCCGGAAAACGGTAAAGATATTGTATCAACTATTGATGTATTTATTCAGGAGATAACGGAAAATGCTTTACTGAAGATGATGGCAGATAATGAAGCAGAACATGGTTGTGCGATTGTAATGGAAACAAAAACTGGAAAAATTAAAGCAATTGCTAATCTCGGTAAGACAAAGGATGGAAATTATTTTGAAGATTTTAATTATGCGATAAATCCAGCAGAACCTGGATCTACGTTTAAGCTGGCAACTATGATAAGTTTATTGGAAGATAAAAAAATTTCATTAAATACGCCGGTTAACCTGGATGGTGGCTTATGGAAAATAAATGGACAAACGGTTTATGACAGTGAGCAGCATGGAAAATTCGAGGTAACTGCAAAACAGGCATTTGAATTGAGTTCTAATGTGGGTATGGCTAAACTGGTATGGAATAATTATGCAGGTAATCCAAATCAGTTTATAAATCATTTGCACAGGATGCATTTGGATACTTTAACAGGAATTGATTTAAAGGGGGAAAGGAATTCTCTTATTTATAAACCGGGAAGCAGATATTGGAACAGTAACACTTTACCATGGATGGCTTTCGGATATAATTTAACTGTAACTCCATTGCAGGTATTGAATTTATATAATGCAGTTGCAAACAATGGGAAAATGATGAAACCATATCTTGTATCATCTGTAAAGCAGGAGGGGCAGTTGTTATATAATTTTCAGCCATATATAATGGATCCAAAAATTTGCTCTGACGAAACATTAAAAGAAATAAAAGAGTGTTTGGAAGGTGTTTGTATAGAAGGGACTGCAAAGAATATTTTTAAAAATTCACCTTATAAAGTTGCCGGAAAAACAGGAACTGCATTGGTTGCAAATGGGAGCAGAGGATATGCAGATCAGATATATCAGGCATCTTTCGGAGGTTATTTTCCTGCAGACAACCCTCAGTATACCTGTCTTGTAGTTATAAAAAATAAACCTATGGCAATTAAAAGACATGGCGCTGAGGTAGCGGCACCTGTTTTTAAAGAGATTGCAGACCGGTTATATGCTACATATGTTCATAACACTGAAAATATAGTGTCAGTTTCAAGTCCAACAGATAGTTTATCTGTCAAATATTTTGGGTATAAATCTGATATCAGACAATTAGTGAATTACTACAATATCAAAGTAACTAATTCTTCTGACAATGATAATGACTGGATCTTTTTAAATGAATCAAATGGCAGAGGGCATATAAGTGTTTCGAAAATGGAGATGAATGAAATGCCTTTATTAAAAGGTCTTGGATTAAAAGACGTTTTGTATCTGTGTGAAAATATAGGATTAAAAGTAAATATTAAAGGGAAAGGAAAAGTAATTGAGCAATCCATTTTAGCTGGGAAAGTTTTTGAAAAAGGTCAGATCATTAATATTCAATTCAATTAAATGTTGAAAGAACTGCAAAATATATTATACAAAGTAAAGTTGATTGAAGTTCTTGGCACAACTGCATTGGCCATAAAGGATTTGCAGATTGATTCAAGGAAAGTGACTGGAGGATCTGTGTTTATTGCCATTAACGGAGAATTAATGGATGGACATGCATTTATTGATAACGCAATTAAAGCCGGAGCTGTTGCAGTAGTATGCGAAGCCATGCCTGATTTAATAAAAGAAAACATTTCTTATTTAAAAGTGGCAGATAGTAAAGAAGCTGCAGCTTACATGGCACATAATTATTATGATAAACCTTCTTTGAAATTAAAGTTAGTTGGGGTAACCGGAACTAATGGAAAGACTACTATTGCTACTGTATTATTTAAATTGTTTACTGAATTAGGATACAAATGTGGCTTAATAAGTACTGTACAAAATCAAATTGGTGCAACCATTATTCCATCTACACATACAACTCCTGATGCTATTTCATTGAATGCTATATTAAATCAAATGACAGAAGCGCAATGTGCTTATGTATTTATGGAATGTAGTAGTCATGCTATTCATCAGCACAGAATAACCGGACTGGATTTTACAGGTGGGGTGTTTAGTAATATTACACACGACCATCTGGATTATCATAAAACATTTGATGAATATATTAAAGTTAAAAAAAGTTTTTTTGATGGATTGTCATCCGGAGCTTTTGCTATTTCAAATAAGGATGATAAAAGAGGTGAAGTAATGTTGCAAAATACTTTAGCTAAAAAATACTTTTACAGTTTAAAAACAATAGCTCAATTCAAAGGGAAAATTTTAGACAATGCACTTACTGGGTTGCAAATGATGGTAAATAATACTGAAGTGCATTTTAGGCTTATTGGTGAATTTAATGCGTATAATCTTTTAGCTGTTTATGGTACAGCCATTTGCTTAGGTGAAAATAGTGAAGCAACACTTACTGCTTTAAGTAAACTTACTGGTGCTGAAGGGAGATTTGATTATATAGTCAGCAATAAAAGGATAATAGGGATTGTTGATTATGCACATACACCAGATGCACTGGAAAATGTACTTGCAACAATTAAGAAGTTAAGAAAAGGGTTCGAACATATTATTACAGTAGTTGGTTGTGGTGGTGACCGGGATAAAACTAAAAGACCTATAATGGCTCAGGCTGCCTGTGATCTAAGTGACAAAGTTATACTGACCAGCGATAATCCCAGAACAGAGCAGGCAGAGGATATTTTGAAGGATATGGAAGCCGGATTAAGCAGTTCTGCTAAAAGAAAATATATTTCAATAACAGACCGAAAAGAGGCTATTAAAACTGCAGTGAATCTGGCTAATCAGGATGATATTATTCTTATAGCTGGAAAAGGACATGAAAAGTATCAGGATATCAATGGAATAAAATATCCATTTGATGATAAAAAAGTATTAATGGAAATGTTTACGATGCTGGATAAATAAATCATAAACCGACAATTATAATCATGCTATATTATCTTTTTACCTGGTTGAAACAAGCATACAATTTTCCTGGAGCAGGATTGTTTCAATATCTGACATTCAGAATTGTAATGGCGATTATTTTATCGCTTTTGATTGCAACTGTATATGGGAAAAGAATAATTCTATTTCTGAAGAAGAAGCAAATAGGAGAGAGTGTTAGAGATCTTGGATTAGAAGGACAGATACAAAAAAAAGGAACTCCAACCATGGGAGGCATCATTATATTATTCAGTATTTTAATTCCCACTTTATTATTTGCAAATCTGGATAAAGTATATATACGATTGATGATACTTTGTACTGTGTGGTTGGGTATAATTGGATTTTTGGATGATTACTTTAAAATTAAAGCAAGAAAAGCAGCTAAGAATAAAGGAGAAACCTATAAGAAAAAAGATAGTGACGGACTCGCAGGGATTTCTAAAATTGTTGGTCAGGTTGGATTGGGACTAATAATAGGTGTTACACTTTATTTTAGTAATGCAGTAACTGTTGAAAGAGAGATAGTTACTTTGGATGTTAAATATTCTCTTCATCCAGGTGAGAAAATAGTTAAAAACGGTGCTATTATAAGAAGAGAAATTGATGGAGATGAACGAAGTTTTGTAACTGTAAAAACGCCTATTACCACTATTCCCTTTGTTAAAAATCATGAGTTTAATTATAGCAAATTAATTAGCTGGATAGGAGAAGGAGCTGAAAAATATACCTGGATAATTTACATATTAATTGTTACACTAATTATTACAGCAGTTAGTAACGGTGCAAATTTAACAGACGGATTGGATGGGTTAGCATCAGGTGTAAGTGCAATTATTGGAGCTGGAATTGGAATATTCGTTTATTTAAGTGGTAACTACAGATTTGCAGAATACCTCAATATTATGTATATCCCAAATCTTGGAGAGCTGTCCATTTTTGTTGGAGCTTTTGTTGGAGCATGTGTTGGGTTCTTATGGTACAATGCCTACCCGGCACAGGTCTTTATGGGCGATACTGGTAGTCTTGCTTTAGGTGGCATAATTGCATCTCTTGCTATTATTGTAAGAAAAGAGTTACTGATTCCTATTTTTTGTGGAATATTCTTTATTGAAGAATTAAGTGTAATTATTCAGGTGGGTTATTTTAAATACACAAAGAAAAAATATGGGGAAGGTAAGCGAGTTTTTTTAATGAGCCCACTTCATCATCACTATCAGAAAAAGGGGTTCCATGAAAATAAAATAGCAATGCGTTTCTGGATCATTACGTTGCTTCTTGTTTTGACCAGTATAGTAACATTGAAAATAAGATAAATCGTATACTTAATAAATTTAGAAAATAACAGAAAAAAATAATGACCCTGCAGCAAAATAATATTAGCTCTGATACTTTTCACACTAAAATGAGTTTGAAAAAACTATGTATTCTTGGAGGTGGAGAAAGTGGAATTGGTGCCGCATTATTAGCTAAGCTGCATAATTATAATGTATTTCTAAGCGATGGTAATAAAATTAAAGAAAAATTTAGAAATGAATTAGTTGAAAACGGAATTGAATTTGAAGAAGAAGGTCATACAGAAGACAAAATATTGAATGCTGATATAATTGTAAAAAGCCCTGGTATTCCAGAAAAAAATAAACTCATTCAAAAGATCAGAGAAAAAAAGATAATACTGATTTCAGAAATTGAATTGGCTTATATGTACAAGGGCAATAGCAAAATTATTGCAATAACCGGTAGCAATGGAAAAAGTACAACCACTTCAATGATCTGGCATATATTAAATAAGGCAGGTTTTAGCTGTGCGCTGGTTGGTAATATTGGCTACTCATTTGCAAAGCAAATTGCCCAAGATCCAAAAGAATGGTATGTTGCTGAAATTAGTTCATTTCAATTGGATGACATCAAAACATTCAGACCGGATATAGCATTGCTTTTAAATATAACAGAAGACCATTTAGACAGGTATAATTATCAATTTGGGAATTATATAGACAGCAAATTTAAAATTATTGAAAATCAGACTAGTAAAGATTATTTCATTTATTGTGATGATGATGAAGTAATAACAAAAAAACTGGAATTACTAACCATCCATACTAACCCATTACCATTCTCTATGAAACATGAAGTAAAAAAAGGCGGCTACATCAAAGGTGATCAGATGATGTTACGCATACAAGAAGAAAGAGTAAGCATGAGTATTTATGATTTTGCATTAAAAGGCAAACACAACAACTACAACACTATGGCAGCATGTATCGCAGCCACTACAGTTGGAATCAGGAAAGAAAAAATCCGAGAGGCTGTAAAAGATTTTCAAAGTCTTGAACACCGTATGGAATTCATTGCAACTGTAAGAGGAGTCGAGTTTATTAATGACAGTAAAGCAACCAATGTAAATAGTACCTGGTTTGCACTGGAAAGTATGCAAAAGCCTACAGTTCTTATCTTAGGAGGAACAGACAAAGGAAATGATTATACATTAATAGCAGATCTTGTAAAAGAGAAAGTAAAAGGAATTGTTTGCATGGGAATCGATAATAAAAAAATATTTGCAGCTTTTAAAAACTTTGTCCCTACAATTGTTGAAACCAAATCTGCAAAAGAAGCTGTTGATGCAAGTTTTAAAATGGCCGTAAAAGGTGATGTTGTTTTATTAAGTCCGGCTTGTGCCAGTTTTGATTTGTTTAAGAACTATGAAGATAGAGGTACTCAGTTTAAAGAAGCTGTAAAAGAGTTGTAAAAATTTGTTTCATGAGCAATACTGCTGATCGGTTATTTAGTGAAATTCCAACTGTAGGTGATGTAAGAGCAAATCTTATTGAACGGACAAGGGGAGATAAATATATATGGGGGTTAGTTATTTTGCTTGCTATGATTTCTGTATTGGTTGTATATAGTGCAACAGGATCACTTGCTTATAAAATGAATAAAGGGAATAATGAATTGTATTTATTTAAACAATTGGCTTTCATGCTAATGGGGATGTTGATCATTTTCTTTATGCATAGAGTCAATTATACCATTTATTCCAAAGTTGCATTGATTCTTTATATTATATCCATACCACTGTTAATTTATACATTATTTTTCGGCGCTAGAATTAATGAAGGTAGCAGGTGGATAAAACTGCCTATTATTAACATGACTTTTCAAACCAGTGATTTTGCAAAACTTGCTTTGTTCATGTATATATCAAGGATCATGAGCAAGAAGCAGGATGTTATTAAAGATTTTAAAATTGGTTTTTTGCCTGTTGTAATTCCAGTATTAATTACATGTAATTTAATAATGCCTGCAAATTTGTCGAACGCATTACTAACTGGAGCTACTTCATTGTTATTGATGTTTATAGGAAGAATTAGCCTAAAACATATTTTTCTGGTTGTTTTAATTGCTTGTATACCAATTGCATTGATTGTTTCAGTTGCAGTAGTTACATATGAGGGAAAGAAAAAAGATACCAACATTGAGAAAGTTTCTGAAAAAGTTAACACCTATGGAAGATTAGGAACCTGGGTGAAAAGGGTACAGGATTTTATGTATGCTAAAGATGTTGAAACTCCCTATCAGGTTCAGCAAGCAAAAATTGCTATTGCAAACGGAGGAATATTTCTAGGGCTGGGTCCTGGAAATAGCCGGCAAAGAAATTATTTGCCACAAGCATATAATGATTTTATTTATTCTATAATAATTGAAGAGTATGGTTTGTTAGGCGGAGTTTTTTTAATGTTTATTTATTTGTTATTCCTTTTTCGTTGTATCAGGATATTTAGAAAATGTCCTTATGCATTTGGGGCATTTCTTGCATTGGGTTTGAGTTTTACATTAGTTATTCAGGCAATAGCGAATATGGCAGTTAATGTGAATATTGTTCCTGTTACTGGTGTAACACTGCCATTAGTAAGTATGGGTGGCAGTTCATTTTTGTTTACCTGTGCTTCAATTGGAATTATTTTAAGTGTTGCCAGAAATGCAGAACAAAGTGAAGGAAGTGGTATAGAAATACCGGGGCTGTAGAACCAATAAAAACAGTTTAATAAAATCGCAATACATAAATATATTATTTAAAGGTATTTTAGTAAATGGGAATAATGGGTGATACTGAGCTTAAATATAATCTTGATCCAACTGAATCTTCGTCTGATTTAATTAATCATTCTTTAAAGGAAAGTAAAGTTGCAAAGAAGGTAATTATAGCAGGAGGTGGAACAGGTGGCCATATATTTCCTGCAATAGCAATTGCTAATGCCCTTAAAGCTAAAAAATCTAACATTGAAATTTTATTTATTGGGGCAAAAGGGAAAATGGAAATGGAGAAGGTTCCGGAAGCAGGATATCCTATTATGGGATTAGATATTGCAGGTTTTAATCGTAGTTCCCTGATTAAAAACATATCATTGCCAGTAAAATTGATAAAGAGCTTTTTACAGGTAAGAAGTATATTTAAATCTTATATGCCTGATGCGGTTATTGGAGTAGGAGGGTATTCAACTTTTCCGGTTTTAAGATTTGCCCAGGCAAAGGGTATTCCAACTTTTATTCATGAGAGTAATTCTTATGCAGGAAAAGCAAATATTTTATTAGGTAAAAAAGCAACAGAAATCTTTGTAGCTGTAGATGGAATGAACCGGTTTTTCCCTGCTGATAAAATTAAAATTACAGGTAATCCTATAAGAAAGGATATCACCGGAAGTGAAATGTCTAAAGAAGATGCTTTAAAACACTTTGGGTTAAAGCATAATAAAATAACTGTTTTAGTAATAGGTGGTAGTCTCGGTGCTAAAAGTATAAATGAAGCTGTATCTGCTTCAATTGAAAATTTTGGTGAAAATAATTTACAGTTGATATGGCAAACAGGAAAATTAGATTCCTTTAAATACAAGGATGCTGCGAACGGAAAATCAAATATTTATATTAGCGAATTTATTAAGTTAATGGGAATTGCTTATATAGCGGCTGATATTGTTATTTCAAGATCCGGGGCTATGAGTGTTTCCGAATTATGTGTATCAGGTAAACCTACGGTTTTTGTTCCCTTTCCTTATGCTGCAGAAGATCATCAAACTGTAAATGCCAGGTACCTGGTTGATAGGAATGCTGCATTAATGGTAAAAGATTCTGAAGTAGATCAACAGCTAATTAAAACAGTTTTAGAATTGGCGAAAAATGCTGATTTGCAATATTCTCTACACAGGAATATCATTGTTTTTGCAGTTTTAAATGCAGATGAAATAATTGCAAACGAAATTTTGAAATTTATAAAGTGAGTGAATTAAACAAAATAAAAAAAATCTATTTCATTGGGATTGGTGGAATAGGTATGAGTGCCATTGCAAGATACTTTAAGCAAAAAGGTTGTGAAGTTTCTGGTTATGACCGCACTCAAACTGCTTTAACCTCGCAATTGGAAGCTTCCGGCATTTCTATACATTATGAGGATAATATTGAATTAATTCCAAAAGATGCGGATGCAGTAGTATATACACCTGCAATTCCGGCAAACCATGCTGAATTATTGTATTATCAAGTAAATGGTTATCAGGTAGTTAAAAGAAGTGATGTTTTAAGATGGATAACAGAGGCTTCTTTTAATATTTGTATTGCAGGCACACATGGTAAAACTACAATAAGTACTATGGTAGCTCATATTTTAAGGCATAGCGGATATGGGTGTAATGCATTTCTTGGAGGAATTTCAACCAATTATCAATCTAATTTCTGGAGTAGTGACAATAATGTTGTTGTTGTGGAAGCGGATGAATATGACAGAAGTTTTCTAAAGCTTGTTCCTGATATTGCTATTATTACAGCAATGGATGCCGATCACTTGGATATTTATGGTACTGAAAAAGAAGTGGAAGATTCTTTTATTCAATTTTCGAATAAAATTAAACCTAATGGAGTTTTAATCTCAAAATATGGGTTAAAAAGAAAAAGGGAGTTAAATGCTACCAAACAATTTACATATAGTCTGGATAATGAAAATGCAAGTGTTTTTGCTAAAAATATTAAGGTTGAGAATGGGCATTATATATATGATGTTAAGGCTAATGGTTGGGAATTGAGTGACATACAATTGAATATGGGAGGTTTGCATAATATTGAGAATAGTATAGCAGCTATCGCAGTCGCTAAATTATTAAAAGTAACTCCTGAAAAAATTAAAGCGGCAGTTAATGGGTTTAAAGGTGTAAAAAGACGTTTTGAATACTGGTTAAATAATGAAAATCATGTTTTAATTGATGATTATGCGCATCATCCGGAAGAACTCAGAGCATTAATTACGGGAGTAAGAAGCCTGTATGGTAAAGAAAAAATTACAATTGTTTTTCAACCACATCTTTTTAGCAGGACTAGAGATTTTGCAAAGGAATTTGCTGCAAGTTTGGATTTGGCTGATGAAGTGATATTGTTACCAATTTATCCTGCAAGAGAAATGCCAATTGGAGGTATTACCAGTGAAGTTATATTGCAGAAAATGAAATTGAATAATAAAAATATTTTAAGCAAAGAAGCATTAATGTTATGGATACAACAAAATAATCCAAAAATTGTGGTTATGGCTGGTGCCGGCGATATAGATACAATTCTGAATCGAGTTAAAGAAATATTGATGAATAATTGAAATGAAAAGTATTAAATGGAAAAAGCGTATTGAAGAATCTCTTTGGCTGCTT
>Ga0364880_10066_pt1 | contig 66377 bp, 58 predicted proteins | sample ExccelJu500001D3_5_FD_206927 | JGI IMG/M metagenome (GOLD analysis project Ga0364880, IMG submission 206927) | Enriched cells from Trout Bog Lake Hypolimnion, Wisconsin, USA - BchlTB.July30.5000.01.D3 | ecosystem: Environmental > Aquatic > Freshwater > Lake > Hypolimnion/Profundal zone | place... | reverse complement strand
TTCCGGTATATTACCTGCAAAAGTCATTGATTTCTCACTTTCACTCAGAGATAAAATGGTTCTTACCAGATTTTTTTCTGTTCCTTCAATTTTGATAGACAAAGGGAATAGCAAAGCATTGCCAGGAAGGGCTTCTGCATATGGTCCCAAATATTCCTTATATAAATCCAAAGCACTCCTGCCATCTATTTCATACAATACATTTTTATCTGATTTAGTAATAATTCTTTCTTTTCCAAATTCATCCCATCCGCCAAAAGAGCCATGGCCTATTTTCAAATGACTTCCATAAAATCCTACAGCAATTATATTTCCATTTACCGGAGGCTCATTTAAACCTGTAAAAGTTTGCGTAAACCTGTCGGCATCTCCAGCCAGTCCACCAGTTACTGGTATTTTGGCTGTGTTTTCTGAATTTAATCCATCAACCAGTTCACTTCCGTTGATAAGGGTACCATCTGAAATAATAATTACGGATACCAGATCCTGGCCATTCATTAGGCTCATTAAATATTTTCCTGTCTCATAACTGTTTGGATGATCTGTAACTTTTGTCTGAACACACTTTATTGTTGTTTTATCAAATTCTATTGCAGTTACTGCAGCACTATCATCATAAACTGAATTTCCTAATATTTCACCTGAAGTGGATGCAGAAACAATTTGAGCATTTGGAAACTGTTCTTTTACATGTGTAAAAACTTTTGGATTAATAATTGCTTCATTAGAACCAAAAATAAATACCAATTGAGCTCTGTTTTTATCAAAGCCTTCCTTGATTAGACTTTCTTTCCATTCATTATTGTAAAAATGTAACTGATTGGTTTTCATAACTGGGCATATTTTATACAATTTATGATGTTTTTTGTAGATAACGTAATTTTTAAGTTATAAAATTCGGTTTTTAAGTAATGCATCGGAAACCGATAATTACCTTACTTTGTATAATCACTTTCAATACGTTTTTCTTATGCAGTTTTCTATTAAAAAATTCGGGTTTAGATTAGTTAAATATACAGGAATAGTCATTTTAAGTTTTTTTCTGCTCCTTTTTATTCTGCCTTATTTAATGCCAGATACCATTTCTAATGAAATAAAAGGATTTGCTAAAAACAGTGTAAAGGGAAAATTAGAATTTTCAAAAGCCAGATTATCTTTTTTTAACCATTTTCCAGCTTTAACCTTAACACTTTATGATTTTTCTTTAAAAGGTTCCGTTCCCTATGATAAAGATACTTTGGTCGCTTCAAAACAAGTTTCACTGGGCATTGACATCCGATCATTAATTGAGAAAAAAATAAATATCAATCAAATATTTCTGAGTGATGCATTAATTAATGTTCAGATTAATGAAAAAGGTGAGGCTAATTATAATGTTTATATTTCTAAAACCGATTCTACCAAAAAAGAGGATAGCACAAATACTACTTCCTTAAAAATTGAAAAAATAATCGTTGAAAGGTCTCATATTGTTTATAATGATCGTTCTCTTCCAATGTTAATAAATTTGAAAGGTTTTAATTATACCGGCAATGGAGATTTTAGTAAGTCAATTTTTGATCTGACTACACACGCTGAAATAGATATGGTTGATTTTGTTTACAACGGAAACCACTATGTGGTATCCAAAAAAGTTTATGCTGACCTTATTACTAAAATAAACACCAGTTCTCTTTCCTTTATTTTTGAAAAAAATAAACTTCAGATTAATCAGCTTCCTGTGGATTTCAATGGAAAATTTGAATTTTTAAGAAATGGTTATGGAATGGATTTCAATATATCTTCCTCCACTACAGATTTGTATAATGTTATAACAGCTTTACCCCCTGCCTATTTAAAGTGGCTCGAAAAGGCAGAAGTAAAAGGGAGTTCAAATATAGCTATTCAACTTAAAGGCAACTATATAGCCGCCACTGGTCAAAAACCAGATCTTTCTCTGATCTGGGGTATTAGAAACGGATATATATCTTATGATAAAGCACCTGCCCCAATCAGTAATTTATTTTTAAATTTTGAAACCAGATTACCACAATTAAACCCTGATAGTTTATCTGTAAATATTGATTCTGTTTTTTTCAACATTGGAAAAGATTATTTTGGATCTGTCTTCAAGGTAAAAGGTATTAAAGAGCCGGAAATACATACAACTATTAATACAGAAATTGACCTTGAAAAATGGGACCGAGCCCTTGGTTTTCCTTTTCTTGAATTAAAGGGTAATTATTCTTTACACCTTAAAGCTGATGGAAAATATGCAAAAGGCCAAAATCCTGCTAAACTGAGAAAAGATATCATTATAACCAGTATTCCTTCTTTCCGTTTCACTTCTTCTTTCAAAAACGGATATATTAAATATGATTCACTTCCACAGGCGCTTAAAAACATCAGTTTTTATTTTAATGGCAATTGTCCTGATAAAAATTATCATCATTCAAATCTTGAAATTGAAAACTTAAATGCAAATATTCTGGACGATTATCTGAAAGGATTCTTAAAAATAAAAGGCGGAAACTCATTTGAAGTTAACAGTAACCTTAAAGGCCTCATTCATCTGGCTTCCCTTAAACAAGTTTATCCCTTTGACAGCCTGGATCTCAAAGGAGATATTAATCTGGATATAGTTAGTAATGGTAAACTGGATATGGATAAAAAAATATATCCTAAAACCAATGCTCATTTTACAATGAACAATGGATCCATATTAACGAAATACTATCCCCATGCAGTTGAAAAGATTTCAATTGATGCTACCGTTATGAATACAAACGGTACGCCAAAATCAACAGCTGTAATGGTAAAACCCATTGGTTTTGTATTTGAAGGCCAACCCTTTACTATTAAAGCAAATCTCAGGAATTTTGATGACATGCAATATGAGCTTGCTTCCGATGGAAGGATTGATGTTGGCAGGATATATCAGGTTTTTTCACAAAAAGGATTAGGTGTTAAAGGTTTTATTAAAGCTCACTTTTCTTTAAAAGGGCTTCAAAGTGATGCGATGAACAGCCATTATGAAAAATTGAAAAATTCAGGGACTCTGGAAATCAGTGATATTAATGTAACAACTGAATATTTCCCGCAGCCTTTTATTATTAAATCGGGCAAATTCAGTTTTAAAGATGATAAAATCTGGTTTGATTCTTTTAAAGCTTATTATGGAAAATCAGATTTTACATTAAATGGTTATCTTAATAATATAATTAATTACGCAGTTAAAAATGAACCCCTTCAAGGAAATTTTGATCTGAAAAGTGATAAAATAGTAGTGGATGAATTTATGGCATTTAAAGGAAGTCCTTCTCCTGGAAATTCAAGTACAGGCGTGGTGCTATTACCAACAAACCTGAATATTACGTTTAATGCAAACATTTCAAAAGTATTATATAACGACTTAACCCTTACAGATGCCAAAGGACAAATGGGAATTCAAAATGGCATTTTAACTTTGAAACAAACTGGCTTTACAATTATTGGTGCCCCTGTTCTTATGGATGCTACTTATCAGAGTTTGTCACCTAAAAAAGCTTTATTTGATTATCATATTGTTGCTAAGGATTTTGATATCAGGAGAGCATATAATGAAATAAAATTATTCCATGATCTTGCCAGTGCAGCAGGAAAGGCAGAAGGTATAGTTGGATTGGATTATAGTTTAAAAGGCAGATTGGATGCTAATATGCATCCGGTTTTTCCTTCACTGGAAGGGGGCGGAACTCTATCAGTAAAAAAAGTAAAAGTAAAAGGTTTAAAACTGTTTTCATCCGTAAGTAAAGAAACAGGCAAAGATAAAATTAATGATCCTGATATTTCAAAAGTAGAAATCAAGACTAAAATAAAAAACAATATCATCACTATCGAACCCCTAAAAATGCATATTGCCGGATTCAGACCAAAGATGCAGGGTGAGGTTTCTTTTGACGGAAAGCTTAATTTAAAATTCAGATTAGGTTTACCCCCGTTGGGAATTTTTGGTATTCCTATGACGATAACAGGCACGCAGGATAAACCGTTAATTAAAATGAAAAGAGGAAACAATAATGAACCACTGCAGGAAAAAGCGGACGACGAAGAAGATCTGAAAGAAAATCCTTAATATTTTCTTTTTTGTATAAAGCCGATAGTTGATTATCCAAAGGAAAAACTATCGGCTTTTTTTGATTGTTATTCTGTTGGTTTTATCCTAATCTTTACTACACCCATTTACAGATATTCCACTGCAATAGCTGCACCTAATGCTGCATTATGTTTAATTAACGAAATATTTGTTTCAAGGCTTTCACCATTTGTATGTTCTGAAATCCATTGAAGCAGGAAAGGCGTTAATTCCTTTCCTTTGATGTTTTGCTGATCAGCAACCTGAATTGCTTTTTCAATATGTATTTTCATTTCTGAAGCATTAATTTCCTGATCAGATGGAACCGGATTGGCAATCAGAACCGAGCCTTCTAATCCTAAGGACCATTTAGTGTGTAATAATGAAGCAATCTCTTTTGCTGAATCCATCCTTAATGGCGATTGTAAACCACTGCTGCGTGAATAAAAACTTGGAAAATCTTTTTGCCCATACGTTATTACAGGAATGCCTTTTGTTTCAAGATATTCCAATGTGAGTTCTATGTTTAATATTGATTTAACTCCAGCAGATACAACCGCCACTGATGTATTTTCCATTTCTGTAAGGTCTGCTGAAATATCCATGGTGGTTTCCGCACCCAGATGGACCCCTCCTATACCTCCTGTTACAAATATTTTTAATCCCGCCATTGAAGCAATTCTCAGTGAAGCTGCAACAGTAGTCGCTCCATACAATTTTTTTGAAACCACATATGGCATATCCCTGATACTTACTTTCCACACATCTTTTGCATTTCCGAAATATTCAATTTGTTCTGAAGACATACCCACATGGCATTTTCCACCAAAAATGGCAATGGTAGCCGGCACAGCACCATTATCTCTTATTACCTGTTCTACCGCTAATGCAGTCGCTACATTCTGTGGATAAGGCATTCCATGAGAAATGATTGTTGATTCCAATGCCACAACAGGTTTGCTCATTAATAAAGCTTCCTGTACTTCGGGATGAATACTAAGAAAACTGTTATACATAAAAGCCGATTTTAATAAATTATAAAAATTAAATCAGAATCTGATTATAATTATTGCATTATTGCGGATAATATTTAGAAACCTGGCTTAATAATTTCTCCTGAGTTAAATGTGTAGCTATTGCACCTTCTACCTGCAAAATTTCAGCAGATAGTGTATGCGCAATTTTTAAACACTCCTCATCCGTTTTGCCAAGGTATTTTCCGGTGATAAAACCAGACAAGGAACCATCTCCTGCTCCGGTACAATCTTTTACAAAGTTAACTTCGGGAGCCTTTAGTATAATCGTTTTTTCTTTGGAAAATAAAACGGAACCCTCAGCACCTTTATGCAGCCAGATTTTATTAACACCACGTTCAAGTAATTCATTTGCCTGTATCTGCATAATGGAATTATTGCTTTTACATAAAGCTGGTAATTCATCTTCATTGGGTGTAACCATATAAATTCCCTTCAAATCCAGCAATGCCAGTTTTTTTGCTGGTGGTACAGAAACAGGTTCAATAATAAAAGGTATTTTGTTTTTTTCTGCAAATGCTGCTAACCAGCTGATAGATTCAATACTGATATTAGCATCCGCAATGATATAAGATGCTGATTCAAGTAATGTGCTTTGATTGTTTAAATGTGCTGGTGTTATTAAATCCAATGATGCATTGGTTATTAATGCCGTAAACAAAGATCCATCCTGATTTAATATACCAGTATATCTTCCTGTTAAACCCGGGCTTGTAATGGAAGCTTCCACACTAATGCCTGCATAATCACAAATAGCTTTAAGCCAGTCTCCTTCCCCATCATTTCCAAATACACTGATCAAATGTACTGGCACACCTAATAATGCCATCTGATGTGCAATATTTCTGCTTACCCCCCCTGCGCTTCTGTGTACTTTAGCATCACTTGTTGTTGCCAATAATACAGAACCGGTTGCTGTAAATAATTCATCAACCAATGCTGCTCCAATACAAATAACAGGATTATTCATAGCACAAATGTAAATAACCCTTTATTTATTAGCTTATCGTTGTTGTTTTATTTTTACTTGTTTTTATCCTTCCTTTCGCCTAACAATCAGATACCATTGGTTTTCTAAGGGAAGAAAACCATAATCGAAACAGAAATAGTAAATATTGTTTTTCTTATTTGTATATGAATGTGTATGGTATTTAAAGACAAATCCTTTCTGCATTAATTTATCCTGCTGAATTTTTATCATCTCTTCTGTTGCGGGTAAACATTCTTCTAAAATTCTTCTGTTTTTAAGTAATGAATTCATAATGTTCCTCACATAATTACTATGTCCGCTTTTAGATTTCAGCGAATTATTATAGGCATTGCGACAATAATCATCACAAAATTTTTTGTCAGCCCTTCCTTTGAGGACTTTGTCACAGGACAAACAGGTTTTTTTGTTTTCAGCCATCTTTAACCAGCATTTACTGAGTCAGCATTTCAAACAACATATTCACTGTTTTCCAGTTCCTGGTTGTTGCTGAAACTTTTAGTTTAGACTCAAAGAATTTATTAGATAATTTCGTTTCTCCGTAATTTACCGGGCAGTGAAGAAAAATTTCTCTTCCCGCTATTTTAAACCGGTCCGGTAAATAATTCAATGGTTCAATACTTTTCAGGTTGCTGGTTAAGGGTTTTTCTTTTAAAAAAGTAACATGTAGTTTTTCGGGGTTAATTGCATCTTCTTTCAGAAATGGGTTATTGTTTATTATATCATGTATTTCTTCTGCAGTTCTGATAATAACCGGAACTTCAAATGCATATTTGCTGAAAATTGCATCTTCAATCTTTTTACAAAGTGTTGTTTCATTAATTTTCTGGTTTATATTGAAAACAACATTCCCACTTTGAATATAGGTTTTCACTTCGGTAAACTCCAAATTTTCATACAATAATTTTAAATCTTTCATCAGTATTTTCTTTTGGCCACTCACATTAATTCCCCTTAAAATGGATATAAAACCAGGCATAACTTTTAGTTTAAAATTTTTGGAAAGAACAATTTACATAAATTTTATTCGTGTGCAAACGTTTATATATGAATAGAAACGAATAATAACCGGGTACTTTTTTCAATAATTTCATTTTTGTCTCGTCAATTGGGATAAAAACAACTGACTGAAATAAAATTTTTTAAATATTAAACTAAAGAGTATGTACGCATTAAAAAACAAAGTACAGTTAATTGGTAATCTGGGAAATAATCCCGAAATCAGAAACCTGGAAAAAGGAAAAAAACTAGCCCGTTTCAGTATTGCCACTAATGAATCTTACCGGAACAGCCTGGGAGAAAAGATCAGTGAAACGCAATGGCATCAGATTATTGCATGGGGCAAGCTGGCTGATATTGTTGAAAAATATTTGAAAAAAGGAAGTGAAGTGGCTATTCAGGGGAAATTAATTTATCATCAATACCAGGATAAAGATGGTATTAAGCGGTCTACCACAGAAGTAATGGCTAATGAATTATTACTTATGAATGATAAAAAAGGTGCCGCATAGAATAATATCATTAAAGTTGGCTAACTATTTCCGGGAATGGATTTATGAATTCCCGGAAATACTTTTTTATAAATCCCCCTACCTTTATCCTCTATGGTTACTGATACTTCCAATATAAATTTTCAATTAGCGGCTGATTTTATTCAATATACCAATCGGTCTGTATTCTTAACCGGCAAAGCAGGAACAGGAAAAACAACTTTTCTGAAGCATATAAAGGAAAATGCTTTAAAACAAACAGCAATTGTTGCGCCTACTGGTGTAGCTGCTATTAATGCAGGGGGTGTAACTATTCATTCGTTTTTTCAATTGCCATTTACTCCCTTTATTCCAGAATCAAAAGGGTTTCTTCCTGTTGATCATACTGTTTCAGATAAACATAGTTTATTAAGCAGAATTAAAATAACCGGCGACAGAAGAAAAATATTACAGCAACTGGAATTATTGATTATTGATGAAATAAGTATGGTTCGCTGTGATATATTGGATGCGATTGATATTGTTTTACGCTTTTTCAGAAATAGAAACAATGAACCTTTTGGCGGTGTACAGCTTTTATTGATTGGAGATATGTTTCAATTGCCTCCGGTTATTAAAGAAGAAGAATGGCAAATTTTATCTCCTTATTATAGTTCTCCGTTTTTTTTTGACAGCCAGGTTATCCAGCAACAGCCTCCTGCTTTTATTGAATTAAATAAGATTTACCGTCAAACTGACCCGCATTTCATTTCTATACTTAATAAAGTACGTAATAATCAAATGGATGAAGAGGCTTTTACATTATTACATCAACGGTATCAGCCTGATTTTAGCTTAAATAAACAAAAAGGTTTTATTGTTTTAACCACTCATAACAATAAGGCCGATGAAATGAACCGGAATGAGTTATCCCGGTTAAAAGCTTCGGTTTATACTTTTAAAGCCACCGTTTCTGGTGATTTTAATGAGCGAAATTACCCGGCGGAAGAAATACTCCAGTTAAAAACAGGTGCACAGGTTATGTTTATTAAAAATGATGTGGAAAAAATAAGAAGGTTTTTTAATGGTAAAATTGGTGTGGTAGAAAAAATTGAAGATGATAAAATTTATGTGCTTTGTACTGGCGAAACTGAAGCCATAGAAGTAAAAAAAGAAACCTGGAGAAATATCAGGTATTCTATCAATAAACAATCCCAACAGGTGGAAGAAGATGAAATTGGCAGTTTTACTCAATACCCCTTAAGATTAGCCTGGGCAATTACAATTCATAAAAGCCAGGGTTTAACGTTTACAAAAGCTGTTATTGATGCCGGGGCTTCTTTTGCGCCAGGGCAAGTTTATGTGGCTCTTAGCCGTTGTACCAGCCTTGAAGGTATTGTTTTATTAAGCCGCATTTCTTCCGGCAGTTTGCAAACAGACGAACATATCCTCCATTTTTCAAACCAACGTCGTATTACTGAATTACCCGAAGCTTTGCTGGAAGGAAAGAAACAATATCAGTCTGGCCTGTTAATGAATCTTTTCAGTTTTGAAACTTTACTTCAATCATTTGATTCAATTACATCCGTTGTAAATGAACATGCCTCAGCATTCAATGAAGCAACATTGCCATGGTTACAATTAATCCGGCAAGATTTGGAAAATCTTGAATTGACAGGCAAAAAATTCAAATCTCAGTTAGCTCAATTGTTGCTCACGGCAATGCTACCAGAGCAAAGCCTTAGTATACAGGACAGGATTAAAGCTGCTGCTGTTTATTTTACTGATAAGTTTGAAAAAATAGCTGATCAACTTTCTCTTTCTCCTGCTATTACAGATAGTCGGCCCTCTGCATTTGAATATAATGATGCCATTAAAGAATTCCATACTTTGTTAAGTATGCAACTGTATAATATCTGTTTTTGCAAAAACGGTTTTAATGCTGATGCTTTTCAGCAAAATAAATCCGGTTTTAAATTGCCTTATTTTTCTGTAAATGCCTATGCAGCCCATTCCTCAAAAAAGATAGACAGCCCCCATCCCCTATTGTATAGTCAATTAAAAAAATTAAGAGATAAAATCTGTGATTCGAATGATCTTCCTGTTTTTATTGTTGCAGGAAGCAGTACTTTAGATGAATTAGCCCGATACCTGCCTCAATCTTTAAAAGAACTGGAACAGATTTCAGGTTTTGGAAAAGCTAAAATTGAAAAATATGGAAAACAGTTTATTGATATTATTTTAAATTATTGCCAGGAAAATAATCTGGATTCTTTAATCCGGGAAAAAGAGGTTAAAAAGCCTTTGAAGCAGAAAAATACAGTTGAAAAACCTGATACTAAACTTGAATCCTTTAAATTATTTAAAGAAGGAAAATCTATAAATGAAATTGCATCCCTTAGAAATTTAACTACTACCACAATTGAGTCCCATTTGGCAGTATATATAGAATCGGGGAAAATTAATATTGAAGAACTTGTTAACCCGGATATTTTAGCCTTAATTAAACCTGTTTTAGAAGACTTTGATGGTAAATCAATTGCACCCATCAAGGAAAAATTAGGTACTGCTGTAAGTTATGGTGAAATAAGAATGGCGATTGCCTGGAAATCTTTTCTGCAAAAAAGTAAATAATAAAAAAAGGCTTTGGTTCTTAAACCAAAGCCTTTTTTAACCTTTTATTGTTAAAGGGTTAAACCAATTATCGGTTATAAATATTTATCACCTTTACTTCGTTTTACTTCAGCAACATATTCCTTAATTGCCTGTTCTTTGTCTTTTTTACAAATCAATAATGCATCCTTAGTATCCACAATAATAAAATCATCCAACCCCTGTAACAAGACCAGTTTATCATGAGGTGCGCTTACCATACACTTAGTTGCATCAATAACAATTACATTATTTCCGGCAACAGCATTACCCAGGTAGTCTTTATCCAGACTGTCATATGCACTGTTCCAGGTACCTAAATCACTCCAACCAAAGGATGACGGAATAACATGTACATTATCTGCTTTTTCCATGATAGCATAATCAATGGAAACATTGGTACATTGCGGATAAATATTATTAATAGCTGTTTGTTCCTGAGGAGTATTGAATTTATCTTTTTCTCCATCAAATAATTCAAACATTTCGGGTTGATATTTTTCAAAAGCATCAACCACTGTTTTAACCTTCCAAACAAAAATACCCCCATTCCATAAAAATTCCCCGCTTGCTACAAAGGTTTTAGCCAGTTCCAGATTCGGTTTTTCAGTAAAAGTTTTTACTTTATGAACACCATCTTCATTTTTTGAAGTATCAAACTGGATATAGCCATATCCGGTATTAGGATGTGTGGGTTTAATTCCCAACGTTATAAATGCATCTTTTTTAGAAACAAAATCAAGGGCTTTGGTGGCAATTGACTGAAAGCCTTCTCCATCCAGTATCATATGATCACTTGGTGCTACAATTAATGCTGCTTCCGGATCTTTTTGCAGTAACTTAAACGAAATATAAGCAACACAGGGTGCAGTATTTTTTCTGCTGGGTTCTGCTAAAATATTCTCTTTAGGAATAGCTGGTAACTGTTCTGCAACAATATCTACATATTCATTTGAAGTAACCACATAAATGTTTTCTGTAGGGATAAATTTTGCATAACGTTCAAAAGTCCATTGAATAAGGGTTTTTCCGGTATTCAGGATATCCAGGAATTGTTTGGGATAAGAAGTTCTGCTTTTTGGCCAGAATCTGCTTCCTATTCCGCCTGCCATGATTGCTACATAATGATGTTTATTCATGCTTAAGTTTTGTTACTTACAAATAACGTGCTTTAAATCTGTTTAGTACTTTTAATTATCTATTAAATTATACCTTCTTTTACCAGATCATGCAAATGAAGAATACCCAGGTAATTTCCTTTTTCCTGAACAATTAATTGACTGATATCGTCTTTTCGCATTTGCTCCAATGCCTGAACTGCTAACGCTTCCGGTTCTATTGTTTTAGGGTGTGATGAAAAAATGTCTGCCGCTGTAATATTATTTAAGGAACTGCTTTTTTCAAGCATTCGTCTCAAGTCACCATCCGTTATAATACCTTCAACCTTATTGTCTGAACTAACAACTGCAGTTACTCCCAGTCTTTTTCCGGTAATTTCCACAATAACTTCTTTTAAAGTTGCTGAAGATAAAACCCTGGGTTTATCGTTATGTATATAAAGATCCTGCACTTTTAAATATAATCGCTTGCCTAAATTACCTCCGGGATGGTATTTTGCAAAATCTTTACCCCCAAATCCACTTAACTCCATCAAAGCAACTGCTAATGCATCACCCATCACCATTTGAGCAGTTGTACTGCTTGTAGGTGCCAGATTATTGGGACAGGCTTCTTTGCTTACAGTTGTGTTTAATACAATATTCGACTGGTTTGCCAAAAAACTATCCATATTACCCACCATCCCTATTAAAATATTTCCGAAATTCATTATCAGTGGTACCAGGACTTTTATTTCAGGACTTTCTCCGCTTTTACTGATAATAATTACAATATCCGCTGCCTGTACCATGCCAAGATCACCATGAATTGCATCTGCGGCATGCATAAACAGAGAAGGGGTGCCTGTTGAATTAAGGGTAGCTACTATTTTTTGTGCAACAATGGCACTTTTACCAATTCCGCTTATAATTACCCTCCCGGTAGTTTTATGAATGGCATTTACGGCCAATTCAAAATCGGAATTGATAAATGCAGTTAAAGCCTTTACAGATGAGGCTTCTAACTCTATTGTTTTAATAGCTGCGTTTATAATGGTAGCATTCATTACCAGCAAAGGTAAACTTTAACATCAATCACTTGTCATTCCAAGCACGCTTTGTTAACTTCGCTACCCTTTTAAAATTTTTTAGCATTTTTAAAATTGTGAATAATTAATCTCTCTTTTCAGATAAAATGTTTTTTATCAAATTTTTATTAAATTATTTACATAAAAATCGTATCTTATAAAACTGTTCAAAAGTTTTTGGTTTAAATGAAACAAAATATCAATGGCTACTAGTATAAAAAAGACTGCAGAGAAAAAGCAGGTAAAACAAATTGCTCCAAAATCAGATTCAAAACCAAAAGTTTTGAATCCAAGAATTGATAGTGTAAAATATGATATTCATGCAGGGCTAAAAGAGAATTTTGGCTTTACTGAATTTAAAGGAACCCAGGAAAAAGCAATAAAAAGTTTACTTTCCGGTAAAGATACTTTTGTAATTATGCCTACCGGGGGGGGGCAAAAGCTTATGTTACCAGCTTCCTGCTATTATTTTACCTGGTTGTGCCATTATTGTATCTCCCCTAATCGCTTTAATGAAAAACCAGGTGGACCTGGTTAGGGGTTATAGTGAAAGGGACGAAGTGGCTCATTTTTTAAATTCTTCTCTGAATAAAGGCCAGATTAAAGAGGTTAAAGATGATTTGATTGCCGGTAAAACAAAGCTATTATATGTAGCTCCTGAAACCCTCACCAAACAGGAAAATTTAGACTTCTTTTCAGATTTACAGATTTCCTTTTTTGCAGTAGATGAAGCCCATTGTATTTCAGAATGGGGGCACGATTTTCGTCCGGAATACCGCAGATTAAGGGAAATGATGAATATTATTAATCCGGATATTCCTGTTATTGCTTTAACCGCCACGGCCACCCCTAAAGTTCAAAGTGATATTGTAAAGAACCTGGACTTACGAGATCCCAATATATTTATCTCTTCTTTCAACCGTTCCAATTTATTTTACGAAATATTACCAAAGATCAAGAAAGAACAGACTATTAAAAGTATCGTAAAATTTATCACCCATCATAAAGGTAAAAGTGGAATTATTTATACGCTCAACCGGAAAACCACTGAAGAATTAGCCGAAATATTAATGGCAAATAATATTAAAGCCGTAGCCTACCATGCAGGACTTGACCAGAAATTAAGAGCGGATAGGCAGGATCAGTTTTTAAATGAAGATGTTCAGGTAATTGTTGCTACCATTGCTTTTGGTATGGGTATTGACAAACCGGATATCCGCTTTGTGATTCACTTTAATATACCCAAATCTATTGAAAACTATTACCAGGAAACTGGGCGTGCCGGTCGTGACGGACTGGAAGGAATTTGTGTTTTGTATTATTCCCATAAAGATGTTTCCAAACTGGAACATTTGATGAGAGATAAACCTTTAAGTGAAAGAGAGGTAGGGGCCCAGCTCATCAATGAAACGGTTGCATATGCAGAGAGCAGTGTTTGTCGCAGAAAGATCCTGTTACATTATTTCGGGGAGGACTGGGGTGAAAAGAATTGCGGCAATTGTGATAACTGTAAAAATCCAAGAGAAAAAATTGAAGCTAAAGAAGATGCTGTAAAAGTGTTGAAAGTAGTTAAAGCACTGGATGAAAGATTTGTAACGGAATATGTAGTCAATGTAGTAATGGGCAGGCTTACACCCCAAATAACCATGTTCAGGCATGAAAAATTACCTGAATTTGGTATTGGTAAAGCAAATGAACAATCTCATTACTGGAACAGCCTGATCCGTCAAATGCTGCTTGAAAATTTTGTTAGAAAGGATATTGAAGAATATGGACTGGTTAAAATGACAGCTAAAGGGGAAGCTTTCATGAAAAAGCCCAGTTCTTTTAAAATAGTACTGAATAATTTATATGAAGAAGCGAATGAGGATGATGGAGATGATGAATCTGAAGCACAAACAGGTGCAGCAGCAGATGAGAAGCTTTTTGAAATGCTGAAAGAATTACGACAAAAAGAAGCAAAGAAAAAAGCCTTGCCTCCTTTTGTTATTTTCCTGGAAAATTCATTACAGGATATGGCTACTTTATACCCTACCACACTGGAAGAACTGGAAAAATGTCAGGGTGTTAGTAAGGGTAAATCCATCAAATACGGAAAGCCTTTTGTTGCATTAATTGAGAAATATGTAACAGAAAATGATATAGAAAAACCGGATGATTTTATCATGAAGAGTGTTGCTAATAAAAGCAGCAATAAAATTTATATCATTCAGAATGTAGATAAAAAAATACCCCTGGAAACCATTGCAAAGAATAAAAGTTTGCGCCTGGATGAACTGCTGGAAGAAATGGAAACCATTGCTGCCAGTGGAACTAAACTGAACCTGGATTATGCAATTGACGAATGGCTGGATGAATATGATCAGGAAGATATCATTGAATATTTTAAGGGTTGTGAAACATCTTCCCTCCAAATTGCACAACAGGAATTAAGCGAAAATTCATATACCTGGGAACAATTAAAAATTATGCGTATTAAATTTTTAAGTGTTTATGGCAATTAAATAAACGCTCAGGTTATAAATAGTAACATCGTTTAATCTGTTTGTTTACAGTTAAACGATGTTTTTTTATGAGTGCACCCATCTTTTTTAAAGAACAGCTACACCTTCCTCTACCTTTTCCTTTTCGGTGATTTTAAGCAACAATTTTCTTATTTCTTCAATAATTACAGGAACAATTCTTTCTACTTCCGGAGTCAGGTCTATTCCCTGCTGCTGTATAGATTCTATACTTACAACAAATAAATCAATTTCCGGCATTTTGCCCATTAACTGCAATGCACATACCATATCTTTTAACCCAATATCATGTGTACTCATTGCAGGTGGAAAATCCTTCGCAAATTTGGGCTTTATCAAACGGATAGTGCCGGGAGTGTTTCCATCTAACGTTGCATCTACCAGAATTACATGTTCGTAAATCTCAAAATATTCCAGTAAATGAAAACCTCCCGTACCACCGTCTAATACAGAAACATTTTCAGGTAAAATTTCATGGCTTAACTTATTGGCTACATGTACACCAATACCTTCATCTCCCATTAAATAATTTCCTATCCCCAGTATCAGTGTTTTTTTAGTTTGCGTCATGAAATATTTTTTATTTATACTTTTTCAGGATTTGGTGTTTGTTGTTCGTTCTTTGTAAATACTTCTTCTTCAATAAATTTCCAACCTCCACCCATACTGCTGATTTCACCGCGGCCTTCCACATAATCATGGAAAAATACCAGATACACATGTATCACTGCGAATAATATAAAAAACCACATGGCAGCATGATGTAATTGCCTGGTTACAATATCGCCGCCAAATAATGCCGGCACCCATGTAAATAACCTGGGGAACCACCAGCTGGCCATGGATGCATACAAGCCAAAACCAGTTAAACATTGAATGAGAAATGCAAAAAAGGTCATGAAATAAATAAATCCAGCCATTGCGTTATGACCCACACTCAGATGATCCTGTTGCTGGCCATTCTTTTTTAACATCAATATATCAATCTTAAACACAGTCCACATTTCATGAAAGAACCTTCTTGATGTTGGGATAAATTGCTTCCAGTTGGCATATTTATTCCCTACAAAACCCCAGTATAAACGAAATAAAAAATTAAAGAAAAAGATATACGCTGCTGCAAAATGGATATACCTTACCCATCCCATGGTATATTTATGTGTTGCTTCCTGTTTACTTAACAGTGCAAGCGGATCTGCAATGTAAAATCCTGTTACGATTAATGCAAGCAGTACCAATGCATTCAACCAATGATAGAACCTTACCGGCAATTCCCAAACATACACTCTGCGCAACCTGTGAATATGCAAATATTTTTTTGCCATAAAAATGTTTTAAAGGGTTAATCGCCTACCACACTAATTCTGCTGATTGTTTTTCCGTTTTCATCATACAAATGCACTGCACAGGCCATACAAGGATCAAAGCTGTGAATGGTTCTGATAATTTCCAGTGGTTGTGTTTCATTGGCAACCGGTGTATCAATCAAAGCAGCTTCATAAGCAGACATTTGTCCCTTATAGTCTCTCGGTGAGGCATTCCAGGTAGTTGGTACCACCAACTGGTAGTTGGCAATTTTCTCATCCTGAATATTAATCCAGTGTGCCAAAGCTCCTCTTGGTGCTTCAGAATGTCCAACACCCAAAGCAGATTTAGGCCAGGTTGAAGGATCAAATTTTGTCATTTCTGCCATCCTTGTATCTCCGTTCTTAATATTGGCAAGTAACTGATCATAAAATTCCTGAACCCAACCCGATGCCAGAACAGCTTCCAGCCCACGTGCTGCAGTCCTGCCCAAAGTAGAGAATAGTGCAGTTACCGGTACATTCAGGTCTTTCAACGCTTTATCTACTACGGCTTTGAATTCTTCTTTTCCCCTTGCATATCCTACCAGTACACGGGCCAATGGTCCAACTTCCATTGCATGGCCCTTCCACCTTGGTGTTTTTAAATAACTATACTCCTTATTGGTATCCAAATGATCAAACGGAGGTTTTGGTCCGGTATAATTTATTTTACTTTCGCCTTTCCATGGGTGTAAACCCTTGTCTTTTCCTTCTTTATAATCGTACCAGGAATGGGTAATAAATTCCTGAACCTCATCATCTTTTTTCAAATCAACATCATAAACCTTACTGATATCTTTATTTAAGATGGCACCCTGTGGAAATTTATAACTGGCAATATCCCTGAATCCGTTTGTAGGTAAATCACCATACACCAGATAATTACCCAGTCCGCCACCAATTGCACCCCAGTCTTTATAGAAGGATGCCACTGCCATTAAATCAGGTATATATACCTGTTCAATAAATTCTTTACCCTGTTTAATTAATTGTCCTACATACGCTAATCTTTCGGCGTTGATACCGCTTACATCGTCAATTCCAATCGCGCAGGCCATACCACCCACCAGATAATTAGGATGTGGGTTTTTACCACCAAATATTGCCTGAACTTTGATTATTTCTTTTTGCCATTCCAGTGCTTCCAGGTAATGGGCTAAACCAATTAAGTTTACTTCTGCTGGCAGCTTGTAAGCCGGGTGACCCCAGTATCCATTGGCAAAAATGCCCAGTTGTCCACTTTCCACAAACTTTTTAATCCTTGTCTGGATATCACTGAAATATCCTGGAGAACTTTTTGGCCAGTGTGATATACTCTGTGCTAATTCTGATGTTTTTTTAGGATCTGCTTTTAATGCATTTACCACATCTACCCAGTCCATCGCATGTAAATGATAAAAATGTACTACATGGTCGTGCATATATAATACACAATGCATGATATTTCTTACCAGTTCTGCATTTGGCGGAATGGCAATATCTAAAGCGTCTTCCACGCAACGTACAGAGGTAAGGGAATGGGTGGAAGTACAAACTCCACATACCCTTCCTACATATGCCCAGGCATCCCGGGGATCCCTGCCTCTTAAAATTTCTTCCAGCAACCTAACCATTGTTCCGCTGCTGTATGCATCTTTTATTTTTCCGTTTTCTATATCGGCTTCTACCCTTAAGTGACCTTCAATTCTGGTAACTGGGTCAACAACAATTCTTTTGCTCATATGGCTGTTTAATAAGTTGTGTTAATTAAGATTTTAATTCATGTTCACTTTCTCTGCCTTCGGCTTCATGATCATGTATCAGTTTTGATTTACCAACATTGGTGGCAATTGCATGTCCTGCAATAGCTGCTGCAGTAACTCCCAAAGCAACTTTTCCTAATGTATCCGCATTGGCTTCAATTCCAAATCCGGGGAATGCAGAACCACGGTCATATAATCTTCCGTTATCCCAGTAATTTTCTTCGCTGCAACCAATACAGGGGTGGCCGGATTGAATAGGGTAACTGGTACCTCCATTCCATTTCATAACACCACAGGCATTGTAAGTGGATGGCCCTTTACAACCTACCTTATATAAACAATATCCTTTTTTAGCATTTTCATCATCAAATGTTTCTACAAACAATCCTGCATCATAGAACGGACGGCGGTAACAACTGTCATGTACCCTTTTGCTGTAGAATGCTTTTGGCCTTCCCATCCTGTCTAATTCAGGAATCCTGCCAAATGTGAGGTAATGAACAATTACTCCTGCCATTACTTCTCCGATAGGAGGGCAACCAGGTACTTTAATAATTGGTTTTCCTTTTACAAGTTTATGAATCGGGGTAGCTTGTGTAGGATTTGGTTTGGCAGACTGTACACAACCATTGCTGGCGCAACTTCCCCAGGCAATAATGGCAGCAGCACCTTCAGATGCTTCTTCCAGTATTTGTATTGATGTTTTACCACCAATCATACAATAAACACCATCTGCACCAAGTGGTACACTTCCTTCCACACATAATATATACTGACCTTTATATTTGGTCATCGTATTTTTTAAAGCATCTTCTGCCTGTGTTCCGGAAGCGGCCATCAGGGTTTCTGTGTAATCCAGTGATATCTTATCTAATAAAATATCTGCTACAATTGGATGGGAAGAACGGATAAAACTTTCACTGCAACAGGTACATTCCTGAAAATGTAACCAGATTACAGGAATACGGGGTTTGGTTTCCATAGCTTTGGCAACCTGTCCTATTGCAGATTGCTCCAGACCTATGAAAGCTGTCATCATACTTACAAACTTCATAAAGTCCCTGCGGGAATATCCTTTCCTTTCAACCTCTTCAAAATAGGTTGGTTGTTTTGGCAAAACATCGTTAGTCATGCTGGGTGTTTTAAAGGTTAAACGCTAAATGCGAGCACTAATTTATTCGGCGTATTTCATTGACTTTATGACGATTATCATGTTTTTGTATGACTTTTATCATATTGGTAGTTTTTTCTTCTTTTTAATATTGACTCCTTTAAAACCTTAAATATGAAAAAAATTGCTTTTACCTTAACTTTATTACTATTCATTGTTACACCTTTAATTACTTTGGCTCATCCCGGCCATGGCGGAACTGATGGTTATACCATTATTCATTATTTTGTTGAACCTATGCATGCCGTTGTAACTTTTGGTGCACTAATTGCTGCTTTTGCGTATATACGTTATACAAACAGAAAGAACCAGCAAAGTAAAAACTAGACATGCATGAATTATCTATAGTTATGAGCATTGTTGAAATTGCCCAGCAACAGGCTTATAATGCAAATGCTACTGTTATAGATGAAATAGAACTGGACATCGGTACCATGAGTGGTATTGAAATGGATGCATTGGAGTTTGCCTGGAGCCAGGGGGTTAAACAAACTATTCTGGAGCAGGCAAACAAAAAAATAAACAGAATTGAAGCCAGGGCAAAATGCCTGGATTGTAATGCTGAATTTCCAATTCAAAATTATTATGATGCCTGTCCGGTTTGCGGTGAACATTTTTTAGACATTACCCAGGGAAAAGAATTAAGGGTAAAGTCGTTGGTAGTTTCCTGAATCAATATCATCTTTACAAAATAAACGAATTGTATGTGTGCAACCTGTGGCTGCGACTCCGGCAGCAACGCTACTATTCATCACCATGGTGATGAACATCAACACGGTCATTCTCATTCTCACGATCAGCATGATCATTCCCATGTACAGCAGAAAACGATTGTAGATGTGGAAAAAGATGTCCTGTATCAGAACAACCTTTTGGCTGAAAGAAACAGGGGTTATTTTGATGCTAAAAATATTCTTGCCTTAAACCTCGTTAGCTCTCCCGGCTCCGGTAAAACCTCTCTGCTGGAAAAAACACTGATAGATTTAAAAGATCAGCTGGAATTTGCAGTTATTGAAGGGGATCAGCAAACCACCAATGATGCTGACCGTATTCATGCAACCGGTACAAAAGTTACACAGATAAATACAGGAAAGGGGTGTCATTTAGACTCTCATATGGTTTTACATGCTTTACAGGGTATGAAACCAAAAGAAAACTCTGTCTTGTTTATAGAAAACGTGGGAAACCTGGTTTGTCCGGCCATGTTTGATTTAGGTGAGAAAGAAAGAGTGGTGATTATCAGTGTTACGGAAGGAGACGATAAACCGCTGAAATATCCGGATATGTTTCATTCTTCCACACTTTGTATTATTAATAAAATTGACCTTCTTCCTTACGTTCCTTTTAATATTGAAAAAGTAAAAGAAAACGCAAAGAAAGTAAACCGTAATTTAGAGATTATAGAGTTAAGCTGTACTTCAGGCGAAGGCCTGCAGCTGTGGTACAACTGGTTAAAAGCAAAAGTGTTAATTCCTGAAGCTTTATAAATGAGTTGCCAGCTGTTATATAAAGAAACAATCAATGAGTCATACCTATCATATTCATATCAATGGTTTGGTACAGGGGGTTGGTTTTCGCCCTTTTGTATGCCGGCTGGCTAAAGAAATGAATGTTTCCGGATGGGTAAGCAATTCTAATGATGGTGTACATATTGAAATTACAGCCGATTCCGAAACTACTAATACCTTTTATAATCATTTACTGCAGCAGGCTCCGGTTAATGCAGTTATTAGTTTTCATAGTATTATTATTACTGAAACTAAATCTTTCAGTGGTTTTTCTATAAAAGAAAGTATAACAAACCAGGAACCGGATCTCTTATTAACTCCTGATATTGCTATCTGTAATCAATGTAAGCAGGATATTAATGATCCGCAGAATAACCGGTTTGGTTACGCTTTTACCACTTGTTTAAATTGTGGGCCCCGGTATTCCATTACTAAGGCATTACCGTATGACCGTGTAAACACGACCATGGCAGATTTGAAAATGTGTGCCTCCTGTTCTGCCGAATACCAGGACCTGGAAAACCGCAGGCATTACAGCCAGACGAATTCCTGTAAAGATTGTGCGGTATCCTTACATTTATTTCAATCTAAAGAAAAAGAATATTCCATTTCCGATGAGGAAATCCTGAAAACCATTGTTCAGGAATTTAAAAACGGAAAGATTCTTGCGATTAAGGGTATTGGAGGTTATTTATTAATGTGCGATGCCACCAATCAGGATGCAATACTTCTGTTAAGGGATAGAAAACAAAGGCCTGCAAAACCTTTTGCACTTTTGTATGCAGATATTGAACTGGCCAGTGCGGATCTTCAGATCAGGCCATTTGAAATTGATGCATTAAAAAGTAAGTCGGCTCCCATTGTGTTATGTAAGAAAAAAAGTTTTACCGGAAACGGAATCTGTCTGGACGCAATTGCTCCGGGTTTGGATAAACTGGGTATCATGTTACCCTATTCTCCATTATTATGCCTTATTGCAACGGAATTTGGAAAACCTTTAATTGCTACCAGTGGCAATATCAGTGGTTCGCCAATTTTATATACCGATAAAGATGCGTTGGAAAACTTATTTGAAGTGGCAGATCTGGTAGTAACTTACGACCGCGAGATCCTGGCTCCTCAGGATGATAGCCTGATTCAGTTTACCGACAGGGGCCAGAAAATAATCTTAAGACGAAGCCGTGGATTATCCCCAAATTATTTTCCCAATCCGTTTAAAGAAATTCAGGAACCGGTATTGGCTACAGGGGGTGAATTAAAAAGCGCTTTTGCGCTTATTAATAAAAATAACCTCTATATCAGTCAGTTTCTGGGCGACCAGGGTACTGTAGAATCTCAGGAAAGTTATGCCCAAACCTTACAGCATCTTACCCATATTTTAAAAACAGAACCCCGTAAAATCTTAATCGATAAGCATCCCGCTTATGCGGTTTCCCACTTAGGAAAACAGATAGCTGCTGAAAAAAATTTAATGAGCCCTTTTGAAGTGCAGCATCATAAAGCTCATTTTGGGGCTGTACTGGCAGAAAATCATTTATTGGGTATCAACGAGCCTGTTTTAGGTTTTGTATGGGATGGTACCGGATATGGAGATGATAAAAATATATGGGGTAGCGAAGTTTTTGTGTATCAGAATAATGAAATGGACCGGGTGGCCCACCTTGAATATTTTCCTCAGTTAATGGGCGATAAAATGAGTAAGGAACCTCGTTTATCTGCACTGAGTATTTTAAAAAATTTTCCCACCAAATATTTCAGTATTCAAAAATACTTTTCTAAAAATGAGTGGCAGTACTACCAAAAAGTATTACATCAGGATAATCATGTAATGACCTGTTCTATGGGCCGTTTTTTAGACGGGCTGGCCTGTATTCTGGGTATCCGCATCTATAATTCTTATGAAGGCGAAGCTGCCATGCAAATGGAAGCTCTGGCCAGAAACTGTTCTTATAAACCGTATGATTATTATTCCCTGCCCATTACCAATGGTATGTTTGAATGGAATATTTTTTTACATGAATTTATGGAAGACTGGCAGCAGAAAGAAGATGTTTCTTTAATGGCCTGGAAGGTCTTTTATTCCCTGGCTAAAACAATATCGCAGTTGAGCAGCCACTTTTTTATTGATAAACTGGCATTCAGTGGTGGTGTTTTTCAAAATGCGCTTTTAACCGATTTAATTATAGAACAGTTATCCCAAAAAAGGCATTTATACTTTCACCAGCAATTAAGTCCTAACGACGAATGTATTGGCTTTGGACAGCTGGCCTGTTACCATATTGCCCGGCAGGCTAACCGTTTTACAGATATTCCTTACTATACAAACGCTAATATTTTATCTTAAAATTAAACCTATGTGCTTAGCCATCCCCGGAAAATTAGTAGAAATCACCGCACAGCTGGATGATACTTTCAGAACCGGTAAAGTCTCTTTCAGCGGCATTTATAAACAGGTAAATTTATGTATGGTGCCCGAAGCCCAGGTAGGTGACTATGTTTTGGTTCATGTGGGAGTGGCTATTAGTAAAGTGGACGAAGAGGAAGCCAAAAAAGTTTTCAGTTATCTGAAAGACATGGGTGAAGTGGAAGAACTGGAACCCAATTTGTAAAGAAACCTATTTTAAAAGCAGACTGCCTTATTTATTCTAAACAGTTTCAAACAGAAAACATGAAATTTTTATCCGAATACAGGGACCCTGAATTAGTGGACGCGTTTCTTAAAGAAATACATAGGATTACTACCAAACCCTGGACTTTAATGGAAATATGCGGTGGACAAACACATAGCCTGGTTAAAAATGGTATTTTAGAAATGTTGCCTGCTAACATAACAATGGTGCATGGGCCTGGCTGCCCGGTTTGTGTTACCAGTGTAAGTGTAATTGACGAAGCTATCTTTCTGGCAGAACAACCCAATGTTATTCTTTGTTCTTTTGGAGATATGCTACGTGTTCCCGGAAGCTGTAAAAGTCTGCTGGAAGCCAAAGCAGCAGGAGCGGATATCAGAATTTTATATTCTCCGCTGGAAGCGGTGCAGCTGGCGAAACAAAATCCGGATAAACAGGTGGTTTTCTTTGCGGTTGGTTTTGAAACTACAGCACCTGCCAATGCTTTGAGTGTGGTGCAGGCCAGCTTGATGCAACTGGATAATTACAGCATCCTGGCTTCTCATGTATTGGTTCCGCCGGCTATGGAAGCGATCCTGAGTGATAAAGAAAATAAAATTGATGCTTTCCTGGCTGCCGGCCATGTTTGTACTATTATGGGTATTGATGAATATTATCCGGTGGCCGAAAAATACCATTGCCCCATTGTGGTTACCGGTTTTGAACCCGTTGATTTATTACAGGGTATTTTAATGGCTGTACATCAACTGGAGAATGGTGAGTGTAAGGTGGAAAACCAATATGCCCGGACTGTGCAGCGCGAAGGAAACCTGCTGGCCCAAAAAACAATTAAAGATGTATTTACGGTAAGTGACCGTATCTGGCGGGGTCTGGGAAATATTCCCCAGAGTGGTTATGAAGTAAATGAACAATACAAAAATTTTAATGCCCGGTTAAAATTTAATATAGATATTCCAATTGCACAGGAAAATAAAGAATGTATCAGCGGAGATATTATGAAAGGATTAAGGAAACCGAAGCAATGCCCCAATTTCGGCACAAAATGTAAACCGGAACATCCCCTGGGTGCTCCCATGGTAAGTAGTGAAGGGGCTTGTGCAGCTTACTATCATTATTCCAATACAGATAGTGTACTGGTGTAATTTTATTAAATCACAATGCGCTAGTATAGAAATCCGGTGTTAACCTAAACGAATAAGACCATGCCCAATACCAATGATACAGTAAATAATGACAGTGTTTCTTCCGGCGGATTTGCCCTGCAATGCCCCATGCCTAAATTTGATTTTGATGTAATAACACTGGGCCATGGCAGTGGTGGCTTACTTACACACCGCCTGCTGCAATCTGGTGTATTTGATATTTTTAAAAACGATTTACTGGACCAGCAGCACGATGGCGCTGTATTTGAACTGAATGGTAAACTGGCTTTCAGTACAGACAGTTATGTAATTTCCCCTATCTTTTTTCCGGGTGGCAATATTGGCGATTTAGCCATCAATGGCACGGTGAATGATCTGGCTATGTGCGGCGCAGCCGCCAAATATTTATCGCTTGGCTTTATTATAGAGGAAGGGTTTCCGATGGAGGATTTCTGGAAAGTGCTGGTTAGTATTAAAGAAGCAGCCGACCAGTCGAAGGTTTCCATTGTTACCGGTGATACTAAAGTGGTGGAAAAGGGAAAGGGCGACAAAATTTTTATCAATACTTCCGGAATAGGTTTGGTGCACCCGAAAGCCTTTATTCATCATAAAAATATAACAGCCGGGGATGTTATTATCATTAGTGGCAATATTGCTTCGCATGGTATTGCTATTATGAGTTTACGAAAGGGGCTGGAATTTGATACCGATATTGAAAGTGATACTGTTAACCTGAACCATACTATATTAAGCCTGGTTGAGAGATTTGGAAAAGATATTAAATTTTTAAGAGACCCCACAAGGGGCGGTTTAGCTTCTGTGCTGAATGAGATTGCTGAATTGACACAAATGGGCTATCTTATTGACCAACGACTAATTCCTATGGATGAACAGGTTGACGGCGCTTGCGAAATGCTGGGACTGGATCCCTTGTATGTTGCCAATGAAGGGTTATTTATGGCGATTGTTTCCAAAGAGATTGCTGCTGACTTTCTTACCTTGCTGAAACAGGATCAAAATGGTATCAATGCTGCCATTATTGGAGAAGTAAATACAGATAATCCGGGAAGGGTGATTATGAAAAGCCGTATTGGTGGTAAACGCGTGGTTACCTATTTAACCGGAGAACAGTTACCCAGAATCTGTTAAGTCACTATTTTTTTCAAGATATAACTATCAGGGAATTTTTTTTCCCAACATACCCGTTTTGCAGATATTCCGGGTTGTTTTTCTATGGAATTCGGTTCAGTCTGAATCTCATTTAAAAACAACTATATGTCAGAAATTCAAACACAGGACAACCATCGCCGTAAAGGCGGTCTCCGCTCAAAAAAATTATCTACCAGGGTAGATCTTACACCAATGGTAGACCTGGGATTCTTGCTGATTACGTTTTTTATTTTTACCACTACCCTTAGCAGGCCTGCTGCTATGAACCTGATTTTACCGGCAGATGGTAGTGGAAACACTACACCAGAAAGTAAGACTATGAATATTATTCTAAGTCACAGCAATCAAATTGTGTATTACAAAGGAAATAATATACAACTATCCGGAAAGACTGATTTTTCTGCAACCGGTATCAGAACTGTTTTACTGGATGCTAAAAATAGTTTGCCCAATTCAAACGATCTGGTTGTTTTAATAAAACCGGGCAAAGATGCTTCCTACGAGAATATAGTAGCAATGCTGGATGAAATGCAGATCTCCGGTATTAAAAAATATGTACTGATGGATTTGAGTGAAAGTGAAAAAATACTTTTTAAGTAGCCAATAATTAGAAAATTACTATTTACAAAACATTTTTATTTTTTATGCAGCGTTAAAAACTATCGGGTTGTCTGTTTATATAACTCCCCCATTTTATATTCTTTTGGTATTTTGTTTATGTATAAACAGTTTTTATGCTGATCCGTCAATTTCAATATTTAACCAATCCAATTTCCCTTATACTCAATATTGAGTGTAATGAAGATAGCCGGTTGAAATTAAAAGTATTGAACGAAAACGGTATCATTGCTAAAAGCCTTGAAACAAGTATTAAAGCGGGTAATCAGGACTATTTGGTAAATGTGAGTGATTTATCCAGTGGAAATTATGTACTCAACGCTTTTTATGAAGGTGGATTTTTAAGTTCCTTAAAATTTGTTAAACAATAAATATTCTTTTGGGGTTACGGTATAAAACAAGCTTTGCTTTTCCTGGCAGGGCTTTTATTTTTTCCAGAAAGCATTAATCCTTTGCTGAACATTTTGCCGGATACTATAATAATACAGGTTATAATCAGCAATATGAAAGTTTTTGCTCTTATACAATATATTTCCGAAAAATTTTGGTTTGCGCGTCCATAAAATACCATCATGTATGATTGCATCTGCCGTATTCGCATATTTTTTGTTGAAATTCAGTAAAATTCCTCCCGGGTTTTCTTTTCTGTCTGCTTTGGGCCTGCTGCTGTCCCAGGTAATAGGGTTGGTAACGATGGCCGTAAATTTTTCTTTGGCTACAAAGTCCGGAATATATCCTTCTTTAAAGGTCCGCCAGCTGCAAAAACAACCTGTTTGATTAGGATTCGTACAAGGCTTCAGGCTGTTAAAATATCCTGGCTCAATCACAATTCCAATGATATAAGCAGCCACCAACCTGTTTTGCAGGTTTGTACCTTCAATGTATTCCTTAATCAGTCTTTTGGCATGTGTGGTTCCCTGGCTATGCGATGCTATAATAAAAGGCCTGCCTTTATTCCAGTTGCTTAAATAGTATTCAAAAGCAGTTTTTACATCATTGTAAGCCAAATCAAATGCATGTATAGCCTGCAAGGTATCTGTTTGTGTAACGGGATAATACGCTGCCAGGTTTGCCTGCCTGTACCTGGGTGCAAAAACCCTTCCGGCTTCATTAAACACACTTGCCTGGTATAATATGGTACTGTAATCTGTTTTCGCATTCAGGGTATCATTATCCACCGGGGCATTCCAGCCAAAATTCTTTTCTTTTGAAGTATAGGTGGTGGGATGGATAAAAAAGATATCTACCGTGGAATCAGGATGATAATTGCCCTGTAAGGGCTGGGGAACACTATCAGAAAGATCCTGTTTATAAGGATGTGCAGCCCAATAATCCAGGTTACTGTAATCTGGTTTACCGTCAGCCGACTTAAATTTATACGCTCCTGTATGAGAATAATACTTTTCAGTACAACCAAAAAGCAGAATCATAAAAAAGAAAAGCATCCGGTTTTGCATATTTAAAATTGCAATTTATTTTTTTATATATCCCGTTTTCAACGATTATTTTTTTAGCCTGTGATTTTTTCCTTTTCTTTATAAACCGAATAAATCTGTTTGTCATGGTTCTTTTACGTCACATTCCATTTTTAAGAGCAGTGTTTTTTTACAGTATAACTGCTTTTGGAGGGCCGCAGGGCCATTATGGAATGATGCTTAAAACCTTTGTACAAAAAAGGCATGATGTTACCGAACATGAGCTGCTGGACCTGATGAGTTTTTGCAACATGCTGCCGGGAGCTTCTTCTACACAAACAGTTACCCTGATTGGTTATAAACGGGGTGGAATTCCGCTGGCTATATTAACCCTCCTTATTTGGATTACCCCTGCCTGTATTATAATGGGTTTACTTTCCTTTCTCTTAAACTATTTTGATACCATTGGTTTAAATACCGATGCTTTTAAGTTTATCCGTCCAATGGCCATTGGTTTTGTTGCTTTTTCCACCTATAAATTGTTTAAAATTGCTATTCACAATACAATTACAATTATAATCTGGATTGTTGCAGCCATTACTACCTACCTGGCATTTAAAAGCCCCTGGGTTTTCCCTTTACTGATTGTTGTTGCTGGTTTTGTAACCAATATCAGTGATAAACGTATTCCGCAGGTTCATGAAAAGCCAAAACAGATAAAATGGGGAAATATGCTCATTTTTCTTACCCTTTTTGCTTTAGCAGGTTATTTATCAGAAACTGCTACCCGTAATAACTGGCAGTTCAGAAAAGCCTTTAATTTATTTGAAAATAATTATCGTTTCGGAAGTTTGGTTTTTGGTGGCGGGGATGTACTGATACCCATGATGTATGAACAATATGTGGTAAGGCCGGAAACCAAACAGGTATTGATTAAAAAAAGAGATGTGTTGAAAATGGACCGGAATGATTTTCTTACAGGTTCCGGATTTGTACGGGCTATACCCGGACCGGTTTTTTCAATAGGCTCTTTTACCGGAGGTATGGTTTTAAAAAATGAAGAAAATAAATGGATGCAGTTCCTGGGTTGTATATTAGGTTCACTGGGGATATTTACACCCAGTGTATTACTGGTGCTGTTTTTTTTCCCTGTTTGGCATAACCTTAAAAAATATGCCGCCATATACCGTTCCCTGGAAGGGATCAATGCAGCTGTAGTGGGTATTTTATCCGGAGCCACCGTTTATTTATTGAAGGACCTGGTATTTCCAGAATTTTTAAAACAGACTTTACAAGGATATTTAGACCTTACAGTAATTCTCATTACTTTTCTAATTTTAATTTATACCAAAATTCCAGCTCCTTTTATTGTGCTGGGCTGTTTAATACTGGGTTGGTTTCTCTAAGTAAAAAATACTTATTTACCTTTTTATTTATTGATTGGTTAATGGCTTCTCATCAGGTATTTCCTGCCTGTCTGATGGGTACCTGTTTCCTACCTTATTTTAGGTTATCGCACAGTTATCCCACAGTTATCCCACATATTTCCCGCATTTTTTGTGGAATAACTGTGCCTTAACTGCGCTTTTTCTGTGCGATAACTCAAAACAAAGTCCGAATCAGATAGGTAACTGGTACTTACCAGTTATACTGTTTTTATCATAAAAAAAACACCGGCAATGCGGTGTTCTTTTATTGTAAGCTTTATGTAAGTACTATTTTCTTTTAATTAACCGCCAACCAATCCTGCTGCTCTGCTAATTTCCAGCATTCTTTCAATCGGGGCTTTTGCGGCAATTCTTAATTTTTCATTCATGGTAATTTCCGGGAGCTCATATTTCATACAGAGATATAATTTTTCCAGGGTATTTAATTTCATGTGCGGACAATCATTACAAGCACAGCTGTTATTTGGTGGAGCAGGAATAAAAGTCTTTTCAGGGGTATTTTGCTGCATCTGGTGTAAAATACCGGTTTCAGTAGCAACAATATATTCCATAGAAGGATCTGCCTTGGAAAATTTGAGTAATTGGGTGGTACTGCCTATAAAATCTGCAATATTTAAAATAGGTTCCTCACATTCCGGATGTGCAATTAATTTAGCTTTTGGATGGCGGATTTTGAGTTTTGTAATCTTTTCCAGGCTGAAAATTTCATGTACCATACAGGCACCATTCCATAAAACCATGTTTCTGCCTGTCTTTTTGGATAAATAAGCACCCAGGTTCTTATCGGGAGCAAAAATAATAGGCTGATCTGCAGGAACACTTTCAATTATTTTCTCTGCATTGCCCGATGTACAGATTATATCACTCAGCGCCTTAACCTCGGCACTACAGTTAATATAGGATATTACCAGATGATTTGGATATTTTGCCCTGAATTGGGCAAATAAATCACCGGGAGCACTATCAGCCAGAGAACAACCGGCACGTAGATCCGGTAAGAGCACTTTTTTGGAAGGATTTAATATTTTAGCGGTTTCTGCCATAAAATGAACTCCTGCAAAAACAATTATCTCTGCGTTCGTCTGTGCAGCCTGTTGTGCCAGCCCTAAACTATCTCCAATATAATCTGCCACATCCTGAATATCGGGTTCCTGATAATAGTGTGCCAGCAACACCATATTTTTCTGTTTCTTTAATTTTTCTATTTCGGCAAACAGATCAGTACGCGGATCTATTTCCAAATCCAGAAAACCTTTTTCTTCAATTTTTTCAGTTGCTTGTGCAATGTTCATAACTGCTGTAATATTAATTAATAATACTTATTTATATAAAACCACTATTACTATTACGGGTGTTAATTTCTTAGTAAGTTATTTATCAACAGACTGCAAAGTTAATTAGATCTGGTTTATTCACAGACGTCCACATTTTTTTAACAGAAGCAAATGCATACCTGTTTTCATTTCAAGCCATTTATAAACATTGGTGTATTTTATTAGCGGGTTTATTCCCAATTCCTAATTCACCGGTATTGCACTGTTTATTAAGTATGCTGAAAATGTTGTTTCTGGAGTTATATACGTTTTTAACTGGCTATCAGCCATGAGATATTCTATTTCTGTACACAGTCGGAATTTGAAAATTTGGGGTTATTCACTGCAAAAGGTGTTTATACACAATAAGTTGTGCATTTGTGTTTCACGATTTTTGTGGAACATTCCGCTAAGCTTCTCCATTTTTTAGTTCTGTATTTTTATTTCCACATAAAAATAATTGACTGGGTAGGGTTTGAGAGTTTTTTCCACAATTTGTTCTATAACTATATTCCCCTAAATTTGCCATCCTTTATATAATGTTTCATAAAAATTAAGTATGTCTGTCATTCAAAGAATCCGTGATAAAGGTGCGTGGATCGTTTTCGGTGTCATTGCGCTTGCCTTAGTTGCCTTCATTTTACAAGATGGTGTCCGCCGTGGCGGTAGTGTTTTTTCCAATAGTAATATTTTGGGAAAAGTAAATGGAGAAAGTATAGAACGCTCAGAATTTGAGCAGAAACTCGCCCTTTACGGGAACCGGGGTATGGAAAGGGAACAATTAATATCCCAGATGTGGGGCCAGGAAGTGAACCAATTGTTACTAAAACAGGAACTGGCAAAATTAGGACTTACCGTTACTCCTAAAGAATTAAGTGAAATATTGTTTGGTGAAAATTCTCCTTTCAGAAGAGAGTTTACTGATCCTCAGACTGGATTTTTTGATGTTGAAAAAGCAAAAGCTGCTTATAATCAAATTAAAAAGTCTAAGAACACAGAACAGCAGAATATGATTTTGCAAGGCTATATTGAACCAACCATTCAGCAGGCATTACAGCAAAAGTATCAGAATTTGTTGCAACATAGTGGTTATGCTCCTAAATGGTTGGTGGAAAAACAGGAAGCAGATAATAATCAGGTTGCTGCTGTATCTTATGTCTATGTTCTTTATAACAGTATTTCTGATAGTACCGCTAAAGTTTCAGATGATGAGATATTGGCTTATGCTAAAAAGCACAGTAAACTTTATGAAAGGGATGAAGAATCCAGAACACTCTCTTTTGTTAGTTTTGATGCCAGTGCTAGTGGTTCGGATTCTGCTGCAACCATTAATTTGTTACTTTCTTTGAAAAAGGATTTTGCTGCAGCAACTGATGTAAATGAGTTTTTTGCAAAGAATACTACTGAAAGTCCATTTTTTAACGGATACATCAGTAAGAAAGAAATAAAACAACATAATATTGATTCTATCATCAGCGTACCTGTTGGTGGTGTTTACGGACCTTATCTGGATGGTAATAACTTTGTATTATCTAAAGTAGTTGGTGAAAAGCAAATTCCAGATTCTGTAAAAGTTCGTCATATCCTGGTTTCAACACATCAACCAGATCAGCAAACCGGTGCATTAAATCAGGTTAGGGACGACAGCACCGCACGTAAAATTATGGATACAGTGGAAATGGAATTAAAGAGTGGTAAAAGCTTTGATGAAGTTTGTCTGAAATATTCTGATGACGGTAATAAGAATAAAGGTGGTGTTTATGATTATTTTACAACCGGGAGAATGGTGCCGGAATTTAATGAATTCAGTTTTGAAAAGCCAGTAGGTTCAAAAGGGGTGATTAAAACAGAATATGGTTATCATTATGTAGAAATATTAGGACAGAAAGGTTCTGGTCCTGCTTATAAAATTGCCTATCTGGCTAAACCAATTAATATCAGTAATGAAACGGATGCTGCTGCAAACAGCGCTGCTGCTCAGTTTGCTGCTACCAGCAGGGATAAAAAATCCTTTGATGAGAATTTATTGAAATTGAATAAACAGGCTTTACCTTCCGGGGAATTAAAGGAAAACGATTTTTCTGTACCAGGTTTAGGTTCCAGCAGGCAGATTGTTAGATGGTTGTATGAACACAAATTAGGGGAAGTTAGCGACCAGTCTTTCCGTGTTGGAGATAAATATGTTATCACAATGGTTACATCTATTATTAAACCAGGATTACCACCGGCTGCTTTATTAAGACCACAGATTGAAGTGTTGGTAAGGAATGAAAAGAAAGCTAAACAAATTCTGGATACTAAATTTAAAGCCACTACTTTAGAAGCTATTGCTACTGCTGCCGGTACACAGGTTCAGAAAGCAGATTCTTTATTATTCAGTAATCCCTTTATACCAGGTATTGGCAATGATGCCAAATTTACCGGAGCAGCATTTAATCCAACATTAAAAGGGAAAGTATCTGATGCAGTTGCCGGATCAAATGGGGTATTTGCTTTAAGAGTTGAAAATATTGCAGCTAAACCTTCTGTTGAAAATCCTGAAAATATCCGTCAGTCTTTATTACAGGAACAAAAGATGATTTTAATGAGAGGTTTGGAAGGACTTAAAAAAGATGCAACTATAAAAGATTACAGAAATAAGTTTTATTAATAGTATACTTACTTCATTTATAATAAGGCCCCTTCTTTAAGGGGCTTTTTTGTTTTTACCTGTAACGAAAATATTTAGTGCTCCTATTTAGTACTTTTGTATTATTATGAGTGATGTTATCATTAATAAAGTAGCAGAAAGTGGTTTAATTAGTTTAGACCTGGAAGACTATTATCCTAAAGGGGATATTTTAGTTTTTGACTTAAAAGACTATTTGTTTATGGGATTGATTTTAAAAGAGAAAGATTACAGAGCTGCTTTATCAACGACAGATTGGGGGAAGTTCAAGGATAAATATGTTGCTATTACTTGTTCGGCAGATGCAGTAATACCTATGTGGGCGAATATGCTGGCTGCCAGTTATTTACAACCCATAGCAAAAGAAGTGGTTTTTGGAGACGAGAAAAAGTTAATTGAAATGGTATTGGTGAACCATATTTCTTTGTTGAAAGGAGAAGAATTTCAAGATCAGCGAATTGTTGTAAAAGGTTGCGGGGAGGTTCAGATTCCTGAATCTGCTTATGTAGCCATTACGAATAAACTCCGACCTTTTGTAAAAAGTATTATGTATGGCGAACCTTGCAGTACTGTTCCCATTTATAAGAAAAAGTAAATTTTAATTGTTTTTGTTTCGCTGAGCTTTATATTTTTCCAATCCCAATAAAGCTTGTTTTCTGATTTTCTTTGCAAAGAAATGTGTCCACCCAAAAAGTAATCCCTTTATTCCCAAAGCTTGTTTTGACCAATTGTAAAAATTAAAATGGTCTGTGTGTTCAATAATGAACCCGTCTTGAATCCTGATATAAGCTTTTATCGGGTTAATTACCTTTTTTCCTGTTGCTGCAAAAAGATAGTTAGCTGTCCAGTTGCAGGTTGCAAATTCTTCATCAATAATTTCTATATTATTAAATGTAAGTGTAAAGTTTTTAGCCCTTTTGCATAACATTTCCCACATGATTTGCGGATCTCCATTTTGCAGTAAACCAAAAACAGGGTCATTAAACAGGGTTTTTGGTGAATAACATTCCTGCATGGATACATAATCCAGTTGTTGGAAAGCAGTATAGAATTTTTCTATCAGTTCTTTATTGTTCATTTGCAGATTTGTATTTGTTCATATATTTCCAGTTTCTGGGTTTACCCTCAGCAATCCAGAGTATAGATTGTTCCAAACGATTTTTTTTAGTTATTTCTGTTTTAGCTTCCTCCACCCATGTAATATATTCTTTTTTGTTGCTGGTGCTGAATTTTTCAAATTCTATTGTTGCTTTTTTATTTTGTTTTAATCCTTTTGTAAAATAATCGGGTATTTCTAGTGCTTCATGTATTACCGGTATATTTTTAATTATTTTAGTTTCCATATCGTTTAACAACATTGCTTCTATAATAATTTGTTTTAAGTTCTTATCTGTTGGTAAATCCTGAAGAGAAGTGATTTTACCAAATTTGCCCATTGATTTTTCTTTTATTACATTTTGTTCTTCTGCTATAGATTTTATTAAAGAAGCCTTCCAGAAATTTAATGCACAATGTTTTTTAAATGCAGCCATACTGCACATCATTTGTCCTTTATAATCAAAATGTGGAAAACCCCATTTTATGCGCTCTTCAACTTCGGGACAGGTTTTATGTATTAATTGTCTGAGATGAAGCAAGATTGGTTTTGCAAATGCTGCTGAGTTTTCAATATAATCATCAATATCCTTGTTGGTATGCAACATAGATTCGTCTTTTTAATGAGCTTCCAGCCAGTTTTTCCCTAACCCTAATTCTGCTTCCACAGGTACTTCATTGGGTAAGATAAGTGCGGACCGCATATTTTCTAATATAAGTGGTTTCAACATTTCAATTTCTGACTCTACCGCATCAAAGACCAGTTCATCATGAACCTGCAAAATCATTTTGCTTTCTAATTTTTCTTTTTCTATTGCTGCAGCAATTTTGATCATGGCCAGTTTGATCATATCTGCTGCTGTACCCTGGATAGGAGAATTAATGGCATTTCTTTCAGCAAATCCTCTGACTGTAAAATTAGAAGAATTTATATCTCTTAACCATCTTTTTCTTCCCATCAATGTTTCTACAAAACCGTTTTCTCTGGCAAAATTTATAGTGTCATCCATATATTTTGTGATACCTGAGAATTCACGTTTATAGCTGTCGATTATTTCTTTTGCTTCTGTTCTGGATATTCCTAAATTATCCGCTAAACCAAAAGCACCCTGTCCGTATATAATTCCAAAGTTTACACTTTTAGCTTTATAGCGCATTTCTTTGCTAATGTCTGCTTCAGGAATATTATACACTTTGGCTGCTGTTGCTGTATGGATATCTTTGCCTTGTTTAAATGCTTCACACATATTAGGATCTCCACTGATAGCTGCTACGATTCTTAATTCTATCTGAGAATAATCAGCACTTATTAAAACCCGTTCAGGAGACCTGGGAATAAAAGCTTTTCTTATTTCCCTTCCTTTTTCTGTGCGGATGGGTATATTCTGCAGGTTTGGATTATTACTGGACAATCTTCCGGTAACAGCTACTGCCTGAGCATAAGAAGTATGCACCCTGCCTGTTTTTGGATTAATCATTTCAGGCAATGCATCTACATAAGTCGATTGTAATTTAGTTAACTCTCTAAAAGTTAATATATCATCAGCAATGGTATGTCCTCTGGTTGCCAGTTTTAATAAGATATCTTCTCCTGTCTGGTACTGACCGGTTTTAGTTTTCTTGGCTAATGGATCCAGATTTAATTTTTCAAACAATACTTCCCCTAATTGTTTTGGAGAGGCAAGATTAAAGCGAACACCTGCTTCTTTATACACTTTTTCTTCTGCTGTTTTTGCATCTTTTTCCAGTTCTTTACTATAGAGACGTAAAAAAGATTCATCAATTTTCACTCCTTCAAATTCCATTGATGTTAAAACTTTTACAAGAGGAGTTTCCACTTCGTAAAAGACTTTTTCAACTTCTCTTTCTTTTAAAAGAGGATTTAATTTGTTTTTTAGTTGCAAAGTAATATCTGCATCTTCTGCTGCATATTCTTTTATATCTTCTAAAGCTACATCCCGCATGGTTCCCTGAGCTTTTCCTTTTTTGCCTATCAGTTCTTCAATATGTACCGGTTCGTATTTCAGGTATTGGGCACTTAGCAAATCCATACTTCTTTTTCCTTCCGGTTCTACCACATAATGCGCCAGCATGGTATCGTAAATTTTACCTTTTAGTTCCTGGTTATACCATTTTAAGACCAGCATGTCGTATTTTAAATTTTGTCCAATCCATATTTTAGATACATCTTCAAAAAGTACTTTTAAGTTATTAAGTATTTCATTTGTTTTTTCACGGTCAGCCGGACAGGGAATATAATATCCTTTGTGAGGTTCAACTGAAAAACCTAAGCCTACCAATTCTGCCTGATTTGCATCCAGGCCTGTTGTTTCAGAATCAAAACATATTTCGGTATATGGTTTCAGTATATTAATTAGGTTTTTAATTTCAACATCTGTTGTAATCAGTTCGTATTGATGTGCTGTGTTTTTTATATTATGGGTTACGCCATAATTTTCTGCTGTTATTTCTTCGGGTTCCTCTTTTTCGGGTTTAGTTGATTTTTTAGTTGTTTCAACAATATTACCAAAGAGATCGGTTTGCACACCAGCTGGTACTGTGGGGAAGGCATTAAAATCATCTCCCAAAATTCTTTTACCAATTGTTTTAAACTCCAGTTCTGTAAATATTTCAATTAATGCTTCTTTATTCCAATACTTTTGTCTGAAAGTTTCTTCATGAAATTCAACCGGTACTTTTGTAATAATGGTTGCAAGTTTTTTGCTAAGTATGGCATTTTCTTTACCAGCCCTTATTTTTTCTCCTAATGCTCCTTTTATGCTTTCTGCATTTGCCAGTACATTTTCCAGTGTATTGTATTCTTTTAACAATTTTGCAGCTGTTTTTTCACCTACTCCGGCAATTCCAGGAATATTGTCCACAGCATCGCCCATTAAGCCAAGAATATCAATTACCTGTTCTACCCTTTCTATATTCCATTTTTCACAGATTTCCTTTGGCCCCATAATTTCAACATCCCCACCCTGGTAACCAGGTTTATAAATATTTATGCCGTCTCTTACCAGTTGGCCATAATCTTTATCCGGTGTAACCATAAAAACTTCATAACCACTATCATGAGCCTGCCAGGCTAGTGTACCAATTACATCATCCGCTTCATAACCTTGAATACCAATAACAGGTATATTAAAACCTTCTATTATTTTTTTTATATCCGGAATAGCTGCCAGTAAATCTTCCGGAGTTTCCTGGCGGTTTGCTTTATAATCTGCAAAATCAAGATGTCGTTCAGTTGGTCCGGATACATCAAAACAAACAGCCAGGTGAGTTGGTTTTTCTTTATTCATCAATTCTACCAATGTATTGGTAAAACCAAACTGGGCATTAGTATTTTTACCTTTAGAAGTAATTCTGGGGTTTCTGATTAAGGCATAGTATGCCCTAAAAATCAAAGCGAAGGCATCTAACAGAAAAAGTTTCTTTTGCATTAGACTAAGATAGTTAAAAGTATGATTTTCGTCAGTTCAAAATACCTTTATCCTAACATTCGTCATTTTTAAGGACTTAGTCAATGTATAGGTTTGCATTCAGTCTAAAGGGAACACCGATGAATATTATAATTTATAAAGAACAGCTTTCTAAAGATGTTTTTCTGATGCGTATTTCTGCTCCGCTCATTGCAGAAGAAAGATTACCCGGTCAGTTTATTATTTTACAAACTAATGATGATTATGGGGAAAGAATTCCTTTAACTATTGCTGATGCTAAGACTGATGAAGGAAGTATTACGATTATTTTCCAGGTTGTTGGTAAAACTACTACAGAATTATCTCGGTTGAATCCCGGGGATTATTTACCAGCTTTGGTTGGTCCTTTAGGAAAACCAACGCATATTGACAATTTTGGAAAGGTAGTATGTGTAGGTGGAGGAATTGGGGTTGCACCCTTGCATCCTATTGCACAGGCACTTAAATATGCTGGTAATCATGTTACTATTATTATTGGTGCCAGAAATAAGGAGTTGCTTATTCTTGAAAAAGAAATGAATTCTATTGCTGATGAATTAATTATTTGTACAGATGATGGTTCTTATGGAAGAAAGGGTTTAGTTACGCAACCTTTAGAAGAACTGTGTCAACAAATTATTAAGCCTGATATGGTTTTTGCTATCGGGCCTCCGGTTATGATGAAATTTTGTTCACTTACTACAAAGCCATATAATGTATTTACTCAGGTATCATTAAATACGATAATGGTTGATGGTACAGGGATGTGTGGAGGTTGCAGGGTTAATGTGAATAATGAAGTAAAGTTTGTTTGTGTAGACGGACCCGAATTTGATGGTCACCTTGTTGATTTTGACAATATGATTGCACGGTTGAATGCTTATAAATCTTTTGAAAAAAAGAAAATGAAATGTTTTGTTGAAGATAGTTTTAAAGAAAAGGAGGTGTTGTTATGACGCATCATTCCAAAGATAATTTGCAAGCAGAAGCTAAAGTATTACTTGAAGCGTATTTACAAAAAGCAGATCAATTAAAAGCAAAAGATAGAACACATATACCTTCTCAGATTATGCCTAATCAGGATCCATTGATCAGGAGATATAATCTGGAAGAAGTTTCACTTGGTTTTACTGCGGAACAGGCACAACTGGAAGCGATGAGATGTCTTCAGTGTATTAAAAAGAACTGTGTACTGGATTGCCCCGTTAATATTAATATTCCTGGTTTTATCAATCATATTGCGCACGGTAATTTTGAAGAAGCTATTAAGATTGTAAAAGAAACTACTTTATTACCTGCAATATGCGGAAGAGTATGTCCGCAGGAAAGCCAATGTCAATTGCATTGTGCTGTAGGTAAGGCGCTAAAAAATGTAGATCAGTCCGTTGCAATAGGAAGGCTGGAACGATTTGTGGCTGATTGGGAAAGAGAAAGTGGAAGAAAGGTTATACCTGATGTAAAAGCTCCTACAGGAAAAAAAGTTGCTGTTATTGGTAGTGGACCTGCTGGTTTGGTTGTGGCAGCAGATTGTAAACGGGAAGGCCATCATGTTACTTTATTTGAAGCTTTTCATAAAATGGGTGGTGTTTTAAGGTATGGTATCCCGGAATTCAGATTACCTAATGCCATTATTGATAAAGAAATTGAAACGCTTAATGAAATGGGTGTTGAACTTATAACAAATTTTGTTGTAGGAAGAACAAGAAAATTAACTGATTTAATAGAGAAGGATAAGTATGATGCTGTATTTATTGGTACCGGTGCCGGGCTTCCTATATTCTCTGGTATTGAAGGTGAAAATTTAGTGGGTGTTTTTTCTGCAAACGAATACTTAACAAGAGCTAACCTGATGCGGGCTTATGATAAAGAACATGCAGACACTCCTATTTTTTCTTCTAAAATTGTAGCAGTTTTAGGAGGTGGAAATGTTGCGATGGATTCTGCCCGTATGGCAAAAAGAATGGGGGCAGAAACTGTATATGTTATTTACAGAAGAACAGAAAATGAAATGCCTGCAAGAAAAGAGGAGGTTTTACATGCTAAAGAAGAAGGGATTGAATTCAGGTTTTTGGAAAATGTGAAAAGGATTATTGGCGATAATTATAGTTGTGTAAACAGTGTAGAATGTTTGCGTTATGAGTTAGGAGACCCTGATGAATCTGGTAGAAGAAAACCTGTTGAAATTACTGGTAGTGAATTTATTCAGGAAGTGGATACGGTTATTGTTGCTATAGGTAACGGAAGTAATCCATTAATTAGCCAAACCACGCCTCAATTAAAAGTTAACAGAAAAGGTAATGTTTTAGTAGATGGTACTCAAAAAACATCAATGGATAGGGTTTTTGCTGGAGGCGATATTGTATTAGGTGCTGCTACTGTTATACTTGCTATGGGTGAAGGCAGAAAAGCAGCAGCTGCAATTAATAATATGTTATTACATGATATTCAAATTGAAAAAGCAGCATTAGAAGAAGTTTGTAATAACGCATTAGATATTTAAAGTAGTTGTGTTTATAAGAAAAAAGTCCCGTTTAATTAAACAGGACTTTTTTTCTAAGCTACTTAATATTGTATTTGTATTTATACCTTTCGTATAATTCTGTTTGTTTATTTTCCAGACTCACTAATCTTCCCTGTATAAAAGCGTATTTTACAATACTCGTTTTCATATCCAGAATATCACCATCTGTAACAACAATATTAGCATCTTTACCCACTTCTAAACTTCCTGTTTTATCTGCAATACCCAGTATTTTAGCAGCATTTAATGTGATGGCTGATAAAGCCTGTTCTTTAGTTAAGCCATAAGTAACTGCTGTACCTGCATTAAAGGAAAGGTTCCTAAAACGCGCTTCTTCAAATGCATCATTAAGTGCGAATAAAACTCCGGCTTTTTGCAAAACTGCAGGTGTTTTAAAGGGTTGATCTACATCATCATCCTCAGCAGTTGGCAAAGCATGCTCCTGATTAAGGATGACTGCAATATTGTTAAGTTTCAGTATATCTGCTATTTGATAGCTTTCACTTGCTCCGATTATTACTACATCAAAACCAAATTCTTTTATAAAATCAATAGCAGCATACATTTGTTTCACCTGGTCTGCATGAATGAAAAGTTTTTGTTTTTGATCAAATAATCCTTTTACTGCTTCAAATTTCAAATTGGTTTCTTTGTGATTTACTTCCTGTAAATATGCTTTGGCTTCCCTGAAGAATGTTTTAATTTCTTCTATTTTCTCAAGAGCTAATTTAGTTTGATCAGGCTGTTCTGTTCTTGCTCCTCCGCCAAAACCCCTTCTGTTAGGCCTGTTGAGAAAGCTTGGAAAATTTACATGGATACCATTTTCATATTTATATGCTGCATCTTCCCAGTTCCAGGCATCTAATTGAACTACACTGGAGGATCCGCTGATGGTGCCGCCTTCAGGAGTGATATTTGCTAATAATATTCCATTTGCTCTTAAGGTTCCTATTATTTTAGAATCAGTATTATAAGCAACAATGGAACGGACACTGGGATTATATTCTCCAATTTCTTCAAAGTCATTACTACCTCTTACACCGTTTGCTATTTCTTTTAAACCAAGATTGGTAGAAGGGAGAATTAAACCTGGATATACATCTTTACCTTTTGCATCAAAAACTTTTACATTATCTGCAGGTATAGGTAAGTTAGGTCCAATCTTTTCTATTTTACCATTGTTAACCTGAATGGTTGTATTTTCAATTATTTCACCATTTCCTACATGAACTTTACCGTTGGTGATAAACAAAAGGCCTTTGTAATCTTTAGCTGGATATACCGTTTCCTGTGCTGATACTCCTACGGTGAAAAGTGTTACAGTTAGTATATTTAATATTAATTTTTTCATTAGTAAGATTTTATTGTTTATTAGTATCATCAACCTGAACATCAGTTGTAATCATACCATCATGATGTTCATGATCACCACAACTAAGTATTACTTGCCAGCTGGGTTCCGGTGTTTTTACCGGAGCTCCTGATTTCTTTTCACCAATCATTTTTTGGATTAATCGGTTTCTTTCTGAGGCAATAAATTTTCTTTGTTCCATGTCTTTTGTTCTGTCAAAAAAGATTGTACCATCTACTATCGTTTGTTCAGCTTTTGCATAAATACTTAATGGATTATCACTCCATACTACGATATCAGCATCTTTTCCAGATTTAATACTTCCTACTTTATCAGCTACATGTAATGCTTTTGCAGGATTAAGTGTTACCATTTTTAAAGCCTCTTCTTCTGTAACTCCACCATATTTTATAGTTTTAGCTGCCTCCTGATTTAATCTTCTTGCCATTTCTGCATCATCTGAATTGATACAAACATTCAAACCTACTTTTGTCATGATGGCGGCATTATATGCAATAGCATCGGTTACTTCCTGTTTATATGCCCACCAATCAGAAAAGGTGGAAGCATTTGAACCGTGAATTTTCATTTTATCTGCTACTTTATAACCTTCCAGTATATGGGTGAATGTGTTAAATTTAAAACCATACTTATCACCAATTCTCATAGCCGCTGTAATTTCACTTTGGATATATGAGTGACAGGTAATGAATCTCTTTTTATTTTTTATTTCAACAAGCGCTTCTAATTCTAAATCTTTTCTTGTTCCCTTTGGATCTGTTTTTAAAGCTTTTTCATAATCTACGGCTCTTGCAAATGCATCATTTAAAACTTCTTCCACACCCATTCTGGTATCAGGAAATCTGTTATTATTTTGCGAGGTTGTTCTTTTTACATTTTCTCCTAATGCAAATTTTATAAATGGATCTGCACCTTTGAATTTTAAATCTTCATCATTGGCACCCCATCTTAATTTAATAAGTTGGGTTTGTCCGCCGATTGTATTGGCTGATCCATGTAATATATGTGAAGAAGTTACACCTCCACTAAGTTGGCGGTAGATATTTATATCTTCAGGATTCAGATTATCTCCTATTCTTACTTCTGCTGTTACTGATTGTCCTCCTTCATTAATGGATGCGGCTGCAATATGAGAGTGTTCGTCTATTATTCCTGCAGTAACATGTTTACCTGTAGCATCTATTATTTTAGCTCCTGCCTCCGTTAAGTCTTTTCCTATTTTAGCAATTTTTCCATCTTTAATTAATAAATCTGTATTTTGAATAATACCCTCTTTTTCATTAGTCCAGATAGTCGCATTTTTAATTAATATGGTTTCTTTTTGTGGTAGGGTTTCATTTCCATATCCATCAAATGGAAAGACTACTTTACCTGTTTTTTGTACTGTATTGCTTTTATGTTTTATGGAATCTTGTGTAGATGAATTTGCTTTAGTTAAAGTAGCAACCCAGGTAAATTTATTACCAGCTGTGTCTTCTCCATTACCATACCAGTTATCAGAATTAATAAATCCACTTAAGCGGTATTGAGGTTGAGATGATGTTGAATTATTATTTCCTCTACCCATACCACCATTAAAAGAAGGTCTTTTTTGGGGTGTAGTATTAAAGCTTATTTTAATTATTTTTCCATCTGAACTTATTTTAGCTGTTAATGTGTCTTTTCCTATAATAGTTGCAGTGGTATTTGTTTTTACTACTAAGTTTAAGTCTGTCTTTTCTTTTTCTGTATTGATCGTTAATTTATATTCTCCTTTAAAGTCATTCCAGTTATTATCATTAATAGTATATTTTTCTCCCTGAATCCAGTTTTCCAGTACTACTGTATTTTCATTAAACACAGGACCGCTAGTAATAATAAAATTTGCCAGTTTGCCAGTTTCAATACTACCTACTTTATCATAAATGTTTAATAAAGTTGCAGGGGTTTTGGTTAATGCATCCAAAGCTTTTGCTTCTGTTAAACCGAATTCAAATGCTTTTTTAAGATTTGGTAAAAATTGTTTGTTGTCCTTTAAATCTGCTGTTGTTAAAGCAAATGTGATATTTGCCTTTTCAAGTACTGCCGGATTAGAAGCAGCTAATTCCCAATGTTTCATATCTGCAAGTGAAACGAATCTCGCGTCATTAGGATCTTCCACATCCATAGCTTGTGGAAAGTTAAGTGAAAGAATATAAGCACTTTTTGTATTTGATATTTCAGTAATTCGTTGATATTCGTTACCTCCACCTTTTATAATATATTGAACACCGAATTCATTAGCTATACGATTAGACCTGATATCATTCCATTTATCATCAGATTCAAAAATTTGTGGTAGCCCTTGAATTTCGTTCCATGCCTGTAATGAAATATTTGTTCCTTCTGTTGGAGGATTATTTTTATACCATTGTGCATCAAGATAGGTTTGTCTTAATAAAGCAATGGTTCCCATTAAACTGCCAGGATAGCTTTGAGTTGAGACACCCTTATTAAATGAATAGTGGGCTGAAGCTTTTTCTTTAATTAAAACAAAATTGTCTTTTGTGCTGGCTAATGTAACTACTGTTCCGGTTCCCCTTGCGATTCCGTCTTTTACATGTGATAATACAGTTCCAAATCCAAGTTCTCTTAATGATTTTGCTTTACTGTCATCTATTGTAAATAGTTTGAAAGCATCTGTTTCTGGTTTAATTGCCTGATTCCATCCAAAGGCCCCTTTGGTATTGCTGTTAAACTGAGCTGGTGCATTGAAATTAAAACCACCAGCTCCGAATTGTCTTTGTGGAGTAGTAATTCCATAATCTGTATACATATCTATAAAGGAGGGATAGATATATTTGTTTTTGCAGTCCACTACAACTGCTTCTTTAGGAACAAGAACATCTGTTCCAACTGCAGTAATTTTTCCTTCTTTGATAAGTAAGGTTGCTTTAGTTATTGTAGTCTGTCCATCTTTTACAATGGTTGCATTTATAAATGCAAAAATTTTAGAACGCTTGTCTGCGATGCCATTTACCGGAAATGTTTCCTGGGCTTGTAATAATACAGCAAAGAAAACCCCGGCGAGCAGGAGTTTGATTTTTCCCATGTTCAGTAGTTTTTATAAAATTTTGGTTTCTATTAAAACTAAGAAAATTCGGGGATGAATAAAACCATTCATCATATTTTCGGTAAACAGTTCTTTATAAAAGACGAACAGGATTTCATCTTCCCATAAATACCATTAAAATCTGAATATCACTGGGGTTTACTCCACTTATTCTGCTTGCTTGCCCAATTGTTTTTGGTAAGATTCTTTTAAATTTTTGTAAGGCTTCAGCAGATAAAGCCGTTATCTTGTCATAATCAAAGTGAACAGGTATTATCAATTCTTCCATTTGCTTCATTCTATTTGCCATATCCAGTTCTTTTTCTATGTAACGTTCATATTTGATTTGGATTTCAGCTTGCTCCAGTATCTCATTATCATAGTCAATTAAAGAAGATTTTAATTTTTCTGAATAATTCATAATAGACAGAAGGTCAACATTTGGTCGTAATATAATTTTATTTGTTTTTTGTTTTTCTGTTATAGTTGCTGAATGAATAGATTCAAAATATGGGTTTATCTCTTCAGGAGATATTGTACAGTTTTTCAGGAAATCCTTAACTTCTGTAACGCCTTTATTTTTGCTATTTACTTTTTGTAATCTTTCTGCAGATGCTAATCCGATAGTATGAGATAATTCTGTTAATCTTAAATCTGCATTATCCTGACGGAGTAATGTGCGAAACTCTGCTCTACTGGTAAACATTCTATAAGGTTCTTCTGTTCCCTTATTAATTAAATCATCAATTAACACACCAATATAAGCTTCATTTCTTTTTAAAGTAACCGGTTCTTTTCTTTTTACTTTTTGATTTGCATTAATTCCTGCTATTAAACCCTGGCACGCAGCTTCTTCATAACCTGTAGTTCCGTTGATTTGTCCTGCAAAAAAAAGATTACTGACAAGTTTGGTTTCCAGTGTATGGGTTAATTGAGTAGGTGGGAAATAATCATATTCTATTGCATAACCAGGGCGAAATACCCTGCATTTTTCAAAACCCGGTACAGTTCTCAATGCTTTTATTTGTACATCATCTGGTAAAGAAGTGGAAAATCCATTTACATAAATTTCTACTGTATTCCAACCCTCCGGTTCTACAAAGAGCTGATGCCTGTCTCTATCTGCAAATCTGTTTATTTTATCTTCTATACTTGGGCAATATCGTGGGCCAACTCCTTCTATTCTGCCTGTATACATTGGACTTCTATCAAAACCAGATTTAAGGATTTCATGAACAATTGTGTTTGTATATGTAATAAAACAATTTTTTTGTCTAGAGGGATTAAGTTTAGGCGTATCTAAATAGGAAAAGCCGGTAATTATTTCATCACCTTTTTGTTCTTCCATTTTTGAATAATCTAAGCTACGGCCATCTACCCTTGGTGGAGTTCCTGTCTTTAATCTATCACTTTCAAAACCAAGTGAAACCAATTGTTCTGTAATTCCTGTTGCTTCTTTTTCTGCCACCCTGCCACCACCAAACTTTTTTTCTCCTATATGTATAATGCCATTTAAGAATGTTCCGCTAGTTATTATTACTGCTTCGGAATTTATTTCATGTCCTAAGCCCGTTACAACCCCGCAAGCTTTATTGTTTTTAATAACCAGGCTTTTAACCATATCCTGATAGAAATCTACGTTTGGGGTATTTTCCAGCATCTCTCTCCAGGTTGCAGCAAATAACATTCTATCACTTTGAGCCCTTGGGCTCCACATGGCAGGCCCCTTACTGCGATTTAACATCCTGAACTGAATCATACTTTTATCTGTAACTATACCACTATAACCTCCCATTGCATCTATCTCTCTCACAATTTGTCCTTTTGCTATTCCACCCATTGCAGGATTACAACTCATTTGTGCAATGGTTTGCATATTCATGGTCACTAATAAGACCTTACTACCAAGATTTGCTGCTGCGGCAGCAGCTTCACAACCTGCATGTCCTGCGCCTACTACTATTACATCGTATTTTGGAAACATAATTTTTACTCTTGCTGCAAAGATAAAGTCCTCCTACACCTTACCTTCTTTATATGTATTCCTATTTTGGAAAATGTTTCACGTGAAACATTTGAGTAGTTGTTGCAAACTGATCAATATACTTTGATGGAAAATGTTTCACGTGGAACAAATAAAGAAAGGAATCATGCATATTCTAGATGGGATTGGTTTTTAGATATAAATGGAGGTATTCATTTTCCTTTTCTCTCATCCTGATTATTTCCTTTTTAGTCTTGTCTTTATACCCACAAAGGTGTAAGGCCCCATGAAAAATAACTCTTAAGCATTCCTCTTTATATCCGGTTTTCTGAAGTAGAGCATTTTCTTTTACCCTGTCAATGCTTATATACACTTCCCCTTCTATAATTTTTGAGGTGTCTGATAAATTAAACGTAATGATATCAGTATAATAATCGTGATGAAGGAAGTCTTTATTAATCTGTAATAGGTAGTCATCGGAACAGAATATATAATGGAGCGTTTCCAGGTTTTGTTTTTCTAAAAGAAAGATACGCTGAATAAAGCTTTTCAAAGGGTTTTTTGAATTAAAATGAAAAGCCCTGTCAGCTGAATGAAAATAGATCTTTTGCATAATTAAATTTAGTCTTACTCCAAATTTCGTAACAGAAACCGGATACTGAAAGTTATTTTTGTTGGAATAGTAATTACAATGAAAAAACTGAGTGAATTAAAGATTGGTCAAAGTGGTAAAATATCTTCTTTTGTAAATGATGAAATATTTATCAAGCTTATGGAAATGGGATGTGTTCCTGGCGAAACAGTAAAAGTGGAGCAAATAGCTCCATTGGGAGACCCGATTTCTATTTTTATAGCAGGTTATTCCCTCAGCCTCCGTTTAAATGAAGCCGATAGCATACTGATTGACGACATCAATATCTGATAAAGACACTCAAATGAAAGTTGGAATTTACTTTGGTTCTTTTAACCCTATTCATTTCGGCCACTTATTGATAGCTTCTTTTGTGGCGAACCATACTGATGTGCAACAGGTTTGGTTAATGGTAAGTCCTCAAAACCCTTTGAAGAATACGCATGGACTGTTAAATGAATACCAGCGATTGCATTTGGTAAACCTTGCCATTGAACAAGATGATGCACAAATTAAATCTTCAGACATAGAATTTAAATTACCTAAACCATCTTTTACTATTGATACACTGATCTATCTGGAAGAGAAATATCCTCAGCATCAGATTGTACTGATTATGGGAAGTGATAGTTTCCAAAATATTCACAGATGGAAAAACCCAGATGTACTTTTACAGAAATATGAATTAATCATTTATCAGCGCCCTGGATATATTGTTAAGGAAAATCAGGCTCCAAATATTAAGGTCTTGAAAGCCCCCTTATTAGACATTTCTGCCACTGCTATAAGAAAGAATATTAAAGAAGGGAAGTCCATAAGGTATATGCTGCCTGAAAAAGTTAGAGAAGAAATAGAAAAAAGCAGGTATTATAGATAATTTGTTTTATTAAATAGAATAGGTTGGATTAGAAAATCTAAACATTAAATAAAATAAACTTCCGGTAAAAGATAGAGTTATTTAAAAAAAAAGGCTTCTATATAAAGAATATAAAATTTTTATTAACAGCCTTTTATTTATTTTATTCAATAAAGGGAATGAAATTTGCGTTTTATTATTTTGAAATCAAAATCAATAACGATGAACAAAAATTTTACTTTACTCCTTTTAGGTGTACTACCTGTTATCCTTTTTTCTTGTGTAAGTCCCAAAACACTAAGGCAATCTGAAGCTAAATATCAGCAATTGAATGGCGCATACCTGGATCTGAAAAACAAGCAAACAGATTTACAGGGTGATTTGAAAGCCGAAAAAGCTGACAATGAGAGCTTAAACAACAAGAATATAGCATTACAAGGTCAGATTAAGGATTTGAATGGACAAATAGATTATTTAAAACAGAATAACGGGCAGGTTTTAAATCAGTTGAAAGACCTTTCTGTAATATCCAGCGCTCAGGCTGAAAGTATTAAGAAATCTATGGATAATATTGGTGCTAAAGATTCCTATATTCAAAACCTGCAATCTTCTATAGCCAGGAAAGATTCATTAAATATGGCCCTGGTAATGAATTTAAAAGGAGCGATAGGCAACCTGGATGATAAGGATATTAATATTAAAGTGGATAAGGGAGTTGTATATATTGATATCTCAGATAAACTATTATTTAAAAGTGGTAGTTACGATGTAACAGAAAGAGCGAAGGAAGTCCTCGGAAAGGTTGCAAAAGTTTTAAGTAATCAGCCTAATATTGAATTTATGGTGGAAGGGCATACCGATTCTGTTCATTATAAAAACAACTTGTTATTGGATAATTGGGATTTAAGTGTGAAAAGAGCAACAAGTGTGGTAAGAATTCTTCAAAATACTTATGGTCTTGATCCTACACATATTACAGCCGCAGGCAGATCAGAATATGTTCCTGTAGCTGATAATACAACAGCTGAAGGAAGAGCTGCAAACAGAAGAACCAGAATAGTAATTCTACCTCAATTAGACCAATTTTTCAAGTTACTGGAAAAGAATTAATCCTTAGCCAGATGGTTAAAATATATACTAGCCCGAAGAATTTCTTCGGGCTTTTTATTTTAAAAGAGATTAAATTTAATTATCCAAAGCCTGTACAAAACCTCAACTTTTCTTGTCTATGTACGAATCCAAAAATATAGGTAGATTCGGAATCCTTTTTCTGTTAATGCTATTAATGGTACAAACAGCCAGTATATGTCAGCCTAATTCAAAAGGAAGACCTGTTGCTAAAAAAGGAATTCTTGATCTTCGAAATACAGATTTAAATCAAGTCTCTGTTGCTTTGAATGGAGCTTGGCTTTTTTATTGGCAACAACTGCTTAACGACACCTCCGTTTCCGGGAATTTTAAATATGCCTATTATCCGCATATTTGGAATAATTCTGAAATTGACGGACTAAAATTAACTTCAACAGGGTATGCCACTTACAAATTAATGGTATTACTCCCTGCAAAAAAACCATCACTTGCAATTACTATTCCTGATGTCTATTCTTCGTATAAATTATATATCAATCAACAAGTTGTATCACAAAACGGAATACCGGGTCCTGATAAGCAAACTTCTGTACCTAAGTGGATTGACAAGACCATAGAATTAAATACCACAAAAGATACCCTTTATATTGCAATTCAAATTGCAAATTACTGGCACTCAAAAGGTGGCCCATATAAAGAAATTATTATCGGAGAAAAAAACAAACTGTTTGCGCGGCGTGAAAAAGAAACAGCCTTTGACTTATTACTGACGGGTTGTTTATTTATGGGCGGTCTGTTTTTTTTCGGTTTGTTTTTATTTGGTAAGCACGATAAAGTTATCCTGTACTTTTCGTTGTTCTGTATTGTATACAGTTATAGAATATTTGGTACAGGTCTGTATGAACTGCATTATCTATTCCCGCTGATTCCCTGGTCTCTTACTGTTCATTTAGAATATTTAACCTTATTTGCATCAGTTGCATTATTTTCATTATACACATGGTCTTTATATCCAAAGGATTTTCATTTGCAGGTAATGAGAATTATGGTTGGATTAAGTATTTTATTTATTGTGACAACATTAATATTTCCACCAAGGATTTTTACATGGTTAATCAATCCTTTTTTAATTGCTATGTTCATTTTTATAGCCTATGCCTTTTATGTTTATATTATCGCTGCTAAAAAGAAAAGAATTGGTGCTGTGTATGCTTTAGTTAGTACAGGTGTTGGATTGATAATAAATATTTTAATAAATCTTGAATATTTTCAAATTTTAGAACCACAAAAGCTTTTAATATTTATAGGATATGTAACATTTTTCTTTTTACAGTCTTTAATCCTTTCTTTCCGGTTTGCAAATACACTCCAACAAGCTAAAATTGAAGCTGAAAATGCGCTGAAAGCCAAAAGCGAATTTCTTTCAACTATGTCTCATGAAATCAGGACGCCATTAAATGCAGTAATTGGAATGACCTATTTATTGCAGCAAAATGAACCAAGGGAAGACCAGAAAGTAAATTTAAATGCGTTGAGTTTTTCTGCTAATAATTTACTTTTTATTGTAAATGATATTCTGGATTACAATAAAATTGAAGCAGGAAAAGTAAGGTTTGAAAGTGTTGAAATGAATTTAATAGTAATAGCAAAGAATATAATAGCAGGACTAAAGTCATATGCTACAGAAAAAGGTATTCAACTAAAGCTATTTACTGACGAATCTCTTAATAAAACTATTATCGGAGATCCCACCAGGTTCAGCCAGGTAATAAATAATCTTGTACATAATGCCATTAAGTTTACAAGCAATGGCTATGTTAAATTGGAACTATCTGTTGTATCAGAGATAAATAACCAAATAACCGTAAAAGTTTCAATAAAAGATACAGGAATTGGCATTGAACTTGAAAAACAAAAATTAATTTTTGAACAGTTTACTCAGGCAGATTCTTCAATTTCCAGAAATTTTGGTGGTACTGGATTAGGGCTTGCCATCAGTAAAAAATTATTGATGCTTCAAAATACAAGCCTGCATTTAATTAGTGAAGTTGGAAAAGGCTCAGAATTTTATTTTATTCAAACCTTTTCAATTGCGGCTAACCAAAAAAACGAGTTAAGTTTTTCAAAAACAATTAATCTGCCCCAAATAAATTCCAAACCTTTAAAAGGAGTCTCCATATTACTTGTTGAAGACAATGAAATGAATATACTGGTAGCGGAAACCTTTCTGGATGGCTGGGGTGTAAACGTTGATATTGCAAGGAATGGTCAGGAGGCTGTTGATAAGGTTGATGAAAAAAAATATCATTTAATATTAATGGATATAAGTATGCCTGTAATGGATGGGTATACTGCTACTAAAATAATAAGGGCTAAGGGGATAAAAACACCTGTAATTGCGTTAACTGCCAGCCTTGCCTCTGAAGTGGAGTCTCAGACTACAGCGTGTGGATTTAATGATATTATTGTAAAGCCATTTATACCGGAAGAGCTCTATAAAAAAGTTTATTATTATACCGATACTTTCTTTGAATAATATAGTATATTATTTTAATAATCAAAAACTGAAAGTACTAACCATGAGATACATTAAATATTTATTATTTATTTGTTTGTGTTCCGCCTGTGTTATAAAACAAAAAAATGTGCTAATGATTCCCCGGCGTGAAGAGCCTGGAGTAGTAAAATTGTACTTTGATAAAAATGGTAATCTATATCCCACAGATGTTCATGTTACTCCTTATTTTTTCTATCTTGAAAATATTCCCGGAAGAAAAAAAAGATATAGTGATGATTATGCAACCATAGAATCAGCACTTACTAAATATGATTCCATTTCAAAATTTTATGTTAGCCAGAGATATCATCTGCCGGTAACAGACAGTATAAAACTTTTTAAAAGATTACAAGCGCTCCTCAAATCAAACGCTGTTGCTAAAATGGAACAAAGCATGCGGGATAATAACCAGCATCAGTTAATCGTTTTGATTCATGGATTTAATGATCCCACACCGGATGCTTATTATTTTGCACTTAGAAAAAGCATTACTGAATATACTAAAACAAAACCAACGTTTGTAGAAGTATATTGGGATGGATTAAATGCACTGGGTGATTATACCATGCTTCCAGCCATTTGGAAATATTCACAGCATAATGCTGCAAAAGTAGGATTGTCACTCAGGAATGTTTTAAACGCAATAGACACCAATACTCAATTGGTTTTTATAACCCATAGTTTGGGTTCCAGTGTTGCAACAAATGCACTTTTCAACCAAACTAAATGGGATAAAGGATTTAATGAAATATTGAAAGATAAATATCAGTCTGAACAGATTAAAACCCTTCCACAAAAGGCAATTCTATTAGGAATGATTGCTCCAGCCATTTCAGGTGTTGAAACATTCAGGGATGTAAACAATACAGTGCCTAAAGATCAACCTCTGAAACTAAACAGAGTAATAATCGGGTATAATCATTATGATTATGCTGTTACTAAAGGTGGGTTATTTCCGCATTGGTTTGGATCTACTGCATTGGGCGCAGATGCAGATAAAGAGGTTGGTAAAACAATTACAATATTAAACAATAAAAATCCAGATGTAAAATGTGACGCCATCAATTTTTCACTTTCAAAACTAGGGTTAAAGGACATAAAGAAAAACAAACAATACAGACAAACAGATCATAGTATGATTGCCTATCAGAATAATGAACATTTTCCGGATTTTTTGGAACAGGTATTTGGCAAATAATTATTCCTTAACAATACTTAATTCCTTTTTTGTATTGCGGCCAACGGCATAATTCATTTTCAGTTGTTCATAAATGGGTTCAGCCTTTTTAACACCCGATTGAGCAGCAAACCTGGTGTTATGAAAATATGCTTTTGTAATGTTCATCACATCATTTCCAATCTGAAGTTTTACATCTTCCATTTGTTTTTTTATCTTATCAATTTCACATATTAGTTCATTGTACTGATGATAGAGATGCAAATAATTATTGCAATCAGACACTTTTACATAATTAGGAACCGTATCAGGCATTGTTCTCATAAACTTTAATGCAGATTCTACAAAAACATGCTTTTTCTGGTTTAATTTAAACATACTTCTTCTTTGTTCAGGTTTCAGTTTAATATGGTTGGGAAGCATCATTTTAATACCTGAAATATTTTGCATTATAATGGCTACATCAGAAGCGGTAAAGCATTTAATGGAATGCATATTGATTGTTTTTGAAAAGAATTGGATAAGGGGTTATGAACTAGCTTTAAACGAAAAAAATTACAGTTTATTTAAAAAAGAAAAAGAAATAGATTACTAAAATGAAAAACTAGTGGGAAAAAGGTAATTTCGGTTTTAATAAAACCCTACAGCTTGTCAACCAAAATTTCCATTTTCCTGCTTAAATTATTGGGTTGGAAAACAGATATGCACTTCCCCAACCATCTTAAAAAGTATATTGTATTAGTTGCACCCCATACCAGCGGTTGGGATGTATTAATTGGAGTTTTATACCGTTCTGCTCTGGAAATGAAAGGATGTAAATTTTTGGGTAAGGCAGAACTGTTTAAGCCCCCTTTTGGATTTATATTCAAAAAATTGGGGGGTATACCAATAGATCGGGTTAGCCGTCATAATTATGTAGAATTCGTGATTGAACAATTTAATAACCATGAAACGTTTAAATTGGCTCTTTCTCCTGAGGGTACCAGAAAAAAAGCTGAAAAGCTGAAGACAGGCTTTTATTATATGGCCAAAGGGGCAAACATACCTCTGGTGTTAACAGGCATGGACTTTAAATGGAAAACATTAATTGTGTCAGATCCTTTTTATCCAACAGAGAATACAGAGGAAGACCTTAAAAAAGTAATTGAATTTTTTGTACCTATTACAGGAAAAGTACCTGAAAACGGAATGTCACATCTTTTATGAAATTTTGATACTTTTTATTGAGGATTCCATTATTTTTGCACCGCATTGCCCGATAGTATAATGGTAGTACCTCAGATTCTGGTTCTGATTGTCTTGGTTCGAATCCAGGTCGGGTAACATAAAAAGAGATCACTGAAAAGCGATCTCTTTTTTTATATAAAATATTATTTGTTAATTATTAATGAAGTCTTAACTTGCGACGTCTTTAATACAAAAAAGACCCTTCCGTGGAAACGGAACGGCCTCTAACGATTGCTTGCCATATGAAAAATTCTTAAGTCTAATTAGGTTCAGCCTTATTTGACTGAGTTTCGAGCCTTTAATGATTACCTGCCACTAACGATTGCTTTCTATTTCTTTACTTTGGCTCTCAATTACAATGTAAAATTAGCAGTGTTTGAACAACCAATCAAACCAAGTTAGTACTGTTTTTTTTATGTCTAAAGAGCCAAATAAATATTAAAACCCTTATACAGTAAGCGTTTGAGGGCAAAAAACACATCATGTCCAACCGATTTTCCGACATATTATTTCAATTGGTTCATACACTGGAGAAGTCGGAAAAAAGGCATTTTAAGCTGTATATTAAAAGAAGTTCTGCTAAAGAAGACCTGAAAATCATTCAGCTTTTTGATGCTTTAGATAAAATGAGTGAATATGATGAGGCTTTTTTATTAAAAAAGCTTTCCAATATCACCAAATCTCAACTGGCAAATCTTAAAAATCATTTATATAAAGAACTCCTTGCCAGTTTACGATTACTCAAGACTACTGAAAATATTGATTTACAGTTAAGTGAACATTTAGATAATGCCCGATTATTATATAATAAAGGGTTAAAACTTCAAAGCCTGAGAATTTTGGAAAAGGCAAAGGAAATTGCCAAAGCCAATCAGAAATTTAATTTTTTAGTTCAGGCCCTTTCGCTTGAAAAGAAAATAGAAACCCTCCATATTACCAGAAGTTCTGTAGAAAAAACAGAATTAATGGCCAGGGAAGCCATTTTTATTAGTGAACATATTAACCGTGTTACCAGGTATTCTAATCTTGCACTATTGTTATACCGTTGGTATGTAATTAATGGGCATGCCAGAAATGAACTGGATGAAAAAGATATTAAAGCCTATTTTAAAAACCAGCTTCCTGAAAATGTAAATGAAGTGAATGGGTTTTATGAAAAACTTTATTTATATCAAAGCTATTGCTGGTATGCATTTATTCGCCAGGATTTTTTAATGTATTACCGTTATAGCCAGAAATGGATAGATGTATTTGATGAAGAGCCACAAATGCTAGCTGTTGAAACAGGGCACTATGTAAAAGGAATGCATAATTTACTGAATGCGCATTTTGATCTGAGGAATCATCAGAAATTTGATGAAACCTTATTAAAGTTTGAAAATTTTGCAAAAACTGAAACTGCAGCCCAGCACGATAATTTCAGAACACACATTTCAATCTATATCAATACAGCAAAGATAAACAGGCATTTAATGAGGGGCTCTTTCAAAGAAGGGGTTGAACAGATTCCTCATTTTGAAGCCAATTTACAGGAATATGCATTGTATGTAGACCGGCACCGTATCTTGGTTTTCAATTACAAATTTGCTATGCTCCATTTTGGAAAAGGTGATTATAAAGCTGCTATTGATTACCTGCAGAAAATTATAAATGGGCCGATGGATTTACGTGCAGATCTTCAAAGCTATGCCAGGGTATTACACCTCATGTCTCATTATGAGCTGGGTAATTTTGATATCATGGAATCCCTAACCAAGTCGGTGTACCGTTTCATGGCCAAAATGAAAAACCTAACTGTAGTGGAAGAAGAAATGTTCAGGTTTATTCGAAATTCTTTTTCTTCTACTCCCCGAAAATTAAAACCAGAGCTTGAAAAGTTCCTTAATAAGATAAAGCACCTGGAGAAAAACAGGTTTGAAACCCGGGCCTTTGCTTATCTGGATATAATTTCGTGGGTGGAAAGTAAAGTATATGAAAAACCAATGAGTGAAGTGATCCATAATAAATACCTGGAAAGTAAACGTGCCAGGCTATAAAATAAATCAACTGATTCTACCCTGTTTACCTGTATTCATAAAAAGCCTAAACCTGTTTTGCGGAACCTACTTAATTTTTAATTGTTTGGTTTTAACTTTAATAAAGTGTAAAGCAGATCCACCCTTATGGTATTTTTGAAATCAGGTGCATTCCTTTTATTCAAATCCAATGAATACTGATGAAAAAGACATACATATTATTAGCTTTCCTTTCTTTATGTATCAGCTGTAAAAAACAGTACAAAAATCCGCATATTCAAATTGAAACTGTGTATGGTGATATAGAACTGGAACTCTATCCAGACAAAGCACCGAAAACTGTTGGTGCTTTCCTGTCTTTTATTGATTCCGGATATTATGACCATAGTAGTTTTTACAGGGTATTAAACGATGATAACCAGCCCATTAATGCACCTAAAACAGAATTGATACAGGGAGGTATCTGGAAAACTAATTATAAAAAAGCAATTCAGATAAAAGGAATAGAACATGAAACTACCCGTCAAACAGGAATATTACACCTGGATGGAACTATTTCTCTGGCAAGATTAGCACCAGGTACCGCTTCTACAGAATTTTTTATCTGTATTGGTGCACAGCCTGGCTTAAATTATGGAGGAGAAAACATGGCAGACGGACAAGGCTATGCAGCTTTTGGAAGGGTAATTAAAGGAATGGCAATTGTGAAGAAAATATATGCTCAGAACGAGGATAACCAGTATTTTGATCCTCCAATTCCAATCCTTAAAATTGAGCGATAATTTCATTATAATAACAATTTGATATCTATAGCAAAATGCAGTTAATTTGTTTATTCTTTTTAAACTACAAATAACCTATTATGAAAAAATTATTATCCCTTGTATTTGCTGCTATAATCGGCTTTACTGCCAAGGCACAAATTGATATTCCTAAAATAGATACCAAAGCTGCAACTAGTGCTCTATCCAGTTTTGTTAAACCACCCGCTATTGGAAATATTGGACAAACAACAGGAGGCATTGTTGGAGAATTAACCAGTAAATTATCTTTACCCGGTACTCAAAAACCAGCACTTACAGATGCAATCGGTGGATTTTTGAAAAGTAAAAGCAGTATTATTGGTTTAGCAGGAACAGATCCTACCAAATACCTGGGTAAATTCAATCCATTACAAAGTGGTTTGTTTGGAAAATTGAAAACTATAATGGGCGCTGCTAAATTTGCGGATTTCTTAAAATTAAAACCTCAGGGAGCTACGGGCTTATTAAGTAATTTATTCTTCTAGTATTTGAAAATGCTATATAAAAAAGAGGCCGTTTAATTAAGCGGCCTCTTTTTTATTGTATCAGTTGATGTTTTAAATTCCAAAATGTAAACTCCTGCCAGCCAGTGTTTCGTAAGGTTTCAGTTTCTTTGTAAAATTCACCCTTCTCATCTTTTTGTCTATTCAATCTATTTTAATTAGATGTTTTAGTCTCCTCCTTTTGCAAAAGAAACAAAGACAAAACTGATGGTTGTTATTAAATTAGGGCAAAGTGCTTTGCTGAAGATGCGGTACAGAAATCCATTGTTGTTTTTCAACAGAAAGAAGTCCGGCACATATTCTGAATTCTAAAGGAAATCCTTAAAAGGAATTGAATCTGAAATAAAGCGAAAATGAGTATTACCAAAGTATTGTTACAACCAATATTCAGCCAAAATAAACCAGTTTTCACCACGTAAACCATGGCTTGTCGTGGGTTTATCATGGCTTTGATATGGGTTTAATGATCATTTGGTAAATGAATGGGCATAATCTTTCCGAATTAAAAGGCTTAGAAAATTTAGATAAAATGAGGTGATGAATTTTGATTTTGCAGCTGCAAAAAAAGTATCAATAAAAGCGGAATGCAAAAATAAATAATCGGTTTAAGTAAAGAATGAAATTATATGAAATCTTCAAAAACACTGTTTCCCTTATCATGTTAATAAAAAGAGATGTGCAAACAGTGGCAGCATCGCGCAGCAAACTTTAACTTGCACCCATGCAGGAGTATTTACAAGGACTAAATGAACCGCAACTGGAAGCGGTAAAGCATATTAATGGCCCTATTATGATCGTAGCCGGGGCCGGAAGTGGCAAAACAAAGGTTTTAACTACCAGGATTGCTCATTTAATGGCAAGCGGTGTAGATTCTTTTAATATACTGGCACTTACTTTTACCAATAAGGCTGCCAAAGAAATGAAGGAACGTATTGAAAGGATTTTGGGTAATAATGAAGCAAGGAATTTATATATCGGAACCTTTCACAGTGTTTTTGCCCGTATTTTAAGGGCAGAAGCCAATAAAATTGGCTATCCCAATAATTTTACCATTTATGATACCGATGATAGTCGCAGTGTTTTAAAAACGGTAATCAATGAACTGAACCTGGATGATAAACATTATAAACCCAGTGTGGTTCATAACCGGATTTCTTCCGCAAAAAATGCATTGGTGGGACCGGGCGAATATGCCACCGACTATTACCTGCAGCAGGAAGATATACGTGCGAACCGACCGGCTATTGCACAGATTTATCAATATTATGCGGCACGCTGTTTTAAAAATGGTGCCATGGATTTTGATGATCTGTTATTGAAAATGTACGAATTATTGAAAACCAATAATGAGGCACTGAGCAAGTACCAGCGGAAATTTAAATATATCCTGATTGATGAGTACCAGGATACCAACCCTGTTCAGTACCAGATTACCAAATTATTGGGTGCCATGCACGAAAATGTTTGTGTAGTGGGGGATGATGCACAAAGTATTTATAGTTTCCGGGGGGCAACCATTGAAAATATTTTACAGTTTCAGAAGGATTATGATGAGGTAAAAGTGGTGAAACTGGAACAGAATTACCGGAGCACACAAAGTATTTTAGGTGTAGCAAATGAAGTGATTAAGAATAATAAAGGGCAATTACCTAAAAACTTATGGACAGAAAATGAAACTGGTGAAAAGATTAAGCTGGTAAGAACCATGACAGATAATGAGGAAGGCAAATTTGTAGCGGATACCATTCAGGAACAAAAATTACGCAATCATTATTATAACAGGGATTTTGCCATTTTGTACCGTACCAATGCCCAATCCAGGTCTTTTGAAGAAGCATTGCGGAGAATGGGCATTGTCTATAAAATTTATGGTGGCATCAGCTTTTATCAAAGAAAAGAAATCAAAGATTTTTTGGGCTACCTGCGCATTATAGTCAATACCAAAGATGAGGAAGCTTTAAAAAGAATTATCAATTTTCCGGCAAGAGGTATTGGAAAGACAACCATGGAAAAATGTGTGATCATTGCAAATGAACAGCAGATTTCTATGTACGAAGTGGTAGAGAGAGCCGGGCAGTTTGGTTTTAAAGCCGGTACACTGGAAGCACTTCAGAATTTTATTACAATGATTAAATATTTCCAGAGCATGCTGGAAAAGAATAATGCTTATGATGTGGCTCTACAGGTTGGTAAGCATACGAATATCGTAAAAGAGTTGTTTAATGATAAAACAACAGAAGGACTGGCAAAATATGAAAATATTCAGGAATTACTGAATTCTATAAAGGAATGGACAGAAAGCCCGGATACGGAAGATGGCGAAGTAATCGGAACAAAATCTTTGGGAAGCTACCTGCAGCAGATTACTTTATTAACAGATGCAGATAATGAAAAAGAAGACAGTGATTCTGTAAAGCTGATGACCATACACGCAGCAAAGGGTTTGGAATTTGGATGTGTTTTTGTAGGTGGGGTGGAAGAAACCTTGTTTCCCAATGCCATGGCCATTAATACCAGGGAAGAACTGGAAGAAGAACGCAGGTTATTTTATGTAGCGGTTACCAGGGCAAAACAAAGACTTTGGCTAACTTATGCAAATGCACGCTACAGGTTTGGAAATTTAGTACAAAATGAGCCCAGCAGGTTCTTAACAGAAATGCCGGAAGAATATTTAGACAGGGCATATGCCGGTGGAGGTGCCAGGAATACGCAGGGAAGTATGGGAACTGCTTTTGAAAGAATGAATCGAACAGCAGGTTACGGGGAATATAATGACATAAAACAAGCAGAAAAAAGATATGGCCCGGCACCCGGTAAACAGGCAGGCCCGGCAAGTAAAGCTGGAGGCGATAAAAAGCCATCTTATCTAACACCTGTAAATCGCCAGCCAGCACCGGTTAATCATATTCCCTCAGTGGATTTCGAAGCGAGTGATACCAGTAATTTAGAACAGGGGCAAAGAGTAGAACACCAGAAATTTGGCTTTGGGGAAGTGATACAGTTAGAAGGGTCTGCACATAATCCAATTGCTACTATTCGCTTTGATAAAAACGGAGAAAAGAAAATAATGCTGAATTATGCTAAACTTCGGGTGTTGTAGTTACCTGTTGTTAAAGTGGAAGTGAGTTACAAAATACCCTATTCCTCTCCTGTGGATGGATGAAAGAAAATACAGTTTTTAAGATTCATCAATCTTTTTTATAAGCCCCCAGTTTAAAAAAGCCGGCATAAGAAAGCTTTTACAATATGGGATCAGAACATATTGAAAGTATCTATTCCGGCTATTTTATTTATTTAAAAATACAAACCTCCTATTGTTATAATATCCTTATAAATAGATTTTATCTATTGCTTATAGAAAGATACAATGTTTCTCTATCATTCAAAACCTGCAGTTTTGCACCTCAATCAACAGGCAACAAATCAATAGTTAACCTTTATTATTTCAAATAAATTAATTATTAAAAACAAATCAAGTTATGAGCAATCGTGTTTTATCCGTAGGAAGTGTATTCCCTTCTTTTAAAAAGAAAGCAGTAGTATCTATTGAAAAAGGTAAAGAATTTATTGAGTTAACCAATGAATATGCCAGTGCAGATGGAAAATGGACAGTATTATTCTGGTGGCCAAAAGATTTCACATTTGTATGCCCAACAGAAATAGCAGAATTCAATAAAAGAACCCATGATTTTAAAGACCGTGATGCGGTATTAATTGGTGCATCTACAGATTCTGAATTTGTACATGCAGCCTGGAGAAGAGATCATGCTGATTTGAGAGACCTGAAATTCCCAATGCTGGCAGATACCTCCAAATCTTTAGCTGAAGAACTGGGCATACTGGATGCAGAAGAAAAAATTGCCTACCGTGCAACTTTTATCATTGATCCTCAGGGAATTATACGTTGGGTAAGTGTATATGATTTAAATGTGGGCCGTAATGTTCAGGAAGTAATCCGCGTATTGGATGCTTTACAAACAGATGAACTTTGCCCTTGTAACTGGAATAAAGGACAGGAAACCTTAACCGCACAATTAAACTAAACAATCAGGGGTTGACCTTAAAGCATAGCCCTCTCAGGCAGGTGATTGAGGCGAAATACTATTTATGCGATTTCTGAACTCTCATCTATCTTTTAGGTCAGCCCTTTAAAATCAGCAAAAATGACAGCGATAGAAAATGAAACCTTTGCCAACCTGCTGGCAGACCTTACATTAAATGAATACCAGCCCTCCGCAAATGCTGAGGCTTTGTTGAATACAGACTCCCGTTATATTAAAGACCTGAAGATTAATGTGGGCAATGTGCTGAATAATACACAGTATATAAACAGGAAAGAGGCTTTATTACTGGCATTAAGTGTTGCCGTAAATGAGAAATTTGATATACTGAAAGAAAGTTTCAGCAGTCTGGCTAAAGAAGCCGGTGCCACAGCTGCAGAAATTGCAGAAATTATTGCCTGCACTTCCTTATTAAATGTAAACAATGTGTTTTACCGGTTCCGCCATTTTGTAAAAAAAGACAGCTACAATAATATGCCCGCAGGCATTAAAATGAATATTATGATGAACCCGGTGCTGGGAAAGGAGTTTTTTGAACTGGTAAGCCTGGTAGTATCTTCTTTAAATGGTTGTGAAATGTGTGTAGCTTCACATGAACAATCAGTATTACACAACGGAGGATCTGAGCAGCGGATATTTGAAGCAGTTAAATTAGGTGCGGTTATCAGGGGCTTAATTACTGTTTTGGCTTAAAAAAGCACCATCAGGCTTCTTTCGATTAACGAAAAATAGTCAACCTTTATATTTCATCAATTACGTGGACTTAATATTTGTGTATTTTTGTATTGCTGAAAATTTAGAGTTATGATAAAAACAGGAAATACCATCATTTCAATTTATACTGAAATGACCCCTAATCCGGATACAATGAAATTTGTTGCCAACAAATTATTATATCCAGGTAAGAGCATTGATATCCAGGATGAAGCTTTGGCTATTGCTTCTCCCCTGGCAAAAGAATTATTTAGTTTTCCATTTATAAAGTGTGTATTCATTGCAAGCAATTTTGTAACACTTACCAAAACCAGTGACCTGGAAGACTGGCAGGATGTGATACCCACTATTAAACAATTTCTGAAAGAATACCTGGAAAATGGTGGTGTGGTAGTAAATGAAGAAGAAGCACTTAAGTTAAAACAACAGGCAACCAATACCGTATCTGTGGATGATGATGATGTGGTAAAGAGAGTAAAGGAATTACTGGAAAATTATGTAAAGCCTGCTGTAGAAATGGATGGTGGAGCTATACAGTTTAAAAGTTACAATGAAGGGGTAGTGAATTTAATGTTGCAGGGAAGCTGCAGCGGATGCCCTTCTTCCATGATTACTTTAAAAGCAGGAATAGAAGGAATGATGAAAAGAATGATTCCTGAAGTAAAAGAAGTAGTAGCTGAAGCAGAATAGTAAGTTGTTTTTAAAATAGTAGTTGATAAAAGTCCCGCTTAATGCGGGACTTTTGTATTTTGTACATAAAACCTATTCATGAAAATACTGTTTCTATTTTTTCCCCTCTTTTCCCTGGCCAGTCTAACAGCTCAGCAAACCTTCTATACAGTTAATAAAGACAGTACTGCTTTTCATTTAACGGTACAGGGAGCTTCGCACTTGGCTTCTTTACCATTAAAATGTATTGAACAGGAATACCCCAATAAAATAAACCATACTGCTATTAGCGATAGTGATCAGATCATTACACCCATCAAAATGCATCCGTCTTTTTATGGATGCTTTGACTGGCATAGCAGTGTACACGGTCATTGGATGTTGGTTAGATTATTAAAAGAGTATCCGGATTTGCCGGAAGCACAGAAAATCAGATCATTACTATCGAGAACCTTATCTCCTCAAAACATTGCAGTGGAAGTAAATTATTTTAATACACCTCTAACTAAGAGCTTTGAAAGAACCTATGGCTGGGCCTGGTTATTAAAACTGCAGCAGGAATTAAATACCTGGAACGACCCCGATGCTATACAATGGAAAAAATCCCTGTCACCTTTATGTGATAGTATTGTAAAAATATGGCTGCAGTTTTTACCTAAACAAACCTACCCCAACAGAACTGGAGTGCATCCCAATACAGCATTCGGATTGGTATTTGCACTGGATTATGCCAAATCAGTTCATAATATCACTTTTGAAAATGCAATTATAGCCGCTGCTAAAAAGATTTACGGAAATGATAAAAATGCCCCTGCAAGATGGGAACCTGATGGTACTGATTTTTTATCTCCATCTCTGGAAGAAGCAGATTTAATGCGCAGGGTGTATAATAAACAGGATTTTCTGACCTGGTTTAATGGTTTTATTGGAACAGAGGGATTACATCATTTAACCATTTTACCAGTAGTATCAGACAGAAATGACATGCAAATTGTACATTTGGATGGTTTATGTTTTAGCAGAAGCTGGTGTTTAAAAGGAATTGCCTCTGTATTACCTAAGCAGGATGTACGCAGAAAACTTTTGGTCAATGCTGCTATAAAACATCTGAAAGCCAGTTTGCCCAATGTGGCATCAGGTAGTTATGGCGGTGAACACTGGCTGGCCAGTTTTGCTGTTTATGCTTTAATAAATGAATAATATGATTAAGTACTTAATTTTTATTGCAGATACAACTGGTAAAATGAAAGGCTATAATATGGGCAAAGAGTTTGGCGACTGGATACCATTTATTGTTTTTGCAACTATTGCAACTATTATACTGGTTAAAAAGAGAAAGAGCTGAATGTACCTGTAATATTTTTTCCAAATAGAAGTATGAGCGCAGCGCAGAATGTTATTTGAAAAATATAATTCAGTTCATCTTAATTCTTATAAAAAAAGGGATAATTACAATTTGGATTTTGTTTAAAGATTAAAGTCAGAATTTACATTAAAAGAGGCTGTCCATATATTTGGGACAGCCTCTTTTGTTTCAGAAAACTTATAGAGAAACCTGTGATCATTTAAACGATTCCCGGGCTCTTCTTCTTATTTTTAAGATAGCCTCTTTCTTATAGTTTGAGAAAAAGCCTTATCCTTTATAGTTACTGCTTTTACAATAAAGTAGCAGTAGTAGAAATTGCTGTTTTCAGTAACAGACTGATTGGACAATTCTTTTCGGCTTCTTCTACACTGGCTTCAAATACTTCCGGAGTTATACCAGGTATTTTTGCTGATAATATTAAATGAGATTTTGTAACACTTCCATTTTCAAAAGTGATCTCACATTTAGTTTCCAGAGATTCTGGTGTAAAACCGGCAGCACCTAATACAAAACTGAGTTTCATTGTAAAACAGCCTGCATGGGCTGCAGCAATCAGTTCTTCAGGGTTAGTTCCAATCCCATTTTCAAAGCGGGAGTTAAAGGAATACTGTGTTTTATTCAATACAGTGCTTTGAGTGGTAAGATGGCCATTGCCTTCTTTACCGGAGCCGTTCCATACGGCAGTTGCATTACGGATCATAATATTTGATTTAGAATAGGCAAGTTAAAAACAATTGAGCCACTATCTTTGATTATTCTATTAAATTTCACATTTCATAAGCATGACTGAATTTTGGCATCAACTGATAAACGGGTTAAAAGATACCACCTGGCTGGAATTTATTGCTGTTTTTTCAGGAATTGCCAGTGTATGGTACAGCAAAAAAGAAAATATATTAGTGTACCCTGTAGGGTTACTGAATACAGTAATCTATATCTATATCAGTGTAAAGGGTCGTTTATTTGGAGAAGCAAGCGTTAATTTTTATTATACTGTGATGAGTATTTATGGCTGGATTTTATGGAGCCGGAAAGACACAGTTAAACACGAAGTGGTATTGCATATTACCTACAGCTCCGGTAAAGAATGGGTTCAGCAAATGCTGTTTTTTATAAGTTTTTATATTGTCATCTATTTCTCATTAACCTGGTTAAAACAGGCATTTGCACCGGAAGCCATACCCTGGGCAGATGCTTTTGCCAGTGCAACAGCTTATACAGGTATGTGGTTAATGGCAAAGAAGAAAATTGAAAGCTGGATCTGGTGGATTGCTACCAATATGGCCAGTATTCCGCTTTACTTTATAAAAGGCTATGTTTTTACCAGTGTACAATTTTTAGTATTGCTGGTATTGGCTGTTGCAGGGCTGGCAGAATGGATTAAAAAAGAAAAAACAAAACCTATAACACATTGATGCTGTATAATTACTGCCAAAAAATATTTTAATTTACTAAACAATGCAATAATTTTAACCAAACAACCAATCCCCAATCTGTGTGCATTATTTACACCCTTATATAAGAGCTGGTATATTATTGCATTTGGTTACTATAATGGAAGCCATTCTGTTGTATATATTATTTAATAAATTAAATGGATGGTGGTTATTCAATTATCCGGTTCTTAAAATGGTCATTTTTATTGTTTTTTGCACCATGCCCATGTTTCCGCAGTTTGATGCATATTCCAGATATCAGAATTATAAAGAACTGGTGGACTTGTTTTATTTTAATGGCTTTGACAGGCGACTGGTGAAGCCCTTTATAAAATCCCGTTGCCAGCGGGATGCTGTGATGGCTGCAGCAGTTGATTTGGGATTTGAACGTAAATGCCGGATATATTTTCAAAAGAAAGGATACCGCTGGTACCATTTCTTTCCGGATATTTTGTTTTCTAATCCCGGGTATTTATGTTGCACCCAGTTTTGGTCTACTACTTTTTTTACAAAAAAGTATATATCCAAAGTCAATAAAAAAATGGTAAGGCAATTCAGAATTCAAAACCTTACTCCATTGCTTGCTGCATGAAACTTGTTTATTTTACAGTTCATTTTAAAAAAAGTAAACGCTGAAAAAAATTGTCATTATA
>Ga0364880_10065_pt1 | contig 67230 bp, 55 predicted proteins | sample ExccelJu500001D3_5_FD_206927 | JGI IMG/M metagenome (GOLD analysis project Ga0364880, IMG submission 206927) | Enriched cells from Trout Bog Lake Hypolimnion, Wisconsin, USA - BchlTB.July30.5000.01.D3 | ecosystem: Environmental > Aquatic > Freshwater > Lake > Hypolimnion/Profundal zone | place... | reverse complement strand
ATAAAAATGGGGTACTAGTGTTAAATTAATGTTATTATGATGGAAATATATAAAAAAAATGGGGTATGGTACAATAAAAAGCATAGATTTGCGTCATAAAGATGTTTTTAATAGGGGTAATGATTAAAATAAATTGAAAACACTCTTTTGAGTTATTGCAGTTATTTAAAAAAAGGAATACCTTAATTATTGTTTAATTTAAAATGTTCACTATGAAAAAAGTTACTTTAATCGCAATCGCACTATTTCTTTTAGCCGGATCGTATGTCGGTTCAGCGCAAGATGCAAAAGGTGCTTGGACAACCGGAGCCGATTTTTTCAACCGTTACAACTGGAGAGGGTCTGACCTTGGAAATTCGCCGGTAGTGCAGCCAACTATAAAATATGTTAGTGGGGGATTTACTGGTGGCGCATGGGGTAGTTATTCGTTGTCTAATAATACAACCGCTACAGAGGCTGATCTATTCCTGACTTATGCTTTCAAAGGTGGGTTTTCGCTGACTGCAACTGATTATTATTTCCCTTCTGAACCGGGAAGCGTGGGTCACTATTTTAATTACAATGCGAAAAAGTATCAGTTCTTTGAAATTTCCCCAAGCTACACGGTTGGAAAGTTCAGCATTACCGGGAATTATTTCTTCGCCAATGCCAACAATGATATTTATGTTGAAGCTGCTTATGCTTTTAAAACGGTTAATTTTTTCCTGGGGGGCGGAAATCAGATGTATACAACCGATACAAATTTTAACATCTGTAATATTGGGATATCTACCTCTAAAAATGTGGTGATCTCGGATAAATTCACATTGCCTCTTACCGGGAAAGTGATTCTGAACCCTGAAAAACAACAGATCTTCTTTGTTTTTGGATTTACGATATAATCAGTTGATTTTCCAAATAACGAGATATAATTAATCGAAAAATAAAAAGAAGCTGTCTTTTCAATTTATATTATTTAATTTAAAAAATGTAGTATGGATTCAACAACATTTACGCCCCACAGGGGTCAGTTTTTAGCTCGTCTGAGCGATAACATGTCTAAACCCAAAAACTGGAAACTGGGTTTTACAATCTTAGCAGGGAAAATGATCGGTCTGTTACTGGTCCTTATAGCAATGATGATGATTCCCGGAATATTCGGAACATCAGCAATGGCAGCGGATACTTATACTCCGCATGAAACCTCATTAATTAACAGTTTAAATACCGTTTGGACCTTGGTCGCCGCATTCCTGGTTTTCGGTATGCAGGCTGGTTTTGTAATGCTGGAGGCAGGCTTTGCCAGGAAACGCGAAACTGTCAATATATTGGTTGAGTGTGTTTTAGATACTGCGATTTGTGGTATTTCATTCTATGCTATCGGTTATGCATTCATGTTTAGTCATGGAAATGGATTTATTGGTTACCATTGGTTTTTCCTACAGGGTGCTCCCGATACATACGAAGCTACGGGTGTGGCTCTATTAGCCCACTGGATTTTCCAGTTTGCTTTTGCAGATACGGCCTCTACGATTACCTCTGGTGCTATGATCGGCCGTACAAGTTTCCGCGGTGATATTATTTACAGCATCGGAGTAACCGCTTTTATTTATCCGATTATCGGACATTGGGCATGGGGTCCTGACGGATTCCTGGCCACAATGGGTAGTGCTGATATGTTCTTAACTTCTCTTGGACAGCCGTTCCGTGATTTCGCCGGTTCAACTGTAGTTCATACCATTGGAGGTGTCGTTTCATTGGCCGGAGCAATTGTTTTGGGTCCCCGGATTGGAAGGGTCTTTTTAAGGGATGACAAGCAAAGGGGGGGATTACCCGCAGCACATAGTTTGCCTTTGGCAACTATTGGTGCCTTCCTGTTATGGTTTGGCTGGTACGGCTTTAACCCGGGGAGTACACTTTCAGCTATGGACTTTCAAGGTATTGGCCGTATAGCTGCAAATACAACTCTTGCTGCCTGTGCCGGATCGCTCGCCGCGATGTTTCTTGCCCTCAAAGTTGGTCCTTTCAAAGGGAAATTTGATACAGGATTTGCCTTAAACGGCATGTTGGCTGGATTAGTTGCAATTACTTGTCCATGTTACTGGGTTTCCCCATTTGGATCAATAATCATTGGACTTGTTGCTGGTGCAGTAGTATTTGGCGGTGTGTATCTGCTTGAATTTCTACGGATTGATGATCCGGTAGGTGCAGTTTCAGTCCACGGGCTTGCCGGAATCTGGGGTACTTTGTCCCTTGGTTTGTTCGCTTCCGGCCAATTCGGAGCTTCTACTCCAACAGGTAGTGACGTCTCTTCTCTAGTAACCGGTCTCTTTTATGGAGGTGGATGGAGTGTGCTGGGAGCACAGGCTATTGGGAGTTTCATTATTACTGTAGCAACATTTGCAATTTCCATGCTTTTAATGTATGCAGTTATGAAATTGCCTTATCCTTTTAAACTTCGTGTTGAAGCCCACGGTGAAACCGGTCCTGGTGGTATCGATGTCTTCGAACATGGTGCAGAAGCATACCATAACTAGAAATAACATCAGACTAAGTTTTTTCGTATTTTTGAATAAACAATCACATTAAAATATATTGAAATGAAAAAGATCGAAGCAATCATACGGGTATCCAAATTCCAGGAGGTAAAGGAGGCTTTACATGCAATTGATATTGATTTCTTTTCCTATTATGACACAATCGGTGTCGGAAATGAGAAGAAAAGAAAAGGTTCTTACCGGGGGACTTCCGATGACACTGAATTTATTTCCCGCAGAACCCTCACAATCGTTGTGCGCGATATTAATCTTAAGAAAACGGTAGACTGCCTTTTGAAAAGTGCCTGGACCGGTGAAATCGGAGACGGGAAGATTTTTGTCTCTTCAGTTGATGAATCTTACAGAATCCGTACAGGAGAATCCGGTGACGATTCTATGTATAATAAAGATTAATTTTAATTTAGATTTTTTATATTGTTTACATGAATTAGGCGTTGAACTTCAGATTAATCGATTCTCTCCTTTAAATTAATTTGGATTTCAAACAGGGTGTCTCAATGATTGAGGCACCCTTTTTTCGGTTTTACTAAAATCTGGAATTTTGGGATTATTTTAGAATGCTAAGGATCAAATATGAGATATTTGAAGTATATACCCCCTAAAATATTTGATTTAATGTTAAATATTTATGTTTTTATGTGGTAATACCCTTGGATATTTAGTGGAATCAATTTTATTTGTATTTTCGCACCGATTTTAAATAATAGTTTAATTCAACTTTAAAACTATTATTCCCCCTTTTTTATAAATACAAATTTTATTGATATGAAAAAAATTGAAGCGATTGTCCGGAAATCGAGATTTGAAGAGGTGCGCGAAGCATTACATGCCGCTGATATTGACTTCCTCTCCTGGTGGGAAGTAAAAGGACAGGGGACTGCCAAACAGGGACTTATTTTCAGAGGGATTGCGTACGATGTAAATTCGGTCGCCCGAATTTTTATCTCTTTTGTTGTGCGTGACATAAATTTTGAGAAATCGATTAACGCCATTCTTAAATCTGCCTATACCGGTGAAAGTGGCGACGGACGGATTTTTGTAACCCAAATCGAACAGTCTATTCGGATCAGAACAGGTGATAAGGGGGATGAATCCCTATATGATATTAAGTAGTTTGAAAATTAAATTGCATTTTATGAAAAACAAATATTTCATTTATTTCAGTTTCCTGATCGGTTGCCTTATTATTTTACCTCTCTCTACATTCGCCCAGTCAGTTGCATCTGCTGCTCCGGCAGCAGCCGTTATAGCACCTGTACCTTTTATCAGCGCTGGGAATACAGCGTGGATGATTGTTGCAACAGCCTTGGTTATGTTAATGACTATCCCGGGACTTGCACTTTTTTACGGTGGATTGGTTCGGAATAAAAATATTCTGAATGTTCTGATGCAGTGTTTTATCCTCATGGCTGTAATAAGTCTTGAATGGGTGACTTTTGGCTATAGCAATGCATTTGGTTCATCTTCAGGGCTTTTAGCCCCGTATATTGGCGGGTTTGACTGGGCTTTCCTGAAAGGGATACATACCACAGACGTTAGTCCGTATTATATTTCTCAGGCTACTGAGCGTATACCACATATTGTTTTTATTATGTTCCAGTGTATGTTTGCCGTGATTACACCGGCACTGATTATTGGAGCCTTTGCCGAACGGATGAAATTCCGCGGATTCCTGATTTTCTCATTGTTGTGGGCTGTCTTTGTTTATAATCCTGTGGCCCATTGGGTATGGTCGGCCGATGGCTGGCTGGCTAAGCTTGGAGCTCTTGATTTTGCAGGAGGGACGGTTGTTCATATCAATGCAGGTATTGCAGCGTTAGTAACTGCGATCATGCTTGGGAAACGAAAATTACCTAAGGGTCAGCATATTACGCCACCTCACAATATTCCTTTTGTGGTTATTGGTGCGGCCTTACTCTGGTTTGGCTGGTTCGGCTTTAACGCTGGAAGTGGATTGGCAGCTGATGGTCTTGCAGCCAATGCATTTCTGGTGACTCATATCGCCGCTGCTGCCGCTGCACTTTCCTGGGTATTACTTGACTGGTTTAGCAATAAAAAACCTACCATCGTAGGCATTTCGACGGGTGCTGTTGCCGGTCTTGTTGCAATTACCCCTGCGGCCGGATTTGTTGATGTGAGCGGAGCTATAATCATTGGATTATTGGTCTCTGTAATGTGCTTCTTCATGGTCAGTGTGGTTAAGCGAAAACTTGGTTATGATGATTCTCTGGATGCTTTCGGGGTACATGGAATCGGCGGAATCTGGGGAGCTATAGCTACCGGTCTTTTTGCTACCCCGATGATACAGTCAGCCTACAGCGGAGCATTTTATGGAAATCCAAAACAACTTGGTATTCAATTAATTGCAATTGTTGTTACATTGGTTTATTCCGGTGTGCTTACGGCCGTGATTTTTAAAATCGTAGAGAAAACATTGGGAATCCGGGCCAACGATGAGGAAGAGATTTTAGGTCTTGATCTTACCCAGCACGATGAAATTGCCTATAATGAGGCTGATTAATCCTCCATATTTCTATTTTTCGAAAGAGCCGGAATTTTCCGGCTCTTTTTAATTTCAATTAGCTTTTGACTTAGTAGTTTTTTGACCACTTTAGATTGAATATTCGCCTTTGGATAAAAGGAATATTTTAATTTGTTATTTTTCCCCCTTTGTCAGTTTTCATTTAATTCACCAACTAAATTAAATAATAATGCAATCTACTAAACTCAATCCGGGGTGGCGAACCGGAACCATTTTTTTAGTCGGAATTTCGCTTTCGATTGGCTGGGGAATCCGGGGTAATTTTGGTCATGAATATGGGGCCGAATTTGCAGGATGCCTTGCTGCAATCGCCGTGGCAATCTTATCGGGGAGAGAGGACTGGCGTAACAGGATCCCCTATTTTGCTTTTTTTGGGGCACTTGGATGGGGATTCGGTGCTTCGCAATCTTATATGCAGGTAATCGCCTATACCGATAGCGGACACACCATCTCGCAATGGTATGGTTACATGGCCCTCTTTTTTATTGGATTCATGTGGGCCGGACTGGGTGGGGCAGGGACTGCATTTGCAGCAGTTGCCCCCAGAGACCGATTGGTAAATATTTTTAAACCATTTATGTTTATCATAGGGGCATCAGTATTATTAACCTTGATTGAAGATCCAATTGCCAAATGGCTCCAGCCCGGTGCTGGATTTGATGACACCTGGTCGCGTCATAAGAATCCATTGTATTGGTTTGATACCTATTACCTTCATGCATTTTTTGGACTTCTCGGAGCTGGAGTTTATGACCTTTATCAACGTCGTGGTGTCCGTGACCGGATTCTTCTTCCACTTTTTGCTTCAGGCGGTGCACTTGGCGGATGGGTTATTCAGCTTTTGCTTGAGGCTGGTGGACTTGACAAAATTTTGGCTTCAGCTCTAACCTATCCTCAGGGTGACCCGACCTATTTGAATCCGATTACAGGCAAGGCAGCCTTTGAAGCCACAAATTTTCTGAATAACTGGCCTCAGTGGTTTGGTGACTATCCTCAGCATATTGGCTGGATTTTAGGATTGGTTCTGGGAGTAACCTTGTATTTTATCCTCTATGGTAAATTCAGAAACGGTTCCTCCCTGTTTGTTTATATTTGTATGGGATGGCTCATCTCATTTTTAGCTTTACCTGTATTGGCGGGAAACTTGTTTGCCCAATACGGAGGGGTGAGGATGACGCCTCCGCGCTCAGACGATTGGGCTGGTATTTTAGGTGTTTTTATTGGTACAAGTATCTGGATGTGGCGGAATAAACTCAAACCGGTAGCCGTTGCCTCATTGATCAGTGGGATTATGGGTGGTCTCGGTTTTGCCGGAATTCAATGGATTAAACAGATAATGTTATCATTTGGAAGCCCAAGGATTTTAGCGTATAAGGGGATTCTTCAGGGAACAGATGCCTTTAATTCGATTACTTCAACCTGGGCACGATGGCAAGGTCAAAACTGGCACAGCTTTCTGGAACAAAGTTACGGATTTGTTAATGGGATAGCAATTGCAATAGCTCTGGCGTTTATCGCTTCACGGGTTAAAATCCATCCTGCGGAGGAGGAATCTGCGGAAATTTCAAAATGGAGATGGACCAGGGCCTTTTCTGTTCTGTTGATTTTGTTTGGTTTAACCTATTTGAATGTTGTTAAAAACGTGGAGGTTTGGAGCAGTCAGCTGAATCCGACTGTCTGGACTCAAACTATTACCCATGCCAATGGTTTAAAAGAGGTGGCTCCGGCACTATGGGATTTCCCTTATATCGGAAGATTACCCGGTATCGATTTCCTGAATATGACTCCATATTCCTGGTTTACATTTACTTGGGGATTACTGACGATAGCCTGTATTATTATTGTGGTACGTCACTACCGGTCACCACTTGCCATTATTCCAAAAAGTTCATTGGCCAAAGGGCAGCTGATATTTCTTATCCTGCTTTGGATTATGGTGATTGCTAATTTTGAACGGGCACTGACCGGATGGCATCCAAGCAGGCTGCTTACCGAATGGGTGATCATCCTGAACGCCATCATTGCCACGGTTCTCGTCCTTTTATTACCGCGCGATCAGGAAACTGTTGTGATCATTGAAGAAAAGAATTACAAACCCATTTACAGACGTTTATGGATCAAGGCAATTGCTGCACTGGTGCTTTCGAGCATATTGTTTCTGGTCACCAACCGGATGATTTATCAATATCCTGAATCCAATAAACTAAGTAATGGGGCTCAATCTCATACACGGTTCGGACCGGATGCGAGCTGGCGTACAAAGCCAAATCTCAAAAACGCAGAGGAACACAGGTAACCAGGATCAATCAATAAGCTGAATTATAAGACCTTCAAGGTTTTGAAACCTTGAAGGTCTGTTTTAAAAAGCGATTGCGATTTTACGTTGTAACCTTCAGCAATTATTTCGGGATCTTTCAGGATAGAACTGTTCCAGTCAACTACCAACACCTTTTTCTCACCTGGAAGTAAGGTGAAATAGCCGTCTGAGAAATTGGCCGGAAGAATAATTTTACCATTAACCGGATTCCGAAGATTGAACTTCAGTCCAATTGAGGCAGATTCGGATGGATTGGTAACTACGAACGTTATTTTGCCGCTATGTTGTTTAATAATTTTAGCTGACAAATGGACATCCTTCAGATTATTAAACTCATTGAAACTACCGTCAGTGTCGCTGCTCTTCCAGTATTCATTCCGGGAAAGTAATTTATCCCCTTCAGCAAGGCTTAAACGAAGCAGATAAACAGATGGCAAAGTTTCAGGAAGCTCTGCAGTGAAACATTCAGTTAGCTGATTGGCAGGAACATCAGTTTTAATCGATTTTTTGAAAATTCTTCTCCCTTTTAAATCAAACAATTCAACCTGAACAAATAAATTCTTGTAATACTTCAGAGTTGTGTTGATCGCCACCACTTTATTATTATTCAGATTTAGTTGAATATGAATCGGCTCACAGGCTTTTTTCGAGCCGAAGAAAGATCCGAAGGTTTCGTAATCCCATGAGTAGGTTTGCCAGACCATGCTGGGCCAGGCAGGATGGCTCATCCAAATCAGCATCCCGCTTGCCTTATTCCACATCTTGCTGTTCCAGCTTTCAAACATTACCCGGTGGCTGTCATAATTGATCATCTGAGCCTTTTTGCAGAAGTCATCGAGGTTTTCGCTTTTCCCGTATTTGGTCTCAATGGCTTTCATGTAATCTTTTTGTCCGGCATGCAAATCATGGTAATACCATGTATCGCTGATTGGCCATTGATCCTCCACTGGTATAAATGAACGAATAGTTGTAGCAGTTGGTACTGAAGGTGTCCCCAGTTCTGTTGAAAAACCCTCTGCAATTTTAGTGTAATATTCCGAAGGATCGGTTTTGTAGTTCCATGGTCCACTCGGCCGGAGGTTGAGGTTTCGGGAGTTGGGCTGGTAGAGGCGGGTACCATCTTCAGTGGCAATGAGTGTCTGTAACTGAGGCTCAATCTGTGCCGGAGCATAACCTTCATTACGCGGACACCATATGGCTATGGAAGGATGGTTTCTGAACCGCTTGATAACCTCAGTTGCATTGGCCATAAATAGTGCGTTATCATTGACATTCAGGTTATAACCTTCTGTCGAGAGCCAAAAATCGTTCCAAACAAGCATCCCGTATTCATCACAAAGCTCATAAAAAGTTTCCTCCGTACTTTCGCCGGTCCAGTTTCGGATCATGTTGAAATTAGCGTCATGATGAAGCCGAAAATAGGGTTCAATTTTTTCGCGTGATCCTCTTTTCATCCCGTCGTCCATTCCCCAGTTGCCCCCTTTGCAGAAAATCGGAATCCCGTTTACTTTAATTGTTAAAAAAGGATTGTCTCTTTTCTCCCCAATTGATGGGAGGAAGGATGGATCAACAGAATCAGTTAATTTTGGGAGGAAGGTTCCATTTCCAAGGTCCAATCTGTCTGTATTGTTAAATATAACCTTACCAGCAGCTTTTATGGGATTAAATTCGACCCGGCAGATTGTTTTTTCGGGTCGGGCAACACCCAGTTCATAGGAAAGTTCACGTACACCAAAACGCACATCAGACTGATCCGAGATGGTTCCGTTTTCATTCGTCACCAGTAATTTCAGCTTGTACAATTCAGGATGACCATAGCCATTCGGCCACCATAAGCGCGGATCTTTCAGATTCAGCTGAGGAAATTCAGCCGGAGAAAAGGTTATCTTCCTATACTCATAAGGTCTCAATTCTATTGTATTGTTGAATTCCAGATTTTCAATCCTTCCGGTAACCGTTATTTTTTGAGCTGTATTTGAATTATTCCTGATTCCTGCTTTTACAGTAATGGCCACAATGGTGGTGTCAGGCAATGGCAGATCAGTAATGACCTGTGGATCTGAAATCGTTACCCCATCGGTTAACCGTACTCTCACATCCTGCCAGATTCCTATATTCCGGTCGCGTATTCCCGGAACCCAGTCCCACCCTTCGGAGGAAATGAAGGTTGGTCCGTCAAGGCATAGCTGGCCGCCATTGGGACCCTGGCCGGCACCTGAAGATTCTTCATGCGGAATACCCGGATTATTTGGCGGATAAATATGAACTGCCAGGATATTCTTTTCCTGAATGTTGATAATTTTAGTTACTTCGAATTCACCACGTTGAAACGCTCCGGAAATATGCCCGATCAGTTTGCCATTCAGCCAAATATCTGCTTTGTAATTAATACCGTTGAACACTAGCCAGATTTTTTTTCCGGTGCTTTTTTCAGGAAGTTTAACCTGCAAACGGTACCACCATTCCATTCTGCAAAGCGAATCAGGAATATGCAGATTGTTTAATCCGAAATAGGGGTCGGGATAGACTCCCTGATCTACCAGGGTAGTTAAAACAGTTCCGGGAACTATGGCATTATACCATTCGGAAGTATTGAATTCCGGGTTAAACAAAGATTGTCCGGAGGCTATGACCTGATCGGCATCGGCCATTTCCCAACCCGTCGAAAGCAAGTATTCATTTCCGGCAATTTTTTGCATTGTTGCAGGAATTATCAGTTTAGCTTTCCTGGTTGGTAATTGTGATTTGGCTGTCGATATAGGGAGGGTAGCCGGATCTTGTGGTTGGTTGAGCCCGAAATTCAGTTTGCTTTGTGAAAATGTGGAGAGACTTGCCAGGAGCAGCAGTAAAGATAAGAAAAATCCTCGGTACAGTTTATTGTTGACAATTTTACCCAAGGGATAGCTATTCATAGTTTGCACATTTTTATCAGGAAAGATTGAAATGTTTTCTCCTTTATTTATTTTCTCCCCGACTTTTACTAAAGATGGCCTGAATTCGGTTCATATCGAATTTTGAGGAACGGTCATAGAAATAGATCCCGTTTTGCTCCTGCTCGACATCTGTAAGCTGTGTATAACAAAAGCCCCATACGCTCTTTGATCCAAGAATTGCATTTACTTGCCCTTCCAGTCGGGTATAAAATTCTTCAAGGTCTTTTGGGGACTCACCGTAACCCCATGAATTCTGATGACTTTTAGCTTTCAGTACAGCGGCGCAGCTAATCCCGCCGAATTCATCAATTAAATAGGGCTGACCTGAATATTTTGAAAACGGTGTTTTGCGATAATTGGTAAACATCTCACCATTTTTATCCGGAGTCAGAATTTCTGACAATTGTGCAGGATTTTGTTCGTAATTGTGGACACTCCAAATGTCAGTAACAACATGACTATCCCCACTGGCATCATTGATCGGTCGCGTAGGGTCTATTGCCTTGGTTACTCTGTAAATATCCTGAACCATCCGTGGGTATTGCTCGGAGGAGGGGCTCCAGGTTTCGTTAAAAGGTGTCCAAGTAACAATAGATGGATAATTTCGGTCACGCATAACAATTTCATACCATTCGGCAATAAAATTGCGGGCAGCTGCTTCATCATTAATGTCGAAACCCCAGCTCGAAGACTCTCCCCAGGTAATGTAACCGAGTTTATCGGCCCAATAATGGTAGCGTTCCTCGAATACTTTCTGATGCAACCGGGCCCCATTAAATCCTGCCTGCATTGAGAGCTCAATATCATGTTTTAGTGCACCGTCTGTGGGAGCGGTCCAGATACCATCTGGGTAAAAACCCTGATCCAATACAAGGCGCTGATAGTAAGGTTTATTATTCAGGAAGATGCGGTTCCCTTCAATATGCACTTTTCGCATTCCCACATATGATCGGACTTCGTCGACCACCTGTTCCTGATCATCGGTTACCACCAACTCAAGGTCAAAGAGAAAAGGGTTTTCAGGAGACCAGGTTTTCAGAATTTTCACCGGTAAAACCATGACTGAAGAATTATTGGCTTTCACAGTTTTTTCAGCAACAACCTTAATTCCGTCTTTAAGTCTGATGGTCAGGTTGTGCGAATTACTCTCATTGTAAAACGAAGGATAAACAACCAATTGGTTCTGGTCAATATCCGGAACAATATGAACCTGTTTCAAACCAAATTGGGAAACACCCTCCATCCAGACTGTCTGCCAGATTCCGGTCACCCGGGTATAGGAACAACCTTCGGAGAAAAAGTTGGAACACTGCTTTCCTCCGGGCTGTTTCCCTGATCGCAGATCGTCATTCACATATACAACCAGGTTCGCCGGTTTGCCAGGAGTAATAAGTGATGTTATATCGAATTCAAAGGATGAGGTACCACCAAAATGGCGGCCGGCAAACAGACCGTCAATATAAACCTCTGCCTTATAATATACTGCCCCGAAATGTAGGATTACCTTTTTGTTGGCCCAATCAATCGGGACAGCAATTTGGCGGTGATACCACATGTTATTAATGAAATCCTTGTACTCAACTCCCGATAACTTGCTTTCAGGACAAAATGGAACCGTTATTTTTTCAATAAACCCTTTACTTTCTACGAAACCACGGGCTTTGCCTGAATTCCCGAAATCGAACGAATAGCTCCAGATGCCATTCAGGTTAAGCCAGGCAGAGCGTTCGAACTGAGGACGCGGGTATTCCTGGCGGGGGAAGTTTTGTGCATTCAGATTGTAAGAAGTAAAGGCCCAAAAGATAATAAGCGCTATTAAATTTTTCATTTTTAGGATAAGATGGATTAGATTAGAGAAATGAAATTTACAGAATCCAAAATTGGGTAAAATATCGTTCAAAAAGCTTTTTTTAAATGAAAAATGTCACTGATAAATTGGATAACAGATTTGTATGAATTATTGAAAAAATGACCCTTATGTCTGATTAATTGAAGATAATTCTCCTTCCCCTGATGCGGAACAGTTTTGGAAAGGAACTCTGGTATCCGCAATTATTCACAGAAACAATACTAAAGAATACTCTTGCCGGATTAAACTCTGATTTTCCGGGAAGCAGGAATTGACTGTCTTTGGTTGTTTTTAGATTTCTTTTCAAATAACCGCCTCTTCTTACTCTTTCGAAAATCATTATCTTAAATTTTAGGTTATTGTCCAGAGTGTAAGTCGCTGTAATCCAATTGATTTCTAATCCCGTACGTGATTTGATTACGCTAAATTGGGCAGGTACAGGCAGGCCTTTATCAATCAGTGATTTATATCTGAAATCGATGGTGTCGGCAATCGATTTTTTATCGGCCATCAGGATCTTGTCAGGAACTGATGAAGGAGTACACGAAGACTTGGGATTTTGAGATGTGTTAACTGCAATTTGGTTATTCTGATTTCCTGCAGATGTGGGCAATAAACTCATTGTAAGATCATTAAAGGCTGTTAATGACATTCTTGAGAGATGAGAAGCACTGTATAAGGCAAAACCATGAACATTTTCAAATTTCCGTAATATATTAATTTGTTCACTGATTTCCCTTGGATTTTCAAAAACCTTGTCTATTCCCGTTGATTTATATAAAGCCTGTCCGATGTATAACGGTTTTCCAAAACAATGGTCATTCCACCATTTGGTTAATGCTGCAAAATCCCCAAACTGGTTGCCCTGTTCCCAATATAACTGGGGCATAACGTAATCAATCCATCCACGGGAGAGCCATTTATAAACATCGACATACAAATCGTCAAACGACGTGGTTCCTTTGACTCCAGGAGATCCGTTTGGGTCATCCTTCTTGCTTCTCCATACCCCAAACGGGCTGATTCCCAAGCTGACAGAGGGTTTCACTGACTTAATACTATCGTGTACAGCAGAGATAAACTGGTTTATATTATTGCGTCTCCAGTCGGCTGGTCTATTAGGATAAAAGTCTTTTCCATATTGACGAAAAGATTTCTGATCAGGAAATTTAATCCCTGATACCGGATAAGGGTAAAAATAGTCATCAAAGTGTATCGCATCGATTTTGTATTTGCGGACTACCTCCATAATTACCTTAATGATATGATCTCTAACCTGCGGAATTCCTGGATCGAGGAATAATTTATGGTCATACTCATGGATAAATTGTGGGTTCTTTGCGGCAAAACTTAGGGGATCGAGTTTGTAAAATCCTGCATTTCTTACCCGGAATGGATTAAACCAGGCATGAAGTTCCATCCCTTTTGAGTGGCATAGCTCAATGGCATAGCTTAGCGGATCGAAAGCAGGAGAGGGGCGGGTGCCTTGTTCCCCGGTCAGGAAATAGGACCATGGTTCAGTTTCAGATTGATAAAGTGCATCTGAAGCTGGCCGCACCTGAAAGATAACCACATTCAGGTTGAGTTTTTCGATCCGTTCAATGAGTTCTTTTAGTTCCCTTTTTTGAACTTCAACGGGGAGCCCTGGTACAGACGGCCAGTCGATATTATTGACCGTGGCAATCCAAACCCCCCTGAACTCTTTGGCGGAGTGATTCTGAGCAATGCTGTTACTGAAGCATCCAAACGTGATCAGGAGTAATATGGTGGATAAAGCGTTTCCCCTCATATGCACTTTCAAAGAAATTATTTATTCAATGATTTACCGCATAAACTTGCACAATACAAATAAACCACAAAACCACAGAGAAAATATTCAGCCTTTACAAATTTTGCCAGATAATAATCTGAATTTGTGTAGTTTGTATTTTCTTTGTGGATCTTGTGGCTAGAATAACCTTCAAATTGTCTGTTAAACAAGGATCAGGGATAATACTTTACAAAGGCTTCCATCGCTTCATATTCAGCCATTCCAAGCTCATCGTATAATCTTGCTGTGGCACGGTTGCGCTGCTCAGCGCGCTCCCAGAACTCGCGGTCATCTTCTCCCATAAACATGGCGCCCTCTTTCTGTGATTGATGTCTAAGGATTGCTTCACGTTTTCTGGTAAGTTCGATGGGGCTGATTGGTACTGCCATTTCAATTTCGTCAGCTTCCCATTCTGCCCATGCTCCTCTGTAAAGCCAGACCCAGCAATTTTTCATCCATTCATCCTGTTTTACCTGTTCCAGAGCAATGAAAATTGCATCGAGGCAAACGCGGTGTGTTCCATGCGGATCCGCCAGGTCACCCGCTGCAAATATCTGATGCGGTTTTACCTCTTCAAGCAGTTCAATGATGATATTTACATCATTTTCACTGATGGGAAGTTTTAGTTTCAATCCTGATTCATAAAATGGGAGGTCCAGGAAATGGATGTTTTCTTCCGGGATTCCGAAGTAGCGTAATGCAGATCGTGCTTCCATTCTTCGAATTAAACTTTTAACTGTCTTAATATCAGGAATATCAATCATATTCTCTTTCTTATTCCTGATGAATGATAGAACTTTCTGTTTCTGTTCGACTGCCTTTTGATTGTTGGCGTCGTAATAATCGATATAATGGTAATGAAAATCGAGAAACCGGGTTACATACTCGTCCGATACGGCATAATTTCCGGATACCTGATAGGCGACATGGACATCATGACCTTGTTCTACAAGCCTGAGCAGCGTGCCACCCATTGAAATTACATCATCGTCGGGATGAGGACTGAAGATAACAATCCGTTTCCGGGCTGGTTCTGCACGTTCAGGCCTGAAAGTGTCTTCGATTCCAGGTTTACCGCCCGGCCAACCGGTAATCGTATGCTGTAAGTCGTTAAATACTTTGATGTTTAATTTGTATTGTGCGCCGGCAATTGCCAAAAGATCACTCAAACCATTGTCGTTGTAGTCTTTGCCGGTGAGCTTTAAAATCGGCTTTTTAGTCTGGCCACAGAGCCATAGAACTGCTTTCCGGACTAACCGGTCATCAGTCCAGTCAAGACTATCGAGCAACCACGGGGTTTTGACCCTTTTAAGCTGGGCCGAAGCACTGCTGTCGAGAATGAATTTGGCATTATAATGATATTGAAGGAATGACGCTGGAATTAGACTGTCAGGGTCTTCTTCAACAGCTTTTTGAATAACCTTTGCCTTGTACTCACCAAAGGCCGTTAAGATAATCTTTTTCGCGCTTAATATGGTGTCTATTCCAATGGTTATTGCTCTGCGGGGGACATTCCCGATTCCCTGAAACTGATTGGCATCCTCCTGGCGTGTTACCGTGTCAAGCGTGATGATCCTTGTCCGGGTATTACGTCCCGAACCTGGCTCATTGAACCCAATATGCCCGGTACGTCCGATACCAAGCAAAATCAGATCAAAACCACCGGCGGACTCAATTTTTTTCTCATATTCACGGCAATAGTCGTGGACCGTTTCCAAAATTATTGTTCCGTCCGGGATATGGACATTTTCGGTCAGAATGTCAATATGATTAAACAAATGGGTCCGCATATACTGATGGTAACTCTGAAACGAATGGGAGGAGATGGGATAATATTCGTCGATATTAAAAGTTATCACATTTTTAAAACTTAGCTTCTCTTCGCGATGACGCCTGACCAATTCACTGTATATGCCAATCTGAGTCGATCCTGTTGCCAGACCTATCACACACATCTTCCCCTCCTTTTGCTTTTCTATAATCAATTCTGCGATTTCGGTGGCAACTGCGATCGAAGCCTCTGAGCTTTCAGAATAGATATAAGTTGGAATTTTTTCATATTTCGTTAACATATCCCGGTGTGTAAGATTGGTAGGGAGATATGAGGTGTAGTTGTCGAAAATCGGGTTGTTGCTTTGTAATTTGACTGATAGATCCATAAATTATCTGATTTATATTGATAATAAAGATAATAAATTAATTTATTGATGTTGCGAAACTAATAAAAATACTTTAATTAAACTCACCTGATTTATACCTTCGAATGATATGTTCAATCATTATATTTTCGTTTGGGTCATAATTTGAATTCAGATTTGCCCCTGCCATAAAAGCCAGGGATTGCCAAACCAATGCGTTGAATCCTCCACGATAAGACTTTATCAGTTCATAGGGAGTCTTCCCTGTTTCGCGGTGAATCAGTTTTAACAGCAACCGGCCCTGATGCGAATTGAGCGTTTTTAGCGAATCGATATAGGTTTTGTAGATATATTTCTGGTACCATTTGATATAAACTTTTCTTTTTGCCTGATCAGTACTATTGCTTTCGAATTCAGTATTGACAATTTTCAATTCGCTGCTAACGATCAGCGCAAGAGGATAGGTTTTCATTAGATCCACCTCAAGTTGACTATATTTATTCTTCTCTTTATTGCTTTTAAAGGGAAAAGGGCCGATCATTTCGATGATGCCCAGATTCACATGGAGAATACTGTCATGGGAAGGAAAGACAAATCCCTTGAAAGTCCCTTCGGCCTTGGCAGCTTTTAAGTCGATTTGTGTTTCTTGATTCCTGATCTGGGCATAAATCGGAAAATTCCAGGTCATTATATTGAGTACTATCAGAAACGTAGTTTTAATCATAGTTTTATATTATGACCTACGATATTTCAATTTCTATGGTATTTCTATTGTATTACCCGTCAGCTGAATTGTTTTTTGTACCGAATTTTTATCAGTGACTTTGCCATCAACTGCGATTTCAAAGGTGCCAGATTCAACCAGTTGCCGGGCATCGGAATCGGTTATTGCGAAATCTTCGGGATTCAGTGAAAAGGTTACTGATTGTTGTTCCCCTTCCTTTAAATAGACTCGCTTGAACCCTTTCAGTGCGACTTGAGGTACGATCCATTTAGTCGTCTTATTCGAGAGATAGAGCTGAACAACCTCCTCACCATCCATCTTCCCCGTATTTTTGATATCAACGCTGACTGTTATGGGGAAATGAGTTTCATTAATTTTTATAGTTTCAGTTGTTTTGAGGTTACTGTATTCAAAAGTTGTATAGCTTAGTCCATAACCAAATGGATATAATGGGGTTCCCTTAAAATAGCGGTAAGTTCGTCCCTGCATATCATAATTGGAAAATTCAGGAATATCCTTTTCTGATTTGTAAAAAGTCACAGGTAATCTTCCTGAAGGATTGATTTCACCAAATAGTAGTCGGGTCAATGCCGTTCCGGTTGCTTCCCCGGGATAGAAAGCCTGGACAATTGCCGGCAGGTTCTGATCCTCCCAGTTCAAAGCTACGGCACTGCCGCTAAAGTTGACACAGATAATTGGTTTGCCTGTTTTATACAGATCTTTGAGTAAATCCTCCTGGATTTTTGGAAGATTAATATGGGTGCGATCACCGTGTGAAAATCCATCAATTTCCAGTGGCATCTCTTCTCCTTCAAGCTCGGCAGAGATACCTCCGCAGAAAATGACCACGTCCGATTTGGCCGCATCATCCAGTGCCTCCTGATGGTAGTCTCGTGAAGTTTCTGTCCATGAAAGTGTGGCTGATGGCTCTACGATGTTTGCATAAGACGATTTTGCGATCCTAAGTTCAGCCATGATTTCATATTTCTTCCCCTTTACCAGATCAACCGGTGTTGTCCCGACAACTTTATGGTCGATTGACACCCTTAAATTCCCTCCAAACTGGTAGGCTCCCGAACGGTCGGGGATCAGGATTCCGCTCCATCGAACTGAGAATTGGTCTTCCAGAAGAGCGTTAATTGGCGACTTCATCCAGTAAAAATCAATTTTTGAATCAATCTGTACTTTTTTGGGTGATCCTTCAAATTTCGGATTGGCAAAATATTCCCCTTTTAATCCCTTGGCTATTCTTCCATTTTCGTTGTGAAACAGATTCCTGGCATCAATAATTTCTGGGTCGCTGTAGACACCCGGAACAATCGGACAACCGGGTGAATATAACACATGGTTCGTTCCAAGCTTATCGCGCAATGCCTTAAGCGGGGTTATTGGGCGGATGGGCTGGCCATTATAATTGCCGATCAGTATGGCAAAGTTGTTGGCATTGGGTCCGATCAGTGCAATTTTATTCACTCTTTTGAGCGGAAGAATTCCGTTGTTTTTAAGCAGCACGAGCGATTTTTCAGCGGCTTCCTGTGTGATTCTCAGGTTCTTCTCCGATCCAACTGCCGAGTAGGGCATTTTTGACCAGGGAACTTGTTCATCCGGATCAAACATACCGAGCAGGAATCTTGCCCGGTATAATCTCTTAATTGAGGTATTAATATCACTTTCATTCACTATTCCGACCCGGATTGCCGAATCCAGATTGCTGACCAGAAAACTTCTGCTCTCTTCACAATTAATGTCGGTTCCTGTGGATAAAGACCAGCCCCATGCCCTGGTTGAGTTTGGAGTGGTATGGTGACCAATTTTTGTAAAGAAATCGGAGATTGCACCACAATCGGAGACTACATATCCTGTAAATCCGAAACGCTTCCGAAGAATAGAGCTCAATAAAATGTCGTTGCCACAGCAGGGTTTGTCCCGGAAACGGTTATAGGCACACATGACCGATTGAACATTGGCGTCTTTGACCACTGCTTTGAATGCCGGGAGATAGGTGTCATAAAGATCTCGGTCATTGACATAGACATTGTCAACATGGCGTGAGAATTCCGGTCCGCTGTGGACTGCATAGTGTTTGGCTGTTGCAACAGTTTTCAGGTATTTTGGGTTGTTGCCCTGAAGTCCTTTGACAAAGTTAACAGCCATCCGTCCGGTCAGGTAGGGATCTTCACCATAGGTTTCCTGACCACGTCCCCAGCGTGGATCCCTGAAAATATTGATGTTGGGCGTCCAAAAGGTGAGGCCTGTATAGATACTGCGCACATTGTTGGAGACAAAGTAGTTATGTTTAGCCCTTGCCTCATCACTGATAGCATCTGCAACCCGAAACATCAGGTCCTGATCGAAAGTAGCTGACAGTCCAATGGCCTGAGGAAAGACAGTAGCCTTTCCTGCTCTTGCCACACCATGCAGGCATTCATTCCACCAGTTGTATGCAGGAATTCCGAGTCTGTCAATCGGTGCTGCCTCATTAAAAAGTTGAGTTACTTTCTCCTGTAAAGTCATCCTCGACACGAGGTCTTCAACTCTTTCGTCTATGGTTAATTGGGTGTTATTGTACGGCAATGCTACCGATTGTTGACCAAAGGCCATTCGTGGAGTTAGAAAGACTGATAATCCTGCCAACAATAGCACTTGTGCTCTCATATTATTTTATTTGATTGGATGATATTGTTTTTCTGACTTTTAGTAAGTCTGCATTTCAGAGTTTATATTCTGCGCTTTGGCGATACACTGTTTAAATTGGTACTCCATTAAAGGGCCAATAATCGGTGCAAACCTACCGAACAATATCCGGATTGCAAAGACACACCCCGACAATTTAGATAAATTTGGATAAAAAAAAGGATTGTATTCTGCAATAATATAACCGATAGGCGGTAATGAGCTGATGGTGTGCATTTCTACAATTGTTTAACCACTACGCGGTAATGTGGGAGGTGGGATTGTTTTCTACAATAATTAAACCGCTACGTGGTAAATGGGCTGCATGGGTGCATATAATAACCGCCACGCGGTAAAGTGACATTCCATCGAATTTTTTAGCGACAAATTGATATTCGATCTATTAGCCCGCAGGGCTTAAACTATTGTAGATAAAGATTGCCCCATGAAAGGATACCTCGTAGCCGTTAGACAATTTTCATCGCAATAATTAAACTGCAACGCGGTAACGGGCAATCAGGCATTCCTGAATAACTTTACCAGGGCAAATTATTAATAGTCTACAGTCTAACAGCCTCTACTCTACCTCGCTCCCCGGACATTCATTCGCAACCCATAAACTGATTTTACCGCGGTAATGAAAAGCAAATGATGATCTTTCCCTCCAAAACAGACATTGGTAGTCCAACTCTCCTTGGTTGGAATTTTTACCACCAGCTCACCTTTTGAATTGAAAATCGTCACACCATTGCCGGTCATGTAGATATTTCCCTGATTGTCGATGGTCATTCCATCAGAACCCTGTTCGGTAAATAGTTTCTTGTCGCTTAGGCTCCCATCTTTGTTGATCGTATAAAGCCAGGTTTTATTTGCTTTAATATCTGCAATATATAAATATTTTCCGTCAGGAGTGCCTACGATCCCATTGGGTTTTTGAAGATCACCAGCCACCTTGATCAGTTTTGAAGCACCAGGGGCCAGATAATAGACGTTTTCACCATCCATTTCAGAGTTCTGATGATCCCACCAGCTGCGTTTATAAAAGGGATCAGTGATATAAATTCCATCATCCGGTGCAATCCAGAGATCATTCGGTCCGTTCAGATGGTACCCTTCATAATCTTTGACTAAAACAGTTACCTTTCCGGCAGGTGTTATCGACCAGAGTTCATTTTTCTCATCCGAACATGTGACAAGATTCCCCTTATGGTCAAAATGCATTCCGTTGGCTCTCCCGAAATTTTCGCCAAACAATGATAATTTGTTCTCTGTCGACCACTTCATAATTCGGTTGTTTGGCTGGTCGCTGAAGAAGATATTACCCTCCCTGTCGCTTGTCGGCCCTTCGGTGAACTGAAAATCACCAGCCAGTTTCTTTGGTATTGTTCCCTGAACAAACAACTCCTTCTTTTTGGTTTTGGACATACCTGATTGGGAATGATAAAAGAACATAAAAATTATTAGTGCAATTCTGCCGGTCAGACACCAAAATGTTGAAGTGGTAGAGCTTTTTGGTAAAACAAAGGAGTTAGATCTCATCTTTTATATTTAGTTTGATTCAAAGTTGCCAATAATTATTCAATATTTTATAACTTTGATCAGTGAAATTAATTTTGAATTTATTGGGTTTTAACTATAAAAATCGCTGCTATGAGTAAAGAGAAAAGTCCAACGAAGGATAAAAATAAGAAAGAACCGGAAAAGAACCTCAAAGAAAAACGGGCAGAGAAAAAGGCAAAACGGGAAGGAAAGAGGTAGAACGGAAGGGTGAATAGCCGAAGAAGGATGAAAAGGGAAGGCGAATCAGTAAACTTCAATTTTATAGCTTTCCTCTTTTATCTGCAATATTTTGTCTGATATTCTGATTATTACTTCAATATTGTTCGTCATATGCCGGAATCGGTGTACCTTTGTCGCATATTAAAACCGGACAAAGGTGATTTTTGAGGAATTAAATTTAAACAATGCCTTGCTCAGGGCATTGGCTGATCTTGAGTTTGTTAATCCAACCCCGATACAGGAAAAGGCATTTCCTGTTATTCTGTCGGGCAGGGATGTTATTGGAATTGCCCAGACAGGAACAGGAAAAACTTTAGCTTATTTACTCCCTGTTTTGAGACAGTTCACCTTTTCCAAACAAAAAGATCCAAGGATACTGATCCTGGTTCCTACCCGTGAATTGGTAATTCAGGTTGTTGAGGAGATAAGGAAACTGACCACCTACATGTCTGTTAGAGTTGTCGGTGTTTATGGCGGCACTAATATCAATAATCAGAAAGAAGAGTTATATGCAGGTCTGGACATCCTGGTTGCAACACCGGGTCGTCTGGTGGATCTTGCGATGACAGGACTTCTTCGGTTAAAATCGATTCAAAAGCTGGTGATCGATGAGGTCGATGAAATGCTTAATCTTGGTTTTCGTCCTCAACTGGTTAGTCTGATGGAGATTATTTCTCCCAAAAGGCAAAACCTCATGTTCAGTGCAACTCTTACAGAGGATGTAGATCAGCTGATCTCAGATTTCTTTGCCAATACCTCCAGGATTGAAGTGTCGCCTCACGGCACACCCCTTAAAAAGATTTCTCAGATCGTTTATCGGGTTCCTAATTATAATACAAAGGTCAACCTTTTGGAGTTGTTACTGCTTGAAAATGAGAATTATAGTAGGGTTCTTGTGTTTGTTAACACCAAAAAAAACGCTGACCGTTTATTTGAAACAATCCAGACCAAATTTCCCGGACTGATTGGAATTCTTCATTCCAATAAATCTCAGAATTTCAGGATCAACGCCTTGAAATATTTTGAGGAGGGGATTTACCGGGTGCTGGTAACTACAGATCTCATTGCACGTGGTCTGGATATCAGTAATATCTCGCATGTCATTAATTTTGAGATGGCTGAAACGGCAGGCGACTATGTAAACCGCATCGGTCGCACCGGAAGGGCAGATAAGGAGGGTGCTGCAATCTCATTCGTCACAGAAAAGGAAAAGGTTGAACTTCAGGATGCTGAAGCCTTGATGAAAATTTCAATCCCTGTTGAACCACTCCCTTCCAACCTTAAAATATCTCTTGAATATACAGAAGCGGAGAATCCAACAAATTTATTTGACAAACAATATTACAAGGCTGATACAGCAATCAGAGGATCGCAGGGGGCCTTTCATGAGAAGAAGGAGAAAAATAAAAAGATTAATCTTGGAGGCCCGGGAACCAGAAATCCAAAATTTGGAGTCAAAAAAAAGCAACCGGTGCCCGTCGTTAAACCGCCAAAATTTAAATTCTGAATATATTGCCTTTTCAACCGATCAATGACAACTTCCCAACAAAATAACCCTTTGCACGGAATCACCCTTGAGATGATCCTAAACCATCTGGTAAATTATTTTGGATGGGAAGAGTTAGGCCGTCGGATCAGAATTAACTGTTTTATCAGTGATCCCAGCGTCGTTTCTAGTCTGAAATTCCTCCGTAAAACTCCATGGGCCCGTGCTAAAGTTGAGGCGCTATATCTTGATGTGCTTGCGGGAGAGAAGTAGGTAATCCTGTAAATGGGATAGAATCTGGCGGAGAATCCAGTCCCAATGAATTTACTGCATATTGAATATAAAATTAAAAGAATGGACCGTGCTTATCTTGAAATAATTTTTTTATGCGGATTGATTTTACAGATTATTCTCGTTCTCCCTTACCTTCGGGATTATTTCCCCAAAAAATTCCATCATAATTTCAATAAAAGGGAACGGCTCTATTTAATATTTATATCTATCGGATCACAGCTGCTTCCGTTAATTTATATCTTATCTTCCTGGTTCTCATGGTTTGATTATAACCTGCCAAAATGGACGGCATTTCCTGCTCTCCTTCTTTATTTTTTTAGCTATTGGCTTTTTTTTAAAGCCTATACAGATTTGGGAAAATCCTGGTCACCCGGTTGGGATATCATTACAGACCATGTTTTAGTTACATCAGGAATCTTCAAATGGGTTCGTCATCCGATGTATGCTTCTTTTACATCTGTTGCCGTTGCTCAGATTCTGATGTTGCAAAACTGGATGGTAGGTCCTGCTTTCCTGATCCTTGCTGTGCCATTTTACACCTATCGGATTCAACGTGAAGAGCGGCAACTCCTAATCCATTTCGGGGATACGTACCTGCAATACAAGAAACAAACCAATGCCCTTGTTCCCGAAATAAAAAATGCTTATTTTGTGCTGATTATTAGAAAGTTGAGAATGGTATTCATGAAGAACTATTTAATAACAGCCTTCAAATCACGTTTTGCAAGGGCTCGGCGCATGGGGAGTAAATAATTTTTGGATCCCCGTTTTACATCGCATTTACCTTTATAATGAATGAGGTAAGTGCATTGAGTTGCCTGTACCGAATCGAGTTCACAGATTTCGATCAATGATTCAATAACATAGTCAAAGGTATGATAATCATCATTGTGAAGTTCCAGGGTACAAATATGATCCTTGTCTGAATCCGTTGGTGAAATCCGATTTTTTTGCTTCTCAATGCTCATCTCTGCTATAGTTTAACGGTTTATTTTGAAGGAACATCCTTCACTACCGAAGAGACGGGTACTCTTTCCCCGTTTTTAAATGCCGCTAAAAATGCCCCTTTTACCCCTTCCATGATCAATTGGTTTTTAAGTGTTGTGGCATCCTTGTAGACATTAAAATTCCCGATTGTGTAAATTTCGTTATGCTTTTCGTCGGTGTATTTATCAATCTTCCTGAATTTCGACAACATGGCATACCTGGTTTTGAAGGCGGGAGTCAACTTCCCGTTTTTAAAGGAACCAATCTGAACCTTAAACACTATGATATCCTTGTGCTCCGGAAGGTTAAGGGGGAGAATTGACTGTTGTTTAAGTGAATCGGGTTCGCCGGTGAGAACACCATTTGTTTGCCCAGTGGGTTTGACTGGCGCTTCAACAGGTATAATCTCAGCTTTCTTTTTCTCATTCAAAAGTCGCTCCCCTCTGACTCTCTCCCGTTCAGTTATCTCGGTGATAAAATCGGCCATTTTATCAGCTCCGGCTTTTTCCCAATAGGCTGATTCTTTTATTCTTGCCTGCTCAAAATACTTCTCCCGATCCCGAAGTAACTGGTAAGATTGCTGCTCTGCTTCAACTATCCTCTGCACCAGGGCAAGCCGTGTAGTAACGCTGTTCGTCTCTTCATGAGCTTTTCTAAGAATATCAGTATTACTGACTATCGAGTCGTTCTTGCCGGTTGCAATCCACGCTTTGGCGAATAGAATTTTAGCAGCCTCACTCCTGAAATCAGTGATGCTATGATAGGTTAATTGACTATTAATCTGGAAATTAAACCATTCAGTCTTGAGTGAATCAGGTATTGGAAATATCTTTTCATCCGGCTGCGGAGCCGGCACTTTGATGGTATCCACAAATATTGTTTTGGTATCACCTTTGTCAATTTTAAACGGATTGATCTGTTTTAAACAAAGATCAAGGTATTTATCGTATTCAAGTTCCCGACGCTCCTGTTTGCTCCCTTTATATCTTTTATAGAAGTCGAGTGCTTCAGGCCAGTTGCCTAAGGCATGAAAATAATTTGCCAGGTAAAAATTAGCATTGGAGGGCGTTTTGTCAACTACTGCATTAAGCAGAGCCTCCTTGGTAGCGGTTTCGAAATGATGGTTCTTAAGTAAAGTAACTCCATAATAGTAGTTTAACATAGGATTATCAGGAGATTTATTGATAAGCTCTGTAAACAATGGCAATGCTTTTTCAAATTTCTTTTCATTAAAGTAGTCAATGGCAAGTTTTTCATTACCAATTATTTCCTGAGCGATTGACAGTGTCGGAAATAGCAAATACAGACCCGTGATGAAATTAAAGCAAATGCTTTTTAAAGAAAAGTTCATGTCTATGGATACGTGAAATATTTAGGGTCCAAAATTAACCATTTTAGTCAGTAATTTTGGCTTTCTACAATTTTTTCTCTGTTTATTCAGTTCAATTCCTGCTCTTTTTTCTTTAATTTCTTATATTTGTAGGAAAATGTAAACCATGTTTCCTGAGTAATTTGCCTGTTCCGGATTCATTCAGAATAGATTCATGGAATGATTTTTAATTCAAGGCCTGGCAAACTTTGTTTCGTGTGAGTTTGTTCTGGTTTAAATTTAAAAATATTTAGATATGCAAAATTTAGTTGAAGGATTACCGGCTCCCGATTTTAGCGGAATCAACCAGGAGGGAAAATCAATTTCGCTTTCAGCACTTAAAGGTAAGAAGTTAATTCTCTACTTTTATCCTAAAGATAACACCCCCGGATGTACTGCAGAGTCCTGTAACCTGAATGATAATTATGATTACTGGCTTTCAAAGGGTTATGAAGTAATCGGTGTAAGTCCGGACAGCGAGGCCTCCCACTTGAAATTTGCCCAAAAATTCGGATTGAAATTTAATCTGATTGCCGATACCAATAAAGAAATTCTTCAGTCTTACGGAGTTTGGGGCGAAAAAATGAATTATGGCAAAACCTATATGGGTGTTATCCGGACAACCTTCGTGATTAATGAGGAAGGGATTATTGAAAAAATATTCAAAAAGGTCGACACGAAAGAACATACCAATCAGATCGTTAAAGAGCTATTAATTAAGTAAATATATTTTAAAAATGGCAAAGGAAGATACGCAGAAGGTCAACAGTGAGAAGTTGAAAGCCCTCCAGCTTACGATGGATAAAATCGAGAAAAGCTATGGGAAAGGCTCAATTATGCGAATGGGTGATAAACCTGTCGATGATGTGCAGGCTATTCATTCGGGCTCAATAGCACTGGATATGGCCATGGGAATCGGCGGCTATCCCAAAGGGCGGGTGATTGAGATTTTTGGTCCCGAATCTTCAGGAAAAACAACCCTTGCGATCCATGCCATTGCCGAGGCGCAGAAAGTCGGCGGAATCGCGGCATTTATTGATGCTGAACATGCTTTCGATCCAACTTATGCTCAAAAATTAGGAGTGAATATTAATGAGTTGCTGATTTCGCAACCCGATAACGGGGAGCAGGCTCTTGAAATTGCCGATAGCCTGATCCGTTCCGGCGCTATTGATATCATTGTCATTGACTCTGTTGCAGCATTGACACCCAAAGCTGAGATTGAAGGTGAAATGGGGGAATCAAAGATGGGACTTCAGGCCAGATTGATGTCTCAAGCCCTTCGGAAACTCACCGGTAGTATCAGTAAAACCAAAACCTGCGTTATTTTCATCAACCAGCTGCGTGATAAAATCGGGGTAATGTTTGGAAATCCTGAAACTACAACCGGAGGTAATGCCCTTAAATTTTACGCCTCTGTGCGTCTTGATATCCGTAAAATTGGTCAGCTGAAAGACGGTGATGAGGTTCAGGGAAGTCATACCCGTGTAAAAGTGGTCAAAAACAAGGTTGCTCCTCCATTCCGCAAAGCTGAATTCGATATCCTTTATGGCGAGGGGATCTCTAAAATTGGGGAAATTATTGATCTTGGGGTTGAAATTGAACTCATTAAAAAGGCCGGATCGTGGTTTAGTTATGGTGAAACAAAGCTCGGACAAGGCAGAGAAGGGGTAAAATCATTACTTAAAGATAATCCGGAATTACTGGAAGAGCTTGAAGGCAAGATCATTGCCAATTATACGCCGTCCCTGGATAAATAAATAATTGACACCATCAAAAGAAATCTGAACCGGAAATTTTTGGGTTCAGATTTTTTTTGGACTTTTGTGTCCAAAGTTAAAGTGGATATTTCAGAAATATTTTAGTCTCTGAGAACCCCGAAACGGATATCAGTGGTCTTGATGGTTGGGGTGATATTTTGAACAAATAATTTACAGATGAAGATATTGAAATTTGGGGGAACTTCTGTCGGTTCAGCTGAAAATATAAAAAGGATAAGTGAAATAGTTCTTAATCAGCAAGAAAAGATAGTTGTGGTGGTCTCTGCTTTGGGAGGCGTGACGGATTTGCTTGTTGGAGTAGCCCGAAAGGCCGCTTTGGGGATTAAACTGAATGGAGAACTCCTTGCAATCAGGGTGCGTCACGAGGAGATTATTGATACTTTATTTGATGCGGATAATGGAGTGAGAATAATTGAATCACTTAAGCCACTTTTTGACGAACTCGAAAAAATTGTTCAGGGAGTTACCCTTATTGGGGAACTTACGCCGAAAACATTGGATAAGATTCTCGGTTTTGGGGAACGGCTCTCTTCATTGTTGATTAGCAATTACTTAAGTGTTCCGTTAATTGACAGTATGTCGGTTATTAAAACTGACCGGAATTTTGGAAAGGCAAATGTTGATTTTGATCTCACCTATCAGTTAATTTCTGAAGCTTGTCTTAAAATAGATCAATTTGCTGTGGCTCCGGGTTTTATCTCCTCTGCTACTGATGGTTCCATGACTACCCTCGGACGTGGTGGCTCAGATTATACAGCCGCACTTTTTGCAGCTGCTGTGAATGCAACCCAACTTGAAATCTGGACCGACGTGGATGGTTTTATGACCGCTGACCCTCGGGTGATCAGCAAGGCCTATACAATTCCTATGCTTACTTATTCGGAAGCCATGGAGTTATCCCATTTTGGAGCCAAGGTGATCTATCCTCCAACAATACTTCCGGTTTACCAGAAAAACATTCCTATTCATATTAAAAATACGTTGAATCCGGGTGGTGATGGCACATTAATCAGTCAGTTGGAAACTTCCGCCAAGGATCATCCGATTAAAGGGATCTCTTCAATTTCAGGTATTTCCTTGTTTACCATTCAGGGTTTGGGCATGGTCGGGGTAACCGGTATTTCCATGCGACTCTTCGGAGCGCTGGCCCGGAAAGAGATTAACGTCATTCTGATTTCCCAGGCTTCTTCTGAAAACTCTATCAGTTTTGCCATTGACTCCCAGTTTTCGGAAATTGCCAACGAGGCGATATCCTATGAGTTTGAACGTGAAATCGCATCCGGAAGAATCAGCAAACTGGCTTGCGAAAATGAACTTTCAATTGTGGCTATTGTTGGCGAAAATATGAAACATTCCGCCGGAATAGCGGGAAAACTTTTTCATACTATTGGGAAAAACGGAATAAATGTTGTGGCTATTGCACAGGGTGCTTCTGAGCAAAACATCTCCTGGGTAGTTAAGAACACCGATTTGAGGAAGACACTCAATGTGGTGCACGAGGCATTTTTCCTCTCTCCATTTGTTGAGCTGAATATATTCCTGGTTGGAATCGGAACTGTCGGGCGTGATCTTTTAGAACAGATCGGCCGGCAACAGGAAAAATTAAAAAAAGAACACCGACTCAAATTGAAGCTTGCCGGAGTTGCGAATTCAAGGAAGATGGTTTTTGACCGTGAGGGAATTGATGTCTTAACAATTAAAAATAAAATCAACCAGTCAGAGGTGAAATCCGACCTGAAATTGTTTTGCAAGACAATGGTTGAGATGAACATGTTCAACTCTGTTTTTGTTGACTGTACAGCAGACGAAAAAGTTGCAAATCAATATCTTTTTGCACTTGAAAATTTTATTTCTGTAGTTGCTGCCAATAAAGTGGCCGCTTCATCGGAATATAGCCGCTACAGGGAGCTCAAGGAAATGGCTGCAAAGCATGGTGTTAAATTTCTGTTTGAAACCAATGTGGGCGCAGGTCTTCCCTTGATTTCGACAATTAACGATCTGATGCATTCAGGTGACCGTATCGTCCGCATTGAAGCGGTGCTATCCGGAACGCTGAATTATATATTCAATACTTTAAGCAAAGAGATCCCTTTCAGCAAAGCAGTCAGAATGGCCAAAGAGATGGGATATGCAGAACCCGATCCACGCATCGATCTTAGCGGAATTGATGTGATCCGCAAGCTGGTGATTCTTGCACGGGAATCAGGATATCGTCTTGAAAAAGAAGAAGTTGAAAATAATTCTTTCATACCTCAGAAGTATTTTAGTTCTTCCATGGAGGAATTTTGGAATACTATCAGTGAAATGGATGAAGTATTTGATAAGCAACGGCTTGTCCTTGAATCCAAACATCAGAAATGGCGTTTCGTAGGAGTGATGAACGAGGGAAAAGCTTCTGTCTCTTTGGTGGTTGTGGATCCAGGCCACCCGTTTTATGATCTTGAAGGAAGTAATAACATCCTGCTCTTAACCAGTGAGCGTTATAACGAATATCCGATGTTGATCAAAGGGTACGGAGCGGGTGCTGCAGTTACAGCTGCGGGTGTTTTTGCAGATCTGATCAAGGTTTCGAATATATAATAATTGGGTAAATAACTAATAATGAAGCATATAATTATTCTAGGTGATGGGATGTCTGATCAGCCCGAGATTGAACATGGCGGGCTGACTCCTTTGATGGCCGCTCAGATACCAAATATTGACCGTCTTGCAAAGTTAGGGAGGTCCGGGTTGTTAAAAACAATTCCTGAAAAGCTCCATCCGGGAAGCGAAGTCGCCAATCTCGCTGTATTGGGCTATGATGTTGAGGCTGTTTTTGAAGGGAGAGGGGTGATCGAGGCAGCCAGTATTGGAGTAGCACTTGAGGAAGGTGATCTGGCACTAAGATGCAACCTCATTTGCATTTCAGACGAAAAAATTAAAAACCATTCTGCCGGACATATCTCAACCTCTGAAGCCATTGAATTAATTGAGTTGCTCAACGAGAAATTGGGAGATGAAAAGGTGAGATTTTATCCGGGAGTTTCCTATCGGCACCTGTTGGTGATTAAAGGGGGGAATAAATCGCTTAAATGTGTTCCTCCGCATGATGTTACCGGAACCCCGGTTATCGATGTTCTCCCTTGTTCTTCCTATGAATCCGGGGAGGTAACTGCAAAGCTATTATTGAACCTGATTCATAAATCCAGGGAATTACTTGAGAATCATCCGGTCAATGTGAAGCGCATGAAGGAGGGGAAAGATCCGGCCAATTCTATCTGGCCATGGTCTCCGGGGTATAAACCTTCAATGAAAACCTTAAAAGAGATGTTCGGAATCCAAAGCGGCGCGGTAATTTCAGCTGTCGACCTTATTCAGGGCATTGGGGTTTATGCAGGTCTTGATGTGATTAAAGTGGAAGGTGCTACCGGATTATATGATACCAATTACGAAGGCAAGGCTTTAGCGGCTGTTGAAGCGCTGAAAACCCGTGATTTTGTGTATCTGCATATTGAGGCGAGTGACGAAGCCGGGCATGAAGGTAACTATGATCTTAAATTAAAGACTATTGAGTACCTTGATAATAGGGTGGTCAAGTATCTGGTGGATGAAATAGCCAAAATGGATGAACCGGTTGCGATTGCAATTCTTCCTGACCATCCTACCCCCTGGAAATTGAAAACCCATACCCGGGATGCTGTCCCATTCCTGATCTGGTACCCTGGTATTCAACCAGACAGTGTAAATCAATACGACGAGCTTTCTGCTGCAAAAGGCGATTACGGAACTATGGAGAGTCAGCAACTTATGCAGGAGTTATTGAGGAATGGGAGGATTTAGAGAGTTTATCATTTCTAAAATCCTAACAGCCTATAGCCTACCTTCCTTGATAAAGAAAGAATTATTTAAGCGTTTAGTAAAATGAAATATTACAGCACAAACCATAATACTCCCGATGTAACCCTTGAGTTGGCAGTTACCCAGGGCCTGGCAGCCGATCGCGGGTTATTTATGCCCGATCGGATTAATCCGATGCCGGCCTCCTTTTTTCAGAATATCAGCTCCATGAGCTTCCAGGAACTCTCTTTTGAGGTAGCTAAAAAATTCTTTGGTGAAGATATCCCTGAGCGCACTCTTGAAAAGATTGTATTTAATACGCTGACTTTTGATACCCCGTTGGTGGAGGTGAGTGATCACATTTATTCGCTGGAACTTTTCCATGGCCCTACATCCGCATTTAAAGATGTAGGCGCCCGGTTTATGGCCCGGCTCTTATCCCATTTTCTGGGACAGGAGAAGAAGATGGTCCATGTGCTGGTTGCTACTTCCGGGGACACCGGAAGTGCCGTGGCCAATGGATTCCTGGGTGTACCCGGAATCAAGGTCCACGTTCTTTATCCAAAGGGAAAAGTTAGCGACATCCAGGAGAAGCAGTTTACCACTTTAGGACAAAATATCACTGCTCTCGAAATCGACGGAAACTTCGATGATTGTCAGGCCTTGGTGAAGTCGGCATTTATGGATGAGGAGCTCAAAAAGAAAATCACTATAACTTCAGCCAATTCGATTAATGTAGCCCGGTTTCTGCCACAGGCTTTTTATTATTTCAATGCTTGGGCAAAATTGGAGGATAAAACACGAAAAGTGGTATTTTCAGTTCCAAGCGGAAACTTTGGAAATCTTACCGCAGGACTGTTTGCCAAAAAGATGGGGCTACCCGTAAGTAAATTCATAGCGGCCAATAATCTGAATGACATAGTTTTCAAGTACCTTAAAACCGGGATATACGAACCACGTCCATCGGTGTCTACTATTGCCAACGCTATGGATGTAGGTGACCCGAGTAATTTTGCCCGTATTCTGGATTTGTATCAAAATAATCATCAGGCTATTACCAACGAGATGACCGGTACTACCTTTACCGATGACCAGATCCGTGAAACCCTGCTTTCCGTATATCAAAATAAGGGGTATCTTCTTGATCCTCATGGAGCTGTTGGATATCGTGCACTTTCAGAATTGCTGAGGGATGACGAAACCGGAATATTTCTGGAAACGGCTCATCCGGCCAAATTCACTGAAACCGTTGAAGAGGTGGTTGGGAAAGGAAATGTCCCCATGCCTCAGCGTTTGCAAAACTTTATGAAAGGAGAAAAGCTGAGCATTGAATTTCCGGCTGACTATGAGTCATTCAGGGGTTATTTGAACGGGTTGGATTAGGAATCAGCATTTGAAAGAGAACAGTTTGGTCGCAACTTGTGATTTGCTCCGGGTTGTTTAAGATTTCTTATGATACCTGTTTTTATAATGTTCCTTAAAGGTGAAGGCATAACCAACTGTAATCGATTCTGAATATGGTTTACTGGCCCCGTTGACCGAACTTTGTTGAATGGGTAAGAATGCATAATTGGCACCAATTTCAATAAAAATGGACTCTTTTTTATTCAGTTTACAGGACAGCCCGATTAATCCGTTTAATCCCACATTATAGGCATTAAGTTTTTGAATTCCTGTATTTTCCAAGGAACCTAGCGGAATGATAGACTGAGTAGTTTTTCCCTGATCCTCAAAGATTGAACCGGAACTGATGGTGCGATTAGCGTTTAATAAGATACTGATAAATGGACCTGCACCGGCATATAAGCGAAATTTGTTGTTTATTTGCCAGCTTTGTCTGACCAGAAGTGGCAATAACAAGTAATTTAAGTTCATATCACTCTTAAAATCTGAATAGAGATAAGGACCATTACTAGTCTGAACCAAATTTGCAGGTATTGGATAAGCCTGAAATTTATTTAATCCGCCCTGAGTTGAATATTCAATACCCAGAGAGAATGATAATTTAGAAGATACATGATATTCTCCATACACGCCAAAATCTTCACCCGTCTTGAACGAATTACTGTCGTAGGTTGGATTATTGGCTGTTCCGCCTGACAGGCTGGGGAAACTGAAACCCCCTTTGGCACCCAGGGTTATTCTCTGTCCATAAAGCGCATTGCCGGAAAGGGAAAGTGCGGTAACAAATAATAGCAGGAGATTTTTCTTCATTTTGTTCAATTCATAAGATCTGACAAATTTAGGATATTTCGGATTTATGCTGACATCGGGATTTTCTTTTAGGAATATTTTTTGCAGGACTTGAGCCAAATCCATTACTTTTGCAAAAATTAAAACCTGGACTATGAAAAACCTGTTTCTTTTTTTTCTGATTCTGTCCCTTTTTTCAGCTTGTATGAAAAGTGAAAAACCCGCACCTGTGAAAAACAATTACCTTCCCGAAGCGCCTAAGCTCTCTTCGGATATCATGACTCCAGAGGTGTTGTGGTCGTTTGGCCGTGTTGGAGGAACCCAGGTTTCACCCGATGGAAAATCGGTGATTTTTGGCATTACGTATTTTAATATTGCGGAGAATAAATCGTATCGTGATATTTATTCAGTTCCTGTTTCCGGTGGAGAAGCCCGGAGGCTTACCGATACCCCTGAAAAAGAGGGGGAAGAGCAATGGCGTCCCGACGGGAAAAAGATCGGCTACATCTCTTCCAAATCAGGAAGTGATCAGTTATGGGAGATGAATCCCGACGGAACTGGTAATGCCCAGGTTTCCAATGTGGCCGAAGGTATTTCAGGCTTTAAGTATTCCCCTGATTTAATGAATATTATCTATATTAAGTCTGTCAAGTTAGACAAAGATATTCATGACCTTTTTTCTGATCTCCCATTGGCAAATGCCCGGCTTGAAACCGATCTGATGTACCGTCATTGGGACAGCTGGCATGATTATACCTACCAGCATGTAGTTGTTGCAAAATATAGTGAAACAGGTTTGTCTGATGATAAGGATATTATGAAAGATGAACGTTTTGATTCTCCGATGAAACCCATGGGTGGGATTGAACAGATCAACTGGAGCCCCGATGGTAAAACAATCGCCTATACCTGCAAGAAAAAGGTGGGAAAGGAATATGCCATTTCTACAAATTCAGATATTTATCTTTACAATCTGGAGACAGGTGCCACAACAAATTTTACCGAAGGGATGATGGGGTATGATATAAATCCTGTTTATTCGCCTGATGGACAAATGATTGCCTGGGAGAGTATGGCACGTGACGGATATGAGGCGGATAAAAACCGGCTTTTTATTGCAGACCTCAAAACCGGAATGAAACGGGATTATTCTGCAGGATTTGACCAGGATGTAAAAGGACTTACCTGGACCAAAGATAGTAAATCGATCTATTTTATCTCTGATATTCATGCCACAGACGAAATTTTCAGACTCGATCTGGCAGGAGAAAAGATCACCAGGATAACTGAAGGGGTACACGATTATCAGGATGTATTTGTTGCAGGCAGTCAATTGGTTGCAACAAAAGTCTCCATGTCGCATCCGGCTGAAATATACCGGGTCGATCCGGCAACCGGAAAGGATGAGCCAATCACCACTGCGACCAAAGGAATCATGGATCAGCTGACTTTTGGTAAAGTGGAAAGCCGGTGGATTACCACTACCGACAAAAAGAAGATGAAGGTTTGGGTGATCTACCCTCCCCATTTTGATCCGTCAAAAAAATACCCGGCTTTGCTTTATTGTGAAGGTGGTCCACAAAGCACCGTGAGTCAGTTCTGGTCGTACCGTTGGAACTTTCAGATGATGGCTGCCAATGGGTATATCATCGTGGCTCCAAACCGTAGGGGTCTTCCTGGTTTCGGACAGGAGTGGAATGAGCAGATTTCGGGTGATTATGGTGGTCAGAATATGAAAGATTATCTTACGGCAATTGATACTTTGGCGAAGGAACCCTTCATCGACAAAAACCGTTTGGGGGCGGTCGGGGCAAGTTATGGTGGTTACTCCGTTTATTATCTGGCAGGCCATCATCAGAAACGGTTCAAAACATTTATTTCGCACTGCGGAATCTTTAATCTCGAAGCGATGTATTCCACCACCGAAGAGGTTTGGTTCACCAACTGGGATAACGGCGGCGCATATTGGGATTTGAATAATAAGGTCGCTCAAAATACCTATAAAAATTTCTCTCCTCATAAATTTGTACAGAACTGGGATACCCCATTATTGGTAATCACCGGAGAAAAAGATCTGCGCATTCCGTACACCCAGGGTATGGGTGCCTTTAATTCCGCCAAATTAAAGGGAATCCCTGCCGAGTTCTTGTTTTTTCCCGACGAAAGTCACTGGGTTTTGAAGGCACAGAACGGAATTCTTTGGCAACGCGTTTTCTTTCAGTGGTTGGATAAGTGGTTGAAATGATGAGGAATGAAAGAATGGAGGGATTGATACAAGATATATCTAATTCTCCTTATTTTATCTTAGGTAAGAATCCTGAAGGGATTTAATTTGATTAACCCCCAATAAAATTGGAGGGAAGAGAGTCCGAAAGCAACAAGAACCCCGGAGTGGGTTCAATATCAACAATACTAAATAATGTTCAACCCAATTCTGGGTTGATGTTATGTTTTATTCATTTTCCCCCGGTTTCGCAAGTTACACCGGGGGTTATTCAAATTAAACCACTTTGTGGTTTGGAAAAGTTTTCAGAATTCCTTTATTAATTATGACAAATCGCACTTCCGGAATACTTCTTCATCCAACTTCCCTTCCCGGGAAATATGGAATTGGCTCGCTTGGCGAGGAGGCATACCGCTTTATTGACTGGCTTGCAGCATCGGGACAGAAGATCTGGCAGATTTTGCCACTTGGTCCAACCGATTTTAGTCATTCTCCATATCAGTGTTATTCGGCATTCGCAGGAAATGCCGATTTAATCGATCTTGATGAACTGGTTAAAATCGGTTTAATAGCTCATGAAATAAAGCTTCCGGTTAAGGCATTTCCTCTGGAAAGCGTAGACTACTTTCATGTCCGGAAATTCAGGGAGCCCTATCTTCAGCAAGCTTTTCATCGTTTTCGGGAAATCGGAGGATTTGGTTGGGATGATTATCTGGGATTCTGGCAGGAAAACAGTTGGTGGCTTGAAGCCTGGTCTCTTTTTTATGCCTGCCGCAAAAACCTCAAAGGTAAAGACTGGAGCTATTGGGAGGAATCATTGGTTAGGCATAAGCAGGATTCTCTTCATCTTCACTATCGGACCTACCGTGAAGATGTCGAATACCAGCGTTTTCTGCAATTTTTCTTTTTCAAGCAGTGGAATTCCTTGAAAAGGTATGCCAATAGCTTGGATATTAAAATATTCGGGGATATTCCCCTTTATGTTTCCTTTGATAGCGCTGATGTTTGGGCTAACCAGGAAATTTTTTTGCTGGATAAAAACAGGAAACCGGTTATGGTCGGAGGTGTACCTCCCGATTATTTCAGCGAAACCGGACAGCTTTGGGGAAATCCTTTATTCGACTGGAAGAAACTGCAACACCGGAATTACGATTGGTGGATAGCCCGGCTGCATTTTAATTTGAACCTGTTTGATATAGTTAGGATTGATCATTTCAGAGGTTTGGAATCGTTCTGGGCAATCCCTTTTGGTGAAAAAACTGCCATAAACGGGCAATGGCTGAAGGCCAACGGAGACGCGATTCTTGGTTTGTTACAAAGTCAGATTGGTTATTTGCCGATTATCGCAGAAGATTTAGGGACTATTACTCCGGAGGTTCATCACTTGCGTAAAAAATATCATTTGCCGGGAATGAAGGTCTTGCAATTTGCTTTTACCTCCGATGGTAAAAATGAACATCTCCCACATAATTATGATACGGATTTTGCCGCATATACGGGAACACACGATAACGATACCACTGCAAACTGGCTAAAAAAATTGAAAGGGGAGGAGCGCGAACACCTTCGTCAATATTTTGGCACATCTGGAATTGATCATTGGAAAATGATCAGGGCAGTTATGGGATCTGTAGCAAATATGACCATTATTCCCCTTCAGGATGTTCTGGGTCTTGATGCATCAGCCAGGATGAATACTCCGGGAACCATTGAAAATAATTGGAGGTGGAGATTATCCGATACGATTGATATGAAAGAGATTGGTGAAAAATTAAAGGCGGTGACTGCTTTATACAACCGATAACAGAGCTTCAACGAATTTTTCGGGTTGCTCTGAATGGAGCCAGTGGCCTGCATCCGGAATGCCGATAATCCGGGCATCCGGATATATACTTTTGATCGTTGGCAGATCATCGTCTGAAATGTAGTCCGAATTTAATCCACGAATAAAGGTAACCGGATAGCTAAGGATTGGTTTCCGGTCCTCGAACCACTCGCTGCTGACGCCGCTTGTAATTGATACAAGCGCATGTTTAAGTACGGGAACATTTATTTTCCACTCAAAATAATTGTCTTTATTCCTCTGGATATTTTTGATCAGGAATTGCCTTAAGGTGCTGTTATGTAATTTTTCGGATAAAAAGTGATCGATCTCTTTCCGGGATGAAACTGCTACCAGGTTGAGCTCTTCCATCAAACCAAGGATCAGCTCATGTTCCAGAACCGTTTTATAGGGTCTGTCTGATAAGTTATAGCTTTTGGGAGCTATATCGGCCACGATCAGTCCGGCTACCAGCTCGGGATATTCAGCCGCAAACATCATCGCAACCTTGCCTCCCATACTGTGTCCCAGCACAATAGCCCGGCTGATGTGATGATCATTAAAAAACTGGAAAAGGTCATCCACCATATCCTGATAGGTATGGCTTGTAGTATGGGGTGAATGACCATGATTCCGGAGATCGGGAATGAAAATGGTAAACCGCTCCTCCAGCTTCCGGGCGATAGAGATCCAATTATCCGATGCACCGTAGAGTCCGTGAAGGATTATAACCGGTTCCCCATGCCCCGACTTTCTGAATTTTAAGGTTACTGGCATTACCTCAGGCACTCTTTATATTTGAGTATCGTCAGTTCCAGCCCAAGGTATAAAGCATCCGAAATCAGTGCATGACCAATGGAAACTTCAAGCAGATTGGGGATTGACTGGTTAAAAAACCTTAAATTCTGCAGACTCAGATCGTGCCCTGCATTGACTCCCAGTTTAAGATCTTCGGCTGCTCTGGCTGCCAGCAAAAATGAACTGATTGCCAGATCCGGATTGAAAGGGTAAGCTGTTGCATAGGGCTCCGTGTAAAGTTCGATCCGATCGGCACCGATAAGCGAAGCACCCTCTATCATCTTAACTTCAGCTCCAACAAACAGCGAAACGCGGATTCCCGCAGCTTTCAACTCAGAAACGATATCGGTTAACAATCCACGGTGTGTAATGGTATCCCATCCGGCATTTGAAGTAATGGCGTCATGAGCATCCGGAACCAGGGTAACCTGGTCAGGCAATACCTCAAGTACCAGGTCGAGAAAGGACCGGCCAGGATAACCTTCGATGTTGAATTCTGTGGTTATGATTGGTTTTAAGTCTCTTACATCTGAATAGCGGATGTGTCGTTCGTCCGGGCGTGGATGAACAGTGATCCCTTCCGCCCCAAATTCTTCGCAATTTATTGCTGCAAGTTTAACATTTGGGATATTTCCCTGCCGGGTGTTTCGCAGTGTTGCTATTTTATTTATATTTACGCTTAAACGTGCCATAGTTTTGTTTCACTGATTTGGTGTGCAATTTACAACTTTGAATCGGTTTTTTATAACAAAAAATTCTAGTATCGTGATAGCCGAAAATCTGATTTCTGAATCAATTCCTACCGTCACTCCCGACGAGATTGGTTCCAAGGTGCTTACACTCATGGAGATATTCCGGGTTGCACATCTTCCTGTTGTCGTTGGAAAAGATTATTTTGGAGTAGTTTCTGACAAGGAAATTTATGATGCTGAAAACTTCGACGAAAAGATTGAAAAGTACATCAGCCCAAATCTTTTGCAACCACATGTCCATGTCAATCAGCATATCTTTGAAGTGGCAGGTGTTGCCTTGGGATGTGGAGTATCCATCGTTCCTGTGCTTGAACCGGATCATTCCTATATTGGATCGATCACCCGAACTGATCTTGCCTTTAAACTGGCTGAACTGTTTTCGTCTAATGAACCTGGCGGTATCATTGTGCTGGAACTTACAGAGGTTAACTACTCCCTGTCACAGATTGCACAGATTATCGAGGGGAATGACGCACGTATTCTGAGCCTGTATATTCATAAACCTTCTCCATCCTCCAAGGAACTTGATGTCACCATAAAAGTAAATGTAGTGGATCTTTCAGGAATTATTCAGACTTTTGCGCGCTATGATTACCTGATTAAAGCGACCTATATGGATCAATCACAGATTAGAACGCTTTTTGATGACCGTTATGATCAATTTATGAGATATATAAATGTTTAACATTCAGATATATAAATGAGAATAGCGGTCTTTGGAAGAAATATTAATCCGGTTTTTTACGATAGTTTGAAACGTTTGTTCGCCATTTTGCATCTACATCAGGTGGAGGTGGTGGTATATCGCCCGTTTTTGGAATATATGCACCGTGAAATTGGTTTTAAATCTGAAAAAATATCGGTCTTCTCGAACCATAAGGAATTGCAGAATGTCGATTTTTTCTTCAGTATTGGCGGTGACGGAGCATTCCTGGAAGCAATTTCATTAGTCCGGGATTCTGGAATACCGATGGTTGGTATCAATAGCGGACGACTCGGTTTCCTGGCAGATGTGGCTCAACAAGAACTTGAAAGTGCTCTTGAGCGTTTCTTTGATGCGAAATACTATCTGCAACCCCGTTCTTTGATTAAGCTTGAAACAGATATTCAGTTGTTCTCTGATTTTCCCTATGCCTTGAACGAGTTTACTGTACATAAACAGGATACTTCGCAAATGATTACGGTGCATGTTGAGGTTGGCGGTGACTATTTAAACTCCTATTGGGCAGATGGTTTAATTATTTCCACTCCTACCGGTTCAACCGCCTACTCATTGGCTGTAGGAGGCCCGATTATTACTCCAACGGCTGCAAATTTTATCATTGCACCTATCGCTCCGCATAATCTGGCGATTCGGCCGGTGGTCATTTCGGATAATGAAGAGATCAAACTCAGAGTCGAGGGGAGAGGCGAACGGTACCTGGCTTCACTTGATTCCCGATCGGATGCCTTTGGAGCGAATATTGAGATGAGACTAAGTAAAGCTGATTTTTCAATAAATGTTTTACAGTTTGATAATCAGTCATTTTATAGTACACTTCGGAATAAGTTAATGTGGGGGATCGACAAGCGGAATTGATCAGATTTATCGGTTCCGACTGCGGATCTAATTTTTATCCGTTAAATTTTGTCCGAAAAAGGGGAAATTAGGGTTAATCTATTACTTTTGTAACCTTTAGTAAAAAGAGGTTAGATTTTATTGTTGGATTTTTTTGATAAATTGATTGAATATTATTGCAAATGAAAAAGTTGATAGTAGTCATAATGCTCATCTTGTCAGTTGGTTGCGCCATGGCGCAGCATACGGCAGATTTGGGAGTACAGGTTGGAGCTGCGACTTATTGGGGAAATATTCAAAATGTCAATACACTCAAATCGATTACTCCTGTAGTCGGAGTTTTAGGCCGCTGGAATTTCAACAAGCGTTTGGCCGTAAGAGGGCAGCTGCTCACAGGAAATCTAAGTGCTGACGGATTTTATAAAGGTGCTTTAATTGGTCAGTCCGGAACTCGTGCTACCGATTTTCCTGCCGACATAAATTATGCCTACAATTTTAAACGAAGTTTCCAGACTGCCGAGGCTTTACTGGAATTTAATTTCCGTAATTATAAATTGGGAAAAATGAAAAAGGAGGCTTTTACCCCTTTTGTAGCCTTGGGTTTGGGGGTTTTCTATTCCAGAGCGCCACGGACTGGCTCTTTTATTCTCGATCCTACACCTTCAACTGCAGTAGGTGTTATCCCTGCTTTATATCCGCCCTATTTAGGTCCAGCTGGAACCAGAAACTCTAAATTGACAAATGGTTTTGATGTTTCAACCCTCACCATTCCTGTAGGAGCCGGGTTGAAATTTAATATTACCAAACGGTTAGGCGGCATGGCAGAGGTTATTATTAGGAAGACGTTCTCAGACAACATTGACAACCTGAATGACCCGTCTCGGTATCTGGCCACTTCAGGACCTTCCTATGCAGCGGCAAAAACGGGATTAAACAATACAGATTGGTATGCAACACTGGCAGTTTCACTGACATATCAGTTATGGGATGAAAAGGGGAATTGCGCATTATACGATAAGCTTAGAAAAAAGTAATGGTTATTGAGGAACTGAAGAAAAATTGTATTCCCAGCCACGTTGCGGTGATTATGGATGGCAATGGCAGGTGGGCAGAGCTTCATGGCAATGACCGGATTTACGGACATCGGCAAGGCGTTGATGCGGTACGTTCTGTTGTTGAAGGTGCGGGCGAAGTGGGAATAAAATTCCTTACCCTTTATGCCTTTTCAACCGAAAACTGGGACAGGCCTAAAAATGAAGTGAATGCCTTGATGTCGTTACTGGTCGATGCTATTGTGAGAGAGATTGAGAATCTTAAAGAAAAGAACGTAAAGATGCATGCCATTGGCAATCTCGATTCGTTTCCCTCTGATGTCCAGCTCAAGCTGGCCGAAGCCATCGAAAAAACATCTTCCAATACAGGACTTAATTTAATCCTGGCCTTAAGTTATTCAGGAAGATGGGATATCCTTCAAATGGTAAAACAAATTGTCAGTAAAGCAATCAACGGTGAAATAGTTGAAAAACAGATAAATGAATCATTGATCGTGAATCATCTCTCCACTTCGGGAATTCCTGATCCGGAATTATTGATCAGAACCAGTGGTGAATACCGGATAAGTAATTTCCTCCTGTGGCAGATTGCCTACAGTGAGTTCTATTTTACGCCCATTTTATGGCCCGATTTTCGTAAGGAAAATTTGTTTGAAGCCATAGCCGATTTCCAGCGTAGAGAGAGAAGATTTGGAAAAACAAGTGAACAAATCAGAAGCTAAAAATGTACAAAAAACTAATAATTTTTTCCCTGGTCCTATTTGGCAGTTTTAACCTTTATTCTCAGGTAGTTGCAGACAGTACGAATTTTTCAATCCGGTATGATGGTGCGAAAAAATATACCCTGGCAGGAATAGAGGTGAGTGGTATCCGCTTTCTGGATACTGAAGTGCTTAAAAATTTGTCAGGTTTTGCAATCGGGGACGAAATCAGTGTCCCGGGTGATCAAATTACCTCAGCTTTAAAGAAATACTGGCATCAGGGACTCTTTTCAGATGTGAGGATTTCGGCCACCAAGATAGTAGGTAGTAAAATATGGATTGATATTTATCTTCAGGAGCGCCCCCGTCTTTCCCAAAAGAACTATAAAGGGGTCTCGAAAAGTGAAAAAGAAGATATTGAAAAGAAGGTCATGCTGCTTATCGGAGGACAGGTAACCGACAATCTCATCAATACAGCCAAACGTCAGATCCTTGGAATTTTCCAGGGGAAAGGATTCTATAATACGGAAGTTGATATTATTCAGCGTGATGACCCTTCTAAGGTGAATCAGGTGATCCTGGATATTAAGGTGAATAAAAAAGTAAAGGTTAAAATCAGCAAAATAGAGTTTGTTGGCGTAACTGCGCTTCCCAAAAAAGAATTGGAAAAAGCGATGAAGAAGACCAAGGCGAAAAAGATCCGTAATTTTTTCGCCTCCAAGAAATTTCTTGAGGATAAGTTTGAAGAAGATAAGCTTAATCTGATTAAAAAATACAATGAAAAAGGGTACCGGGATGCGATTATTGTGGCTGACACCATCACAAAAGATACTTTAAGAAATACCGTTCGCCTGAAATATTATATTGACGAAGGGAAAAGATATTATTTCAGAAATATTCGTTGGGTGGGTAACACTATTTATGGTGATCCGCAGCTCAACCTGGTACTTGGGATCCGGAAGGGAGATATTTTTGACCAAAAATTGCTGGACAAAAGACTTACCGAAGACGACGATGCGGTTTCCAATGTCTACCTGAATAATGGCTATCTTTTTTATAATTTAAGTCCTGTGGAGGTTAATGTTGAAAATGACTCTATCGATTTTGAAATGAGAATGGTTGAGGGGACCCAGGCAACGATTAATTCAATCGGAATAAAAGGGAATACCAAAACGAATGAACATGTGGCGCGTCGCGAACTCTTTACACGTCCCGGACAATTGTTCAGTAAAGAGAATATTATCCGTTCTGTGCGGGAGCTTTCGCAAATGGGTCACTTTAACCCTGAAGCTATAAAACCTGATGTGGTTCCTCATCCGGAGGATGGTACGGTAGATATTAATTATGAACTTGAAGAGCGCGCAAACGACCAGATTGAACTTTCCGGAGGGTGGGGTGCAGGTATGTTTGTTGGCACAATTGGATTGAAATTTTCAAATTTCTCGGTACGAAATATCCCGAATAAAAAAGCCTGGAAACCTCTTCCTACCGGGGATGGTCAGGCAGTTTCGCTTCGCGCTCAGACAAATGGAAGTTATTATCAATCCTATAGCTTTTCTTTCACTGAGCCCTGGTTAGGTGGAAAGAAACCGAATTCACTGACATTCTCGATCTATTATTCGAAACAAACCAGTGGAAATCAATCGTATAACTATACCGGCAGCTATGCCGGTTATGGAAGTGGCTATGGGACTGGTATGGGTAATTACGGATCTGCCTATAGCCCATATAATTATGTTATTACTCAGCGAATGGGGGTCATCGGAGGATCGGTTGGTCTGGGTCATCGTTTGAAATTCCCGGATGACTTCTTCACACTGTACCATGAATTGTCGTATCAGCTTTATATCCTGGATAACTGGCAATATTTCTTCTTCAAAAACGGGACATCCCATAATTTTAGTTTCAAAACCGTTTTAGGCCGTAATTCAACAGATAATCCGCTGTATACCAAACGGGGAACCAACTTCTCATTTATGTTGCAGTTAACGCCTCCATATTCAATGTGGTCTCATTTAGACTACAGCAGCACCTTGTTGACCGCCGAGCAACGTTATAACCTTATCGAGTACCATAAATGGGTGTTCAAAGGGGATGTCTATACCCCTTTCACCGCAGATCAGAAGCTTGTTTTGCGTACCAAGTTTGAAACAGGGTATCTTGGATTTTACAATAAGAATCTCCGTTCACCCTTCGAAAGTTTCCGGGTTGGTGGTGACGGGATGTCAGGTTATAGCATGTATGGGAGCGATATCATTGGCTTAAGAGGTTATTCAAACAACTCCCTAACACCGGCAAATGGAGGAAATATTTATGAAAAGATAACCATGGAGATGAGATATCCGATCACACTAAGCCAATCGGCCACCATTTACGGATTGACATTCTTTGAAGCCGGAAATTCATGGTTCGATATGACAACCTATAATCCTTTCAACGTTAAACGTTCTGCAGGTCTTGGAATAAGAATCTTCCTGCCAATGTTCGGTTTAATGGGCTTTGACTGGGGTTATGGATTTGATGACGGATATGTTAAGGGATCAGGAGGTAGTAACTTCCACTTTATTATGGGCCAGCAATTCTAACCTTAAACGAATGTAATTGCAGGATTAGGGTATAAAAGATGTTTTATAGTGAATAAGTGATTAATACTTTGAAATAGTTGGGATTAGCAGTTTTTTTGGTCCGATTTTTGAGCGTTTTCAACGTAAAATACATGAATGGAAATGAAACAAGTTCGATCAAATAGTAAATTTAAAATGGATATCCGATGAAAAAGATAGTACTTATTCTGTTGTTCATCACTGTATCAGCAGGTTTTGGCTTTGCTCAGAAATATGCCTATGTCGATACGCAATACATTCTTGGGAATATTCCTTCCTTTAAAGCGGCTCAGGAACAATTGGATAAAATCTCCCAGCAATATCAGAAGGAGCTGGAGACTATTCATGCTGAGCTGGACAAGATGTACAAAGATTTTCAGTCAGAAGTCGTTTTGTTATCTGACGATATGAAAAAGAAAAGGGAGGATATCATCATTACCAAAGAGAAGGAATATAAAAAATTACAGCGTCAGTATTTTGGTACAGAGGGGGATCTTTACCATAAACGTCAGGCATTGATTAAGCCGATTCAGGATGATGTGTTCAAGGCAATCCAGGAGGTGTCTGAACAAGGTGGTTATTCCATCGTTTTTGATAAAGCAGGTGGTCTTTCAATGATTTATACGAATTCGAAGTATGATTTAAGCGATCAGATCCTGCAGAAGCTTGGATATAAAAATTAAAGATATATATTTGCGAACAAATTTAAAATCAATAAAAAACATGAGAAATTTTTTTAAAGTAATAGTATTTAGTGCATTGTTTTTCGCGGGTAGTAGTTTGTCTGCCCAGACTTTAAAATTCGGTCATATTGATTTTCAGCAGTTGCTGGCGGTAATGCCCGAAAGAATAGCTGCAACAACTGCTCTTGAAAAGGTTCAGGCTGATCTGGAATCAAAATTGCAGGCAATGCAGAAGGAGTATAGTGAAAAAGGTAAGGAATATGTTGCTTTAGCTCAGGCCAAAGATGCCAACGAAGCTCTTGTGAAAGCCAAACAGGACGAGGTTACAAGTATTCAGGATAGAATTCAGACTTTCCAGCAGACAGCCCAGGAGAGTCTTCAAAAGGAGCAAACCAAATTGATCCAGCCCGTTATCGAGAAAGCGCGTAAAGCCATTACTGATGTTGCCAAGGAGCAGGGTTTGATCTATGTATTCGAAGCTGCAAATGGCATCTTATACCATTCGGAACAGTCTATTGATTTAACTCCTTTAGTTAAAGCAAAATTGGGTATTGTTGCTAAGTAATCCAGTAACTTATTCCGTTCACATATTGAAAGGGTACCGGTTTCGGTGCCCTTTTTTGGTTTTGGAAAACCTTTGTAGAGTAAATTTAAATGCGTCACCACAGAAAACAGTTATAGGTGCTTAGTTTATGTATGTTTTAAATTATAATTCGATCTTTATTGCCCGTTGGGCATCAATTTCAATAGAAAAACAAGCCGGCAAAAAATCATTGTCCGCTAGGACATTAATAGAGAAACGGTTAATTCCTACGGGAAATTTATTTTCAAAATTATAATTTTCTATGGATATCGATCTCCTACAGAGAAATTGAAACTTTTTTGTACTTTTAGATCACTAATATTTATATAGGTGCAACAAAATTATCAACCTATTGGCGTTTTCGATTCAGGGTATGGCGGTTTAACTATCCTCAAATCTATACTGGAAGAGCTTCCCCAATATGATTACATCTACCTGGGAGACAATGCCCGCACACCATACGGTTCGCGCTCTTTCGATGTGGTTTATGAATATACACTCCAGGCAGTGATGAAACTGTTCTCGATGGGATGTCAGCTGGTTATTCTGGCGTGCAATACAGCCTCTGCAAAAGCTTTACGAACCATTCAGCAAAACGATCTTCCGGTTTTCGATCCATCCCGGCGTGTTTTGGGAGTTATTCGTCCAAGTGCGGAGAAAATACCATTTTATACCAGAACGGGTCATATTGGTATCCTTGGAACTTCAGGCACCGTCCTTTCACGTTCCTATCCTTTGGAAATTGCCAAAATTTCGGGGGATCATCTTGTGGTGATGCAGGAAGCCTGTCCGATGTGGGTTCCACTGGTTGAAAATGACGAAATCGATAATCCGGCAGCCGACTATTTTGTGCAGAAAAACATCCGTAACCTGTTTCGTCACGATCCTGAAATTGATACGGTAATCCTGGGATGTACCCATTACCCGCTCCTGATTCCCACCATACTCAAATATCTTCCCGATCAGGTGACCCTTTTGGATCAGGGCCCCATTGTAGCACAAAGCCTGGTTGATTACCTGATCCGGCACCCCGAAATCGATCAAAAGTGTTCAAAAGCTGGCTCCCGTCGGTTTCTGACCACCGAATCGGTTCAGAATTTTGAGCCGCGTGCGGGGATGTTTCTTGGGCAGCCATTAACGGCCGAGAAGATTCAACTTTAGTAAAAGAGTAAACCTCTTATTTTAAAGGATATAATAGCTATAGCCCTTAACCCCAATTATCCTGCTGATCCCGCAACGCAGATAAGAAAAATAATATCTGCGATAATCTGTGATATCTGCGCGAGTATATTTCCCAGCCCTGGGATTTTTGATTCCGGAAAAGTAAACTATTCCGCCTGATGTCCCTGGTGGGTTCCGCGGTCACGGTGACGGAAGATCTTTTTCTTATTTACGCCACCAGTTTTGGGACGGTCATGGACCCTGCCCGTGGGTCTTCTTCCAAACTGTCTGCCGCTAACTGGATTATAGGCTGGAGCCTCGCTGAATTCGGCCGGAAGCGGGATTTTGATGATCTCACGCTCAATTAAATCCTCGATTCGTTTAAAATTGTGCTGATCAAGATCAGAGATCAGTGTAATGGCCAGTCCTGAACTGGCTGCACGGGCAGTGCGCCCGATACGGTGGACATAATCTTCCGGATCACGGGGGACATCATAGTTCATCACCATATCAATCCCGTCAATATCAATTCCACGCGCAACAATGTCAGTGGCTACTAGAACCTGGGTTTCACGGTTACGGAATCGGAGCATCACCTCTTCACGTTCCTTCTGCTCGAGATCTGAAAGCATTCCATCAGCTTTAAATCCCATCCGCCGCAACTCCCTGACCAAACCATTCACATTAATTGTACGTGAAGTGAAGATCAATACGCTTTTATAGTCTGTTTTTCCCTTTAATATAGATTTTACCAGGGCAACTTTCTGATTTTCATAGACCATATATGCCACCTGGGTAATATTTTCAGCCGGTTTTGAAATTGCAATATTCACATTTTCAGGATTTTGCAATATTCCCTGTGCCAATTTCCTTATCTTGGGTGGCATGGTTGCGGAAAACATCAACGTCTGACGTGCTATAGGCAGTTCGCGCACGATGCGCATAATATCGTCAAAGAATCCCATGTCGAGCATACGGTCGGCTTCATCCAGGATCAGATGTTTTATTGTACTGAAATCGGCATATTTCAGGTTAATGTGTGACAACAACCTGCCGGGAGTCGCTACAATAATATCAGCACCCTGAATCAGGGCTGTTTTTTGCTGGTCAAAGGCTGCCCCTTCACCACCTCCGTACACTGCGAGTGAAGTAGCACCCGAAAAATAGGAGAAACCTTCAATTTGCTGGTCGATTTGCAGAACCAATTCGCGGGTAGGTGCAATGATCAGCGTATTGATACCCTGCCCCGGGTTAGCAGTAATGCGGTTCAATACCGGTAACAGATAGGCCGCTGTTTTCCCGGTGCCTGTCTGCGCACACGCAATCAGGTCTTTACCGTTCCAGATCACCGGCATCGCCAGTTCCTGTACCGGAGTACATTCCTCAAAGCCCATGGATTCAAGTCCTTCCATGATCTGAGGAACAAAATCAAACTCTCTAAATTTCAATTTATTTTAGAATTAAATGAAAATCAATGTTTTTATTCAACATACAAAACCAATCCTTTCAGGTATTCACCCTCTGGATGATAGATATTTATGGGGTGATCACCCGGCTGCGAAAGCTGATGCAATATCCTTACATTTCGCTTCGAAATAGCAGCAGCAGAAAACACAGCTTCGCGAAAATTTATTTTGGTAACCACCTGTGAACAGGAGAAAGTGAACAAAACACCTCCGGGACGAATCTGCTGGAATGCCCTGCTGTTTAGTTTTTTATATCCCTGAAGTGCCTGATTCAGCACATTTTTATGTTTTGCGAATGCAGGAGGATCCAAAATAATCAAATCATATTTATTGTTGATATCCTTCATGAAATCAAAGGCATCGGCAATAAAAGCCTCGTGACGTTTATCTCCCGGAAAGTTAAGTTCAACATTTTCATTGGTCAGCTCTATCGCCTTGGCGGATGAGTCCACTGAATGAACCAGATTGGCTCCACCCCGCATGGCAGAAAATGAAAATCCCCCGGTGTAGCAAAACATATTCAGAACATCTTTCCCAAAAGCATAATCACTTAACAGCTTCCTGTTTTCACGCTGGTCGACAAAAAATCCGGTCTTCTGACCCTCTTCCCAATCTACCAGGAATCGGTTTCCGTCTTCCATCACCTCCCTGGTCGAATGCCCGCCATACAAATACCCGTCCACTGGTTCTATAGCGGCCTTAAAGGGGAGCGTTTTGGAACTTTTATCGTAAACTGCTGTGAGCAAATCTCCCAGGACAACCTTCAGAGCTTCGGCAAGCAATTCGCGAATCAGCCACATCCCAACTGTATGTGCCTGCAAAACTGCCGTCCCGTTATAAAAATCGACAATCAGCCCGGGCATACCGTCACCTTCCCCATGAACCAGTCTGAAAACATTGGTCTCTTTACGGGTTGTCAATCCGATTTTCCGGCGCAGGGTATAGGCAGACTGAAATTTATCGCACCAAAAAGAAAGATCAGGATCAACCTCATGAAAAGAGATGATTCTGACAGCAATCGAACCGATTGCACTATGACCCATAGCGATAAATCGGTCATCACTGGTGTGGACAATTACTACATCTCCCTCTTCAACCGCCCCTTCAATTCGGTCAATTGCGCCCGAGAAGATCCAGGGATGAAAACGGAGGATTGATTCTTCCTTCCCTTTTTTTAAAACAACTTTACTAAATTTTGACATGATCCAATTTAAATTCTTAAGGAAGATTAACCTTGTTCTAATCTTCCTGTGCGCTTTCGGCGACTTCCGGTTCGCACACCGGTTCAATGGGTGTGATCAGTAGTTGTTTATAGATATCGCATGAAACCCATGCATCCGTAGCACCGTAAATCAATTGCTGTTCAGTTAGTTCATCGGCATCCCAGTTGGTGAGTCGTTGGGATTTGGAGATTCTGAATCCTAAAATAATTGCAGAAAGCTTTTTAAGACTGAAATTTTCAATCCCGTAATCTTTAACAAGATCCTGTAATTCAATAAACCCTGAAGGTTTAAAGTGGACAACCCGTTGTAATATTTTTATGTCATCGCGGATGGCAACTCCTATTTTCAATATTTTAGGTGAGGCGAGAATTTTGACTAGTCCGGCAGGCAACCCAATTTTATTAATACGGAACAAAAATGCCTGATCTGAAGTCGCCAGTTGAAGTAACGACACAGGAAATACCTGTCCCTTTTTAAAGGCTGGCCTGGTTTCAGTGTCAAATCCTATAATAGATTGATTGCTTAGGTATTTTAAAGCTTTGTCCAGGTCTTCAGGTTTTTCAATTACGTGAATAACCCCTTCAAATGAAGAAAGAGGCAACTCAGCCAGTTCATCGTTGGAAATACTTTTCCTCATTTTGTTAAATCCCTCTGACTTAAAATAGTTGTTAAGCCCTTATTTGATAACTCGATATATCTTTATTCTCTGTTTTGTTCACTCAATTCAACCGTTTCATCCAGGTCTGAAATTCCATAGACCAGGCTGTGAATTGCCCGGAGCCCGTTCACCAAACGCTGGCCCCAGTATTGTTGGAAATTAGTTCGGCATTCCCCAAGAGCATCATTCATAACATCCAATGTGCCAATTCTATAGGATAAAATAAAATCCTTCAGGTCCTGGTAGATATCTGCAATGTTTTCCGATATACTGGCTTCAAGGGCCTCTTCGCTGTACTGCATTGAAGGATCAAAAACCTCCTGATAAGCATCAAACTGCCCTAGTTTTTGCTCCAACTTGTGCAGTATAAAATTGTAATCTTCCTCACCGACAAACTTTTCGGGAGCTTCCTCTGAAATTTCGATATCAGGTTCGGGAAGTAAAGCAGCTTTTAAATAGAGTAACGGAAATAACTTCTGTATCCTGGTTATAAATTCCTTTCTCTGAAACTGATCAACAGCCTCAATAAAAGAACAATACTCATTGGCAACCGTGGCAAATTCGATCACATTCTTCGAATACACCACTTCTGAAAATGGTTCTTTACTCATTAATAATCCTTTTTATCTTGAAGAATACGGCGCAAAGGTAATCAAAATCCCAATAACGAATGGATAACGACCCATTATTGGCTCTCCCCAATGAACGTTAATAATCCGCCTGGACCAATTTTCACTATTCCGTTGTCGAGGAACCACCGGGAAACCTTTAAGATTCCTGCTTCTGGCTCATTGATCAACCTGATCAACTTGTCAATAGAACAGTTTTCGGACAGTAAATGTTGCCTGATTTTACCTGAAATACGGGTGAAATCTGCAAAACTTATTCCCGATTCATGCTCCCCCGTACAAACATCGCATGCGCCGCAGGGTTCCGAATGGAATTGCCCAAAATATTCCAACAAAACTACACTCCTGCAATTCCGGTTATTGGCAGCATATTCGAGAACCGAGTCGACCTGGTTTTGGTATTTCACTTTACGATGCTGATAATTATCGGCACTGATGTGAATTCTGTTCGTATCAATTCTTTCCGTTTCGAAGACCAGTACCGGGGTTTTCCTTGCCGGAATATATTCAATGATCTTTTGTTGTGCCAGAAGTTTAAGCTGTTGGTATATGTGATCGCTGGTGCTGCTCAGCCGACGGGCCAGCAATGCTTCATCGATGTTTACGAAATCGGTAAAAACCCCTGTGTATGATCTGAGAATCAGCTTGATAAAGGTATCAAGTTCAGTATTTTTTAATTGAATTTTGTACAAATCATCCCTGCGAAGGGTAAACAGGATGCGCGAATAGTTGTCGATATTTTCTATGTAGGATAAATAACCTTGTCGCTCCAACAGTTTAAGACTATGGTAAACTGCACTGACTTGAAATTCAAATCGTTTTGAAAAATCCTCGATTCGAAAACTGAAAATGCCCCCTTTACCGCTCCCAACTGCGATCATCAGAAAATTAGCGATGGAGTTATAAACTGAACGGATTACCTCGATGACTGGAAAGCTGTCGGTGACCATTTTATGCAGCCTGCGTTTATCGGTAGCATTGTAAAGTAATACAGCGACCGACTTTTTCCCATCACGACCGGCTCTTCCTGCTTCCTGAAAATAGGCCTCCAGCGAATCCGGCAAATCCAGATGAATTACAAAACGGACATCGGGTTTATCGATACCCATTCCAAATGCATTGGTTGATACAATTACGCGACAATCACCGCTCATCCATTTGTCCTGTTTTTGACTTCTCAGATCTGTGGCAAGCCCGGCATGGTAATAATCGGCTGCAATATTCTGTGATTGTAGTAGTTGTGCAATTTCACGTGTTTTCTTCCTGCTTCTGACGTACACAATACCCGATCCTTTGGCTTTTTGAATGGTATCGGAGAGATACCCCATTTTGTCCTCCTTATCACGAACCATATAAATGAGGTTATCACGTCGAAAACTTTTCTGAAGCACATTTTTCTTCCTGAATAATAATTTATCCTGGATATCCTCCACTACTTTTTGAGTGGCTGTTGCTGTTAATGCCAGTACAGGAACGTCCGGGAATAATATACGGAGGTCGCAGATGGTCAGGTAGGAGGGTCTGAAGTCATAGCCCCATTGCGAGATGCAATGGGCTTCGTCCACCGCGATCAGGTTAAGCTTCATCCGGACAAGAAACTCCCTGAATTTCTCGGATGCTATCCGCTCAGGAGAAATATATAGAAATTTATAATCGCCGTATACGGCATTATTCAGGGTAATATCGATCTCACGGGCCGACATTCCGGAATAAATTGCCAGCACCTTAATATTTTTTGATCTCAGGTTCTCCACCTGATCTTTGATCAATGCGATTAAAGGGGTAACAACCAGACACATTCCTTCAGCAGAAAGGGAGTAGACCTGGAAAGTGATTGATTTTCCGCCACCTGTAGGCATTAGTGCAAGGGTATCCTGCTGACTGGCAACCGAACGGATAATCTCCTCCTGCAAGGGACGAAATTCATTGAATCCCCAGTATTGTTTTAACAGTTGGTGGTATTGGTCCATTCCTTGATACTTTGACTAAGCTATAAATAAAATTAGCAGGGTAAAGTTATTCTAAATCTGTAAATAATCTGGTAAATATTCGGAAGTCCGGGTTGAAAGTCACAAGAAGAATAGGTGGATTGGTTTAAATTTATGATGAATGCGACCATTTTACCTAAAGTTTTGTATTTTTATTTAATGTTTTAACAATATATCTTTACAAAACCTTAAGCATAACTCTTCAGAAAACATGGCAAACATTTTATTTACCGATGCACTACGAAAGGATTATGAGAACCTTTTCAATTCATGTGTTATCCGGCAGGAACGAGTTTCAGCCGTTGAAGCGACTATCACAAACCTTATCGCAAACAGGAATCGTTATCAAAATGTGAGTGATATGCAGGGCATTCCCTGGAGTTTTGTTGCTGTAATCCATAACATGGAAGCGAATCTTGATTTTGCCAGACACCTGCATAATGGTGATCCTCTTACCGCCCGAACTGTGCAGGTGCCTGCCGGACGGCCTAAACAGGGAAACCCTCCCTTCACCTGGGAGGAGAGCGCCGCAGATGCTTTATCCATGAGAGGGCTAAATGCCCAAAAAGATTGGAGCCTGTCGGGAACCCTTTATCAGTTGGAAAGGTATAATGGCTGGGGTTACCGCCAGTTTCATCCTAATGTCCTTACTCCTTATCTTTGGAGTTATTCCAATAATTATACAAGTGGAAAGTATGTTGCAGATGGGACCTGGTCTGATACGGCTGTTTCCAGGCAGTGCGGGTCAGCTGTATTGTTACGACGCATGGCTGAAATGAACATCATTGAGTTTACCGATCAACCTGCCCCCCAGCCTGATACTCCTCCGCTCATTGTAAATTACGCTATGCAGCAATCGCCTGATCCTTTAGTTTCAAAACGGGTGAAAGACTTGCAAAATTGGCTAAACACATTCCCCGGAATCTTTGTTAAACCGGATGGTATTCCTGGATTTATGACTTCAGATGCTTATAAAAAGGTGACAGGTAGTTTCCTTCCTGGTGATCCACGGGTTTAATTCTCAGATAGATTTTGTATATTTGTAAAGCAAAGTCTCACTCAAAAAAACTGTGCCATGTCATTTATTTCTGATAAGATTGTCCTCGAAGGTCTAACTTTCGATGATGTGTTATTAATTCCCAGCTATTCTGAAGTACTTCCGCGCGAAGTTAATCTGTCGTCCATGTTTTCGCGAAACATCAGGCTAAATACCCCAATTGTTTCGGCAGCGATGGATACGGTTACCGAATCGAAGATGGCTATTGCAATTGCCCGTGAAGGGGGGATTGGGGTAATTCACAAGAACATGTCCATCGAAGAGCAGGTCAGGCAGGTGACCATCGTTAAACGGGCTGAAACGGGAATGATCATTGATCCAATCACTATTTCCAAACAAAAAGTGGTTGGTGATGCGCTTAAATTAATGGAAGTTTTTAAAATCGGGGGAATACCCGTGATTGATGAGGAGAAGCATCTTGTCGGAATTATTACGAATCGTGATCTTCGTTTTGAAAAAAATCATGCAAGGCCAATTTCAGAGGTGATGACTTCCAAAAACCTGATTACTGCAGAGATCGGTACAACCCTTGAAAAGGCAACAGAGATTTTCAAGAATTATAAAATTGAAAAACTTCCCGTTGTTGATAAGGATAATAAGCTGGTAGGATTGGTTACATACAAGGATATTACCAAGGCAAAAGATAAACCATTAGCGTGTAAAGACGAAAAAGGGCGGTTGAGGGTAGCTGCAGCGGTAGGAATTACGAAGGATACGTTTGACCGAATTGATGCACTCATAAAGGCCCAGGTTGACGCTATTGTTATTGATACCGCTCATGGTCATACCAGGGGAGTGCTCGATATCCTTAAAAAGGCCAAAAACACGTATCCTGAAAAAGATTTTATCGTTGGTAATATTGCAACGGCAGAGGCAGCTTCGGAACTTGTTTTTGCAGGAGCTGATGCCGTAAAAGTGGGAATTGGCCCAGGTTCTATTTGCACTACGCGGATTATTACCGGAGTCGGAATGCCGCAACTTTCTGCTATCTATAATGTTGCCAAGGCACTTCGAAATAGTGGAGTTCCGATCATTGCTGATGGCGGATTGCGTTATTCCGGAGATATTGTCAAAGCACTGGCTGCAGGAGCGCAAAGTATAATGGCAGGTTCATTGTTTGCTGGTGTAGAAGAATCTCCGGGGGAAACGATTATTTTCCAGGGACGAAAGTATAAGTCATACCGGGGGATGGGTTCTGTAGAGGCAATGCAGCAAGGTTCAAAGGATCGCTATTTTCAGGATATGGAGGATGATATCAAAAAATTTGTCCCGGAAGGAATAGTCGGGAGGGTACCTTTTAAAGGGACTTTATATGAAGTTGTTTATCAATTGACTGGCGGATTAAAGGCCGGAATGGGATATTGTGGTGCACCCAATATCGAGAAGCTTCACGAAGCAAAATTTGTCCGGATCACCAATGCGGGAAACATTGAAGGTCATCCGCACGATGTCACTATTACCAGTGAATCTCCCAATTATTCGCGGGAATAAATATGCCGAAAATTGCCGATCATTTTGATTTTCCTGATGGATTACTTTTTCTCAGGAATTTAAGGTAAATTTGGCCCCTGTGACAACCGTCAACCGTCCAATTGCATCCTGGATGGGGGTGGTTTAAGGATTTTTGGTTAGGTGAGCATTCGAATAGACTTTCAATGAGGAAACATTATTTTTTTAGTATATTTATTTTGAGCCTGTTATACGGATGTTCCTATTTTTACAAATCAACTTCAGGCAATGCTGTGATTGCCAAAGTGGGGGATAAATTATTGCTGAGAAAAGAACTTGCCTCAGTTCTTCCAAGGGGAATTACAAAACCGGATAGTGTGAATCAGTCGAAATTCTACATTCAGCGCTGGGTGAAACAAGAATTGATGCTTAAGATAGCTGAAGAAAATCTGACGGATGACCAGAAAGATGTTCAACATGAATTAGATGAATACCGGACCTCGCTAATCATTCACCGATATCAGCAACAGCTTATTAACCAAAAACTTGATACAGTAATTGCAGATAGTGATATTCATCAGTTTTTTGATTCGCATCCTGAGAAATTCATTCTTGACCAGAATATTGTAAAGGCCATTTATATTGAGGTTCCTAAAAAGGAGGCAAAGGCAGATCAGCTTAAACGATGGATGAGCGCATCGGATGACAAATCCAGAATGGAACTGGATAAATTTAGTTTTCAGTATGCGACAAAGTTTGACTATTTTAATGAGTTGTGGATCGATTTCAGTCAGATCAGGTCAAGAATGCCGGTTAGTTTCACTAGTCCTGATGCCATCCTTAAGCGAAATAGTTTCATTGAAGCATCAGACGAAAACAAATATTACCTTGCTGCGATCAAAGATTATCGATTGGTTGGGGATAAGGCACCATTTGAATTTGTCAAAGACCGGATCACGAATTTAATTCTTAATACGCGAAAAATGGAGTTCATTGAAGATCTTCAAAAGAATATTTACCAAAAAGGGAAAAGTTCAAATCAATTTAAAATTTCAGACTGATATTCAAATAAAAAATGGTTAAAAACGTACTAAAAAGTCTACTCTTGATAGGGACAATTATTTTGGGACAAGAGGTCTCAAATGCACAGGATAAAATTATTGACCAGATTTTGGCCGTTGTGGGAAGCAATCCGATTCTTAAATCGGACATTGAAACTGCAGCAATTGATAAGCAGGCACAGGGAATTACCGTAAAAGGAGATGCCAAGTGTGTAATACTCGAGGAACTGCTGGAAGAAAAATTGCTTTTAGCAGAGGCTGAGCTGGATACGCTGATTACTGTAACTGATAATCAGATCAATCAGCAGATGGACAGGAGGATGAATTATTTTATTGAAAACATTGGATCAGAAAAAGAAGTTGAAAAATACTTCAATAAATCGATAGTACAACTCAAAGCGGAAATGAGTGAAACTATCAAAGAGAAGCTGAAAACAGAACAGATGCAGGCCAAGATTATTGCAAAAGTGACAGCAACTCCCTCAGAGGTAAGGCAATATTACCGAAATTTACCCCAGAAGGAGATCCCTGAAATCGGATCCCAGTTAGAATATGCTCAGATTACAATGTTGCCCAATATTTCGGAGAAGGAAGATCTTGATGTCAAGTCAAAATTACGTGATTTCAAAAAGCGTGTTGAGAATGGAGATAATTTTGCAACACTAGCGATTATGTATTCCGAAGATCCAGGATCGGCCCGAAATGGAGGAGAAATGGATTATGTGGGCAGGGCAATGCTCGATCCGGCGTTTGCCACTGAAGCTTTTAATCTCAAGCCGAACCAGGTATCCAAGGTTGTAAAGAGTGAATTTGGCTACCATATTATTCAACTAATTGATCGCAAAGGGGAAAAGATTAAAGTTCGTCATATTCTGCTTCGGCCAAAGATAGACCCCAAGGAATTGGAGGTTGCAAAATTTCGGATAGACAGCATTGCTGATTTTGTCCGCAAAGGTAAGTTGACCTGGGAGCAGGCATGTTATCTCTATTCAGCGGATAAAAATACCCGGAATAATGGTGGTTTGGTGACCTCCCAGCGTAACGGCTCTTCAAAATTTGAAATGTCGGAAATAGATCCTGATGTAAGTAAAGTGATCGCAGATATGAACATTGGGGATACTTCGAAGCCGTTTTTAACTCTTGATGATAAGCAACGTGAGGTTTATAAAATTATAAAGCTGAACAATAAAGCCAAATCTCATAAAGCAAATCTGCAGGAGGATTATCAAAAACTCAGCGAAATGTTTCTTGCAAAGAAAAAGGAAACAACATACAGGAATTGGATAGCCAAACAACAGTCAAAGACTTATATCCATGTTGATGATTCATATGCCAACTGCAACTTTAAATTAGCATCCTGGAAAAAATAAGCTTTTGACCTGGTGCAATTTTTATCAAATGTAGTATGAGTAATCCCCGGAAATCCTCTCTTTTCCCTTTATTGTTTCTGATTGCCATTGTTTCGCTTTTCATTCAGGCGATTCAACCACAGGAAAAAGTAAGGAAGAAAAGGGTTGAAATTGAAAATGCCGATTTGTATACCTATGATGCTTCTATTGTTGCCAATGCGCAACGTCTGATTGGAAATGTGCGGTTCAGGCACAACCAGGCACTGATGTTTTGCGACAGTGCGTACTCCTATAGTGATAGTAATCGGTTTGATGCCTTTGGTAATGTACATATCATTCAGGGTGATACGTTGCATCTTTATGGCGATAAAATGTTTTATAACGGCGACACCCGGCTGGCACGGTTTGTTCAACATGTGAAACTGGTTGACAAATCGATTACATTGACAACTGAAGCACTCGATTTTGATCTTGGTACAAACATCGGCTATTACAATCACCGGGGTAAAATTGTTGATACGACAAATGTCCTGACAAGCATTATCGGACGGTATTATTCCGATGATAACATGCTTTTCTTTAAAGACTCTGTAGTTTTAGTCAATAAAGACTTCATTTTGCGGGCCGATACACTGAAATACAATAGTCAGACCGAACGGGCCTTTATTGTTGGTCCAACAACCATAAGAGGGACCAAGAAAGACGGAGTTCTCTATTCCGAACGGGGTTGGTACGATACCCGTAAGAATCTGGCAGAACTTTACAAAGCATCGAAGATAACCAATAAATCACAGGTACTGGAAGGAGATACGCTGTTCTATGACCGGGCGAGTGGAAATGGTCGTGGAAGGCATCGGGTCACACTTACCGATACGACAAATAAAGTGGTGATTAAAGGTAAATTTGGGGTCTACAACGAGACAACAAAAATGGCTTTTGTTACCGATTCTGCCCTTTTTATTCAATACGGGCAGAAAGATACCATGTATATGCATGCTGATACCCTTCGGACCAAGCCTGATACCTCAAATGTCAAGCATAAGGATGGTAAATATTTTATGGCATACCGGAATGTGCGGTTTCATAAACCCGATCTTCAGGGGAAATGTGACTCGTTGGGATACAAAATGATCGATTCGACCATGATGATGTTCTATGATCCGATGGTATGGTCAGGGAAAAACCAGATGACTGCTGAAAAAATCCAGTTCGTTTCCAAACAGCCCGACCCAAGTATGGCTTATCTGGAAAACAATGCTTTCATTGTAATGTCGGAAGATTCTATTCGGTTTAACCAGATCTCCGGGAAGAAAATTGCAGGTCAGATTTTTAACAACAAGCTACGCATTGCTGATGTGAACGGGAATGCCGAAACACTCTATTATCTAAAGGACAAGAATAAATATTCGGGGATGAATAAGTTGTTAAGCAGCAAAATAAAATTGCATCTTACGGATAATCATATCGACAGTATCCGATTTTATCCAAAACCGGAGGGAAAGACTATTCCGATAAAAGAACTCACTGAAGAAGACAGCAAGCTGGATGGATTTGTTTGGCGAGACAGTGAACGACCATTTAACAGGTTTGATCTCTATCCAATTGCAGATGATCGCAAAAAGAATCAAGCTCCCGGAAAGAAATCTTCACCAATCAGGGTAGTTGCTCCTATTCATATAACCCCCAAGAATGAAAATCCCAAAAAAAATGCAGGTCCCGACAAGAAACCTGCACCTAAAGAATAAAATATACCCCTTTAGTATTCATCCTCATTAAAAAAGAAATCGTCTTTACTGGGATAATCGGGCCAAATATCTTCAATGGATTCATAAATTTCCCCTTCATCCTCCATTTCCTGTAAATTCTCAATTACCTCAAGTGGCGCTCCTGATCGAATGGCAAAATCGATCAACTCATCTTTCGTTGCAGGCCAGGGTGCATCTTCCAGTTTAGAAGCCAATTCTAATGTCCAGTACATATTATTTATTTAAGATTTAAGTGTCTTTCCTCTGAGCGCGATTTTAATACTAATTTTCTAGAAATAAAAGCCCAATCTGACTTTTTTTATGATTTCCACGGAATTTCTTTAATCCCGTTATCCTGAGCCACTTTTCGCGAAAGTACATAGAGAAAATCAGACAACCGATTGAGATATTTAAGGATATCAGCAGGAACATCAATCGTTTCTGAAAGCTGATAGGTTCTCCTCTCGGCGCGTCGGCATACGGTTCTGGCAATATGACAATAGGAAACTCCATTACTGCCTCCGGGTAGCAGAAAATTAGTCAAAGGGGGAAGAGAATCGAGTATTTGGTCCATCCTCGTTTCCAAATGTAAAATATTCTTGTTAAACTTAGTTAATTTGGAGGAGTTGTCCACTTTGGTGGTATCAGTGGCCAAAAGTGCCCCAACGACAAATAGATTATTCTGGATTTCAATTAAATCCGGTATCTCATCAGGATTAATGTCCTGTGAACGAATCAGCCCAATCCATGAATTTAATTCATCAACCGTACCGTAGGCTTCGAGTCTTAAATCATATTTTTTAACACGGGTACCCCCGATTAATCCGGTGGTACCATCATCCCCTGTCCGGGTATAAACACGCATTGGTTAAAAATTTGAAGATTAATAAATTGGAGTTTCATTTTTATGGTCTGTTTCGACCTGTCCGTCTTTGAGCTTGATAATCCGATGGGCATGCTTTGCAATATCCTCTTCATGAGTGACCAGAATAATAGTATTTCCTTCCGCATGAATAAGGGCAAAAAGCTTCATGATCTCCTCCGAAGTTTTTGAATCAAGATTACCTGTTGGTTCATCCGCCAGAAGAATTGAAGGGGAATTCACCAAAGCCCTGGCAACTGCAACCCGCTGCCGTTGACCTCCGGATAATTCGTTAGGCCGATGCTCCATCCTGTCACTCAATCCGACGCTTAACAATTTTCCTGTGGCCAGTTCTATTCGTTTATCCTTTAAAACTCCGGCATATATCAGGGGCAGCATCACATTCTCGAGGGCCGTGTATCGAGGCAGGAGATTAAATGTTTGAAAAACAAATCCAATTTCAGTGTTTCGGATCTCGGCAAGCCTGTCGTCATCGAGCATGCTTACGTCTTTGTCATTCAAAGTGTAATTCCCGGATGTTGGAGTGTCCAGACAGCCAATAATATTCATAAGGGTTGATTTGCCTGAACCGGATGCCCCCATGATGGCTACATATTCTCCCTTAAAAATATCGAGCGATACTGAGCGTAAAGCCAAAACAGCCTGTGTTCCTACCTGATAGTTTTTAACGATCTCCCTCAGTTTGATTAATTTTTCCATTTTCCGTTTTTTGCCTTTACAAATTTACATAAAATGATCTTTAAAAAACACCTTGATCCGGCACAAATGAACTCTGGTTATATTTTCTGATTTTCGGGCTCGCTGGTCAGTATTCGATCCTTCTCTTTAAGACCACTCAAAATGATGATTACTTTATCATTCTTCTCGCCTGTTTTCACTCTCCTTTTTAAGATTTTCCCCGATTCCTTCAGGTAAACAAACTGACTGCCATTATCGGTAAAGAGGCAGGGGAGGGGAATTACTAATGCATTGGCCTTTTTCCCAATGATGATCTCATTCCCGGTAGTCATCGATGGTTTTAATTTACTAATATCACCAGATAACTTGATCGATAATTTAAAAACATTTGAGTCGAATCCGGTCATATCCTGTCCGATATTCGATATCTTCGCTATGGATGCCAGTATTTCTTTGTTTTTCAACGCATCTATATGCACTCTTACGCTGTCGCCTACATGAATCTTCGAGATATAAATTTCCTCAACATAAGTTTCAGAAACCAGATTGTGCAAATCAGGCAATGTGGCAATGGCCGGGTCCCAAAGATTTACGTAGTCATCAATTTTAGTTTTTCGTCCGCCCCATTTCCGGGCATAAATGACCATTCCATCACTAGGTGCAGTAATTCGGGTAGCGAGTAAGGCCAGCTTATATTTCTCATCCATCTCATTATATTCATTGTACTGCCTCTCTCTTCTGGAACATCTGATCCTGAATTCATTTTGTTGCATTCTGTAACTGCGTCTTTTGGATTCAAGAAGCCGGGCAGTCCGGTCATAGGAGATTTGTGTCATTCGTTGATTGGCCGGAGAATCATAAACTGACTGCTCGACATCTATTTTTTTATACTTCAGATCGAATTCAAGTTGCTCCATATCATCTCTGCTCGTACTTAGTGAAACCGCTGAATCCAGTTTGGCATCAGTAAAAGCAGCGCTCGCCTTTTGTAATGATTCGGTATTTTGTTGTGCCAGCTCCTTAATTCTTCCTTCATCCAACAAGGCTACATAATCCCCCTTTTTCACCACCATACCTTCAGGAACAAGGTCTTTAATCTGCAATTGATAGATACTTAGTGACCTATCGCCCAGGATATCCGGAAAATTGATCAAAACTGCCTTTTCGCTCTGCATCTCACCTTTACAGGTAATCACGGATTCGAAATTATCTCTTTTGACTACATAAATATTCGAAGACCGCTGTAATCTTAGAAATATCACCAGGGCAATAATCAGTATCAATCCGGATGAAAAAAGAACCAATCCGGATCTTTTCTTCATATTTTTAATAAACTTCATTCTGTGGGGATTTTATCAAAATCAATAGACAGATCAGTTTTTTTATCAAAATCAAAAAGTGTTAGCTGTCTGATTGTGAAATAATTATTCCAGTATTTTCTAAGCGATGCAATGTAAGCTCTTCTCGCTGTTTCGACATCATTTCTGGCTAAATTTAGTTTAGTTACATCCAGCTTACCAATTTTAAAACGGCGCATGGTGACTTCATACCCCATTTTTGCAATGGTATCCGCTTTTGCCGAATTCAGAACCTGGTCTGATTGCAGGTTAAATTCCATCACATTCATTAAAACAGACTGCTGAAAATCAATACGTTCCTGCTTTATAGTGCTTCTTACGACCTCCCTGTTTGATTTTGCCATTAGTACTGCCCCTTTTCTCCTGCCCCAGTCAAGAATCGGAACTGACAACCCTACGATTCCCAAATTCTCAAATTGATTCGGATTCTTGTAGGCATTTGAAACCATGGTTGCTTTCTGGTTTATACCCGCTGATGCACTGATATCCACGCTTAATCCATTTTGCGCCTTAGTCTGGGCGACCTTATTATCCTCATCCAGTAGTTGTTGTTGTTCCAGTAGCATACTTGGATTATTTTCCATCGCTTTCTGAATGGCCTCATCTACATTGATCTCTGTTTTTGCCACCGCTGAAGGGAGAACGCATTCGATAATTGTCCCTTTCTCGATTGCAAGGTAGGAATTCAGATCAGAACGCGCCCTGACCAACGCCTGGTTGGCACGGGTAACTGCCAGTCTGGCATTCAGCAATGTAAGTTCCATATTGAGTAATTCATCCTGTGTAACGGTTCCCACCTGATACCTCCCTTTCCCCAATTGATACAGGGTATCAGCATTTGCTAAATTGGTGAGTGAAATATTGATCTCTATCTGAGCATCAATCATCGAAAAGAATTTGTTGGTTGCAGTAAGGGCGATATTTTCTATCGATTGAATCAGATTCTTTTTTGCAACCTGAAATTTCAGGGGTTCTATTTTTGATGCCCAATGCATACTGTTATAGCCATTTAACCTTTGAGTGTACCCTACACTAAGTGCATTAGCCGAATAAAGGGTCTGCTGATCACCGATGAAATTCCGGGTCATCCCCAAATCAGAACTTACGGCAAAGCTCCCTCCTGTTAAACCTACAATCTGAGCCATTTTTAAGGAGGCACTTGATGTTAAATTGTTCTGCTGGGAATAGATCCAGGTTTGACCAACATAATCGTAATCCTGCCTGATTGAATTGCTAAAGGATAGGGGGTTTGATCCGATTGACAACGAAGGAAGTTTATTGGCTTTGTAATATTTATATGCCCAGTAACTCGAGAAGTACATATTTTTCTGTTTGAAGGCATCGATCGACTGTTTGGATGCAATATTGATCACTTCAGGAAGTGTAAGTTTAACAATCTTGTCTTTTGCACTTAAAGACAGACTGTTTAAAAAAATTGTAGTAAGTATTAAATAACGGAACATAGGTATTATTTTATTGACGTAATGATTCAACCGGATCTTTCTCCGCGGCCCGCTTGGCTGGTACATAACCAAAAATTATTCCGATAAAGACCGAGACTCCGAAAGAAATAAAGATAGAAAACACCGATATAATGGTTTTTATATCAAACATCGTTTGTATTATTTTTGAAAGGACCACTCCCAGTATAATTCCGATTAATCCTCCCGAAATACTGATCAGTGTTGATTCTGAAAGAAACTGGAAGACAATATCCTTTCGGGAGGCTCCAATTGCCTGGCGGGTTCCGATTTCCCGGATCCTCTCCATGACCGAGGCCAGCATGATATTCATAATTCCGATACCACCCACAATCAGGGAAATTCCCGCGATGGCCCCCAGCACAATATTGAAAATATTCTTTGTCTTCTGCTGCTGTTTCAACAATAATTCAGGAATGCTTACGTCAAAATCCTGCACATTATTATGCTTTCTCAGAAGCATTTTCCCGACTATTTTGGCAGTAGAGGTTAGGGTTGGAGTTTCAGTTACCTGAATGATAATGAGATCGAGTTGATTTGTATCTTCGTTGGTTGTATTTTGGTTTCCACTTTTCCCTGCAGCCTCTACCTGGTCTGCCCTGATCAGTGCCTTGTTACGGTATCTTAACAACATGGTTTTTACGGGAATGATAATTTTGTTGTCCGTACTGCTGATTGCCATGGTACCACCGCCCGTACCCACAAAACTCCGTTTTTCGATAACCCCGATGATCTTAAGCCAGATTTGTCCGCACTTGATAAACTTGCCGACAGGATTTTCCTGGTTGAAAAAGACGTTTTTTACATTATTTCCGATGATGCAAACCGGGTATCCATTAACCAGGTGTTGAGTATTGAATAATGTTCCGGATTCAAGTTTGATATCAAACAAACTAAAATAGGTGTTGGTAGTGCCCTCCAATTTAATCGGACTACTCTTGTCGTTGAGTATTGCAGAATAATTAAAGGTGATTACCGGGCAGACATCCTTTACTGTGGGAATTATCTCTTTGATCGCTTCGGCGTCAAGAAGTGTTAGCCCTTTTGAAAATTTCGTTTTACCCGGAGATTGTGACTGAATCGGGTCACTCGCGACGGCGCTTTTTTGATCATTGGCTGTGGCCTGGTTGGATGGCAAAATCGGAGTGATGATTATATTGTTTACCCCCACCATTTTAATCTGTTCAAGGATCTCCTGTTCAGCGCCATTCCCGATTGCAAGCATACTGATTACTGCTGCGACTCCGAAAATGATTCCCAGTGCGGTTAGTAATGATTTTACCTTATTTGCAAAAATTGCTTCAATCGCAATTAAGACATTATAGGAATATCGTTGGTAATATGCTCTTATCTTCATCTGTTCAGTATTATACAGTTATTTCGTCAGAAGAGTTCCTTTACCTGTTTCGACTGCACCTGAATTGGACACTACAGCCTCTTTTTTTGCAGATTCCAACAATTTCCTTTTTTCGTTCTCGATTCTTATCTTTTGTTCCTTATAAATTTCCCAGCCAACTGTTTTAATATCATCAGGCTTTTCGGGTTCGATATAGATTACTTCATCTCCTTCAGCAAGACCCTTATTCACTATGGTGTAATTTTCATTCTCATTTCCCAGATCAACGATCTGTCGAATAACATCTTTCTTTTTGATATAGACAAATTTCAATGTGTCATTGGTGTAAATCGCATCAGACGGAATAATCAGTTTATCGTTATAATACCCGGTTACAATGGTATTGCTGGTAGTCATGGCGGGCTTGAGTAGCGGATCGAAGTCAAATACTCTGATCTTCACCTCGAAAACCTTTGCATCGCTTTTGGGCATTGGCTGTCCGATATTGGCCACTGCCATTACCTCTCCCTTGAGCTCCTTTTGTGGAAATGCATCAATACTCAATTTGACTTTCTGGCCATTTTTTATTTTTGAAATATCAATTTCATTCACATAAGTTTTTGAAATCATCCGGGTCATGTCAGGAAGTGTGGCAATAATTGGGTTCCAGGGACTGACTACGGATCCGACCTGGATTTTGGCTCCCATTCTGTCTTTTGCGTAGATGACCATACCTTGCTTGGGAGCTTTGATGGTAAGTGCGTCAGATAATTTTAATAACTCACTAATTTTCTGATTTTTTTGCTCCAGGTCTAAGGCTGCCCGGTCTACCTTGGATTTGGCCTGCCTCTCTTTGAGTTGGAAACCTTTTTTGTCCTGTTCAAGTTTTCTCGTTACTTTTTCAAGATCCATTTCTGCCTTTTTAATCACGGATGGTGATTCGTAGGCTGACTCTGCAACGATGATCTTTTTTTCCTCCACATCAGACGTGGAGTTAATAAGCTGATCCCGGAAATTGCTTAGCGTAAGATTTGAATCCATTTTGGCATCCTGAAGTGCAACAAGCGAAAGTTCCATATCCTCCTTGGCCTTTGTTAACACCTCCTCGATTACTTTATGATCTAGCGTAGCAATAAACTGTCCAGAATCAACAACAGTCCCTTCCTCCAGTAGATCGGATATCTTGATCTCATATATTCCTACATTTCTACCTGACAATTCTGCGGGAACAACAATATTTACTGATTTTTCAGCTTCAAGCTGGCCTGATGTATGGACCTTAATCTCAATGGGACCCTTTACTACCTTACATGTAATGAACTCAATATCTGAACTTTTATTCCAGTTCAAATAAGCAACCAATAAAAGCACAACTATAGCTCCTGAAATGATGAACACTCTTCTTCTCTTCATAATAATCGGATTAAAATCTGATTCTCGAATATGATATTTTATAAATAATTAAAAAACAGTAAATTAAAATTTATTGTGGTTATTTTTAAATTAAAAAATTAGGCTGCTAAAGATAGAAATAGAAATGATCAAAATCATACTTGTACGTTAACGGAAGAAAAAAAGAGTTAAAACCGGAGAATAAAATTTTCTTTTTGCAATCCCGGGCGGAACAGGGCAATCCCGATTTCGAAAAGATCGAGTGTTACTCGGACACCAATTTGTGAAATTAAATCAAGCCAGATGGTTTCC
>Ga0364880_10061_pt1 | contig 67375 bp, 62 predicted proteins | sample ExccelJu500001D3_5_FD_206927 | JGI IMG/M metagenome (GOLD analysis project Ga0364880, IMG submission 206927) | Enriched cells from Trout Bog Lake Hypolimnion, Wisconsin, USA - BchlTB.July30.5000.01.D3 | ecosystem: Environmental > Aquatic > Freshwater > Lake > Hypolimnion/Profundal zone | place... | reverse complement strand
ACTCAATGTTAGTTTCGACTGGCAGCCCTCTTTTACTCTTTTATCCAATTCTTTTTTCAGGGGTTACGGAGGTTTAGCTATCCGGTATGCATTCTAAACAGGGTTACATTAAATATGCATTTATTTAATTTTAAACAGGCTGTCTACAAATTCATGCTTATCAAAAATGAGGAGGTCATTCATTTTCTCTCCAACACCAATAAATTTAACTGGAATCCTGAATTGGTTGGCTATTGCCAATACTATTCCCCCTTTTGCAGTACCATCCAGTTTGGTAATGGATAAACTATTCACATCAGTAGTGGCAATAAAATGACGCGCCTGCTCCACTGCATTCTGCCCGGTAGAGCCATCCAGTATCAGCATTATTTCATGTGGGGCATCTGGAATTACTTTTTTGATTACCCGTTTAATCTTACTCAGTTCCTCCATCAGGTGGGCCTTATTGTGCAACCTGCCGGCTGTATCAATAATCACTACTTCTGTATTTCTGGATAAAGCACTTTGCACCGTATCAAAGGCAACAGCACTGGGATCACTCCCCATGGCTTGTTTAACAATGGGCACTCCTACTCTTTCACTCCAGATAGTTAGCTGGTCTACTGCTGCAGCCCTGAATGTATCAGCAGCTCCTAATAATACTGAATGGCCTGCTTTTTTATAATTATACGCCAACTTGCCAATCGTGGTGGTTTTGCCTACCCCATTAACTCCAACCACTAAAATTACATAAGGTTTCTTACCTGCAGGAACCTCGAAATTTTTATAGGACTGATCGTCTGCATCTACCAGTACTGCTTCAATTTCTTCCTGCAACAACCTGTTCAACTCGCTGGTATTTACGTACTTATCCTTTTTTATACGGGCTTCAATCCGGTCAATAATCTGTACAGTGGTGTCTATACCAACATCCGCACTCACCAAAGCTTCTTCCAGATTATCCAATACTTCTTCATCTACCGTGCTTTTCCCTGCAATTGCTTTGGTTATTTTAGAAAGAAACCCATCCTTGGTTTTTTGTAAGCCCTGGTCTAAACTTTCCTTTTCTTTTTTCCCGAAGAGTTTATCAAAAAAGCCCATATAATTAGATTTAGTTGATTAGAAATACCATTTAACTGAACCGTTTCAGTATATCAAAACAGCACAACAATAACCCAAAATTCTGTTTACTATTTTACTGATTACTATGATAACAAACAATAAATCAAACAAATAGTTATATCAAATAAGCTACCAAACGCTTATCAACAACAAAAAAGCTGTCTCAACAAAATAGTCGAAACAGCTTTAGATAATTTCATCCGCAGATTACTTAGCTAAGAAATCTTTTACTTTATCCTTATGCACAATCGCTTCTTTAAAAGTGTATGCACCAGATTTAGGGCTGCGAACAGCCTTAATTACTTTAGTCCAGTTTTTAGCTTCAGCTGCTGCTTTCTGGTCTTTTGTCTTAATCGCGGTTTTAGCTGCTTTTGCCATGATTATTTAATTTCTTTATGAACAGTTACTTTTTTCAAAATAGGGTTATATTTCTTTAACTCCATACGCTCAGGCGTATTCTTCTTGTTCTTAACAGTGATATAACGACTTGTACCGGCTTTGCCAGAAGTCTTATGCTCAGTGCATTCCAGTATCACCTGAACTCTACTACCTTTCTTTGCCATGTTATAGGTAATTTTTTTTGTTGATTAGATTTTTACGCCTTCGGCTCTTAATTCTTTAATTACAATTGCTAAACCTTTTTTGTTGATAGTACGGATAGCATCTGTAGAAACTTTTAAAGTAACCCAGCGATCTTCTTCAGCAAAAAAGAAACGTTTTGTTTGCAAATTAGGCAAAAAACGACGTTTGGTTTTAATGTTTGAATGGGAAACACTGTTACCTGATTGTGGCTTTTTACCTGTAACCTGACATACTCTTGCCATAACTTAAATTTTTCGTCCCGATTTTTTCGGACGGCAAAGGTAGGGAAAGACATCTAATTCACAATAAAAAAATGGGCTTTTTTGAAGATTTTCTTCACACTTGTGGTATAAGTTTTGTTTGGAACCAATCAATTTTGCCCTTTAATCCACATTTCCGGCAAATATCTGTATTATTTATTTACCAATTCTGCTTCTTTTGATTCTAAAAATTTTCACAGTTTCTTATTTACCCGGATTTTATTTATCTTGCTGGCCTGCTAACAATAAAAAATGAAGTTTCTACATCAATATTTAGATTTTCTGAACCATCCCCAAAGGGGTTAATATTTTATCTCCGCAAATATTACTTCATTTTTTAACACTTAATCTACCATCATGCTTACTCATACAATATCTGAGCAAAATGCTTATTATCTGGCATTGGAGGACCAATATGGTGCTCATAATTACCACCCCCTTCCTGTTGTCCTTGAAAAAGGTAAAGGAGTATATGTATATGACGTTGAAGGAAAACGGTATTACGATTTCCTGAGTGGCTATTCTGCCGTAAACCAGGGGCATTGCCATCCTAAAATCATACAATCCTTAATTAACCAGGCACAGAAACTAACTTTAACCTCCCGCGCATTTTACAATAACCTGCTGGGGGAATATGAAAAATACATTACCGAACTCCTGGGATACGATAAGGTATTACCCATGAATACCGGAGTGGAAGCTGTGGAAACCGCGTTGAAATTAGCCCGTAAATGGGGATATATCAATAAAGGCATTGCAGAAAATAAAGCCACTATCGTGGTTTGTAAAGAAAACTTCCATGGCAGAACCAGTACAGTCATCTCTTTCAGTACAGATCCTTCTTCTTATAAAGATTTCGGTCCTTTTATGCCCGGATTTGTAATTATTGATTACAATAACCTGGAAGCGGTTGAAAAGGCCTTTCAGGACCCCAATATTGCAGCCATCCTGGTAGAACCCATTCAGGGTGAAGCGGGTGTAATGGTGCCTGATGAAGGATATTTAAAGGGCATACGTGATTTATGTACAGAATACAATGTCTTAATGATAGCAGACGAAATTCAGACCGGCCTCTGCCGTACCGGTAAAATGCTGGCATGCGACTATGAAAATGTGCATCCGGATATCCTGATCCTGGGTAAGGCCTTAAGTGGAGGCACGCTACCGGTAAGTGCTGTACTGTGCGATAATGATATCATGATGAATATCAAACCAGGTGAGCATGGCAGTACTTATGGAGGCAACCCACTTGCCTGTGCAGTGGCAATCACATCTTTATCTGTATTGAAAGAGGATAAAATGGCAGAAAATGCAACAGCCATGGGTAACCTGCTCAGAAAAGAACTGGCAGCACTTAATTCTCCCTTTATTACTACGATTCGTGGCAAGGGTTTGTTAAATGCAATTGTTATCCATCATCCTGATCCAAATGCTGCCTGGGAATTCTGCATGGAAATGAAGGAAAATGGATTACTGGCCAAACCTACCCATGGTGACAAAATCAGATTCGCACCTCCTTTAATCATCAATGAACAACAAATCAGGGAATCTGTAGAAATTATTCAGCATTCATTACAAATTCTAAAATAAAAATAAGTCCTGCTTCAAAAGCGGGACTTATTTTTATACCCTTATTCCATTTTATGAAAGATATCCATTTACACCACCAGGAATCACATTTAAAAAGTTCAGATCTCTTATCAGACATTGTAATTGGAATGAGCGATGGCTTAACCGTTCCTTTTGCACTGGCTGCCGGTTTGAGTGGTGCGATTAATTCCACAGCCCTGATTATTGTGGCTGGTATCTCTGAAATTGCTGCCGGTTCAATAGCAATGGGCTTAGGCGGTTATCTGGCGGGGAAAACTGAACAGGATCATTATTCCAGTGAGCTGAAAAGGGAATACGATGAAGTGGAAACCAAAACCGAAATTGAAAAAGAAGAAGTCCGGGAAGTATTCCGGTTATGGGGTTTCAGTAAAGAAGTGACAGAACAGGCTATGCTTGAAATTATAAAAGATAAATCACGTTGGGTAGATTTTATGATGAAACATGAACTAGGACTTGAAAAACCTGATCCTAAACGTGCCCAACGCAGTGCCTTTAATATTGGATTGTCTTATGTGATAGGCGGACTAGTTCCGCTTTGCCCCTATTTTTTCATAAAAGATTCAGTAGCTGCACTTAAAATTTCAGTAGTGGTTACTTTAATCTGCTTGTATATATTCGGGTATTTTAAAAGTAAAATCACAGGTGTTAACCCATTTAAAGGGGGCTTTAAAGTTATGCTGATTGGCGCCGCCGCAGCAGCTGCTGCATTTACATTGGCAAGGCTTATCGAAGGGAAATAAACTAATCAGTTTCTGCTTCCTTTATTTCGATATTTGGCAAAAAAGTCATTATTTGTATAATAATGCCCAAAATAAGCATGATATATAAACCTGGTTTTATCTCAGGGCATTCCCCGCTCCGGCACATAGAGAACAATATATAATTTTTTATACACCATCCCAGATTCATTAAAGCTATAAATATATTAATACGCTTAACCAGCACTTTTTGTATCAGGAAAAAAGAAAATAGAAATACTGCAAAAAATATAAACCCCTTTATCTGCACACCAAAAGTCAGGTGTTCACTTACTTTCCCATTAATCCCGCTAACACTCAATTGAAGGGAGGGTATATAAATCCAGGGCAACGCACAATCTGCAATCAATAATAAAACTGCAATAAACCCGATCGTCTGAGAATATTTCATATCATAAAATTAAGCCACTCTTACTTATGACCAAATAAACCTGCATCAACATCACTAAAACTATAACCGTCCTAACATAAGTGCAACAACTACAAAAAATGCATAATTCAAATAGCATAACCACTTATACCTAATTTTCATAATTATTGAAAAAAGAAAAAAACTGGCCTATTCATCATTTCTTTACCAATCTCTCCTCATTTTTCTTCAAATTTGTTTTATCGTCCATTGATTAGCTTTTGTTGCAGATAAATTAATAGCAGTATGTCAAGCCCTTTATTGTATTCCTTTTCACGTTTTATTAAAGTTACTTTCTCTTTTTTGCTGATTGCGGCAATACCCTTTTTAGCTATCACCCAGTCTACACTCACTCTTAAAAAAGCAGTGGAAACAGCGGTGGAAAATTATGGTACTCTCAAAGCTAAAAGCAAATATGCTGCTGCTTCAAAAATACAGGTAGAAGCTTCTAAAAGAGACTACCTGCCCAATATAAACCTTACCATGCAACAGGATTACGGGACTGTAAATAGTCAGTTTGGCCCTTTATATGGGTTCGGTGGTTTAGGAGTTGGTTCTTCCGGGCCAGTAACTGCGCAATCTAATGGTACAGCTGCTTTCAGTGGGCTTTACCTGACCAATGTCAATTGGGATTTTTATACATTTGGTAAATCCAAAGAAAAAATTAAAACAGCAGAAGCAACTGCCAACAGGGATGAAAAGGACTGGCAACAGGAAGTATTTAAGCATAAAATTAAAACCGCATCTGCTTATCTTAACCTGTTAACATCCATACAATTAGTAAATTCTTATAAAAGAAATACTGACAGGGCAGATACTTTCAGGCAAATCGTAATTAAGCGGGCTTTAAACGGACTGGTGGCAGGTGTGGATTCTTCACAGGCAAATGCTGATTATTCCAGTGCGCATATTTCACTTACCCAGGCTTTGGATGTTGAAGCAGAACAAAACAACAACATTGCTCAATTAATGGGCTTGCCGGTTCAGGACTACCAGCTGGACAGTTTTTTCATGTCCCGCATACCTGCATTCCTATCAGATAGTTTTAATATTAAAAACCATCCGGTACTCAAATGGTATGAAAGCCGTATATCCCTCAGTGATGAACAGGAGAAATATTTAAAAACATTGTACTATCCTACTTTTACATTAGTGGGTGTATTGCAAACCCGTGGTTCTGGGTTTGGGAATACCTATGGTTCCAACCCCTCAGATTATAATACCGGTTACTGGCAGGGAATCAATCCCACCCATCCCAACTATCTGCTGGGTGTAGGAATCACTTGGAATATTACAGAACCTTACCGTAAATCTCAACTGGTAAAATCACAGCAGCTTACCAGCCGGGGATTACAGGACGAATTTGAACTGGCAGGGCAGGAATTAAAAGCCGGCCTCCAGCTTGCGGATATTAAGATCAAACATGCCATGGACAATTACAGGGAAGTACAGGTTCAGGTGAAAGCTGCTGCAGATGCCTACCTTCAAAAATCTGTATTGTATAAAAACGGGCTGACTACCCTCATTGATGTAACCCAGTCGCAATACGCACTAATCAAAGCAGAAACCGACCGGGATATTGCGTTTAATAATGTCTGGCAAGCTCTCTTATTGAAAGCAGCATCTGCAGGTGATTTCAGCATTTTCGAAAATCAATTGTAACCTCATTATACATTCCATAAAGGATTTTATCCAGTTTAAAATATGAACCTGATTCGTTTTGCATTAAGAAAGCCGATAACAATACTGGTACTGGTAGCCGGATTACTATTTTTTGGGATAGGGGCTGTCCGTACCATTAAAGTAGACATTTTCCCTAAAATGGATTTACCGGTCATCTACCTCGCACATCCTTTTGGAGGATATTCCCCCTTACAGATGGAAGCTTATTTTGGTAAACAATATGTAAATATCATGCTCTATGTAAATGGTATTAAAAATATTGAAACCAAAAATATTCAGGGCCTTACCCTCATGAAACTTACATTCTATCCGGGTACCAATATGGCTCAGGCAGCAGCAGAACTTACAGCAGTCGCCAACAGGGCTCAGGTTATTTTTCCTCCGGGTTCAAACCCACCGTTTATTTTACGTTTTGATGCGTCTACACTTCCAGTTGGGCAGCTGGTGTTAAGCAGTGACACAAAAAACAATAATGAACTGGCTGATCTGGCAAATATTTATGTGCGGTCCTCTTTTTCTTCTATTCATGGCTTACTCTCCCCCCCTCCTTTTGGGGGAAATTCCAGAACTATTGTTATAAAAGCAGACCCGGAACTCTTAAGGGCCCATAATATGACACCCGATCAGCTGGTGGCAGCAATCCGGGGCAATAACCAAACTTCCCCATCGGGTAACGTAAGAATTGGAGATATCAACTATATCACACCAGTAAACACCACCATTAAAGCTATAAAAGATTTTGAAAATATCCCTTTGTTTAAATCAGGTGTTCAGAACCTTTACCTGAAAGATGTGGCTAAAGTGGAAGATGCTGCAGATATCACAGCCGGCTATGCACTGGTTAACGGAAAACGTTCCGTTTACCTCAGTATTGCAAAAAATGCAGATGCCAGTACCTGGGAAGTAGTACAGAACCTGAAAAAAGCAATACCAAAAATTCAAAGTACTTTACCGGAAGATGTAAAACTGACTTACGAATTTGACCAGTCCACCTATGTAATCAATTCCGTTAAAAGCTTATTAAGTGAAGGTGCTATTGGTGCTTTACTCACCGGACTGATGGTTTTATTATTCCTGGGTGATGTTAGAGGTGCTTTTATTGTAATCCTTACCATCCCCACTTCAATCATTTCTGCCATCTTATTCCTGAGTATTTTCGGGCAAACCATCAATATCATGACTTTAAGCGGCCTTGCACTGGCTGTTGGGATATTGGTGGATGAGAGTACTGTTACCATTGAGAATATTCACCAGCACCTGGATCTGGGAAAACCAAAAGCCCTGGCCATTTGGGATGCCTGTAAGGAAATTGCCTTTCCTAAATTACTGATTCTTTTTTGTATACTGGCTGTATTTGCCCCCTCCTTTACCATGGGTGGCATTCCTGGATCTTTGTTTCTGCCACTTTCCCTGGCAATCGGATTTTCAATGATCATTTCCTATTTTATGGCACAAACCTTTGTTCCGGTTATGGCTAACTGGTTAATGAAAGGCCATCCGCATAAAAAGAAAGAAGGCGGGCAGGAAGAATCAGATGCTGAAGAATTTGCCCATACCGGTTTGGCTGCAGCAGGTGAATCTGATACCTGGGACCAGAAAAAATTACTGATTGAAGGCCATCAGGGTGCTAATGCCAAAGGTTTTGATAAGGTCAGGAACCGGTTTATCAGTTTTATTGACCGGATGATGCCTTTCAAAAAAACCATTGTCATTGCATATATGTTGTTAGTGACAGGTGCTGCCGTCTGGATGCTGAATACCATCGGGCGTGACATATTACCCAAATCCAATAGTGGTCAGTTCCAGCTAAGATTAAGGGCCCCTGAAGGAACCCGGATGGAACGGACTGAATTAATTACACTGAAAGCACTGAATATCATTAAATCTATTGTTGGGCCTGAAAATATTGCTGTATCGTCTGCCTATGTTGGGCAGCACCCCTCCCTTTTTTCTACCAGTCCTATTTATCTCTGGATGGCGGGTCCACAGGAAGCTGTATTACAGGTGGCTCTGAAACCGGATTATAAAGTGAATAATGAAACCCTGAAAGAAAATGTCAGGAATAAACTGCAGGAAGCGCTACCTGGTATTAAACTTTCTTTTGAACCAATTGAACTGACCGATAAGATCCTGAGCCAGGGATCCCCAACCCCAATAGAAGTTTCATTTATTGGCAGAAATAAAAAACTTAATGAGGCTTATGCAGATACCTTAATAGGCAGACTGAAACAGATACCTTATCTGCGCGATGTTCAATTAGGCCAATCTACCAAATATCCTTCCATTAATATTGATGTGGATAGAAACAGAGCAGCACAACTGGGTGTGGATATGAGTGATGTTTCCCGTTCACTGACTGCCTCTACTTCCTCATCCCGCTATACGGAAAAGAATATATGGGTTGATCAGAAAGCGGGATTAAGTTATAATGTACAGGTAGAAATCCCGGAAAATAAAATGAACAGCCTGGATGAAATAGGAGAAATCCCCATTAAAGAAAATTCAGCCCGCCCGGTATTGCATGATATTGCCACGATTACACCGGATACCACTTATGGCGAAGCAGATAATCTGGGTGTAATGCCAACCATTTCCGTAACTGCGAATATTTATAAAAAAGATTTAGGAACAAGTGCTGCAGATGTTCAGAAATCAGTTCAATCATTGGGGCAATTGCCCCGCGGTATGGTGCTGGAAGTGAAAGGGCTTACCCAAACCTTAACTCAAACACTGGATAGTTTACAATCCGGATTATTGGTTGCCATTGTGGTTATATTCCTGATGCTGGCAGCCAATTTCCAGTCATTCAAAGTATCAGCAGTGGTTTTAGCAACCGTTCCCGCAGTTATACTGGGCTCCTTAAGCTTACTGATCCTTACAGGCTCAACGCTTAACCTGCAATCTTATATGGGTATAATCATGTCGGTTGGAGTTTCCATTTCCAATTCGGTATTACTGATTACCAACGCAGAGCAAATAAGACTGCACAATAAAGATGCAATATTATCTGCCCGTGAATCTGCTGCATTAAGACTAAGGCCTATTTTAATGACCAGTGTGGCCATGGTGGCCGGTATGATTCCAATGGCAACCGGATTGGGGGAAGCAGGAGATCAGTCTGCTCCATTAGGCCGTGCCGTTATCGGAGGATTAATTGCGTCCACTTTTGCAGCTTTGTTTATCCTTCCACTGGTATTCGCCTGGGTACAGGCAAAAACATCAGTAGCGTCCGTTTCCCTTGACCCTGAAGACAAAGAAAGTATTCACTATATTCCAACATTGTATGACTCAAACAGTAAATAAACGAATGAAATATTTTACATGGATTTTTTCACTGACTATTACCGGTTTGCTGCTTACCGGCTGTGGTAATGATGCATCCCGGAAAGAAGATGCCAAATTACAACCGGCAGCTGTTCCCGTACTTGAACTGGTAAAGGCAGAAAAGGGAATATTAGCTTCTAATCTGAAGATACCGGGAGAATTAACTGCGTTTCAGAATGTGGACCTCTATGCCAAGGAAAACAGTTTTGTAAAAACCCTTTATGCAGATGTGGGTTCAACTGTAAGTACCGGGCAACTACTTGCAACCCTGGAAGCACCTGAATTGAACCAGGCCATTGCAGAAGCAAAATCAAAACTGAAAGCCCAGGAAGCGATCTATATTGCCAGTAAAGCCAATTACGACCGCCTATTCGAAACCAGCAAAACTCCGGGTACCATTTCCCCGAACGACCTGGATCAGGCTCTGGCCAGAAAGAATGCAGACAATTCACAACTGGAAGCCGCCAAAGCTACTTTTCAGCAAATGATCGAAACCCTGAAATACCTGGAAGTAAGGGCTCCTTTCAGTGGAATCATCTCAGCCAGAAATATCAGTGTGGGTGCTTATGTTGGGCCATCCGGCAAAGGTTCAGACCAACCCCTTTTTACCTTACAGGAACAGAAAAAACTAAGGCTGGTTATCTCTGTTCCGGAAGCATATACCGGCTATTTATCCGGTAAAACCAGGATTTCCTTTACTGTCAATTCCCGCCCCAATCAGCAATTTCTGGCACAGGTGAAACGACTGGCAGGGGCATTGGATACCAAACTCAGGTCAGAACATATAGAAATGGATGTAGATAATTCAAACCTGCAGTTATTACCCGGCATGGTGGCAGAAGTGAAAATACCTATTACACCAACAGACAGCACTTTTATAGTACCTAAATCAGCTGTACTCAATAGCACAGAACTGGTATTCGTCATACGGGCAGAAAATAATAAAGCTGTCTGGGTACCTGTTAAACTGGGCCGCGAAGCCGACAATAAAACAGAAGTATTTGGTAAACTTTCAACAGCAGACAGCATTATACTGAAAGCTTCTGAAGAAATCAGGAATGGTGCACCCCTTCCTAAAACCAAATTAGCTGTAAAATCATAACCTGCTGTACTGCTCTAAAAAGTACAGCAAGTAACCAATATGTCAAAGAACTGGCCCTGTTTACTGTTAAACAGGGCATACAAAAGCCAGCATCTTTATACCGGCCGGGTTAAAATGCTGGCTTTTGTACTGAATTCAGAAGTACTAAGATAATAAATTTATTGTAAAAATAAAAGAAAAAATAAGATTATTTTTTTAATAATTTTCAGGTAGGGATCAGAGGTATAACCGCAACATTTCTTTCCAGTATTTTGCCTTATGGGCTTCTCCCTCCCATGTATAAAACTGATGGTGAATATGCTTCCGGTAAAAAGTTTCATGTAACTGCTGGTTATTTTCCAGAAAAGTATCTTCCTCTCCTATTACCATAGTTATATCCAGTTTCCGGATCTGGTTTAAATAATGCTGATCATTGATCAGTGGGATATATTGGGAAGGCATATGAAAATAAATATCTTCATTCCTGAACCCATCAAATAAATCGTCAAAAAAATCCATTTGCAAAGTAAGATCATACCGTCCGGACATGGCCAGTACTTTATTAAAACACAGAGGATGCCTGAAAGCAATATTTAGTGCATGATAAGCCCCAAGGCTACATCCCGCTGCAATTATATATGGATGATTGTTTTTGTATTTAACAAAGGGAAGTAATTCAAACAGGATATATTTTTCAAACTGTATATGCCTTTGAATCCTTTCTGCCGGGGTAACTTCTTTACAATAAAAACTTTCATGGTCAATGCTGTCAATACAGTATACCTGAATTTCACCGCGTTCTATTTTGTCCTGAACAGATTCAATCACTTTCCAGTCCTCATAATCATAAAATCGCGCAGTTCTGGTAGGGAAAAATATCACCGGCCTGCCGGCATGCCCAAAAACTAAAAACTCCATTTCCCTTTTTAAATGCCCGCTAACCCATTTGTGGTATTCCCTTTTCATTGCTGTATCAGTTAATTAACTTCGGTACCGTTGCAGCTTCTGTCAGCATCATGCTTTTCAGGTCATCCAGCTCCAATACCTGTTTAATAATATTTCTCCATACAGCATAGCCTTTTTCATTCATATGCAAACCATCAGCAGTAAAATAGTCTTTGATTGGAATCCCTTTTTCATTAATCATTGCATTAAAAACATCAATATAAAACAAATGATCATTTTGCTGTTTTATTTCTGCGTTAATAATCTGGTTGGCATAACTGATACTTTTAATAATATTCTGTCGGGCCGGACTAGGTTTAATTGATATAAAAATCACCGGAATTGTTCCATAAAATGAGCGGATCTGCGCTACCAACTGTTTGAAAAACAAGTAAATTTCTTCCGGGTGCCTGCCATCTCCCAGGTCATTGTCACCTGCATAAATAATAAACCCGGTTGGTTGCAAATCCATCATCACCGTTTCAAAAAACCAGTTACAGGCCGCCAGTGTAGACCCTCCAAATGCCATATTAATGGCTTTATAATCGGCAAAATCCTGCTCCAGTGAAGTCCATAGCCTTATTGTTGAACTTCCATAAAAAATAAGGCCCGTCTTTTCAGACAGCCCTTCCTTTTTTTCACGGAGGCTTTTGATATCATCTTCGTACCAGAACATTTGTAAACAATAAAAGAAGCAGCTCTTTTGATTTTCAATCAGTTAAAAAAGGAAAGTTAAGGTCTTTTAGGGATTTTTAAAAAATTGAGTTTTTTCAATAAAAAATTATAGTTAATTAACAGGATTCTTACTTTGTTTTACTTTAAAACTTGTTTAACTTTAAGCAAACAAATGCAGCATGAAAGCCAACAAACCCGGACAATATATTCATTCAAAAATTGTTTCGGTTCCCAATGATAATAAAGGGGATATCCTGATTCTTTTATCTACTGATAACTTTTCTAAATTTTCATTCGAAGCCACTATCAGTAAACAAATCAATCTGGATAGTATTGAATATCATATCCATAAAACAGTTTCAGATATTCACCGGAGCCATCCGCATATCAAACCCGTTATCTTCCTATCCTATGGTGCAGAATTCATGACCGAGCTTAATTCTAAATTTGAACATACCTGCTGTATTGAATACAATCCTGCTGTTGCCGATGAAATCGCTTTACCCGAAGCACATGCCCTGCTAAACCAGATTACGTATAATCCGGGCAGGAATTTATAATACAATTTATTTTCACCTCTGATTATAAAAATATTTCCCCTATTTTTTATATGCATCATTTATCAATATGAAAAGAATTTAATTATTTTCATAAGTCTACCATATTGATAATCATAACATTTAGCCTATTTTTTTCTAAAAAATCTCTTTACATTTATTCCGGAATTATGAAAAAGCTTGTCCATACCATACTGGCAGTTTTGTATTTCGGATTAGCCTCAGTCACTGCAATGAATTTTCAAAACAGTGGTGGACCATCTGCTGGATTGACCACTGTTTATCCTGGGTCACCACATTCGCGTTATATTGTTTATTGCATCGTTAAATCTGTTAATGAAAAAAATGGAATAAACCAGATTTCCCTTCCTGAAATTTCAGGGTTCGGTAGACACCTGTATTATCCATCAGAAATTATTACTCCTGTGTCATTTATAGCATTGTCTGGAAAATTCATGAAAAGACAGGCTACAGCACAGATTTTCAACTCGCGGTTAAAAAATAAAGCAAATATCCCTACCCTTCATCCCCCCATTTCTTTGCAAATTCCAATTTACCTCCGCAATTGCAATTTCAGGATCTGATACCCATTTATGTCAGCTAATTCTCATACTTCCCTAACGTATTATTTTAAAATTTAAATTTAAACATATGAAAAATATTTTTCCGCTTTTGGCCATTGTGGTGGCTATAAGCTGCTTTACCACCACTTATGCCCAGGCAGATCTGAAAGGACATAGTGGTTTATATATGACTTCCACCGATTATACTGCACAGAAACTTAATCTGGAAGTGGATTGTACTAAAGAAAGCCAGAAAATTAAAGTAGACAGGTTGTTTGGCGCATCTAAAATGGAAATCATTCATGAAGGCAAAAAATACAATTACGAAAAAAAAGACCTCTATGGTTTCCGCGATTGTAACAACAGAGATTTCAGGTTTGTGAATAATAAAGAATATGAAATAATAGATAATGAATATTTTATACTCTATAACTATCAAACCTATACAACCAGTGGAAGAACCATTGTACCGGAATCTGAATATTATATCAGTAAAGATCCGGGTAGCCCCCTTCTACCCCTGACAGTTGCCAATTTGAAAAGCCTGTTCCCTGATAACAGGAAGTTTCAGGATATGCTGGATGCTAAAACCAGGTCCGAAAAAGACCTGATTGAATTTGATAATTATTATAAAAAATATACCATCAAGCACCTGTTTGAAGAATCTGTCAGATAAGCAGTTTTAATTCAGGCTGCCTGTTCCGGATTTAATAAAAAAATGATTTGAAGAATTCCATATTTCACTACCTTGCTCAATGCTTTCTTCACCAAAATTCAAATCAAATGAAATACAAACTATTGGGTAACACCGGACTAAAAGTGTCTGAATTATGCCTGGGCACCATGACTTTCGGCGGTAAGGGTATGTGGACTGCTATTGGAACCTTACCACAGGATCAGGTAGATGAACTGATTAAAGTGGCAGTTGAAGCCGGTATTAATTTTATTGATACCGCCAATGTATATAGCGAAGGATTAAGTGAACAAATGACCGGTACTGCAATACGAAACCTTGGTCTGAACCGGGATGATCTGGTGATCGCTACCAAAGTGCGGGGTAAAATGGGCGAAGGTCCCAATCATAGCGGGCTATCCAGAAAACATATCCTGCAACAGGCAGAAGAAAGCCTGAATCGCTTGCAGTTAGATTATATTGACCTGTACCAGATTCATGGCTTTGACCCGCTTACCCCTTTTGAAGAAACGCTTGCTGCCTTAGACCTGCTGGTGAGCAGTGGTAAAGTACGCTATATCGGTTGCAGTAACCTGGCTGCATGGCAACTGATGAAATCCCTGAGTATTTCAGAAAGGGAACATTTTTCCAGATTCATTTCTCTGCAGGCGTATTATACTATTGCAGGACGAGATTTGGAAAGGGAAATTGTGCCTTTGTTGCTGGACCAGAAATTGGGACTAATGGTTTGGAGCCCATTGGCAGGTGGATTGCTGAGTGGTAAATATGGCCGTACTATTTCCCCGGAAAACAGTCGAAGAGTAAATTTCGATTTTCCACCGGTGAACAAAGAAAAAGCATATGATATCATAGATATCCTGCACCCAATGGCAATTTCAAAGGGAGCTTCAGTAGCACAACTATCATTGGCCTGGCTATTACATCAACCGGTGGTGAGTTCAGTTATCATCGGAGCCAAAAACACAGCCCAACTGGAAGACAACCTTAAAGCTACTGGTATTCAGTTTACTGCAGATGAATTAGTACAATTAGATAGCGTAAGTAAACTTAGCCCTGAATATCCGGGATGGATGCTGGAAAGACAGGGAGCTGACAGGAAATAATAACTTTTAATAGCATTGAATCAATAAAAGCCTCATCCGCTGGATGGGGCTTTTATTTGACAATCCTGATAAAATGTAATATATTTATTATTCTTATTGCTTTTAAAAATTAGAACAACATGGATATTCACTTTTTTTCATTGTTACTGAGCATCTATATGGTTTTATTTGCTGTAATTTGTTACAAGTCAAACCATTTATATAAAGATTTAAAAATCGATAAATTAACCCGGAATAACCTGTTGTTTTTAACATTCTGCTGCCCTTTAATCGGGTTATTTTTTTATTATATCCGTGTAAGAAATATTAATCACAATAATTAACTGTAAACAAAATCTATCTTCTCTGGCAGCACTAAAGCGGAGTTGATTGATTGTGCTTGAATTTTTCTCATAAAAGCTACGAAATACAGACTTAAGCTGGCTCCAAACCTTGGATTTATTTCTATGATAAGAGGTTTACTATCTTTTATTTTATAATTAAAACAACAAATACCTTCAAATCCTATGGATAGGAGCATTTCAGTAAAAATTTCCAGATAGCTGGAATTCACAATTCTTCTGGAAATAACATTATCCTGTCCTTTTATTGGAGTTTTATGCTTAAAAATGTATTCTACATTTAAGGAGGTAACAATTTTATTGTTCCGAAAAAGAATATGGGTAGCATATTCTTTTGTACCCAATACCATTTCCTGACAAAAATAATCCGGGTTTTTTATAAGGTGTTTGTATTTAGTTTCCGCACCTGCTTCTGAAATCACGTAATTGTCATCTCCTTTTTCTCCTGTTTTTTTCTTTAAGATATAAGGATACTGCAGATTGGTATCAATCTTTGGCAGGAATTGTTTAAATCCGTTTTTTATTAATGTTTGATAAAATAAGTATTTATCATCACAAATATTGATTGCTTCAAGGGAAGGGATAGGTATTTTATTACTGATTACTAAATCCCGCATTTCATTCAGGCATTTAAGATCTGAAATAGTTAATGGAACCACTAAATCTGCCTTTTTAATATTTTCTGCAGTAAACTCCTTAAAATTTGTTTCTATATTAGTTAGCCGGAGCCCTTTTTGTAAATTTTTTTTCTGACACAAAGCATCAGAAAACAGAATTTTTATTTTCTTATTCCCCGATAAATTATACAACAATATCTCTTTATACAGAAAGCTGAATTTCTTAAACTGAAAAAACAAGTTAGTAAAAATGGAAACCATGGGTCATTAGTTTTAAGGGTGTTCAGTAATCAGAACTATAGTTTTGTCTTAATATTTGTGAAAAGTTTAACTCAAAGATGGTGCAAAAAACTATCTTATTGAATATCAATGTTTAGTGAATTATAAAATTTATAACATATCCAAATTCTGGATTTATATTCCGGAATTCGGAAAATTATTTCTCATTTTGTTTTATTTCAATTTCTTAAGAGAAGTTTAACTCCCTTTATAACAGAATAATGTTTCAGCGCTTTTGATTTCTTATTTCTTCATCATGTTAATTATCTTCAGGTAACCAAAGAAAAGGTTGAACAATATGCAAAAACTTGGATTAATTGGAGGAATCGGTCCTGAATCAACTATAGTTTATTACAGATTACTTATTAAGAGATTTCAGGAAAAACTTCAAACAAAAGAATATCCGGAAATATTAATAAATAGTATCAACAATACTGAAATGCTTAGTTATGTTTTTAACAATGAGCTGGATAAATTAGTTGATTTTCTTTCAAATAAAATAGAAACACTGGCATTAGCGGGGGTTGACTTTGCTGCAATTACTTCTAATACGCCACATATAGTATTTGATAAGCTAACAGAAATAACAAAAATTCCATTAATAAGTATTGTAACAGAAACCTGCAAAGAAATCAGTAATAAAAAACTACATTGTATAGGTTTATTGGGAACAAAATACACTATGACGAATGGGTTTTATGAAATAGCTGCAAATAAATTCGGCATTCAGATTATAACCCCAAATGCTGAAGATCAAAATTATATTCATGAAAAATATATGACTGAATTTTTATTTAACAATATAAAAGAAACCACCAAAAAACAACTCATACAAATTGTAAGAAAATTACAGGAAAAAGACTCAATCCAAGGTTTAATATTAGGGGGAACAGAATTACCCCTGATATTAAGCCAGGATGATTTTAATGATATTGTACTTTTTGATACCTTAAAAATACATACAGAAGCTATTGTTGAAAGGATTATTGTTAAAAAGAACTATTTATGAAGCTATTTTACTTTTGCATCATTTTATTTATATTATCTGCAGGATGTCAGCAGATAGATTTACCAAAGGAAAGTTATACACAATTTGATCTCACCAATAATAAAGTGTACATTAAAAATGATACATTGTTTTGTTCCTTACATATTTACCTGGATTGCCCATTGCGTTTTTATATTTCCACATCAGACAGTAACATAAATAAAATGTTACAGTCTGTTTATCCTATTACATTTCGTTCTAAAAAAGATACACTGATAAAGATTCCTCTTCAGGTTAATTCAACAGATAAAGTACAAACAACATGGGGAGCATGTTTGGGTGACATGGAAAGAAAAATAGATTCCTGTAAAATGAGTCTGCCCTTTTGTAAAGGGAAAACCTATAAAATAATTCAGGGTTATAACGGACAGTATTCTCATCATACAGATTATTCACGTTATGCTATTGATTTTGGATTGTCTGTTAATGATACCATTTGTGCGGCCGATGATGGTTTTGTTGTTGGCGTAATAAAAGACTATATTAAGGGTGGCAATGACAAAAGATGGGAGCCATTTGCAAATTATATAACACTATATCATCCTCATTCAGGATTATATACGCAATATGCGCATCTAAAATATAATGGAAGTCTTGTAAAAGTGGGAGATACTGTTAACCAAGGGCAAGCAATAGCACTTGCCGGCATGACTGGATTTACATCTATCCCACATGTACACTTCAATGTTCTAATTCCATGTCCGCCAAATGATGGCTTTAAATCTACCCCAATTTCATTTATTGAGCATTATACCGGTAATAGTCTCCGGAAAGATGATTTTGTAAAAAAATAAGAAAATCCCATTCCCTATTTATTCTTATTCAACGTCCTGATATAATTGATTAAATCACCTACACTGCCTGTTTTACCAAAGCTTCCTTCAATTAAATCATCATTACTGGGAATTCTTCTTTTAAAAGAAGGCATATCATTGTGCCCTGTTGTAGTTTTGTAAAATACAGCACCATCAGTTTCTTTACTAAAGGAAACCGTTGTAAAATCACCCGGTTGAACATTTAATTTTACAGCACGTTTACCGTCGCCTTTTCCTTCTGTTCCATGACAGGCCAAGCAATAACGTTCATACATTTCCTTCCCTATTTTTAAAGAAGTAGAATCGGGTTTAGCAGGGTTTTTCATTTTCTGGTATTTTTCAGGAACCTTCCATGCATGTGGGTCCTGCTGCATAAAAGAAAATAAGGTAATAGAAATTGAAACCATTAGAAAAAATAAAATATACTTTTTCATAAAATTAGATTTAATGAATGTTTAAACTTTAATGTGGAAACTTGAGGTAAGGTAGAAAATCCCGGATACCTAAACTATGACTTTACTCATCAAATACCGGAAATACAGTTTAAAAATTCCAATCATTTTCCTCACCGGGGTAAAGTGTTACAAATTGCTCTAGTACAGTGGCAATCAACTTTATTTTATCAATACTTTGTAATTTGATTCGGGTAAAAGTATCAGTTGACATATTTATAGAGGAGCAATCAGGACGGTAATGTTCAAAAACACCTGCGCTGTAGGATGTAGAGGTAACTGGATTCATGCTTTGGTGCATAAAATGGCTAAAATCATATTTATACTTTCCATTTTTAATCCATACAGTAATAGTAAAATCTATAAATTCTTCATAATTGGTCCTGGCTGGCCCCCACCAACTGTTTTTTTCAGGACAAATTATTTTGCCTTCAAATACAATTTTATTGGACTCAGAAAAAGCTTGTCTTGCAAAAAATAATGGAAGCGTTTTATCCTGACTATTGTTACGGCTATTGCTGATTAAAGTCTCCTGATTGGAATTTTGAATAAAAAACTCAATAATTGCCTTTCGGATCTGATCTGCGGACTTATTATTAACTACAACAATATTATTTACAGAATACAACCTGGTAACCGGATTAATAGGCAGGCTATCCTGTGAGATTCCATTAAAATGTATGAAAAAAAGCAATAACATAAATAATCCTGAGAACTTCATAACAGGAAGTTTTGAGGTAAATAAGTTAGACATTAAGTACTTCAATGCCCTATATTCAAAAATAACAAACCCTATGCCAGAAATCTATGCCTATCCACTATTATAATTAGCAAAATGGATTACCCTTACTGTTGATGGTAAATCACCACTTCCATTTTATATACTGAAGGAATTCAGTCATATAATTTTAAGTACTTCTTCCTTAGCTTTTGGCTTAATATTAACCTTTAAAATAGACATACTATTTCTTGATAAATTAAGCAATACTGTTATTCCGGTTTTTTAGCTCTATTACATTTCACAAATTTAAGAAATGAAAAACAGCCCATTATATTTGCCCTATTTTTTTATACCCACATATTTCCGCAGTATTTTAATGAGTATTACAATTAAACATATTAAAATCGCCAGACTAAAAATTGACCATAAAAGAAGTCCTAAATTTGGAGACATAAGTTTTTTTCTAAAATTAATAATCATTTATTTAGGTCAATATATTTTTTTATAAGTTAATTTGTGCCAAGTTTTATTTAAGTAATAAAGTTAGCTAGGCAATGGCCCCGAATAAATTCATTATCCTATCGTTCATCTGCTTGTTATTCATAACAAATTATTCAAAAGCACAGTATGCGGATATAGGAACAGGCAACCTCAGGAACCAATTATGGTGGTTTAACTGGAATGGATTTAAGATACAGGAAGGTGCTTCCAGGACTTTTACCTCTACTGATGGACTGACTGTTCAAATAACTTTTACAGGCGTTTCAGGACAGCTACTGAATCCCAGTGTAATGGATACCTGGTCAGGTGCGCTTTTATATAACCTGTATAATTTTTCCAATACAGCCATTCAACCTGCCCTGTATGCTTTAAATACTAACAGTCCGTTTAATTCAAAATGTACTTTACAGATAACTGCTTCCCGGAACGGTATTCCGGCCCCTTTTACACTGATTGCGGCTGATGCTGAAGCAAGTGATCCCAATTATGAAACTACTACCTTAACTACAAGTGGAACTCAATGGACTACGGTTGACTTTTTCAGAAACTCCACCCAGACTGCCAATCCATTAACCGGTTGCGGGACGGCACTTTCAATGGCATTCAACAACCCATAGGTGGCTATGTTTATCTGATCCGTGCGGCAACATTCTGCGGAACTATCGAAAAAACAGGTACACTGGTCCTCATCAGATAAACAATGTCAGATTAGCTACTTACTAAAGTCCAAAAAACAATTTAATAATCCAGTATTTAAACAATACCAAAGGGGAATCAGCACCTTAATCGGATAGGAATCGGTTAGGACCAAGTCCGTCAAATGACGGACTTAACATGAGCCGATTCCGAGCCGATTAAGGTGCCGGTAGCTGTTTGGTAGTACCCAATGATAACTTAAGTAATCTATCCGCTCCTTTTTGCTGATAATTTACAAGTAGAGGCATGATTTAAGTCATGGTTTAAACATCAGGCCTTGTAGACATTTGCCAGTAGTTAACTGAAAATATTGCCAAATGAAAGAATTCCAGATAGTTGTGCTGGCCAAACAGGTACCCGATACGAGAAATGTAGGAAAAGATGCTATGAAAGCCGATGGCACCGTAAACCGGGCTGTTTTACCGGCTATTTTTAACCCGGAAGACCTCCATGCACTGGAGCAGGCTTTAGAAATTAAAGATAAGTTTCCCGGTTCAAAAATCACTTTACTTACCATGGGTCCTCCCCGGGCAGTGGAAATTTTGCGGGAAGGATTTTACAGAGGTGCAGATGATGGTATTCTGCTAACCGACCGCGCTTTTGCCGGTTCTGATACCCTGGCTACTTCCTATGCTATTTCACGGGCCATCGGTAAGATAAAAGATGTAGATATTATTGTATGCGGCCGTCAGGCAATTGATGGGGATACTGCTCAGGTGGGTCCGCAAGTGGCTGAAAAACTGGGGATTCCGCAAATTACCTATGCCGAAGAAATTGTCTCACTCACGAAAGATAAGATACGTATTAAACGCAGACTGGAACGTGGTGTGGAAGTGGTGGAATGCAGTTTTCCGGTATTGATTACCGTGAATAATACCGCCCCGCATTGCCGCCCCAGGAACGCAAAAAGGTTGATGAAATACAAACATGCAACCACCATCAGTAACCACCAGGAAACCAATGAAGATTACCTTTCTTCTGCTATCACCAAACCTTACCTGAATATTAAAGAATGGAGCGTGGCAGATATAGATTGTGATAAAGAACAACTGGGTTTGGGTGGATCCCCCACCAAGGTGAAGAAAGTGGACAATATTGTTTTTCAGGCCAAGGAATCCAGGGTGCTGGATGAATCTGATGAAAACATAGATGCATTGATGCAGGAACTGATTGCAGCTCATATTATTGGTTAAAAACTCAGGAACACTCATGAATAATATTATTGTGTATTGCGAACTGGAGGAAGGCAAAATTGCTGATGTAAGTTTTGAACTGCTTACAAAGGGCCGCAGCCTTGCCAACCAGCTAAAATGTAAACTGGAAGCCCTTTTAATTGGCCATAACCTGAAGGGGTATGAAAAGGAAATTTTTCCATATGGGGTTGATACTGTATATGTGGCAGACGATCAACGCCTGGCACCCTATTCTACCCTGTCCCATACTTCCATAGTGGTGAACCTGTTCCGGGAACAGCAACCGCAGGTGGCCTTACTGGGGGCAACTACCATTGGGCGCGACCTTGGCCCAAGAGTTTCTTCTTCCCTTAAAAGCGGGTTGACAGCCGATTGCACCGAACTGGAATTGGGTGACCATGAAGATAAAAAGCAGAATAAAGTATACAAGAACCTCTTATACCAGATTCGTCCGGCATTTGGTGGCAATATCATTGCCACTATTATCAATCCCGATTGCCGTCCGCAAATGGCAACTGTGCGCGAAGGGGTGATGAAAAAAGAAATACTAGACCCGCATTATACAGGCACTGTAGTGAACCTGGAAGTGGAAAAATATGTGGATGACAGTTGCTTTGTAATGAAAGTGATCGAACGCCATATTGAGAAAAATAAAGTGAATATTAAAAATGCAGCTGTTGTGGTGGCTGGTGGTTTTGGTGTGGGCTCTGAAGAGAACTTTAAACTGCTGCACCAACTGGCTGGTATATTAGGCGGTGAAGTGGGTGCTTCCCGTGCTGCGGTAGATGCAGGATATGCAGAACATGGCAGGCAGGTGGGACAAACCGGGGTTACCGTCCGACCTAAACTATACATTGCCTGCGGTATATCCGGGCAAATTCAACATTTAGCCGGTATGATGGAATCCAGTATCATTATTTCCATTAACAGCGATCCCAATGCACCGATCAACAAAATTGCCAATTATGTAATTACGGGTAAAGTGGAAACCATCATTCCTAAAATGATCCGTTACTATAAAGAACATACCAAATAATCAGTACCATACAATAACGATTTTATGTCAAATTTTTTTACGGATAATCCCGATCTCAACTTCCACCTTTCACATCCCCTGATGCAGAAAATTGTGGCACTGAGAGAAAATAATTTTAAGGATAAAGATGCATTTGAATTTGCACCTACGGATTTTGAAGATGCAATGGACAGCTATACACAGGTACTGGAAATTGTGGGTGAAATAAGTGCAGATGTTATTGCCCCCAATGCCGAAGCAGTAGACCATGAAGGCCCATTGTTGGAAAACGGCCGGGTTAAATATGCAAAGGGAACCCTGGAAAACCTGGAAGCCATCAAACAGGCAGGCCTGATGGGTATTACCCTGCCCCGCCAGTTTGGAGGGTTGCATTTTCCTATTGTGCCATATATCATGGCAGCAGATATAGTATCACGTGCTGATGCAGGATTTGTGAATATCTGGGGATTACAGGATTGTGCAGAAACCATTAATGAATTTGGTTCTGAAGAACAAAGAAAAACCTACCTGACCCGTGTGTGTAAAGGCGAAACCATGGCCATGGCTTTAACAGAACCGGATGCCGGAAGTGATTTACAGGCAGTGATGCTGAAAGCACATTTTGACGAAGCAAAAAACACCTGGTTGCTGAATGGGGTAAAACGGTTTATTACCAATGGGGATGGAGATATTTCCCTGGTACTGGCGCGGACTGAGGATAAAACACAGGATGGCCGCGGATTATCCATGTTTATTCATGATAAAAGAAAAGGCGGCATTACTGTTAGAAGAATAGAAAACAAACTGGGCATCAAGGGCTCTCCCACCTGCGAACTGGTGTATAAAGATGCACCTGCTGAATTATGCGGACAAAGGAAATTCGGATTGATTAAATATGTAATGTCGCTCATGAATGGAGCCAGGCTGGGTATTGTGGCCCAATCAGTTGGTATAAGTGAAGCAGCTTACCGCGAAGCATTGGCTTATGCTCAGAAAAGAGTACAGTTTGGTAAACCGATTATTAAATTCCCGGCTATCTATGAAATGCTGGCTGTAATGCATGCCAAGCTGGCTGCATCCCGTTCACTGTTATATGAAACTGCAAGATTTGTAGATATTTATAAAACTTATCTGCATATTGCTACAGAACGCGACCTGACCAAGGAGGAAAAAGATGACCAGAAAAAATACCAGAAACTGGCAGATGCGTTTACTCCACTGGCAAAGGGACTGACTTCTGAATTCTGTAATGAAATTGCCTATGATTCCCTGCAGATACATGGTGGCTCCGGGTTTATGAAAGATTACCCGATTGAAAGGATTTACCGCGATGCACGTATCACTACCATTTATGAAGGTACCACACAGTTACAGGTAGTAGCGGCTATAAAAGGAGTAACCACAGGTGCTTACCTGGCACAAATGCAGGAATATGAAAACACCAGCATTAAACCGGAAACAGAATCTTACCGCGCCATTCTGGTAGATATGGCGTTTGAATATGAAGAAGCCGAAGCTAAAGTAACCATTTATAATAACCCTGAATTTATTGAATTCCATGCACGCCGATTAGTGGAAATGGCCGGAAATATTATTATGGGCTATTTATTACTGAATGATACACAGCGCGACCACAGCTACTGGAAAACACTGGAAGTATTCCTGCGTTTTGCCCGCAGCCGAAACCATGCCAACGGCGTATTCCTGAGCCATTCTTCTTTGAATGATATGGGGAAATACAAGTATGAATAAGTAATCACATCTGCTCGAACAACTATCATGAAAATCACACCAAACAAAACTGCCGGAAAAAATCTGGCAGTTTCTTTTTTGTGTCAATTCCCTTAGTATTTAAAATAATCTGGTTCTGTTATACGATTGTACTTTTACAATTTGTTCATCTATTGTTTACAACTCAATACTTTTAATCACTTACATTTAATTAAAATTAAACCCGTGAAAAAGCATTTAGTTCCATTATTGTTACTTGTCTTGTCATTCGCCGGCAATGCTGTATTAAAAGCACAGTCCAACTTATATACTTTCGATAAAAGCATCGCATTACCTGGCGACGGTGGGTATGACTATTTGTCGATAGACCTGGTAAACAGGCATTTATACGTGTCTCATGGTACCAGTGTAAATGTGATTGACCTGAAAACAGAAACCGTTATAGGTGCTATTGACAATATGCAGGGAGTGCATGGAATAGCTGTAGTGAATGAAGTGAATAAAGGCTTTATTACCGATGGTAAAAATAATGCGGTAGTGGTGTTTGATCTCTTAACATTCAAAACTATTGCTACTATACCCCTAACCCTGAAAGGGCCGGATGGAATTATCTATGACCCTTATTCCAAAAAAGTATTGGCTTTTTGTGGTGATGCAGATGGTTGTTCTGTTATAGACATTCATGATTTAAAAGAATCTGCCACTATACAACTGGGTGGCGGTCCAGAATTTGCTGTGTCTGACGGGAAAGGCCTGGTATATAATAACCTGGAAGATAAAAACAGCATGGTAGTGATTGACACTAAAACCATGAAGGTAAAAGCAACTTATCCGCTTGCACCTTGCGGCAAACCAACCGGTATAACACTGGACCCGGCAACAAATAGAATTTTCACCGGATGCCGGGATAATAAAGGGATGAGCATAGTGGATGCCGGCACAGGAAAAGTGATTACTACATTGCCTATTGGAGCCGGTGTGGATGCAGTGGTATTTGATGCAGCAACAAAGCTGATTTTCTGTTCAAATGCAGACGCTACAACAACCATTATAAAACAAAACTCTGCAGATGATTACCAGGTAGTACAAACATTGACTACACAATACCGTGCAAAGACAATGGCACTGGATCCGGTAACCCATAAAATTTATTTAAGTGCCCCTAAATTTGACCTTACTGCTGGAGCCAATAGCAGAAAAGTATTACCGGGGTCTTTTACAGTTTATGTGTATAAAATGAATTAAAGCAAAAATCTGCAATCATTAAAAAAGGAATCATCTTTCAGAGATGGTTCCTTTTTTAATGTACAGCGGTTTTTAAATTACTATTTTTCTTAACTTTAGTGACCACCAAAACTTCCGTAATGGAAACAGTTCTTTTATTAATTCCATTAATCATTGTTCTGATAATTGTATTGACTATCAATAATAAATTAGATCAGAAATTTAACATACTCCGGAATGAATTACAGGATTTAAAACAATCCATTTCAAAGATGGTAAAAGAGGCCAATCTTCCTGCAGAAAAGAAAGAGCCCATACCAGATGTCATTAAAAAGTTTGAATCCAATTTTAAAGTGATGGAAACACCCTTTTCCATACCTGAACCTGTACAGGAGCAAAAAGTTATAGTACCTGAACGGGTAAAGGAACTTGTTGTTATAAAAGAACCTGTATTCCGGCAAGCAGCATTGGATGCAGCACCTGAAAGTTCCGGTTTCTTTAAGAGAAACCCGGATATGGAGAAATTTATCGGCGAAAACCTCATCAACAAGATTGGTATAGCCATACTTGTTTTAGGTATTTCCTTCTTTGTAAAATTTGCTATTGATCAGAACTGGATCAATGAAACCGGAAGGGTATTCATAGGTTTACTTTGCGGGGGAATCCTGATTGTGGTGGCACATAGACTTTCAAAAAATTATCGTTCCTTTAGCTCTGTCCTGATGGGTGGCGGTTTAACTGTCTTTTATTTTACCATTGCATTTGCTTATCACCAATATCATTTATTAAGTCAGTCTACTTCCTTTTCCATTATGATTGTCATTACCGTTTTTGCGGTGTTGCTTTCCATTTGGTACGACCGTATTGAATTAGCCATACTGGCTACCATTGGTGGTTTTATAACTCCTTTTTTAGTAAGTAACGGTCAAGGTAATTATATCGTATTGTTTACCTATCTGGGTATTTTAAACGCCGGATTAATAGTGTTAGCCTACGCTAAAAGCTGGCGTATTTTAAATTTTATTGGTTTCTTATTTACGTTTATTATTTACAGTTTATGGTTAAATAATGAATGGGATACTTTGCCTTTCCCTGCAAAGGGAGTGTTTTTATTTGCCACCCTGTTTTATATCATGTTTGTAACTATGAATCTGATTCATCATGTGCTGAGGGGAAGTTTATTTAAGGCTTTTGATTTCATTATTTTATTATCCATCAATTTATTCTATTATGCGGCTGGAATGCTGATATTAGAGCATATTGACGCAGCCCGGTATAAAGGCTTATTTACTGCTTCACTGGGTTTATTTAATTTGTTATTGACCTTCTTTTTCTATAAAAAAGAAAAGATTGATAAAAACTTTGTTTATTTCTTAATCGGGCTTACCTTATCCTATATTTCATTAACAGGTCCTGTTCAGTTTAAAGGCCACTTTATTACCCTATTCTGGGGTACAGAAACCGTATTGTTGATTTGGTTATATCAAAAGTCAGGCATTCAATTAATGAAACTGGTTTCATTGGTTGTGAGTGTATTAATGATGATCAGTTTAGTATTGGATTTGTTTACCATTTATAACTTTGATTCTTCAATTCCCATTCTTATTAATAAAGGCTTTATCACCTGTGTATTTTCAGCAATTGCACTCTGTTGTAATTATTTTTTAATAAAGAAAGAAACAGCTATTGACTTTATATTTGAACTGGAAACTGAAATAGTTAAAATTGGTTACTTATCCCTTTCCATATTACTATTATTCCTGTCAGGCTCTTTGGAAATAATATTTCAGTTTTCAAACCACTTTAAAGGAATTGGCCTGGAATACCTTTATTTTCAATTGTACTTTATACTTTTCTTTTTAATCCTCTTCTGGATACTTGCCAAAAGAGGATATACAATTAACAGTGAAGTAAGGCTGATTATACCATGTATCATCATTTTATTCTATCTGGTAAATACAAGATCAATTTTCATTCTGGAAAAATTACTATTGTCCACACAGCAGGATACACTTTATTTCCTGGCACAATGGCTGAGTATAATTGCCCTGATTTTTTTGATTATACACACGATACAATTTGCAAAAAAGAATGAAGACTTATACAAAAACATATTTCAGGGTTTGACCGGAATCGTCACCACAGTATTTTTATTAATCCTCAGTATTGAGATCTATCATTTATATGTTTGGATCACTTATACCGGGCTCCCTTCTCTGCAATATGATACCAATCTGTATGATAAAGCAGGTTTAAGTATTATCTGGGGTCTGTTTTCATTTGCCATTATCTGGATCGGAATGAAATATAATATCTGGCTATTGCGGGTGATGGCTTTGATTTTATTTGGCATCACCATTATCAAACTCTTTGTGTATGATATCAGTAATATTCCGGTTGGAGGTAAAATAGCTGCATTTATTTTACTGGGTGTTTTACTGCTTACCGTTTCATTCATGTACCAACGCTTAAAGAAATTAATTCTGGATAAGGAAAAGAAAAACTAAGTGAATTTCTATCCGGATTAAACTCAATAAAGCTTTATCTTAATAGAGTAACTTTAGAATATTGATTATTCTATTAAAAGAAAATTATGCCAACCAATACAACAGAAAACAGGCCTGTATTACAGGATATACCTATTGGCATTGCTGCCAGCGGAACCCGTCAGGAATCTGATGCAATGGGTATTGTAGAGGTACCTGCTGATAAATACTGGGGTGCAGAAACCCAAAGATCCTTACAGCATTTTTCTATTGGAAATGACCGGATGCCGATAGCATTATATCATGCTTATGGCTATATTAAAAAAGCAGCCGCAATCATAAATGCCCGGGCTGGCAAAATGCCCCAATGGAAAGCCGACCTGATTGTAAAAGTTGCAGAAGAAGTGATTGCTGGAAAACTGGATGCACATTTTCCATTGTATGTATGGCAAACAGGTTCCGGTACACATTCCAATATGAATGTGAATGAGGTAATCGGTAACCGGGCCATTCAACTAACCGGCGGAATATTGGGTACCAAAACGCCTGTCCACCCAAATGATAATGTAAATATGGGACAGTCATCCAATGACACATTCCCCACAGCTATGTATATTGCAAGTATCAGCGCATTGAATGTGCAGCTGATTCCAGCAGTTCAGTCTTTACAAAAAAGCATTGCTGAAAAGGCTATACTTTGGAAGGATATCGTTAAAATAGGAAGAACACATTTACAGGATGCAGTACCCTTAACAGTAGGACAGGAATGGTCGGGCTATGCCGTACAATTATCAGAAGCTGTGGACAGGGTACAATATGCTCTGAAAGGGTTGTATCCCCTTGCAATTGGCGGTACTGCTGTTGGTACTGGATTGAATGCACCGGAACATTTTGATACGGACATGTCCGGGTTGTTAGCCGATCTGACCGGATATCCATTGGTGGCAGCAAGAAATAAATTTGCAGTACTCGGCGGACTGGATGCCATGGTTGCCATTAGTGCAGCTTTGCGCGGATTAGCGGTTGTGCTGATGAAAATTGCCAATGATATCCGCTGGCTATCTTCAGGGCCCCGATGTGGAATTGGAGAATTGATATTGCCGGCAAATGAACCTGGTTCTTCCATCATGCCCGGTAAAGTGAATCCTGCATTGTGCGAGGCAATGATAATGGTTTGTATACAGGTAATTGCAGATGATAATGCCGTGGCTTTTGCTGGTAGCCAGGGAAATTTTGAACTCAATACGATGCGTCCGCTGATTATTAATAATGTGCTGCATGCATCAGGAATACTAAGCGATTGTTGCAACAGATTCAATGATCATTGTATTACCGGCATTAAATTAAACAGAAAAAGGATAGATAGTTATGTACAAAACTCGTTAATGCTGGTTACTGCCCTCTCTCCCCTTATAGGGTATGATAAAGCAGCAATGATTGCACAAAAAGCCCTTGCAGAAGATCTTTCACTTAAAGAAGCTGCTTTGGCAACAGGTTTTATTGATGAGGCCAGTTTTGATTTGGTGGTGGATCCGCTTAAAATGACGGGAGGTAATCATTAAGGGGTAGAAATACTATAAAAAAACCCTTGATAATCAAGGGTTTAAATGTGAATTTGGAGGTCCAGAGCGGATTCGAACCGCTGTGGAAGCTTTTGCAGAGCTCTGCCTAGCCACTCGGCCACCGGACCTTTTCGGGCTGCGAAAATAAAGCATCAAATCTAATTTCAAAATTCTAATTTTATAATTTCAATAATTATACCTCAAAATCAGGAAAGAATTAACAGAAAGAAGCTTATTTAAGGGCAACATTTGCTTATAACCAGCGTTTTAAAAATATAAAAATTAAATTCTTATAAATTATTACACATGAACCGGATTGCAGAATCGGAACTGATTATTAATGAAAGAGGAGCCGTTTATCATATCAATTTAAGGCCGGATGAACTGGCAAATACTGTAATTACTGTGGGTGACCCTGGCAGGGTTGCTGCTGTGAGTAAATATTTCGACAGTATTGAAGTGAAACAGGAACACCGGGAATTTATTGCACATACCGGATGGGTTGGCAAAAAACGGCTGACAGTTTTATCCACTGGTATTGGACCGGATAATATTGATATTGTACTGAATGAACTGGACGCACTGGTAAATATTGATTTTGAAACAAGGTTAATTAAACCCAACCTGACCCGTTTAACCATTATACGTATGGGTACTTCCGGTTCCCTCCAGGCTGATATTCCTGTGGATAGTTTTGTGGCCGGGACTTTTGGTTTGGGGCTGGATAATCTACTGCACTATTACAAACTGGAAAATAATGATGAGGAACAACAGATTTTACAGCAGTTTATTGCCCATACCCAGCTAAGCGGTAATATTCAACCTTATATTATCAATGCTTCCACCAATATTCTTAAACACTTTGTGGATGGCTACCACCAGGGTATTACAGTAACCTGTCCAGGCTTTTATGGTCCACAGGGTAGAGTACTAAGACTTGGTTTGGCTAATCCATTATTAATAGACAGGCTGACAAGCTTTAGATTTGGCAGCCACCGGATCAGTAATTTTGAAATGGAAACCAGTGCCATTTATGGCTTGAGTAAATTACTGGGCCACTCCTGCCTGAGTGTAAATGCCATTGTGGCTAACAGGGTAAGAAAGGAATTCAGTAAAGATGGGAAGGCGGCTGTGGAAGCGTTGATTGAAAAAAGTTTAAGTATTATTGCAGGAATTTAGTGATATGAAATTGACATTTTACAAATACCAGGGAACGGGGAACGACTTTGTGATTCTGGATAACCGTAACGGGGATATAAGATTAACTACAAGTCATGTAAACTTTTTATGCGACAGGAAATTTGGCATTGGGGCTGACGGACTGATGTTGCTGAACACAAAAGAGGGCTATGATTTTGAAATGACTTACTATAATGCGGATGGCAGGGAAAGCAGCATGTGTGGCAATGGTGGCCGCTGTTTAACACAGTTTGCCTATGACAGGGGCATTCAAAAAGATAAATATTTTTTTATAGCGGTGGATGGTGAACATGAAGCATTCTTTGAAAAAAATGGATGGGTGGATTTAAAGATGAAGAATGTGAATGAAATATTAACTTATCAGGGTGATAAAATACTCAATACCGGTTCCCCGCATTATATAAAACAAACAGACCATGTTAAAAATCTGGATGTTTTTGCAGCAGGCCATTCTATCCGTTACGGGACTGATTTTGCAGAAGACGGGATTAATGTGAATTTTGTAGAACCAGATGCAACAGGTATTATTGTCCGTACCTATGAACGTGGTGTGGAAAATGAAACACTCAGTTGCGGAACAGGAGTAACTGCCAGTGCACTGGTATTCAGTTCCCATGAAAAGCACCAGCGCATCAATATTGCTACACTGGGTGGAAACCTGGCAGTGGAATTTGATAAACAATCTGATCAATCGTTCAGCAATATTTACCTTTGCGGTCCTGCTACCTTTGTTTTCAGTGGGGAAATAGAAGTGTAACCGCAATCAATTCCTTAATTTAATATCTCAATTTTTAATTCAGCATCATGGCTTTATTCAATATCCGTGTTTACGGAATTTTAAAAGACAGTCAGAATCGTATACTGGTAACGGATGAATTTATCAGAGGAAATTATTTTACTAAGTTTCCCGGAGGTGGATTGGAATTTGGAGAAGGAACAAGGGACTGCCTGAAACGTGAATTTAAAGAAGAAGCGAATCTGGATGTGGAAATAGGTGAACATATTTATACTACTGATTTTTTCCAGATCTCTGCTTTTAATAATATAGACCAGATTGTTTCCATTTACTATGTGGCTACCACTAAAGAGCCCATATTATTGCATACCAAAACAAAACCTTTTGATTTTGAACCACATCAGGTAGCCGATATTACCAGCAACTGCGAAGTATTCCGCTGGATTGAATGGGATGATTTTAATGAGGATACAGTATCCTTACCCATTGATAAGGTGGTGGCGGCATTGATTAAAAAAGGGTAATAACCCTACCCCGCAGTAGGTATATTGGAAAAAGCATCAGGCTCCTGTCCCATTGCCGTACGTTTCATTTTCTTTGCTACATCATGCCCTACATAGCGCTCTATCCAGCCTTCTATCAGGTAAATCAATGGTGTTAATACAATGGCCATCGTAAATTTATAGGTATAGTTAACCAGGCATATGGCCAGTACCAATTGCCAGCTCCATCCATTCCCTATTTTAAATGCAATAAAGAGTACTACAAAACTATCCACCAGCTGAGAGACTAATGTTGAACCGGTAGCCCTTAACCATACCCACTTCTCCCCTGTTATACGTTTGATACGGTGAAATACAGTTACATCTACCAGCTGACTTACCACAAATGCAGTTAAACTACCTAATATGATCCACATACCCTGACCAAATATTCCGGTAAATGCATCCTGCATATTGGGTATACCGCTGTCTTTCTTAGAGCCGATCCAGAAGTCTGCAGCAGGTACCCGCATAGCGATATAAAACATGAGAAAAGCATAACCAATCAGTCCGACAGCAATATAACTGATCTGTTTTACAGCTTTAGGCCCATAAAACTCATTTACAATATCAGTAAGAATAAATTCCAGTGGCCATAACAATACCCCACAGGTTAAATTAAAAGACAAGCCGGATTGGCCAAATAAAGTAATATTAGCTGAAACACCGCCAAATATCTTTTCTAAAGAAAACAATTTACCACCGATACACTCAGCTATCAGAGCATTAGCCACAAAAAAGGCTGCAAAACCTACAAATAATTTAGTGGGTTTGTCTTTTAAGATGTTGTTAATCATGTATAAATGAAGGTTGACTATTTACTAAATTTTCCATACTCCTGCTTCCCGACTCATATCTCCAGCCTCCAAATAACACCAACTCAAAATAATTGTTCACTTCCGTATCTCTAAAAAAACCTGATTCCCATTTGTATAGCAAAAAATAAAATGTTAATTATCAGTAACCAGGGAGGCAAACCAGTTTTCTTTTTTAAAATAGCATAAACAATAATAGGTATTAGGAGGACTGCATTCAGTAAAGGAGACACAAACCAGCCCAGTATTACAATGTAATTATTCAGGTCCGGATTGGTAAAAACACCCTTAACCCTTTGTATACATAAGCTTAACAAAAACAAAATATTACAGATTAAAGCCACCCTGGATATAAATATTAGCCTTTGCATAAAAAATTTCGTTCAAAATAGCATTATTTTGCCAAACGTATAAATTGAATATGATGAAAAATTTTCAGTGGAAGGCTTTACTGCCCCATATAATTGCCATTGCAGTATTCCTGATGGTTGCTATAATTTTTTGTAAACCTGCGTTAAGTGGAAAAGTTTTACAGCAAAGTGATGTGATCCACTGGAAAGGAATGGCTCAGGATTTGGTGAACTACAAGGAAAAACATGGCCATTATCCTTTATGGAATAATAACCTGTTTAGTGGTATGCCTGCCTACCAGGTAATCCTGGTTTCTGATAATCCGGTAAGTATTGGTTACTGGCATATTTTATTTACTTTATTTCTGCTGAAGCCAATCGGCTTTTTCTTCCTGCTTTGTATTTCCTTTTATTTTTTAAGTCAGGTGTTAAAAGTAAACCCCTATATCGGCATCATGGGCAGCCTGGCCTATGCATATGCCAGCTTCTCTTCCATCATTATTGTGGCAGGCCATGATACCCAAATGCTGGCTTTAGGATATGTTCCGGCATTACTTGCTGCATTATTGCTATTGTATCATAAAAAATATTGGTGGGGTGCAGCGCTCACTGCTTTGTTCAGTGGTTTACTGATACAGCAAAATCATTTACAGATAACTTATTATTTCCTGATTATTGCTGTATTTATGACCATCAGTTTTCTGGTGCAATGGATCCGTGCCAAAGAATACAAACATGCTATAATTGCGATTGTAATTGCACTGGTGTCTGGCGGACTGGGTGCTGCCTGTAACCTGGTGAACCTGGCTACCACGAGCGACTATTCCAAAGCCACTATGCGCAATGGTACCCTGAACCTGGATACGGCTAAGAATGCCACAGGAACCAGGGCTCAATCAGGATTACCGATTGATTATGCTTTTGGCTGGAGTTATGGCAAAGCAGAAACTTTTACATTACTGGTTCCTGGTATTTATGGCGGCGGCAGTAACGGAGAATTGCATGCCAGTTCCAATTCAGGTAAATTCTTAACTGAGAAAGGGGTATCAGATGATCAGGTGGAGAATTTCACTTCGGGATTACCAACTTACTGGGGTGCCCAACCTTTTACCAGTGGCCCCGTTTACCTGGGTGCCATTATCTGCTTTCTGTTTATTGCAGGTATGTTTTACTTAAAAACACCGGATAAATGGTGGATCCTGGTGATCTGTATTTTAGCCATTTTCATGAGCTGGGGAAAGAATTTTGCTTTCTTCAATGATTTCTTATTCAATTACCTGCCTTTATACAACAAATTCCGGGTACCTACCATGACACTGGTAATTCCGCAATTATTATTCCCGGTAATTGCCATGCTTACTTTACAGCAATTCTTTTTTGAGGAAACTGATAAAGAAGAAGCTCTGAAACAATTTAAAAAAGGTGCGATTGTAACCGGGGGCTTTTTCCTGATTGCGCTGATGCTATATTTCAGCTTCAATTATGTGGGTGCCAATGATGAGGGTTTTAAAGCACAGCTGACAAAAGCATTCGGAACGGAAGATGCAGCGCGCAGTTTTTATAAAGTATTGCTGCAGGACAGGCAGAATTTATTTGGGTATGATTTATTCCGCTCATTCATTTTTGTAGTGTTGGCAGCCGGTGTTTTATGGCTCTTTATTAAAAACAAAATCAAATATATCTATGCGTTGGGGACCATTGCTATTTTAAGTACCGTGGATATTATTGCAGTAAGTAACCGCTACCTGAATGAAAACAGTTTTCAGGATTCCGACAGTATTGATGATTCTTATTTTAAACCTTCTCAGGCTGATGCATTAATTATGAAAGACACATCTTATTACCGCGTTATGAATTTATCTGCAGATGTGTTTAATGATGCCATTACTTCTTACCACCACCATTCCATAGGGGGGTACCATCCGGCAAAACTGAGTCTCTATGAGGATTTACTGAATTTTCAGTTAAGGAAACAACCTATGAATTTCAGGGTGCTGGATATGCTGAATGCAAAATATATTATCGTAGGCAATCCGCAGACCAATCAGCCGCAGGTACAGCAAAACCCTGAAGCGCTGGGTGCCTGTTGGTTTGTAAAAGCAGTACAGTTTGAAAAAGGCCCTTCACAAGTGATGAAAGCCCTGGATACTTTCAATCCGAAAGACACGGCGATTGTGGAGGAAAAATTTAAATCAGACATCAACATATCCGCCCATTTTGATACGGCTTCTGTGTTGAAACTGGTGAACAATGATAATGATTTTATAGAATACCATTCCACCAGCAGTCAGAACCAGTTTGCTGTTTTTAGTGAGATCTTTTATGACCGAGGCTGGAAAGCATATATTGATGATAAGGAAGCTCCTATTATTCAAACCAATTATGCGTTGAGAGGATTATCTGTGCCGGCTGGAAATCATAAAATCACTTTTGAATTTAAACCTGCTTCTTATTACAGTAGCAATAAAGTTGCCATTACAGCTTCTGCACTCATATGGTTGCTGATAGTGGCAGCATTGATACAAACATTCCGGAAACGCAGGGAAGATAAAGCATAGGGAATGAATATTCTGGGACTGGTTTCTTTTAATGCTTTCCCGGCTAAAATGGGCGGACAAAAAGGGGTGGCAGATTTTTACGGTTATTTGTCTGAAAAGACCACCGTTTATCTGGATGTATCCCGGGAAAATGAACAGGAAGCAACTAAGCATTTCACCGTTTTTCGGGTCCTGCCCAACCATTGGTGGGGATGGTTATATCTTTTCAAAATTCCCATGCTGGTTAAACAGATCAGGGAATTACAAATTGATGTCCTTATCATTGAGCACAGCTATTTTGGGTGGATGGGCTTTGTTTTGCAAAAGTTTACCGGAAAACCCTTTGTCATCCATTCTCACAATATAGAAACTGAACGTTTTAAGATTGCCAACCGTTTCTGGTGGCGTGGGTATCGGGTGTATGAAAAATGGGCACACCGGAAAGCAAGCCATATTTTTTATAAATGCGACGAAGATGCTCAGTATTTTTTAGACCTGCTGGGTAATCAGCATCCCCCCTATTCAATTATTCCTTATGGAATACATGCAACTACTTTGCCATCTGCTGAAGTGATAGAAGTTGCAAGAAAATGGATAAGGGCTAAGCACAAGATAGACAGTAAAGGATTGCTGTTCCTGTTTAATGGCACATTGGATTATGCACCCAATACAGATGCAGTAGAAATCATTATCAGGTTAATTATACCGGTTTTACATACTAAAAATATTCCTTTTAAAATCATCCTCTGCGGGAATAGAATCAATTCATCAATGGAATCAGCACTTAAAGCTATTCCTGAAATTATATGGGCAGGATATGTTGAAGATTTGGACAGCTACCTCAGGGGAGTAGATGCCTTTATTCAGCCTTCAGTAAAGGCAACAGGTATCAAGACCAAACTGGTAGAAGCGTTAGCAAATGACCTGACTGTTATAACTACCGTGAGTGGGGCACGTGGACTGCAGCAGGCTTATCTGAAAGATAAACTGATACAGGTTAATGATATGAATATAGCTGAGTTTATAAACAAGATGATAGTCGTAAAAGAACAACAGGAAGTTCATACACCACCAGCATTTTTCGAAGCATTTAACTGGGAACAAATAACCACCAAAGCCTGCTTATCTTTGCAGCAATTATGAGCAGTTCCATTAAAATATCCGTAGTTATCTGCACTTATAACAGGGCATTATATATTGAAGATGCCATGCAGAGTTTATATCATCAAACCCTGCCTCTTCCTTTATTTGAAGTAATTATTGCCAATAATAATTCTACTGACAATACAGCTGCTGTCTGCCATCAATTCTTAGTCAGCCATACAGATGCACATTTTTATTATCTGGAAGAAAAAAGACAGGGCGCTACCTATGCAAGAAATAGTGGGGCCGCACTGGCCAAAGGAGAATTGCTTTGTTTTATGGATGATGATGCCATTGCAGATCCGGATTATCTGGAAAGAATCGTTAACTTTTTTGAAACACATGCAGATGCCGGTGGGCTCGGAGGCAGGATTATTCCTAAATATATTCCGGAAGAACCAAAATGGATGAGCCATTATGTATCCTCCCTGGTTGGTAATTTCCATTATAGCGATGCTGTTGAAATATTTAAACCGGGGAAGTATCCACTAGAATCTAATATGATCATCCGTACTTCCGATTTTATTAAAGTAAACGGATTTAATGAAGCCCTGCCCGGAGTAGTAGGTACCCTTCGTATTGGTGGCGAGGGCAAGGAATTTTTTTATAAACTGCAGGCAATTGGCAGGCAGATTTACTACGACCCGGCAATACGGGTGCAGCATGTGGTGGAAGTTAAAAAGCTAACTAAAGAATATATGTACCGGGTAGCCAGCGGTATTGGCAGGGGCGAACGGAGAAGGGTATTGGAAATCAGTAAATCGGCTTATTATAAAAAACACCTGGAATACCTGTTTAAACTAGGTGCATCAATTATACTTGGCTTAAAATATACAGTACAGGGAACCCCTGCCAAGGCCTGGCCGGTTATACAATTTCGGATTGACGCTATTAAAGGGCTGTTGAATAAATAGTACTTCTAAGTAAGGGCAATTCTGGATAGGTTAGAGTATTTTATAAAAATGAGGCTTATTTTTTATGATAACGGGTAATAGTCTCCAGATTGCCAGTGTGTTTTTAGCCAGTCCCCATACCTTACTCCAGTCTATGAAAGGATTCCTGAGATGCAACAAATGATCAAAAGTACTGCAGATTAAATAAAAAGGCACACCAATACTATAATTTAGCAACTGAAATAAAAACCAGCCTACCCCATATTGTTTGCGGATACGCACATGGTTGCTCACCATCAGTTGCAGGCCTTTTTTATCAAATAAATTGGTGTAGTTTTTATCTTTGCTCTTAGCCGCATCACTGATTACTTCCCCTAAAATATGTACTATATGAAATTTACCAAAAAGGCATAAATCGCCTGCTTTTTGTAAGCGGCTGCACCATTCTACCTCCTCTGCATAAAGGAAAAAATCCTCATCCATTAAACCAGCCTTTGCTATTGCTTCTTTTTTCACCATCAGGTAGGCCCCACTGATCCAATCCACCTTTTCTTCTGCAGCTGCAACTTCAATACTGGGTTTACGGGTATTCAGCAATAGCGCAAACCCCTTTAATAAGCCACCCCAGTAAGGAATTGGTAATAAATGGTTCAATCCCCCTTTCATGAATGTACTCCCGGAAATCTGGTTTGTAAAATCAGGGTTTAGCATCTGAACCCCGCAGGCAGCATAAGCAGAATTTACAAACTTTTCCAGGCATAGTTCTATAGCATTATCCAGCACCAGGGTATCCGGATTTAATAACAATACCACCGGGGCAGTTGATCTTCGGATTCCTTCATTATTGGCCCTTGCAAATCCTGCATTATAACCCATATCCACCCAATGTATAAATGGAAATTGAGTGGTAAGCAATTCCCGGCTATTGTCTTTCGAATCATTATCTACCACAATCCATTCAAATGATTGAGCAGAAGGGAATTGCAGGGCACTTTGCAAACAATCCGCAATAAAACGGGCCGACTTATAATTGACAATAATGATGGAAAGTTTCAACAGTTAGATATTTGATTGAAGAATATTTGCAAGATAGGAACAGCTCATTACAAATTTAGAAAGCATGCCTTTTTTCAGGGCTTTTGAGGGAAACTTAGCCTGTAAATACACCATGTTTAGGATTACAATAGGCCAGTTTGTCTGCCCAAAGCTTTCCAGTTCAGCAACTGACCTTATTTCAAGGTTACGCAGTATCCGCCACCAGGCATCAAAAACCATAATATTACGCAAGGGGCGCAATCCGTATTTTTTCAGTAACAGATACCCTTCCGGTAATTCTACAGAAGGTATGTTGATACAAAAGTTAGTCACCTGACTCTCACTCACCCCTACATTCACCAATACCTGATCAATATAATGGAATGCATGTTCCTGCATCAATACACGGATATAAAAATCTAGGTCAACCCGCCATTTCATCCTTTCATCATATTGCTCATTAATTGAATGGTGCAGCATGGTTACACTGGGTGGGCCTATAATATTCTCTGCCAGTAATGTAACCGGGGCCTTCAGCATTCTGTGCCTGGCGGAAGGGCTGGACTGCATTACCTGCTGCTGACTACTGCACTCTACACAATTGGCATAAGCTGAAAAAATAAATTTACTACCATAACTGATACTATCGGCAAACTGCTGCAGGCTCGTTGGTTTGGCAAACCAATCATCATCATGCATCAGTTTGATCCACTCCCCTTTTGCTTTTGAGATCCCAAAATTCCAATTGGCAGGTGTTCCCAGGGCCTTTTCATTTTTAAAATACTGAATGGGAAACTTACCTCTAAACGCAGTTAAAAGCTGGGACACAGAATCATCATCACTATCATCAGAGATAATCACTTCAAAATCTTTGTATGTTTGCAGTTCAATTGACTGTAACAGGCGCATTAAGAAATGTGTTCGTTTGTAAGCTGGAATGCAAATAGAAATAAATGATTTTTCACGCAACATACTGTAAAAATAAAGATAATGGGGCTTTATAAAAATTTAGGAATCAGAAAAATTGCTTTAGAATTCGTAGAATTGATTAATTGGATCAGGTTATTTCAATTTAAAAAAGGGTATCACATATTCTCTAGTTTAAAGAAAAAAAATAAAGAAATAGTGGTTGAAATATTCCCTGACAAAAAAATATATCTAAGAAATAACTATTCAGATTCTGCTATTTTTAAGCAGGTTTTTTTAGAACAGCAATATTATTTGTATCATTTTCCTCTTGAAGATGCATTTAAAATAATTGATGCAGGTGCTAATATAGGATTAGCAGCTATTTACTTTTCAGAACTTTTTCCAAAAGCAGAGATCATTTCAATCGAACCAGAACTGGAAAACTTTAATCAATTACAAAAAAATCTGACTAGTTATACCAATATATACTGCGAACAGGCTGCAATATGGGGTGATAATAAAATGGTAAGTATTGATAATCCCGATTCCTTATCAGCCAGTTTTATGGTTTCAGAAAACAATAATATTTCAATCAATGGGAATACAATCCCTGCATTCAGTATCCATTCTTTAATGCAAAAATATAAATGGAAGGAACTGGATATTGTAAAAATGGATATAGAAGGAGCTGAAAAGGATGTTTTCAGAAATAATAATGCTTTCAACTGGTTAACTAAAACAAAATTATTAATTATTGAGTTGCATGATAATTATCAGCCAGAATGTAGTAAAACTTTTTTTAAAGCATTGGAATCTTTTGATTATGAAGCCATTTATCATAACGAAAATATCTTTATCCATTTTAAACATGCAGTTTAGATGCATTTAGCAGCAGTAACGATTATTTACTATCCTTCAGCATCTATTATTAAGAACCTGCTATCCTATAGCAGGGATGTTGAGGTACTTTATATCATGGATAATTCTGCTGAAAGTCATCCTTTTATTCAGGAAAAACTACCCTTTCCCAATATTATATATCTGCATGACGGCATGAATGAAGGCATTGCCAAAAGGCTAAACCAGGCAGCAGCATTGGCAATGGCCAAGGGGTTTCATTGGATGCTGACTATGGACCAAGATTCTTATTTTGAACAGGGAGCAGTATCCCGCTTTGTATCTTATATTGAAGGATGTGAATATAAAAATACAACGGCTGTTTTTGGGGTAAATTATACTGAACCAACATTTAGTAATAGAGTGTTTAAAGAAGTGCCACTGGTTATAACTTCAGGCAGCATTATTAATCTTCCGCTATTACAAAAAATGGGCAGTTTTGATGAAAACCTGTTTATAGATGAAGTGGATTCTGAATATTGTTACAGGTCCCGTCTATCGGGCTATAAAATTCTGGAATGTACTGGTATTTATCTTCACCATTTATTGGGAGAGATAAAAATGGGAAGGTCTTTAAAGTCCGGAAAATATACTCCCAGAAGATTACATGCCCCCATCAGGTTGTATTATATGGTGCGTAATTATTTTTATGTGCTGCATAAACTTCCCCTAATTACAGTTACAGAAAAAAAAGAAATGAAACGTGGCCTGCTAGTCAGGATAAAGAATAATCTTATATACAATCCTCAACGATGGCAGGTTATTAAATATATAGCTAAAGGATATCTGGATTATTCCAGAAATAAAATGGGAAAAATAAATACAAATTAACCGTCATAAAAGAAAAATTTATACTTTTATATAATCTATACTTAAATATCCGGAATTCCGTAAATCATTTGAAGTATAGCTAATCAAAATCTATGAAAAAATTGTTGATGGCTTCATTGGCACTTACATTGTTTACTGTTTGTATTGCCTTATTTCAATTAGCTAGTTGCAAAAAAGCAACAGGGCAAGTTTCACAAACATGCCCTGATGCAACCTACCAGATTGCAGGCCTTTGGATTGGAACTTATACATACCAGAGCCAATCACCCTTATATTTTAGTTTTACTATTTATCCTGATGGAACTATGAGTTATAAATCTTTGGGAAGTAACAATTTTACTTTTTATGCAAATGGCACCTGGAAACTTAGTGGAAATGCTTTCAGTTATACGGTAACTACTACCAATACACCAAATGTTCCTATTCAGCCCACACAAACTGGAACCGCTACCTATAGTAATAAAGGAACTTTAACAGGAGGAATCAATACCGATGTTGCTACAGGTTCAAGTGGATCCTGGACTATGACTAGGGTAAATTAACCTTGGCGTTTCAATTTATTTCTGAATGTATCAAATATAGCCGTGGCATCTGGGGTTAAGCGGAATAATATGATACCTGCGATCATCAAACCGGAAAACAAAACGACACGTAAGAATATACCTGCCCATCCTTGCATCTGGTGCAATAAATAAAAACAGCTAAAATAAGACCCAAAAGCCAGAATAATGGAATACAAGGTTCTTAAAGTAAAAGGCTGCATTTTAAATTTACGCCTGATAAACTCAAAACGAATGGCATTATAGACAGATAAACTGATAAGTTCTGCAGTTGCAGCACCCATAATACCATAGTTTTTGGTCAGGAACCAGGTTAATGGTAAACGAAAAGCCAGTAAGATGACCCCACTCGTAAAATCAAATCTCCAAAACGTAGAAGTGGCAATTACAAAGCCATTTACACCAGTTCCGGCATCTACAATTCGTGAAAATCCAATTACAAGTATGACCATCAATCCCGTTTCATATTCTTTTTGCAGGTTTAATAAATGAATGCCTTGCTGTACATTGAGCCACACATTACCAAAAATAAATAATGCAAGTAATAACAAATTAATACAGGATCTGGAATAAATCCTGCTGATCTCAGTGAAGTTTTTATCTTTCCATGCTCTCGACAGAAAACTTACAGATACATTCTGAATACTACGCTGTGGAATAGTAACCAGATTGGCCGCATATTGAGATAGTGTAAAAACCCCTACTGCACCCAAGTTCTGAAAACCTGCTATCAGAATACCATCAATAGTAGCTGATATAGAATTAATGATATTGCCTCCAAATAAGTAGGATTGCATTTTAAACATCTTCTTCTTAAACTTTCTTGTAACCCTACTTACTGTAAAAGTAAAATGAAGCTTATTTATTTTTTTCAGGAAAATGACCAGGATAATAAAAATGATCAGGTATAAAGTTGAGAACAGATAAACAAAATAAGTAAAGCTTATTAACTTAAAATAATAAAACAAAATAAATATAGTGGTAAAAACCCGAAGTACTGTTTCTTTTAAAAAACTGGTGATGACAGATTTCCCCAATGCCCAACTAAAGCCCTCCAATACAGAAAACAGCAACATACCCAATGCAAAGGGGAACATCAAGTGATAATAATCCACTATCAACTTTGACTTTTCTGAAAACTTACGTACAAACAGAGGTTCAAAATACCAGCCGGCCAGTAATGCCAGTAAAAATCCTACTAAAGAAACCAGCATTGCCCAGGTTACCAAATCTATCTTGTGTTCTTCCAGATTGTCTTTATAATATGGATAAAACTTGTAAATTACCGGAATAACCCCAAAACTTGAAAAAATGTATATTATCTGCCCAAAATCAAAGAATATACGGGTCAATCCAAACTGTTCTGGTGTAAAAGTTCCATGTTTGGTATAAAAATACATATTCAATGCACCTATAAGGAAACCGAGGTACACTAAAAAACTTGAAATAATAGTTTGTTTACGAATACTGCCCATAAAAAAATCACTAATAAAATAACTGAACCAAATTCTTAGAACTTAGAACTATCAATCTAAAGCCTGATATTAAAGATAAGGCAGTCCGTTTATAAGGAATACTTAAAAATAAACTCTAAATGATTTGGTTTTGAAACAATAAGAATCAAATCTTTCAAATCTAGCATTTAATCTGTCTACAATGATTACAAGATTTAATACACCTTATTCATAGTAAACTTTCCGGTTCCATAAACATCACTCCATATTCCTGAGCTAAGTTTACTATTGGTACTATCATATACAGCCATTGCGGTTTGATAGACAGTTCCACCCTGAATACTTGAGAAATATGTATAATTACACCTGAGGGTATCTTTAACTAATGTCCAGGTTCCTGAAGCAAATAATTGAGTATTTTGAGGACGACTTTCCACGATTAAAGTCTGATCAGGATAAATTGCAAAACTAAAAAACTGGCTACCTTGTTGAGGAGCTCCATCATCTGTATATGTACCAACCCATAATCCATTAATATCATTAACTGCAACTGCTGTAGTTGTTTGTTTAGTTACAACATTTTTAGTACAGGATTCATTCATTAATGATAACACTGCACAAAAAGAAAAGATAATTACTCCTTTAATCAAATTAACTTTTTTCATTGGATATTTTTGCCAAAAGTAAGAATAATTGTAATATACCAATTAATTTTCTTTCAAATATTCCAGAAACAAAGCCAACCCTTTTCTTTTGTCTTCTGTAAGCTGATAACTAATGTTTTTCGTATAATATTTACGCAGGTCATATTGATCAAATTTAACTTCCTGCAATACTTCATCCAGGTGTTTCACACCATATCCGTTGGCCCTGTTAAATGCATCCTGAAAATCTTCCCCCAGTTGTTTATTTGATACCCATGCGGCAAAAACAAAGGGCAGTCCGGTCAAAGCCTTCCAGGCAGTGGCGAGATCATAAGTAAAAGCAGAAATTTTCCGCTGTTCCAGTGCCCTGTCCCCAATTACTACAGCTGCTGTTGTACCTGTAATATGATTACGAAAATCTTCTGTGGCTTCTTTTAAGAGAACTTCTTTCTTCCAATAATGTGTTAAGAGTACTTTAGCAAGATTAACTGAAGTCCGGCTCTGGTAATCCAGTAATAGGGTATCAACCTGATCTATGGGAACTTCACTGAAAATAGCAACTGATGCTACTTCATTTTCAGATCCTATACAATAATCAGTTACAATATGATGCTCCTTTAATAATGGAATCACAGCTACCGGAATCAAGCCAATATCAATTTCATCATTCAATAACCTGGATGCAATTCTGGAAGGGTATTCTTCTGTTAAAATGATCTGCTCCATCAGCAGACTGCTTCGTTTTACGCCATATATCAATGGCCTGGTGTTTAAATAACTTACAGCACCAACTCTTATTCTATTGTCCAATTCTATTACTTTTGCATACAAAGAAACGGATTTTTATACAGCTGTTACGCTATTTAATATCCCCCTTTTCAGTTTTTGAATACCTCTAAAAAGATATAACAATTCTTTTTATAAGTGTATATACACCGGCATAAGAAAGAAGAAATACTAAAATCAGAGATAAAATCTGACATTTGAATCTTGAAATAAATAAATTTTCATGGAATTAACTAACCTTACAGCGATTTCTCCAATTGACGGCCGTTACAGAAAACAGGTAGCTCAACTGGATCAATACTTTTCTGAATATGCACTGATAAAGTACAGGGTATTGGTTGAAATTGAATACTTTTTGTTCCTTGCAGATAAAAAATTCTTTAAACTTACTTCCAAACAAAAGCAGGAATTGAAGAAACTGGCAGAAAATTTCAGTTTAGAGGATGCTAAGCAAATTAAACAAATTGAATCCATTACCAACCATGATGTTAAAGCAGTGGAATACTTTTTAAAAGAACAGCTGGAAAAAACGGGTATTGGTGCTTTGAAAGAATGGATTCATTTTGGTTTAACTTCTCAGGATATCAACAATACATCTATTCCGCTGAGCTGGAAAGAATGCATGGAAAATGAATATTTACCAGCTATTGTAAACCTGCACAATCAACTGGTTACCCTGGCTAAACAATGGAAAGATATACCAATGCTGGCCCGTACACATGGCCAACCGGCTTCCCCTACCCGTTTGGGTAAAGAAATCATGGTATTTGCTGAAAGACTGGAAAACCAGGTACACCTTTTTTCACAAATACCCTATGCCGCTAAATTCGGTGGCGCTACCGGTAATTTTAATGCACACTATGTTGCTTTTCCATTGAAAGACTGGGTGAAACTGGGCAATGAATTTGTAGACAACCGCCTGAGTTTGCAGCGTATGCAATTCACTACCCAGATTGAACATTATGATAATCTTGCAGCGCATTTCGATTGCATGAAACGCATTAATACCATTTTGATTGACCTTGCCAGAGATATTTGGACCTATATCAGCACCGACTATTTTAAACAAAAAACTAAAAAAGGGGAAGTGGGTTCTTCCGCTATGCCTCATAAAGTTAATCCGATTGATTTTGAAAATGCAGAAGGGAATTTTGGAATTGCCAATGCATTACTGGAACATTTGTCTGCCAAACTACCCTTATCCCGTTTACAAAGAGATTTAACAGACAGCACAGTTTTACGCAATACCGGCATCCCTGTTGCCCATACTATTATTGCACTCAATTCACTTACTAAAGGCCTTGGAAAACTGGTACTGAATGAAAATAAGCTGCTGGATGACCTGGAACATAACTGGGCTGTAGTGGCTGAAGCAATACAGACTATTTTAAGACGGGAAAACTACCCTAATCCTTATGAAGCTTTAAAGGACTTAACAAGAGGCAATGCTGCGATTGATAAAAAATCTATTCAAGCTTTTATCAGCGGATTAAAAGTGAGTGTTGCAGTAAAAAAGGAACTGAAAGCAATTACTCCTCAAAACTATACTGGAGTTAATCCTGAATATTAAATATTCATTTATAATTTGTCACCTCATTAAACCCGCTTTTTAAAAAAATTATCGGTTCAATAACGGATAAAGAAAAGTCCCGCCAGGTTTGGCAGGACTTTTCTTTACTTTATTTAATATTCCATTATAACCTGTTTGCCAGCCAATGCCTGAAATCTGATTTAAGTTCTGTATAAATCTTGCGGGCGGTTTGCATTTGTTCTTCTAAAGTCGCATGTTCTTCTAATTTTACCTTTCTGATGGTTTCACTTCCCCACAAATCAAGATTATGTACTAAAAATTTTTCACTGGACGATGCATCGTGAATAAGATCATGAACTACTTTCTTGTGATGAATAAACTGATTTTGAAAATGTTCCAGTTCCGAAGCGGCTTCCCTTGTTATTTCCCTTAATTCAATCCTAGACAAATACTTTTCGAAAATTTTTAATTCCTCTCTCCAGAACTTTAATTCGTAGGTCCAGACTTCATGATCAAAATGAAGCTCTGCGACACTTGTGGTATTATCGGTCATATAGCAATGATTTAATACTGTTAAGTTCTGCTTTTTTATCCTATTTTTCAAATGATTTTTATCATTAAAAATTTCAATTATTTATGGTTTTTATTTTTTAAATTTATGCTTAAGGGCACTTAAAGCATCATGAATATCCAGGTTGCTTAAATCTTTTTCTTTCTGAACTGGTTGCTGATTTTTAGGCCTTTGACGTTCCCCTTTTGCAGGTGCATCCTGTGTTTGTTTAATGGATAATGCAATCCGTTTTCTTACCGTATCCACTTCCAGAATTTTTACCTGCACTTTATCATTTAATTTTAAAACCTCTGAAGGGTCTGTAATAAACTGATGAGCAATTTCACTCACATGCACCAGCCCGTCCTGTTTTACGCCAATATCCACAAAAGCACCAAAACGGGTAAGGTTAGTTACACTTCCAGGAACCACCATACCTACTTTCACATCATCTATTGAATAAATAGCTGCAAATTCAAATTGCTCCAGTTCACTTCTCGGATCTAAACCTGGCTTTTTCAATTCACTTAAAATATCCCTGATCGTTAATTCTCCAATAGTTTCTGTAATGTATTTTTTAGGGTCAACTTTTTTTAAAATTTCCTCATTGGCAATCAGGTTTTTTACATCCATTTTCAGATCCCCTGCAATATCTTCCACTACTTTATATGCTTCCGGATGCACTGCACTGGCATCTAAAGGATTATTACCGGCTGTTACCCTTAAAAATCCGGCACATTGTTCATAAGCTTTGCCCCCCAGCCTGGGTACTTTTAACAATTGGCTGCGATCTGTAAACCTGCCTATTTCATTTCTGTATTTTACAATATTGTCGGCCAGTGTTCCACCGATGCCACTAACATAACTTAGTAAATGTTTGGAAGCAGTATTTAAATTAACACCTACCTGGTTTACACAACTTACTACAGTCTGATCCAGTCTTTCCTTCAGGCGGGACTGGTTAACATCATGTTGGTACTGCCCCACTCCAATACTTTTGGGGTCTATCTTTACCAGCTCAGCCAAAGGGTCCATCAGGCGCCTGCCAATGCTAACAGAGCCGCGTACCGTAACATCATGATTTGGAAATTCTTCCCTGGCTGTGTCACTGGCAGAATATACTGAGGCGCCATCTTCATTTACTAGGAAAATAGGGAGGCCTAATTGCAGTCTTTTGATAAACTGCTCTGTTTCCCTTCCGGCTGTTCCATCTCCAATTGCAAATACCTGTATATCATATTTTTTTACCAGTTCTTTAATCTTGTATTCCCCTTCAAAAGCCCTATTAGCTTCATGGACAAAAATGAGGTCGTTATGCAGCAATTCACCTTTTTCATCCAGGCAAACTACTTTACAACCTGTTCGGTATCCCGGGTCAATGGCGAGTGTTCGTTTACTACCCAGTGGAGCACTTAACAAAAGCTGTTTCAGATTTTCGGCAAATACTGTAATGGCTTCTTCGTCTGCCTTTGCTTTCAGGGCAGTCCTGAATTCCGTTTCCAGACTAGGCTGTAATAAACGCCGGTAAGCATCCTTTATAGCTTTTTTAACCTGTTCAACTGATCCGTTCAGGCTTTCTTTGATATATAAAGCTTCAACAGACTCCAATGCTTCTTCTTCAAGAGGAGCAATACCCATTCTTAAGTATCCTTCCAGAAACCCTCTGAGAATTGCCAGAATACGGTGAGAAGGTATTTTATAAACAGGCTCACTGAAATCAAAATAATCTTTGTATTTGATCGCTTCAGTTTCTTTATCAGCCAGTACTTTACTGGTAAATACAGCGGTATCTTCAAATAGTTTACGCAATTTGGCACGAACGATTGCATCTTCATTAATGGTTTCTGCAATAATATCCCTGGCACCCTGCAGGGCTGCATCTGTATCTTTTACATTTTCCGATATATAACTGACAGCTTCAGCTACAGGATCTGCTGTTTTTTGTTCCAATAAAAGTAGTGCCAATGGCTCCAATCCATTCTCCCGGGCAGCTTGAGCCTTAGTTTTACGCTTAGGTTTATAAGGCAGGTAAATATCTTCCAGTTCATTAATCGTAAATACAGCATCCAGTTTTGCCTGTAAGGCATCGGTCATTTTGCCCTGTTCTGTAATTGTTTTTTCAATAAAAGCTTTGCGCTCATTAAATTCCTTCAGCGTTTTGGATTCATCCTGTATCTGCTGTATCTGCACTTCATCCAGGCCACCTGTTTTGTCTTTTCGGTAACGGGCTATAAATGGTATGGTAGCACCTTCACTGAACAAATCTAAAACAGCATCTACCTGGGTGGTCCGGATATTGAGTCTCGAGGCGATGGCAGCGGTAATATCAATCATTGATTAGAATTTATCTTTATTATCTGTATTTAAAAATCAGGAGGGCGAATTTAGGGGTGTGACCTGAAAAGAAAAATTTGGATTTACAAATGTGAAGAAATATTAAACCTAAACCTTAAAACTTATTTTCTTAAGGATTAAACTTTTCCCCATTCCAGCTTAACTCCTAGTTTTGCGTGCAAATGGAATCAAACCTCCCTTTTTTACAAATATCTGGTGTCAGCAAGCAGAATGGCGATATATTTCTGCTGAATGAGATTAATTTTTCTATTCCCCCTTTCAGGAAACTGGCAATTGTGGGGGAAACTGGATCTGGAAAATCTACATTACTGAAAATTATAGCAGGTTGGGTGCAACCAGATGCAGGAAGTGTTTTGCTGGAAGGCCAGAGGGTTAAAGGCCCTTATGAAAAATTGTTACCCGGACATAAAAGCATTGGTTATGTTTCCCAGCAATATGAATTGAGGAATAATTATAAAGTTGTGGATGAATTGGATTGTGTAAATGAACTCACTGCCAGCGAAGCAGCTATAATTTATGAAATTTGCCAGGTTACCCATTTATTGAACCGAAAAACTGACCAGCTTTCTGGTGGGGAAAGGCAACGCATTGCAACAGCCCGTGTTTTAATTGGCGCACCTAAATTATTATTGCTGGATGAACCTTATTCCAATCTGGATTCCCTTCACAAGCAGGTAATGAAAGAAGTGATCAGGAATATAGCAGACCAACTAAAAATCACTTGTATCCTTATCTCCCACGATCCCAGGGATATTCTCTCCTGGGCAGAGGAAATCATCATATTGAAAAATGGAAGTATTATTCAACAAGGCAGTCCGCATACCCTTTATTTCAAACCTGTAAATGCATATGCGGGTGGTTTGCTTGGTAATTTTAACCTGATTGAACCGGAATTACTTAAGGTCTCTGAAGAGTTAAACTATCTCTACCTACCGGGGAAATCCTGTTTTATTCGCCTGCAAAGTATCAGGCTGGCAGATCAGATAGAATACAATATCCAGGCAATGATTAAACAGGTAGGTTTTAATGGTGACTTTTTTGATGTGGAACTCTTGGTTTCCGGTGTTTTACTCAAAATGCATACTTTCAGTAATACATTAACCCGGGGAGATTGGGTATATATTACTATCAATCCATCAGATGTTTGGTATCTGTAAAATCCTTTTACAACTCAATCATATCCTGTGGATTTTTTTCAAGATAAGCTCTGAGCATCGACTTCAGTACTTCATTTTCCGGATATTGGGTAATAACAGATTTCCAGACTTCCACATCCTTTTGCTGTTTTGCAAATTCAAGGGTTGCCATCCCGTAAAACTTTCCTTTTTCCACTAAAAAATAATTACTACGGTTTTCACGGATGAGGTAGGTTTTTTGTTCTGAACGTATACTTTCTACTGCCTTTTGAATCGATTGGTTGTGTACTTCCACAGCAGGCATGTTTTTATGCAATGGATTGGTTTTATCCAGAAACAATAAAACAGGGTCCAGCTCAAATTCTTTAGACAGCTTCCATAATAAACGGTGGGCATCTGCCATCAGGTGAAAAGATACCAGTGGTTGCAGGTATTTTTTTTTATTATCTATAGCCAATCGTAGGTAACCCCTTGCATCTTCAAACTGGTAAATTCCGTAAGACCTTTCATAAAATTTCTGGCTTTTATTAAAAGCTGGCCATAATCGTTTAATCTCAATACTTTCCAGTATGGCAGCCATTAATTCACTGCCACAGGTATGGAAACTTACATCAAAAATATTCCGCAGAAAATCCTGCTTTTGCCTGGAGGGTTTATTATTGGAAAAATGGCTGCTGATTCTTTTTTTTAAATTTTTAGCTTTCCCCACATAAATGATCTTTCCTTTCTGGTCATGAAAATAATAGACACCTGGCTCATATGGCAATTGTTTTATTTTCTCTGTATCCAAATTAGGAGGAAGGTATTGCTCTACCGTCCGCTTTTTCATCATTTTCTTCAGTTCACCTGTTTGGTCTTTGGCTACCAGTTTAATAAAGAGCCGGGAAGTGGCAATTGCATCTCCCATGGCCCGGTGACGGCTATCGTTTTCAATATCAAAATGGTTGCAAAGAGCCCCTAACCCATACTTAGGCAGGCCTGGGAATATTTTTCTGGATAACCGGATGGTACATAGTTTGGGTACATCCAGGTTAAAACCTTCCCGTTGCAACTGATGCTTAACAAAAGAATAATCAAAATTTACATTATGTGCAACAAACACCCTGTCTTTCAATAAGTTATAAATATTAGTAGCCACTTCGGCAAATAGTGGTGCTTCTAATACCATGGCATCTGTAATACCGGTGAGCGACTGTACAAATTTCTGTATAGGTATTTGTGGGTTGATCAGAGTGGAATAACGCCCTTCTTCTTCTTTTCCATTGTGCAGTACAATAGCTATTTCGGTAATTCCGTTGGCTGAAGCATGTCCGCCAGTAGTTTCAATATCAACAATTGCAAACATAATCCGACAAGTTAATAACAGCTTTTATAATTATAAAATTTGTGAAAAACTATTTATAATGCACTTTTTATACAGTAAAGTTAAAATGATATAAATCATCTTTTTATTTTAACATTTTATTATTATCTTTAAATAGAATTTAATTGGCTTGAGTCCAAATTTAACTTATAGACAATTGCCAAAACTAACAACTATTCCAAAATTCCTTAGAAATTCCCTTTATTGATTTATTTGTAAAATGTACGCTTATGCAAAACAATACACATTTAAATGAAAATCTCAGGGATGCAGCTATTATCGTGGCCATCATCGTTGCCATCATTGCCTTTTCCTATTTTCAATGGAATAATCCATTGGGATAAATTCATCAATCATTCATTACTTTACCTTACCAGGTCATAGCTGGTAAGATTGTTACTGTATATAACCTGCTTAACGAAGCATAATACAGGAAACTTCTTTTAAAAAAAGGGCTTCAAATCCTTACTTTTGCTGACTTTAACAGGCACTAAAAGTATGGAACTAAGCAAGAATTATCTTCCCGCAGACATTGAAGCTAACTGGTATGCGCATTGGTTACAAAAAGGCTATTTTAACAGCAAACCCGATCACCGGGAATCGTACACCATTGTAATCCCCCCTCCTAATGTAACTGGTGTTTTACATATGGGGCATTGTTTAAATAATACTATACAGGATATATTGATCCGTAAAGCGAGAATGCAGGGAAAAAACCCCTGTTGGGTTCCTGGTACCGATCATGCATCCATTGCTACCGAAGCAAAAGTGGTGGCTATGCTGCGTGAAAGGGGTATTATAAAATCTTCCTTAAGCAGAGAGGATTTTCTGAAATATGCCTGGGAATGGAAAGAAAAATACGGTGGCATCATCCTGCAGCAATTAAAAAAATTAGGATGCAGCCTGGATTGGGAACGTACTGCCTTTACCATGGATGAGGAATACTACAAAAGTGTTATTTCCATTTTTATACGCTTATTCAATGATGGAATTATTTACCGTGGTTTACGGATGGTAAATTGGGATCCCACTGGTAAAACTGCTCTGAGTGATGAAGAAGTAATTTTTAAAGAAATAGATTCCAAATTATTCTATGTAAAATACCCACTGGCAAATGACTCTTCCTCATTTATAACGGTTGCTACCACCAGGCCTGAGACCATCTTAGGAGATGTGGCTATATGTGTAAACCCTTCCGATCAACGTTATGCTGCGTGGGTTGGAAAAGAAGTGATTGTACCTATCATCAACCGTAAAATACCCATTATTGCAGATGAATATGTGGATGCTGAATTTGGAACCGGTGCTTTGAAAATTACGCCTGCACATGATAAAAATGACAATGAATTAGGAAAGATACACCAGCTGAAAGCCATTACTACCCTGGATGCCGAAGCAAAATTTACTGCTGCAGAATTGAGTGAAGATAATCCTTCAGATCTGATTCTTTCCTATGTTGGAATGGACCGCTTTGTCCTGCGTAAAAAAATAGTGGAAGATATTGCTGCATTGGGACAAGTAGATAAAATTGAAGCTTATAAAGGTCAGGTGGGCACCAGTGAACGTACAGGGGCTGTCATTGAATCCAGGCTATCCCTTCAGTGGTTTATGGATATGAAAGCCTTTCTGCAAAAACATCCGGAAACACTATCTTCTGTGATGAATGATGAAATCAGATTTCACCCGGCTAAGCTTAAAAACACTTACAATCATTGGCTGGAAAATATTAAAGACTGGTGTATTTCCCGTCAGCTCTGGTGGGGACAAAGAATACCTGCCTGGTACCTGCCCGGAGGGGAGTTTGTAGTGGCAGAAACTGAGTCCGAAGCCATTCTTGCTTTTAAAGAAAAATACCAACTGGATATTGAAAATGGAAGTCTGCAACAGGATGAAGACGTGCTGGATACCTGGTTTTCTTCCTGGTTATGGCCAATTGAAGTATTTAAAGGTATCAGTAACCCCAATAACCCGGATATAAATTATTACTATCCAACCACTACCCTGGTTACCGGACAGGATATTATTTTCTTCTGGGTTGCCAGAATGATCATGGCCGGTTATGCATTTGAAAGCAAACTGCCATTTAAAGACGTCTATTTTACCGGAATGGTAAGAGATACTCAGGGTAGAAAAATGAGTAAACAATTAGGAAACAGTCCGGATTTATTAGGCCTCATTGATACCTATGGTGCAGATGCAGTTCGTTTTGGAATTATGATTGCTTCTCCGGCAGGAAATGACCTGCTATTTGATGAATCATCACTGGAACAAGGCAGAAACTTTAATAACAAACTCTGGAATGCACTGAAACTGATCAAAATGTGGGAAGGACGACAATCAGACGTGACCACTAATGAACAGGAAACAGTATCAAATTTTGCCCTCCATTGGTTTGAAAACAGGTTAAATGAAGTAAAAAGTGAAGTTGATGGATTAATGAAGCAATTCCGTTTAAGCGAAGCTTTAAAAATCCTGTATTCACTGGTGTGGGATGATTTCTGCAGCTGGTACCTGGAATGGATTAAACCCGGATTTGAACAACCGATTGACCCTGCCATTTACAACAAAACCCTTGACTATTTTGAGGAACTGATGCAATTATTGCACCCTTTTATTCCATTTATCACAGAAGAAATTTATCATCACCTTAAAAAGCAGGATTCAGATCTTTGTGTGCGACTGGAAACACCGGGCAGACCCTTTTCTTCTGCAATATTAGCTGAAGGAAAATTGCTTCAACAGGTAATTTCTGCGATCCGGGATACTCGAATCAAAAACAAGATTAAACCCAGGGATAGTATTCAGTTACATATATTATCAGAGGATCCATCTTCCTACCAACCAATACTGAACATATTGTCTAAGCAGGTAAATGCTGCATCTGTAAGCTTTACAAAAGACAATATTCCCAATACGATTGTAATGGCAATAGAAAAAGATAAATTCTATATTGAATCTGAAAGGGAAATAGATACTGTATCCCTTAAAGAAGAATTGTTAAAAGATCTGGCCCACCAGAAAGGATTTCTGGATACTGTAATGAAAAAACTGACAAATGAAAGGTTTGTCCAAAATGCTAAACAAGAAGTGGTAGCCATTGAACAAAAGAAAAAGGCTGATGCAGAAGCCAGAATCAAAACCATAGAAGAATCATTAGAATCCTTATAAAATGCATATATTTAAAAAATCAGCAGAAATACTGTTCATGATACTGTTCGCAACTGCAGTTCATGCTCAAAACTTTGATATTAATCTGCTTAAACAGATTAACCCTAAATACCCTACCAGTAATACCTGGAAAACCATTTCCAGTACTGCTGAACCATTGAGTGCTGCCATCCCTTTCAGTATGCTGATGGTTTCACTGATCAACAATAATCCTAAAATGGAACATAAATCCTATGAAGTGGCTGCCAGTTTATTGACTGCTGTTGTATTGACAGAAGGATTAAAAGTTATGGTGAAGAGGCCCAGGCCCTATATTACCTATCCGGGTGAAATATTTCCAGACCAGGTTGATAATGAATCATCTTTCCCTTCGGGGCATACTTCCTTTGCATTTGCAACTGCTACTTCGGTTTTTTTAAATTATCCGAAATGGTATGTGGGTATTCCTCTGCTGGCCTGGTCAACCAGTGTTGGCTATTCAAGAATGTACCTGGGGCAGCATTATCCATCAGATGTAATTGCAGGGGCATTAGTGGGAGCCGGAAGTGCTTATCTGTGTCATTGGCTGAACAAAAAGTATTTCACTAAAAGAAAAAAATAACGCCTGTGCTTTCTATTCGGATTGCCACTATAAAAGACATTTCTGATATTCAAAAAATTGCTTTCAGTACCTGGCCGGTAGCTTATAGCGCCATCATTACACAGGAACAGCTGAACTATATGCTGGATATGTTTTACAGCAAAGAATCGCTGGTAGATCAGATTAAAACCAACCATACTTTTTTACTGGTTGAACAGGATGGCCTTTCTGTTGGATTTGCTTCCTTTAATCCAATAAAGAAAGATGTTTATAAATTGCAGAAATTGTATGTGCTTCCTTCCATGCACAAATCCGGGGCAGGAAAATTACTGCTGAATGAAGTGATCAGCCGAACCAGAGAATCGGGAGCAAAAAAATTATGTCTAAATGTAAACAGGCATAATAAAGCCATTGGATTTTATCAACATATGGGATTTACCATCATCAAAGAAGATGATATCAATATTGGCAAGGATTATTATATGAATGATTTTGTAATGGAAAAAGACTTGAAAATAACTGCAGGAATCAGATAATCCAAACTATTTGGCAAATATTTGATTGTTGCTAATACACCAGCACATGTGTCTGTTTGATGATTCCCATAACAAATACACTTTGAACATGGCCGATATTTTCACTCTGGCTCAATTTATTTACATGAAAATCATAATAAGCATCCATATTCTCGGCCACCACTTTCAGCATAAAATCAAATTCTCCTGAAATATTATAACATTCAATTACTTCATTCAATTCATTAATATGCGCGATGAATTCTGAACCTGCATTTTTATTGTGCATTTTGAGAGAAACATAGCAGATTACCATCAACCCTTTTTTAACCTTTGCATGGTCCACCAGGGTAGCATATTGCTTAATTACTCCCTGCTGTTCCATTCGCTTAATCCGTTCATGCACAGGGGTAGTACTAAGATGTACCTGTTCTGATATTTCTTTCACCGTTATTTTAGCATTATGCTGTAATAATTTCAGGATAGACAGGTCAGTTGCATCTGTTATAAATGCTTCGTTAGCTGTTTGTTCTGTTTTAAAGGCTTTTGCCATAGCAAACTGCAGTTTTATTCTGTCAAATTTACTTAAAATACCCGTTTATTCTGAATTTTTATTCATATATACAGGTCTATTCTGTATATCTATATTTGCATTTCATAAAAAAAACATACCGATGTCCAGTTTAACTCAAACCATTAATTTTTCATTGCCCTACAAAGTGGCAGATATCAGCCTGGCTGAATGGGGCCGCAAAGAAATCCGTTTAGCAGAAGCAGAAATGCCTGGTTTAATGTCCATCCGTGCTGAATATGGCCCTTCCCAACCTTTAAAAGGGGCCCGTATCGCCGGTTGCTTACACATGACGATCCAGACTGCCGTATTAATTGAAACATTAACTGCACTGGGAGCGGAAGTAAAATGGAGTTCCTGCAATATTTTTTCAACTCAGGATCATGCAGCTGCTGCAATAGCCGCAACCGGTGTACCTGTATTTGCCTGGAAAGGAGAAACACTGGAAGAAGCCGACTGGTGCATTGAACAGACCTTATTTTTTGGCAGTGCAGAACGTCCTTTAAATATGATATTAGATGATGGTGGCGATTTAACAAATATTGTACTGGATAAATATCCTGAGCTGGTTCAGAATATCAGGGGCTTGTCTGAAGAAACTACTACCGGTGTACACCGTTTATATGAAAGAGTGGCAAAAGGTACTTTACCAATGCCAGCAATTAATGTGAACGATTCGGTTACCAAATCTAAATTCGATAATAAATACGGATGTAAAGAAAGCCTGGTAGATGCTATTCGCCGTGCCACAGATGTAATGCTGGCAGGTAAAGTTGCAGTAGTAGCTGGTTATGGTGATGTGGGTAAAGGTTCCGCTGCTTCATTGGCTGGTGCAGGTTGCAGGGTTATTGTAACTGAAATTGACCCTATTTGTGCCTTACAGGCTGCAATGGACGGTTTTGCTGTGAAGAAAATGGAAAATGCAGTAAAAGAAGCAGATATTGTAGTTACTACTACAGGTTGCCGTGATATTATCAGGGGTGAACATTTTAAAGCAATGAAAGACAAAGCAATCGTTTGTAATATCGGCCATTTTGATATTGAAATTGATATTGCCTGGCTGAATACCAATTACGGACATACTAAAGATACCATTAAACCACAGGTTGATATTTATAATGTAGACGGTAAAGATATTATCATTCTGGCTGAAGGCAGACTGGTAAATTTAGGTTGTGCTACAGGTCACCCTTCATTTGTAATGAGTAATTCATTCTCTAATCAAACCCTTGCACAGATTGAATTATGGAATAATTACAAAAATTACGACAATAATGTATACGTACTTCCAAAACACCTGGACGAAAAAGTAGCCCGTTTACATTTAGGTAAAATTGGTGTGGAATTAGATGAACTGACTGATGCTCAATCTGAATACTTGGGCATTTCTAAATCAGGGCCTTTCAAACCGGAAAATTACCGTTATTAATAACAGCTATTTGTTAGTTAAAAGCCCGGCCTCAATTGCCGGGCTTTCTTATTTAGCTTTTTATATATAGCCCAAGTTTATACATTTGTGGAAAGATTAATTCTACTTCAGCTTAACTTGCACAGGGAGAGGATAATTTATTTACTTTTTGTTATTACAGACAGTTATTTTTGTTTCAATTAACAGGTTTTATTATGAAAATAAATATTTGGTTACTGAGTGCTTTAGCAATATTCCTGTTTGGTACAGGATGCAATAACGGGATTGGTAAAAATGGAGATAAAGATGATTCCACAAAAGTGATTACACCTGTAAAAGGTACGCCTATTAAATATGACAGTTCAAAAAGGTATATCTTTTTAACCTGGGATGATTCTCCTCAGCCTCCGGGAACCACCAACTGCAAAGCTGTTTTTCATTCAGAAGGGGTAAAAGCTACTTTTTTTGCAGTAGGATTTAACCAGGTGGGCCCTTTGAAAAAAAGGCTGATTGATTCTATACGTAATGGTTATCCGGAATTTTTATTGGCAAACCATAGTTTTAGTCATGGCTTTAAAGATAATTATAAAAGGTTTTATGCTTTACCGGATAGTGCATATAATGATTTTATTAAAAACGATAAGGAGTTGCAGATCGGTATAAAAATAATTCGTTTACCCGGCAGAAATACATGGGCTTCCAATGGTGAAATACATGGACAGGAAGCAAAAAATGCTTTAATTAAAAAACTGGATACCCTTGGTTATAAAATAATCGGTTGGGATATTGAATGGAGCCAGAAAAAAGGAATGAAAGCTCCACAGGAAAGTGCAGTTGAAATGGTAAAAAGAATCAATCAGAAATTGGATGACGGTACCACCAATGAACAAAACAGTATTGTTATTTTATCACACGACAGGTTGTTTGAGAAAAAACAATATGCAGATTCTTTGAGTAAATTCATTTCTTTACTTAAGAAAGATCCGAGAAATGTTTTTGAAACGATTGACCATTACCCCAGTGTTCAGAAAAAGTAAAAAAGAATAAAAAGAAAGTCCCGCCTTTGGCGGGACTTTCTTTTTTTATATCACTTCAATACTTGCAAAACACATATAAATCAACGCTCATCTGCACTTGGGCCATAAAATCCGGGAACCGGAATATCCAATAAACGTAAGTATACTGTAAGTTGGGCTCTGTGATGTACAATATGGTTTAATACCATATTACGGATTACTGCATTTTTGGGCAAAGAGAAAATAATATGGTCATTATGTCTTAAAGTCCACTTTTTATCAAGTGCTTCATCTGAAACATTCGTTAATGCTGCTATTGCAGCATGTTGTTTATTTTCAAACAATGCAATCAGTTCATCGGTATTGGTGGTTATTGTTGGCTTATAGGCTGCAGTAGCAAAATTCAATTCATCATTCTGAACTATCATAACCGCCCAATCAGGCAACTCCACCACATGTGTTATTAACCTGCCAAGTGCCATTGATTTTTCATGTGGCTTCCAGTTAAAATGTTCAAATGGAATCCGCTCAATAAGTTTACGGGTATTGGCAGCTTCCTGCTTTAATTCAGCAATAAAAATTTCTGATTGTAACATTGTTTTTTGGTTTTACAAAAATAAATACAAAGCCCAAGTAAATATAAAATTACTTAAGCTTTGTATAAAACAATAAAAACAAGACATTTAAAAATTAAACTTCCACCAACTCTTCTGCTTCCTTTTTATAACTATCTGCCAATTTCTTTTGCAAATCAAAAGGAACTGGAGCATAATCATAAAACTTCATGCGAAACCTTGCTCGTCCCTGAGTGAGGGAGCGCAAAGTAGATGCATATGCATACATTTCAGCTGCCGGTACTTTTGCTTTTACTACAGTAAAATGGCCTTCTGCATCAAATCCTTCCACAATTGCTCTCCTTGTTTGCAAATCTCCCATAATATTACCGGTAAGTTCATCCGGACATAACACTTCCAGATCATTAATTGGTTCCAGTAACAATGGGTCAGCATGCTGGAATGCATCTTTAAACGCCATTATACCTGCCAGTTTAAAAGCCATATCATTGCTGTCAACTGCATGCATCTTACCATCGTATACACTAACACGGATATCCCGTACAAAAGATCCGGTAAGCGGGCCTTCCACCATTTTCTCCATCACCCCTTTTAAAATAGAAGGCAAAAAACGCTGATCAATCACACCGCCTACAATACAATTATAATATACCAGTTTTCCACCCCATGGTAAAATATTTTCATCACGACCTCTTACAGTCATTCCCACCGGATCTGGCATACCTTCATACCAGGGTTCAATTCGCAAGGTCACTTCACCAAACTGGCCTGCACCTCCGGATTGTTTCTTATGCCTGTAGGTTGCATCCGCTGCTTTACGAATGGTTTCCCTGTAAGGAATTCTAGGTTTATTAAACAGTGCTTCCAGTTTATACAAATGCTCCAGTTTCCATTTTATAACGGCAAGGTGCATATCGCCCTGGCAATGCAACAAAGTTTGTTTGAGTTCTGAAGATACTTCTACAGATAAGGTAGGGTCTTCCTCTTTCAACTGATGTAATGCCTGTGCTAATTTTTCTTCTTCCCCTTTTTTGGAATTGGAAATGGCAATACTCATCACTTTACCTGGAAATTGGATGGGCACCAGTTCTATCTGTTTCCCTTTTTCATGCAAAGTATTGTTGGTATGGGTATTCTTAAGTTTCAGAGTAGCTCCTATATCACCGGCAACCAATTCGGTCACGGGTATTCTTTTATTACCCTCCACTACAAAAAGTTGGTTCAGTTTTTCAGTAACATTGGTATTTTCATTCACCAACTCCATACCTGCCTTTACGGTTCCGGAATAAACTTTAAAGAAACTCATATCGCCTATATGCGGTTCCGAAACTATTTTGTAAATAAAAATACAAACTGGTCCATTGGCATCACAAGGAATAGATTTACCATCTACTGTTATCTGGGGGGGCATTTCATTTGCTGGAGGGCAAACATTATCAATGAAACCCATAATTCTTCCTGCACCCATATTTTTCTTGGCAGAAATACAGAATAATGGGAAAATATCATGACGGGTCATAGACAAGTGCAATCCGGCCTTCATTTCATCTTCACTTAACTCACCTTTATCAAAATATTTCTCCATCAACCCCTCGTCATTGGAAGCAATCCCTTCTATTAATTCTTTATGCAGGGTATCTGCTTTTTCTTTTTCCTGATCTGGTATAGGCAATTTCTGTGGCTTACCTCCATCAGGTGAATACTGATACATCACCATATTCAAAACATCTATTATTGCATCAAATCCCGGGCCCTGGTTCAGTGGATATTGCACTACAGCTACATTGGCTCCAAAATGAGCTTTAGCTTCTCTAACGGTCTTGTCAAAGTCACTCTGGCCGTTATCCAGCTGATTCACTACAAATATGGTAGGAGTTTTAAACTGTTCGGTGTATTCCCATATAATATCTGTTCCTACTTCCACTCCCATGGCAGCATTTAGCAACATAATACCAGTATCTGCCACCCTCAAAGCACTGATTACTTCTCCTGCAAAATCATCATATCCGGGAGTATCAAGGATATTTATTTTATATCCCCTCCATCGTGTATGGAGTAATTTACTGTAGATCGAATTACCCCTCTCCTGTTCAAGTTCAGTGTAATCACTAACTGTATTCTTTTCTTCCACAGATCCACGACGGTTAATCAACCCCGATTCAAATAACATAGATTCGGCTAAGGTCGTTTTCCCACTGCCCGAGTGTCCAAGCAGCGCAATATTTTTCACATGTGCGGTATCAAATTCTGGCATAGCAATAATTTTAATCGTTAGGAAATAGTTATTTATGCACGCATGATGCATTCATTACTCAAGTTAAATTTACTCAATCTGAGGAAAAATGAGTAATATCATCTTTCAGGAACTTTATTAGGTGTATTTAAATACAAAAAATGTCTTGTTTAAATAAAATTTATACATTTTAACAAAAATGAGAAAATCATTATTAAGATACATTGCTTTAATTTGTCTGTAATAAATAAATACCAGGTTTTCATTAAAAAAGGAAAGCAAATTCTAACGTTTAAAACCATAATTATCTTACTCTTACTGCATTGCAGTGCTTATAGTTTTGCCCAAAAAGTAACTACCGATACTTTTTTCCTGGCAAAGAAAAAAGGGCTATTGGGTAAGCTTGGGAAAAGTTTTTCATTTCATCCCACACCTCCATCTGATACATTGGGAGATGCCCTGAAAAACATTTCGCCATTTATTGTTCACAAAGGTGCTGTGATCAGAAACCTGAAAATTGAGAAACTGGTATTCGGACAATCCATTACAGATACCTCCAGTATTTATAAAAGTCACCTTACTAAATTTGTAAATAGCCTGCATTTTGATACCAGGGAAATAACCATCAGGAATAACCTCTTTTTTAAATCCGGAGACTCTGTAAAACCCTATATTATAGCAGATAATGAAGCTTATCTCAGAACAATCCCTTACTTACAGGATGCAAGAATACTGATTAAAGAAGTACCCGATGAGTCCTGGAATTATGATTCTGTAGATGTGGTTGTACTTTATAAAGAAGTATTGCCAATTGGAGGGGTTATCAATTCAGAAAACAACCGAAACCTTTATCTGCAGGAACAGGATGATAATCTGAGTGGCTATGGCGATAGGCTTAAACTAATGACATTGTACGATCTGGACAGGGTTCCGCAATTTGGCTATGGTGCCGAATATTTACTCAGGAATATCAGGGGAAGCTTTATAAACTTAACTGCGGGATTCCAGAACCTGGCTCCCGCTTACAATAATGGCAAAAGAGAAGAAACCAGAACTTATGCCAGCCTGGATCTGCCATTGGTAAGTCCGCACCGGAGGATTACCGGCTCAATGCTGTATTCTTATAACTTTACAACTTACCAGTATTTAAATGATACCACTTATTACTCAGATTATAAATATAATTTAAAGAATTTTGATACATGGATTGGCTTTAATATAACTTCTAAACACAACTTGTATCAGCATAATGATACAAAAATGAAACAATTCCTGTCAGTTAGGTTTATTGATAAAATTTATTTCGATAAACCGGACAAGTATAAAGCTATTTACAATTACCAGTATGCCATTTTAAAAAGCCTGCTTTTTTCTTATACTGCCTTTAAACAGGAACTATATCATACTTCTTTTATTTATGGTTTTGGTAAAACGGAAGATGTTCCGGTTGGTGAAAATGGCGCATTTATAGGAGGTTGGACAAATTCTGAAAATATCAAACGACCGTATTTGGGGATTGATCTTGTAAAAAATTATTTCACCAATAATAAAAACTATTTTAATCTTGAATTTAAAACAGGTACATATATTAATAATGGAAATTTTCAGGATATCAGTATATTAGCCAGCATCGAAACTTTTACCAGGTTACGTAAGCTGGGAAACACACGGTGGCTGCACCGTAATTTTTTTACAGGAAGTATTACCCAGCAAATAAATACAACATTAAATCCGCCTGTGTATCTCAACAGCCGTTTCGGTCTACCTGATTTTATTAACCCGGATTCAACTGGCTCTACCAGGGTTACTGGAAAATACCAGTCTGTATTTTTTAATACCTGGAAGTTTTGGGGATTCAGTTTTGCACCATTCGGATTTGCCAATGCCTGTTTTATGAAACCCAAAAATAAAAACCTGGATGATGGTAAACTTTATGCCAGTTTTGGTGCCGGGCTCCGTTCCAGAAATGAAAATCTGATTTTCGGCACCATGGAACTGAAAGTAAGTTATTACCCTGTCACCACTCAGAATATGAGCCCATGGAATATTTCATTCAATACAGACCTTCGTTTTTCCTATAACTCCGTATTTGTAAAACAACCGGATGTTGTTGGGGTAAACTGATTACTTAAAAGTAATATTGCCTTTTTTACTTAATTTACTTATATTTAATAAAACGAAAACCTATGATCAAAAAACAATTCCGCAAATTATTGTTTGCTCCGCTATTTTCATTGATTTTCACAACCTCTTTTGCTTCATTGGGCTCGACTACTGGTGGAGATTCTCCATTAGACCAAAAGATAAATGTAGAAACTACTGTAAAAGATGCAATGAAAGAATTCCACAGCCTTTCCCACAAAGAAAAGAAAGCAAGGTTTAAAGAAGTTAAAGCTTATTTAAAGGAATACAAAAAAGAAAATAAAAACAGTGATGCGGACACTGATAAGTTATTATTGATTATATTGGCTATTTTATTACCGCCATTAGCTGTATACTTGCATGAAAACTCATTTAATACCAAATTCTGGATCAGCCTTATATTAACATGTTTCTTCTGGATACCAGGTATCATTTATGCTTTGATTGTTATCATTTAAGTGATATTCAGTAATCCTTAAAATATATTAGCCTTTATCAGGCAATCTGATAAAGGCTTCCTCCTTTCTGAAAAAGCCTGTCAATTTTTCTTTTTGTTTCTGGCAATATTTCCACGGGTGGTGCATGATGGGGTTTAATTCTGGCATCAATTACCAGCGGTCCCCTGCAACCCCAGTGTTTAAATTCCGTAAATGCATCAATCCCATAAATATCATTGGCAGGATTGCAACGGGTATATGTTACCCATAAATAATTTTTCAGGTTTGCTACAGTAAATGCAGCATCATCGCAAATAACAATTTTAGCCAGATTTGACAGTTCATTCAGTCTCCCTTTTAATTGTTCATCCAGTATTTCCATTTCTTTTACTGCCTCCTGATAACTGCTGAAACCATTAGTCTGTAATGCAATGATACCCGGGCGGATAAGCCTGGGATTTATAAAATGCTGCAACTCCTGTAAAAACCCCGGCACTGTTTTTAACAGTTCTCTTTTCTTATCGCCATAAGCAGCAAAAACTACTTTACTGCCACTGTTTAATGCTGTACCGGAATAATCCAGGGTATCTATAGTAGTATTGGTATAAAAATGAACATCCCTTTTCCAGTCAATCCTTTCCAATACATAATTAAGATAATGTTCCACATCATAAACTGACAGATGCTCGTGCCCATTGGCTGTAATAAACAAAAACTTGGCAAGGCTTAACTGGCCGGTTCCTAATATATGATTTGCCAGTGTTAATAATTCAGCCGGCTTTTTATTAGTCAGATATGGAGTATAACGTTCACTGCCTACAGCCAGCAACAAAGGGTGTACACCTGCTGCATCTACAGCATGAACTTCTCTTAATCCGGGTATTTCAGCAGCGATAGCCGTTCCGGTCAGTTCATGTATCAGTGCCCCAAAACTGGTATCTTCCTGAGGGGGCCTTCCTACTACAGTAAAAGGCCAGATCGCATTTTTCTTAGCATAAACACTGTTTACTTTCATCAGTGGAAAAGGGTGCTGAAGGGAATAATATCCCAGATGGTCTCCAAAAGGCCCTTCCGGCTTATTTTCTTTTGGATAAATATCACCTGTAATAACAAAATCAGCATCCGCACTAAAACAATACCCTTCCTGGTAAAAATACCTGAAACGCCTGCCTCCGATTAATCCGGCAAAAGTCAGCTCACTCACCCCTTCAGGCAAAGGCATCACAGCTGCCAGTGCATGTGCAGGAGGTCCGCCAACAAAACAGCTTAGTCTTAACGCATACCCCTTTGCATTAGATTTACTCTGATGTATACCAATCCCCCTGTGCAATTGGTAATGCAACCCAATTTCCTTATTCAGTTCATATTCATTTCCATTCAGCTGTACCCGGTACATACCCAAATTAGCATGCATAATTCCCGGTGCATCAATATCTTCAGTATATACCTGGGGTAATGTAATAAAGGCACCCCCATCCTTTGGCCAGTGATGAATCAGGGGAAGGTCTGATATCTTTATCTCCTCATACAAAATTGGTTTGGAAGAAGGGTCTTTTTTAGGCAAAGCATGTAATGCAGCCATTCCAGCTTTAATATTCCGGATCGGATGTTTAAATGCTTCCAGTGGATTTTCCCTCAGTTCTATAATTCTTTGTACCAGTCTGAAAGTATCCCGGAAAATAAATTTACTTCTTTCCAGTGTACCATAAATATTGGAAGCAGCCCTGAACTTAGACCCTTTCACATTTTCGTATAATAGAGCTGGCCCACCGGCTTCATATACACGCAGGTGGATTGCAGCCATTTCAAGATAGGGGTCCACTTCCTCTTTAATCCTGATCAACTGGCCATTACGCTCCAGGTCAGTTAAACATGCTTCTAAACTTGAATAACGCATATAAAAAATAATTGGTCAAGCAAAATTGCAACCGTTTGAGTGAATAAGTCAGGATTTCTTTTAAAAAATTCATTTAATTTCACCGTTCAATAATGCTATATGAGAAAATGCTTAACGGTCATATTAACGTTTGTAACAGTTCTTTTGTTTGCCCAGCAGGAAATCAGGTTAGATCAGGCAAAATTTAAAACGGGAGATCATTCAGAATGGAAAAATCCAGACTTTAATGACAATGATTGGCCACTTATAAAATCCAATATACAATGGGAATATCAGGGCTATGCAGACTATGATGGTTATGCCTGGTACCGGTTCCATTTCTTTTTACCTTCAGCTATTAAGGAAAAATCCCTTTGGAAGGATAGCCTGCGGTTATTACTGGGTAAAGTAGACGATAATGATGAATCTTACCTTAATGGAGAATTGATAGGTAAAACAAATGGCTGGAATATTACAAGGGAATATCATATAGCCACCAATGCTACATCACTTAAATGGAATGCAGAGAATGTGCTGGCTGTAAGGGTGCAGGATACTGG